>OGRY01000609.1_pt1 | contig 29405 bp, 34 predicted proteins | sample 1553551 | NCBI WGS metagenome assembly OGRY01 (sample SAMEA2580101, study PRJEB22360) | human gut metagenome | biome: human gut; feature: human-associated habitat; material: faeces | place: Denmark | collected 2008/2010
CACAGTTTACGCTTTCATCTCGGCAATTGAATTACCGAGGATTCCCGCTTATCTTCCTAATTGTATGAACGGTTTTTTCTTCAGGATCTACACTTGCGAGCATCTTGTTTGTGTTTGCAATAGAATAATCAATCCAGTCTGCAACATCTTTGGCCAGAAACATTGGCTCTTCCGGTGTGCCGTACACTTTAAAATGTTTTCCAAGCACTTCCTGTTCATTTAATACTTTTAATTCATTCATGGTATTTCTCCTTTCCAGACAAGAAAAGAGGACGATCACTCGCCCTCTGAATCCTTATATTTTGTTCTGTCCCAGATTTCTTTTACTTTCTCCCATCCTCCAGTTGCCACCAGATACACAATAAATGCGGCAATTATTGATGTCACGATATAATACCAGGTGATTGTAGCTTTATAATATGTGCATAAAATCAACAGGGCTACCGGGCACAGAATCAAGGATACTGTAAGGGCAACAACGCTGGTCTGAATGTTCTTCAGACCAGGAAGATCTTTGATCACCTGTACGACAGCTGATACGATGAAAGCCAGAATGCCGATCAGAGCAAGGGCGTAGGTTACATACTGTGTGATTGTGTTAATATTCATGATCATTCTCCTTTTCTCTTGATATGTAATTCTTCTATTTCCTGTTTCATTTTTGTTACCATGCCGTTTCCTCCAAGACGGTGGTAGGCTTCATACATCTCGCAAAAGTTCTGATAAGCGTAAGATGGAATATCTCCTGCTTTTGTATACTTCGAGTGATATTCAATCATCTGGACACGGAGCAGGAGCATGGTTCCTTTACTATTTGCGTCCCGATCTTTTTTCTGGTTTTTCAAAAGCCAGACAATGTAACCAAGTAGGATCGGCAATGCAATAAGATAAGTCTGTGTGAGTATTTCTTTCAATTATTCACGCTTTCTCCGGTGTTGCGCCGGCGCAATTTTGTATAAAAATAAGAGCCTCACGGCTCTGCTCTAATGCTTCTTTTCTTATCTCTCATTTGAAAACTTCCTCATCGTCTGCATCCGTATAGGGTCGGCAGAGGCTTTCTGTGATGTCAATCTCGTCCTCGACTTCTTCTATCGTTTTGCTGGACGTTCCGTTCAGTATTAACCTGAGATCTGTAATATGTGACCACAGGCGACTGATGATCTGTAATTTTGTTGCCATTCTCCTTATCTGCATCAAACACATAGTTCCAGCTCCTGTGATCATTCCAATAAGGAATGCCAGGATTGCAGTTTCTACGATCATGCTTCCTCCTCTTCAAGATTGATAAGTTCCTGGTATTCCTGATCGGTGAGTTTCCCACGCTCATGGGCCTGCTCTACCATCTTGAGCCAATCTTCATGCTTATACATTTTCTTCATTTTCAGCAAAATTCTGTACATTCTCCTCTTCCTCCTCTTCTGGAATATAGACGTCTGTCATTGCCGCTAAATACTGGATAGTGACTTTCTGATTCTCAATAGTCTGTTTCTGCTGTTCTACGGTTGCTCTGAGGTTTTCGTCCTCTGCCGCTTCCGCAGGTGTCTGAGTCATTTTTCTTACTTTCATGTTCTTCACCCTTTCTTAATTTTTTGAGATATTTATCTGTTCTTTCTATCATCTTGTGTGCGTTTCCTTTGGCAGCATTGTTTTTCCAGGAATTGTGATGCTCGTCCACCTTCTCCGGAGGGAGTTTTCCTCTCTGGGATTTATGAACCATCCTTACCAGCGTCTTTCTTTCATGTTTAGTGCTTTTGGAATTGAGCGTCATTATGACTTTTCCGGTTTTTGTCATATGATAGTCGAAGCCCAGGAAAGCGAAGCCTTCTTCAAGGGGCGTAACGTGTGATTTCTTTTCATTGATTTCCAGGCCGTAAGACCGAATCCTCCGCACGGTTTCGATATATGCTTTCTCTGCCTGTTCTTTTGTTGGCAAAAGCATCCAAAAATCATCCATATATCTGATGTAATACTTTGCATGCAGCTGCTCTTTAACGTAATGATCTACCGGATTTAATAAGGCGATGCCTGCGATCTGGACCATCTGGGAACCGGGATTGTAGCCGGTTTCTCCTGCATATTGTTCTCTCAGGATTCCTGATGCTCTGTCCGCGGTATCATCGTCTGTGTTCCAGTAAATCTGTTCCTCTACATCTTTGTGTCGCATATTCAGGTAGTATCCGTGGATGTCGATCTGCACTACCCATCCGGTACAGCCGTAATTGCAATAATAATTCCACAGATATTTCTTTATCAGCTTTCTGGCGAAATCTGTACCTTTTCCGGTTTGACAGGCACAGTTCGCGTATATGAAACCTTTGGACATCTGGGGGTATAGTGCATTATCATTTATACTTCTCTGGTAGATTCTATCCTTAAACGGAATGCTTAGTGCTTCCCGGCGCTTCGGGTACGTGATTAGAACCGGTTTGGGTTTCCCATTCTTCCAGGTTCCCTCTTCTAGCTGTCTGTGCATCCGAAGTATGTTCTCTTCGCTGTTCAGCACAAAAGATTTTACAGAGGGCTTCCAGGAAACTCCCTTCTTGCATTTCATCATGGATTCATACAAGCTGTCGTATTCTATTATTTTCTTCATCTTTTGTTTTTTCCGCAGTTTCTCAGTGCTGGCAGGCTCCCTTGAGTCACGCACTGTCTCTTTCGATTATCCGCGGTATTATTTAGGCTTCTGCCAGGGATTTCGGCTCCTTGTCTATAATCTTCAAGGCAATCATTGCTATGCAATGACTATAATGCTCTTAGGAAGACAATCGGGGCGTAAGTATTCGAGTTCCAGCCGTTCGTGTTGTTGACTCCGCCATCAGCGTTCACATTCATAACGTTATTAGCGTTACCGCGATTGGCTGAACGTGAAAATACATTCTGAGGTGATAGCCTACATCCCATATTTTCAGGAGTATCTTTCTATGTCCGATTCTCTCCACTTTTTGATGTAATTTCTTGCCTTTACAGCCTGATCTGACCAGTATTCTACCCTCTTTCCTCTAAGATGGAAAAGTGGATGTGCAAGCCCGATCAATGCAAGCAACTTGCTACAGTCCAGGATTGCCTGGCGTTGCAATCTACTTCTCCAAGGCCACATTTCTTTCTTGTTCTTTTCTGTTACCCGGATGTTGTTGGCTGTCCAGGAATTCAGGTAAATAGCCGTTGCAGTCCGAACAATATCATCTGTGAGTGACTGGCGGTGTTTTGGAAGAAACACATTTTCATTGTCACAAATCTTGATTGTGTAGAGTGCCAGTTCTCTTGCGTACCACACGGCATTTAACTGCCTGTTCTGTGGAGTGTCCGGTACATTTCTTTCTCCTGCCTTTACTGACATTTTCTTTCCTTTCTATCCCTGCATCCGTGGGTGCAGGGATTAATTGATTAATGATTATATGAAGACAAGCGGGGCGTAAGTAAACGAGTACCAGCCGTACGTGTTGTAGACTCCGCCACCAGCGTACACATACATAACGTGACTAGCGTTACCGCGACTGGCTGAACGTGAAAATACATACTGAGGTGAGGTGTGGTTTGCTGCCGAATACCGAATCATAAATGGGTACTTCTTCCAAGGCTCGATCGGGGTCTTGGATTTCGTTCTTCTCTGCCAGTATTCATGTACTGCCCCTTCCTCTTTACTCATGTTGACATTCATCTGGGACATGGACGCAAGGAACACTTTGTCGTATGTGATGTCTGTCACTCCGCCATCGTTTACGGTATTTGCCAGAGTAGTTACCTTTACGGTCTTCAACACTGCCAGCATTTCGGCTGGCATTCCGCAGAGGAATCCATCTTTTGTGGCTAACTGGCTAGGTGCTACATCCCAGTCATCCTGCTTTGTCCACCACTTTCCTTTTGGCTGATCAGAGTTAAGCCACTGGCGAGCCGCTGAATACTTCCAGCGATTCCATCCATATCCGGCCTCCTCCATGGAATTGAGGTTGCTATTCCTGGTCGACAGCTGCATAGTTCCCAGGGATGTTCCTCCGGATCCGGAGGTGATAGGTACTGTCTCAATTACAGTGATGCCATCCGCTGCATATGAGGTTGCTTTCCAGTTGGATGCCACCACATCCGGCATCTGGGTAAATCCAGCTACTGATCCGCCGGCAGGAACAGCTTTTGTGAGCGTAAACTGCCATGTAGTATCTTTCTGTGCGTCTTTCTCGCCCCATTTTGCGCCCAGCGTTACATTGTAGGTTCCGGCTGTAAGTCCATCCGGGCAACGCAAAAAGGCACGGTTGCTAAACTGCACACCGAACGGTGTGGTGTAATGAGCTTCCAGGAAGGTTCCCTCGATATTCTCTCCATTCTCCAGTTCTGCAGTATCAAAGTGTGTGATATGCCACGGGAAATCGTATTCCTTGTTGTTCGCAGCTGTATCAGTCCATTTTTCCAGGATCTGATCGCCGAAGTCAAGAAGTTCTTTCAGATAACCGTTCCTGGAAAGTCCACTGAGCTGTGCCCAGTCGGAAAGATTTTCCTGCTTCGCCGCCTGCGAAAATGCGATTGATTTCAGTGCGGCAGCAATATCCTGCATGGTCGTTTCCCGTGGTGTGTTAACTATGATTTCTCCTGCCATGTTTCTCCTCCTATTCTGTGTATACTATATTTAATCCTTTATCGTCCGGATCCAGCCGGAACGTGATGTGATCCGTCTGCGCTTTAAGAGTCTCCGTGGCTGCTTTTGCAGCCGCCGCCTGCTTTGTCGCTTCCTCTGTTGCGGTTTTTGCAAGGCCTGTCTGCTTCTCAGATGCTTCCGTAGCAGTAACAGCGGCCTGCACGGTTTTTCCAATTTCGCTCTGAACATTTCCGGCATCACTTACAGTTTTCTCTAATGTTTTATTTATTGTTCCGGCGTCAGAGATTGTCTGTGCCAGTTTGCTTTTTGCTTCCGCCGTGGCATCATTTTCTCTTTTAATTTCTGAATCCGTATGCGCTGTAATTTCGTTTTTTGCCTCTGTTTTCTTTTCAGCAATGTAATTTTCTGTTTCGGTTTTTACGGTGCTGGTAGAAGCTTCCTGCTGCGCCGTGATCGCCTTAACTGCCTGCTGCCGGGCTGTCCTAATATCCTCCTGTGCCTGTGTGACCGATTCGGACACGTGGTTATCGAATCCGGATACCTGGGCATTGACGTTCTGTTCAGATTCCGCTGCGGCCTGTCTGGATGTTTCTGCGGCCTGGGCATAACCTGCGGCGCTGTCCCGGCTGTCCGAGGCTTCCTGAGCCGCTTCTACGGTATCAGAGTGTAACTGCTGTACATCCGTCTGAGCTGCTTCAATCTCCTGCTGCGACTGTTCTACAGCCGCGCGGGAGGCTTCTACCTGCTCCGCCTTGTTGACAACATCATCGTGCATGGCAATGTACTCCGGTGTGAGATCTCCGGGAAGTGTCAGTAACTGCCATGTGTCTGTGTTTTTCCCGTGCGCCGGCGCAATACCGGTTACTGTCGTTCCCAGTTCTGCAAGGCACAAGCAAGAGCCTCCTTCGTAGTTTACAATGTCAAGATATTCGTATGAGGTTTCTGGATCATACTCCCCTCTGGGGTTCGGAGATACATTGCCCAGGTCTGTCTCTGAATAAGAGTTTTCTGTATTGCTCATTTTGTCTCCTTTCAAATTTTCAGTCTGTACTTTAACCGGCTTCCTACTCTCCGGAAGCATACCTTGTCCACAGCCGGATCAGAGTACATCTTCAACCGACCGTTTATGACTTTGAAAGCCGCAAAAAAGACATTGCCGGTTTCGCCCTTCAGTTCTGATTCTTTCTGCCGAACGTACTTGTCAATGTCTTTCTTTGCCTGTTCCGCCTTTCCTGGTACTTCTGCGGCGCTCTTTGCTGCCTGATCTGCATAATACTTTGCATTGTCATGTGCCTGATCCGGATGATCTTTCCGGCCATGCGCCCAGGCTTCTGAGTCTGCCGCCTGTGTGGATGCATTTTTCTCTGATTCCTTTGCTCTCCGCTGATATTCCGCAGCCGCCGCAAGAGTGTGGTGAAACAGGTCTACATCCTCCGGCGCTTCGAAATTCTCTGGTGCTTTTCTGCGGTTGACCGGAAGAAGGATCGTGTTGACCGTTTCGCCTTCTGTAGTATCTGACAGGTAGATATAAGCTGTGATCATTCTCCTCTGTTCCAGAGCGATGTTGGGGATATCTACTGTGGATACTCCGTCTACTGTGGAACCGGTAACTACTTTCGCCTCCTCAATGTCTTTCCAAGCGAAATGGACCTCAAATACTTCCGGAAGATCCAGTCCTTTAATTTGAATTTTCTGTCCATAATCATGCTGCCAGAGTTCGTCGTCAATCTCTATTTCCTCTCCCTTATGGGAGAATTCTGCAATCAGCATTTATTCACCTTCTTTCTTCTCCTTCTTTTCCTGCGCGGCCGCCATGGCGATTTCGCTACAGGCATCCTTACGTATATCTGCGAGAACTCCAGACAAGATCCCATCAAGAATTGTTGACGGAAGCCCTGTCTGGTTTTTGATCGTAATTACCGTGCTCATTAATACGCTTTTTGCATCTTCTATTACAAGAACAAGTGGTCTATCCATTTTTCTCAACCTCTCTGTATAATTTTTGAATCAACATTAGCATTGGAGGAATCAATGTTCTATAATTCCAGTCCTCTGCAAGCCCATCTTTCAACTGCGCTCCCGCCGGAAATTTTTCCAGTACGTCTTCTGCGTAGAATCCCGGTATCGGCTTTCCCGTCATAGGATCTCCATCTCTTAAGTATCCCTTTTTATATTTAAACCACACCACCGGAATATCTAACACTTTTTCCGCTTCTTCAATCGTCATCTCGGACACATGATCTTTATAACGTTTTGAAGAGCTTGACAAATAGCATACTTCCGCTCCGTCTGGCCCGAATACCAGATGCCCTCCCGAACTTACATGTGTTACGTTAAATATTTTAAAAAGTCCAGATCCATCGGTAAAAAGTTCGCCGCTGGTTGCATTATAAATATGCATTCCGTTTCGTACTACCATTGCGCTGTCTGTATCCTGAGCTGATAAGGTTGCCCGACCAATTTTGATCGTAGGCGAATTGATTTTTGCCGCATTGATGGTTCCTCCAGCAAGTGTAAGTCCAGAAGAAACGCTATAACGCATGTAGTTATCCGCATCCTTACGGATCATAATGCCTGTCGTCCCCAGGTATACGCCTGCCGCAGTGGAGGTCAGAGAGGTGCATCCGTTGTATATGCTTGTATTTCCGATTGTTAAACCACCAATTTTCGCGCCAATTGCTTTCAGATCATCAACATCGATATACTTTCCTTTTACGTACAACTGGTTATTGTACATGTAAATTCCATCCATGGCGCCGTTGTCTGTCAGCATGTTCAAGACATCTGCTGCCGTGTAACTGTACAACACCTGTGGGTTATAGATATACAGTATTGCCCCGGATGGAACACTACTCCAACCACCTATTACAAAATTATTTTTTCCTTCTGTATTTGGCTCTGTTACCTTAATCACAAATTTGAACTGTTTCCAGGAAGTTGTGACATTGCACTGATATTTTTTGCGGTTAAACGACACTGTAATTGTTCTTGCAGTGTTACTTTTCAGCCAAATACGGATTTCGTACTGCCCAGCAGTGGCAACCGGATTATTAACTGTATACTTCGCTCCAAGATAATTATCGTCTGCCGTTCCTCTGAGCCTGACCGCATTCTTTCCGCCCTTTGGGTCCGTCTGTGACTGTTCTACTGTACCACTCAGGTTCCAGTATGTTTTTATGCTTTCTGTAGAAAAGTCCGTGCCTTGGAGAAGGTTTGAGCTCTTGCTGTCTGCATAGATTTTTGCCGCTTCCAGGGCTGCTGCTGATTTTTCCTCTGCATAGTTTTCTGAAGCGGCCGCTGCCCCCGCAATGCTCAATGTCCGGAAGGATGCATCTATATTACCCTCGTCATCTATGATAAGCGTATTGGTACCGTCTTTCTGGGATACAGTAAGGCCTTTCGCATTGATATGCTTTCCTGTTATCATATCAGCTTCAATCCAGCCGGCATTGATGCCTATCGCATACAGAATGTTTAATACTGCATCGCCATTGCTATCAAATCCGGCTTTCCAAGTCTTTCCTCTATCCGTGGAAAGAAAAAATCCATCTGCCGTAGTTTTATAAATCACTGTGCTCTCTGACAGCTGAGGTTTATTATGTCTGTAAACAATCACGGATTCATCTTCCTGCTGCTCCTCTGAAGCATAAAAACCAAGAGCATTCGCTGCCAGTTCGTTCATCTGACTTAATTTTGTGTCATATGCCGATATATTGTTCTCGATTTCCGCCAATGACTGATCTACTTTTATTTGCGTTCCATCAGGATAGTTCTGATCCTGTTCTTCTACGCTTTTTGCTTTACATGAAAACTCTGTATTTTTGTTAAAAGCAAATTCTACATCCGTTATTATCGATACGTGTGCGTTTCCTTTTGTGTCTTTGAACTGTACAGTGTCCCCGAACGTAGCGTAAACTATTGCAATGCTGGTTAAAGAGAACGGAAGGATTGTGAATCCGTTAAGGATCTTTCCAATTCTTGCAAGTGCATCTTTTTTGTTTGCGGCCACAAGCTGATTATCTTTCAGATCAAGTACATATCCTTCTTCTCCGTAAAAAGTATCATCACACTTTACTCCGGAGACCGTAATTGTGTCCAGATCATAGTTGACATTTTTCACTGCTGCAAGTTCATGGTCCACCGCAGTAGTTGTAGATATTTCCTTAAATGTAACAATTCTCAGTAGATCATTTTCATCAATTCTTGCGTTTCCGCCTGCCAGAGCTGCCACCATGCCAATGACGGCTCTATAGGTTGTGCTCGTTGGCTTTTTCTTTACTTTAAAATCCGAATTTGTAAAGTTCGCATCCCCCAAAGCAATTCCCGAACGCTGGCACGCTTCTCTCAGTACTTCTCCTACCGAACACGGGAACGAAAGACTACTTTTATATGTCTTATCTGCCTTGCTCATAAGGTCCAGCAATGTAAGGTTTATTTTTGCTCCGGTTGTTGGCTTTTTCGAAACGATATAGGTTCCCTTTTTTATCGTTTCCAATTTATCCGACAGCTGAAGGTTTGCGTAAATAGCAAACCTGGCACGGTTAAACTGGTAATCAGAAAAACGATCATCATCATTTACCAGGCACAGACTTGCCGTTTTTTCAATCGCTATCCCAACAGGAAAATCTCCGGTATCCGCCGAATCTACAAATGAATTACCGGAAAGATAGAAATCTTTTTTTTCGAGTGAAAGTTTTGTTCCGTCTGTCAAAGTAACATCCGCTGTGACATAATAATGTCTGTTACTTTGCGTTTCTCTTTTCAGTTGTTCTGATACGGCAATCAAATTTTCATCACTCTTCTGGCCTGTCAGGGCCGCAAAAAACATTCCCACGTACGTCAACGCCTGGGAAAGTAGATTGATGAATTTCGCCAGGATCGGTGCAACCACCGTCAGGATTGGATTGAATGCTGCCGCAAGAGCATTTTTTAACTGTGTAAGGGACGACATCAGCATAGATATACTGTTATTTGTCGTGCCGCTGTACTGCGCAAGATTCTGGAAACCTTCGACTGCTGCACTTCGTAGCCTACCCATCAGCAGGTTTAAAGCACGGATACCAATTCCATACTTCAGCAGAGCCTTTACAGCCTTGGTCATCGTACCAACTGAAGTTGTGCTCTTATCGGCCGATTTGTGGATGCCGAAGATACCGGCAGAAATCTTCCGGATACCGCCGGCAATAGAACTTGCCGATAATTTCAGCATCTTCATGCAAAGATTTTCTACATTTCGAGCTAGTCCCTGTATGCTGGATCCCAGCTGTCGGAATCCCTTTTTGGCAAGTTCCGGAGAAAGCCTTTCAAGCGCTTTCTGCAGCTTTTTCAGTATAGGTTCCTTGCTTTTAAGCCCGTTCATTGCGTCTCCGCATTCCCGTACTTTTTCCTTAACAGAATCGAAAGAAGTTGACATATCATCCATCCGCATTTCTTCTGTGGCGAGCTTCGAGGCTGTCTTCTGATATTCGGATAGGCTTCGAGGATCAACATAAGCGGTACCGGATTCCCTCATTTTTTTCTGTTTTTCTTCAAGTTTATCCATCACATCCCAAATTTCCTGAAGTTCTTTTTCCTTCGCTTTGAATCCGCTGGAATTTTCCGGAACACCTAAATTTCTCCACCCGTTTAATTCTGCCTCTACCTTAGCTGATTTCTCGTAAACATTCTCAATTTCTCTTTCCAATTGTTTATATGTATCTGTTTTAATCTTCTGATCAGAAAGTTCTTTCAGCCTCTGTTTCAGGGATTCTACCTTTTTCTCCTGCTGGCTGCACTGATTATTCAGCTTCAAAACTGCATCTGCCTGTTTCTTAATCGCAATCCTTGTTTTTTCACTAACATTCCCGACTGTGGATGCCATGCGCTTTACGGAAGCTTCGATGTCCCTCATCCCGACTTCTACGCCGTCTGTATTTGATTCTGCATCAATTATTAATGTTCCATCTGCCACGCAAACACCTCACTACTTCTTAATTCCAAACAGCTCGTTTAAAGCTGCTTCTTCCTCTGCTGACCGCTTCTTTGTTGTCTGTTCCAAGTCGATCAGTTTCTTATTATTCCGGTAAAACTCCATTTCCCATTTTTCCAGTTTCTTTCCTTTTGCCTTCTTCTGGCGGATATACAATACCTGGCTGAATAGTCCATCCTGGATTTCCATGTAAGCTCCCAGGAAGGTCCACCAGTGCATGTATTTCAAAGAACGAATATCCCGTCCAACATTTTTATTGACCGCCGGCGCAATGATTGGAGAATCCTGTTCCCAGTCCATTAATCTGACCTTGCTTTTGCCTTCACCTGTGATCCCGCAATCAATAAATGCTTTTCCTTTTTCAATTGCTTCTTCAAGGAGATCCACCGGGATTTCTTCCGGATTCCAGTACAAAATTTCAAGCATTACCCTCGACTTTTCCTGATCTGACAGCTCTGGATCAGCCATAGCCTTTAAGATGTCCAGAATCGCCCTGAAATCCGTACGGATATCGCATTCTTCTCCACCTAGCTCGATTGCTTTAGGAAGACTCCACAGGTCATCCATGGCGGCGTTTCTTCTTCGTGTAAGAAGTATGGTATTTTGCTGTGTATAGACACATGATGTGTCCCCTCTAAAGTATCAATGAACAGCTCAAGGGCCGTATCATCCGGACATTTATACGGCGAATAATGATGCATAATTCCTGATTCAAACGCTGCCGCCGCCCAGTCTGGAACGCAATATTGCCCGTCTGAATTTTTTTAAATCTCCCTCATACTTGAACGCATCAATAACTACCAATTTCTTTCTGTACTTCATGTTTTCTCCTCGCTTTCTTAAAAAGAGTATAAAAAGACCACCGGTCATTCTAACCGATGGTTATAGCTCAACATTTTCACTTCTCACCATGATTTGGGCAATTTAAGCATATCTGCTTACAATCATGAATCAGGATCGTGCATATTTACATTCCTTCCACATTCTCCAGCTGGCCCGCAATATCCTCCAGAGCTTTTCCTTCGAAGAATGGAACTTTCATCACTTCATCAATACTATGTGCTTCCATGAAATCATCTCCGCACCACATATCAAAGTGTTTCTCATTAAACGGATCCACGCCACATTCTTTCCCATTATAGTCAAACAGAACATGTGTACATATGCTGTTAATCCTATCCCTTAAGTCTTTCACAGTCATAATATATCCTCATTCTCCCTTCTCTCCTCCACAGTCATTTCCCTGGTTGTTCGCTTTACTTTTCCATCGTCAGAATAACTGTAATCATGTGCATGCTCCCCGTTTACTCCATATGAATGCTGTTTAGGGTTTCCGTGATTGTGATTGCTAATCTGCTTATACTGTCTGCCATTCTCATCGTAATAGTTTCTCTCGATTCCGCCTTTCTTACCAGTTAACTGAGTGATACTATTCGGCGTTCCAGTTAAAGTAATTCTCTTAACTTCGATTATATCCTGGCCTGCTGCATTTTTCAATGTCGGCTGATTTATTTTTCTGAGTTCGGCCTTAGTCGGCATGAATCTGCCTCGCAAGCCATCCTGCATGATCCTTTCTTTCTGTTCTGGAAGCTTCATTTTCTCAGAAAAATCTTTGTAAGTCTGCATTTGTCCTTGATATTTTGCTTTTGCAAGGATGATATCATTTGGATCCGCTCCGCCTTCCTGAAGAAGTTTAATCTTCTGGCGCTGGGCACGCATGGCCCGTTCCATTTTTCTCTGCTGTTGCAAGGCTTCATAAATGGTATACTGCTTGTCGCCGTATCTTTTCGGGGTATTTTCTTCCCTGTTCATCTGTGCCAGTTGTTCATCTGTGTAAGTCCTTACCGATCCTAGTGGAAACGGCCTGTAATCATGATAGCAGTTTGCTCCTTTCAGGCCTGTCACCTCACCAAGGCCACATATAGAAACAAGCTCTTGCCACGTCCAAACCTTACCCTGCCATGGCTGATGTGTTGGTCTGGCCCCTACGTGATAACTTACCTCATAGGTATCCGTCCCCAACTGATCCGCTACTTGCTCCATGATTTGACCTTGTACCTGCCGGAAACCTGTGAGAATTGCTCTCCTAGCCGCCACATCGATCCTATCCCGATGCCCGGGATCATATTCTATGTACCGCAGCCCTGATGCGGTCATCTGATTCACGGTACGCTTAAGTACAGTGTTATAATCAAATGCTCCCGATTTGATATCTACGACAGCCTGGTCCATCGTGGATCTGTAATAATCCATCAGTGGTGAAGACTGTATTCTACCCGTTGCCGGATTGCGGATAGCAAATCCCATAGAGCCAGTCAGATTTCGGTATTCTCCCTGAAGCTGCTTCTTGATCGCTTCGATCAACTGCTGAAGGGCAATATTTTCTTCAAATGGTACCTGCTGCATTCCAGCAAATTTAAAAAAATGCTCCTGTTCATAGTACTGTTTGTATACCTCATCTGAAAATATCCGGTTCATTTCCGCGTCAGTTGCCTGCAAAGCATTTTGAATCCATTTACGGATATCTTCTTCTGCCATTCCTAATTGTTGAAGTCTACTGATCTGCCAGTCTACCGAAGCACTTGCAAAGCCGTTTTCTTTGATCCTGCGGACAATATCCGTCATGAGCCGGATTTCCAGTTCTGAGAAAATATTACTGACTTTCACTGTGAGTTTTTCAATCTCGCCCTGCGTCATTCAATCACCGTGTCTTCCGGCCGCTGGACTGCTGCCTTTGCCTGTTCTTCTGTCTCTCCATACCATTTTGCACGGTATTCCCAGAGTGGCATCGCACCCATAGCAACATCCTGCCTATCTGACTGTCGTTCTGATTCCACATCCGTTACAATGGAATCGTCCCAGTCAAATGATACTTGGTAAGTCCCAGAAGGACAGAGATGGTATATATCACACCAAAACGAAATTGCATCCACTAAATCTTCCAGCGCATGCTGTAGGGCTGTCTGGCAACTCTGTACAAAAGAATATGACCGCTGCTTGCTGGCTTTTATTTCCTCTGCTGTCTTGTCTGTATTATTTGGGTCTGAAATTGTTCCATAGGCCAAATTACAGTCAAATTCGATCATTCGTGCCAAATGGTTCCAGCCATTAAAATATGATTCATCTCTGATTTCCGGTGAAAAAGTGTCCATAAATGGCTTATCCGTAGCTCCGGTATTGTATTCTACCGTTCGGTACAATCTCTTCTTACCGGCCGGGTATACTGGCTCTCCAGTACTCTGATTTGTTCCAAGCAGGCTTTGTGCAATATGCACTGCGGATTCTTTGCTTTCATATTCCCAGTTAATTTGAGAATATCTTTTGTCGGCTTCTTTAATATGCTTCGCAGCTCTTGAGAAGACTGAAGTTCCCAAAGGGCTTTTAGAATCCTCGTTATTCCCCAAAGGTATCTTGAAATATCCAAATGGAAGCTTATCTGTTCCGGAAAATGTAATTTCCTGTGCAAGTTCAGACCATTTCAGTACTGAATTAACCGGAATCTCTGTACCGATCAATCCCTCCGTTCTGGAAACAAACGCTCTGTTGCGGATGTTCAAAAGTCCATCTCTTAAAGTATGGATTTCTATTCTACTGTATATCTCATTGTCCCTACGGAACTGATCCAGAAAAGCGCACTTTGTGATTGTTTCTGTATCGAATTCCAAAGGGAAGAAATTATCTGCCTGTATGTACTGAATAGAAATGCCTTTTGAAGTTACATAAGGCTTGAAAATCAAACTGCCTTTTGCATTCGCATACTCGACCTGGGTTCGCAAATTCTTAATTACTTTCTGGTATACTTTGTCGATATATGAAGCTTTAGCACTCCCAGATACTTCACTTTTCAGCTCCAAGACTGTCAACCTGGCAATTTCCCCCGCCACTGATGCCGCAAGCCCCGAACTCTCTGTTTCAGAATCCAGCCATGGCGCTTTATCTTCATATAATGCGGACCATCGTTCTATATGTGCCGCCGTTTTCCCACTCATTGCATAATCAATCTGCTCATCCTTGTCCAGGATCTTACGCAATGCCTGATACATATTCGTATAATTCATATTAATCACCCGTATCTGGGAAATCACCCGTACCTGATGAGCTGGCTGATCAGCCGCTCAAATGTATATTCAAAACTATCCAGTGAATCAATATCACTGGTTCCATCATCAAGTCTGACATTCTTCGTCAGTTCTTTTGGGTCCCAAACCGCTGTGCATAAGGCCGTAACAAGACTGTCGCACTCTCCGTCCATGTAAGCAAAGCGTCCCTGTGCCATCAATATTGAAGTGGCATTAATACGGTCATTAATCTCCGTTTTCAACGCATTCTCTACTCTGATCCATACCTCAACATTTCTCAACATCCTGCTGCCGCTTCTCATTGCCGCTTCATAATTGCATCCATATGCTTTCTGATACGCTTTTACAGCATTGAAACTTCGAATGTAATAAACACAAAAAAGCCGCTGTTTATCGGTCAATTCAGGGTTTTCTATCACCTGCTCAACTTCTCTTTCAGACGGCTTCCTTTTTTTTGTTTTTTTCTTATCCGAACGTTCGCTATTTTTATCCGAACGTTCGTTATCCCATTTATGGGTACATTTCCACCTTCGAACAGTGCCTTCGGGAAGATTTAACCGACTTGCGATTTCGACCAGTTTCTCGCCTTGCAAGTACAGTTGTCTTGCCTGTTCTATTCTCTTATCTGGGGCTCTGGCCAATCTCACTACCTCCCGTTTATTTTTATATGATAAATCACAGTCCTGCCGGCACCATAAGCGATAACCGATTGCTACCACTGAAGGAGTGTTAACACGCATGTATATATGTTAAGTCCAGATTCCATGAATTTTATGGAGCACCTTGCCGAGCTGTATAAATCAACCGGTGTCAATTCTTTCGATTTTATTGAATACATGGATGTTCCTAACCACTCAGCTGCACTTGAAGAATTGATGGCTAAGGGATATGTATCTTGGAAAGATGATTTCCGGAATGTCCTCGGCACTATAACCATTAACCTTGATGTCCTGAAAGACGAAGATTAAACTTCTTCTTTCGGTTCCAGCAGTTCTTTCTTCGGATCGGACTGCTGGAACATTTTCTTAAGCTCTGTGCTCTCCTTCAAGAATTCCTCGATACTTATTCCTTCTTTAAAGGAAAAATTATTGACATCAATTTTCATTTCCAAAGTCGGGCGAAGCTTCTCTTTTTCATCTAATGCAGAATATTTCAAGTCAGTAACTCCAGCACTGATGCATCTCCCGTCCAGGAAAACATAAGTTCCTACTCCAACCGTTGCAATCATTAATTTAGGTACCATAATTTCCTCCTATCCTGCCTTGCGGGCCTCAGATTCCTTCTGATCTGACGTAAATATTGACTTTCTACTGTTTCTCTCCTATTCTTTTCTTACAGGCACTGCCATGCCGAGTATCGAAGAAAGGAAATGTACATATGACTCGTGAAGAATTAATCCAGATTATCTCTGAAGATGTCGAAAAAATCTTAGACGAAAATCTGGAAAATAGTCTGCGTAAAATACTTGAAGATGTTTCTTTTGACAATCCACAAGAAATGTGTTTAAAAATGTGTAAAAACACTGTTACTGTTTCTGTTCAAACATCTGTTCAAGTATTGTTGGATGCGCTATGTTTACTCGGAGTGGTTTCTCCGGAAAAGTATTCGCTTCCTGAATCACGCCCCGAATTACATCTGATTTTGGGCGGCCTTTCCGATAAGAAGTAATTTCTTTTTGCTGGCTTCGAACTACCATTTCGAGGTCAGCAATTCTTTTCTCTAAACTTCTGAATTTCTTTCTGGAAATCCACATTTTTCTCTCCTATCCGGCCTTGCGGGCCTCAATGATTATCCTGCAAGTCTCTTTTCCTGTTCCAGGGCATCTCTGGCTCTCAGGAGCTCTGCACCGGTTCGGATCAGTTCCAGGCTCTTCTGGTCCAGATCTTTGAGAAGTTCTGTAGTTTCAACCAGTAATGTTTTTCTTTCCTCTGTCATTGTGTTTCACCTCGCTTTCTTCGTTTCCTTTGTCTACATTATAGTATCCTATGTCCGTGTTGTCAATTCTTTTTTGTATCCTTTGCCAACTTTTTATATTGACTTTGCTTTTATAGAGTGGTATTCTTGATTTATAAATTAAGGAGGTGAGCAAATGACACAGGGCGAAAGAGTCAAAGAAGTCCGCAAATTTCGAAAAATGAGTATGGAGCAATTCGGAGAACGATTAGGCGTACAAAAATCTGCCATATCTAAGATTGAAAAAGGTGATCGTGGTCTTACAGAACAAATGCTCAAATCAATATGCCGTGAATTCAATGTTAATGAGGAATGGTTGCGGACTGGTGACGGTGATATGCCCCAGAAACTTTCTGAGGAAGAAGAAATTGCAGATCTGGTATCAGATGTTTTGGAAAATGGAAAAGATAATGAATTTTATGGAATTATCCTGGAAATCATCCGGACATACAACGAGTTATCTCCTGGATCTCAGGAAGTTATCAAGAATTTCAGTAAAAAGCTCGGTGAGAATCTAAGCAAAAAGAAAGAGGACTAATGTCCCCTCTTCCTTTCGAGATGTTTCTTTATAAGAATGATAATCTGTTTTAAAAATGTTTCATCTGCAGAATCCATCTTTTCAAGCATCTCTATAATGTAGCTTTTGTATTCATCCTGCTTTTTCATATGTATCCCTCCGTTCTGCGTTTATCGAACGTTTGTTTGTTTTAATATACACCAAACGTACGTTCTTTGCAAGAAATTTGAGTACGTTATATTGTGCTCAACTGCTTCTTGTACTTATGATACGTGCTTTTTCGACAAAATTCGCCATGTTCGGAGGAATCGTCCAGAATTCTGGACACTTTTTACTTGTACGGAGATTCGTATAAATCGGAGATCCGTACTCTCAGCACTGCTGCCAGACGTTCCATATTATCCATTGTTGGCGAATGGACTTCGTTGGCGATATTATTGATCGTGGATTTCGAAATCCCGGTCATAGAGGCCAGCTGCCGTGCTGATACATTCTTATTGTACATGATATCTGCGAGTAATATTTTCATATTGATAGTATTTCTCTTTTATATTTTTTTATTCAAAGAGAAATTTTGCATTTTATGTCGTATTATCCGTGTATATTATAATTTAAAGGAGGGTTTTTATGAAAAAGAAATTATTCTTTGTTACAACGCTTGCAGCTTCTTTATCTGTTGTTACACCCGTATCTGCTCAGACAGACAAAGAAATTACTTTCAGGGATATACCATGGGGTACTAATTACACCGATGTTGATAATACTCTTGGAGAATTTAACTTGATGAAAATAGCCGGTGAAGACTATCAAACAAAATCTATTGATGATATTATTTACGGAGATTATCAGGGAATAGACTTTAAGTATAATGATATCAATATAATCGGTTCTTCCCTAAATAATGATGTTGATGTTGCTGGATATACTCCTGAACAGATACAGGTTTATCTTGCTTATGTCCCAGTTAACGGAGTAATTACACACGCCGATGGAGACAGTTCCTTATATGGTGCTCAATATGAATTTTATCCAGTAAATATTGACCAAATGGAATCGGATTTAAAAGAAAAACTTTCTAATCTTTATGGAAAGCCTGACGATGAAAAAGACGATAAAGATTGGCTTAATAGTTCAATGCATTATACATTTTGGAACGGGGCAAACGATACCGAGCTTGTATTAAAGTCTGTCCGTCCATCAGAAGATGATACATTGACAGAAAATACCATTTACATTTCATACATATGGAAAAAAGGTGATGAGCTTTTACAGGCTGCTGAAGATATTCTGGCAAATGATGCAAGTTCAAATGAAGCCAGTGTTTCAGGAAATGGATCTACGAATGGTTTATAACCAAATAAAAACCGCCCCAGTATTGGCGTACCGGGACGGCGGTGGATCTCCGAAGAGATATCCAATTTTTACCAAAGATATTGTATCATCTTCGGAGCGGCTGCACAATCAGAACGTTTGTGTGGTCGTTATTTTTGTACCCACTTTTAAGGAGGATGATAAATTATGGCTGAAGGAGTAAGAAAAAGAGGTAAGAGCTGGTCATATTATTTTGACACAGCGAAGATCAATGGCGAACGAAAAAAGATAGAAAAGGGTGGATTCCACACACAGAAAGAAGCACTTGAAGCACGGGCTGCTGCCATCGCAGAGTATAATAATACTGGCAGATCTTTTACACCTAAAGAAATCAGTGTGGCCGATTACCTGGACTACTGGCTTGAAAATGCTATTCGGAAAAACATTGACCATGGGTATACTTACAACACTTATCGAGATTACGAAGCTAAAGTAAGAATCCATTTAAAGCCTGCATTCGGAATTTATCGGTTGAGCAGTTTTCAGTATGCTCCTGATCGGATTCAAGAGTTCATTGACGACATGAAACGCAAAGGTTATTCAAAAAATATGGTTGAAAACACTCTGGGTTGTCTGCAAGGTGCACTTAATTATGCCATCGTTCCACTGAAATACATTCAGACCAATCCCTGTGTACCAGTTAAAATCGGCAAAATGCCGATAAACCCAAGGGCAAAAGCTCATGCAGAATACATCTGCCCCAAAGATGAATTTAATCGAATCATGCAGCGTTTTCCACAGGAAAAATATTTTCACATCTCCCTTGTGTTGCCTTACTATACCGGCACCAGATTAGGAGAGACTTTCGGCATTGATCTATTGCAAGATATTGATTTCAGCCGCCATGAGCTTCATATCCGCCGTCAAATGACCAAAGTAGATAAAGAATGGTATATGAAACCGCCCAAATACGATTCCTACCGCACGCTCAAAATAGGATCAACCCTGGAACAAGAATTAAAATATGTGATCCAACGTCAAAAGATCAATCGTATGAAATATGGCGGAAACTACATGAAAACCTATCTGCTGCCAGATGGTTCCATTACTCAGATTAAAGCAGATGTAACTGTAAGCTGTCAGGAAATTACTCCGTTATGCGTCAAAGATAATGGAAGCCTTGTAACTCCTGACTCCTTTAAATACTGCGCCAGAGTAATTCATATGGAGCTTGGCAACGTTCTGTTTCATGCTCACTGTCTGCGGCACACTCACGGAACGATCCTTGCAGAAAACGGAGTTAATCCCAAGACAGTTATGGAACGGTTAGGGCATAAGGATATACAGACAACACTTCGTACATATACATTTAATACCGAAGTTATGCAACAGACCGCTGTTGATATTTTTGAGCAGGCAGTTCAATAAATACAAAAAAAACGGTTGATCAACTCTAGTTGGTTCAGAGAGTTCAACCGTTTTCCTTATTAATTCGTTATTTTAATTTTGCGGGTGGCAAACGGGTGGCAAATCCACTGAACTTTACAGTTTTAATCCCGGAAACCCGCTTATTTACGGCAAATCAGCGCCACTGTCTCAACGTGCGTACTCTGCGGAAACATATCCGTAGTAGAAACCCGCATCAACTCATAATCCTCCGCACAAAGCACCTTCAGATCCCTGGCCAACGTAGCACTATCACAGCTCACATAAACAACTCTCTCCGGTTTCATCTTAAGGATCGTATTCAAAAGTACCTCATCACAACCCTTTCTTGGCGGGTCCACAACGATGACATCTGCATAAACGCCATTCTTCTCATACTCCCTCGGCAGTACTTCCTCTGCTTTTCCAACAAAAAACTCCACGTTCTCGATTCCATTAAGCTTAGCATTCTCTCTTGCATTGTCAATGGCCTGTGGTACGATCTCCACGCCGCGGACAAATTTTGCTTTCTGAGCCAGGAACAGGGAGATGGTTCCGATTCCACAGTACAGGTCCCAGACTGTTTCATTTCCGGTGAGACCTGCGTACTCCAGGGCCTTTCCGTACAGTTTTTCGGTCTGGATGGGATTGACCTGGAAAAAGGACAGCGGCGAGATCTGATAGGAGATATTTCCGATACTGTCCGTTATATAGGACTGTCCCCAGAGGAGACGAAGCTGATCTCCCAGGATCACATTGTTCCGTTTTTTATTGACATTGATGGTGATGCTGGTCATTTCCGGAATTTCACACAAAGAGTCCACCAGAGCTTTTTCTGCCGGGATCTTATCTCCGTTTAAGATCAGACAGACCATCATCTCATCTGTATGGAAACCATAGCGGATCATAATGTGGCGTACAAGGCCTTTGCCTGTCGTCTCATCGTAAGGCTGGACATGATATTTTTCCATGTGGCCGATCACACGGTCCAAAACATCCTTATTCTGTTTCACTCCCAGAATACAGTCCCGGTTGTCAATAATAGAGTGGGTCCTTCCTGCATAAAAACCGGTGATGATCTTTCCGTCTTTATTTTTTCCTACCGGGAACTGTGCCTTGTTGCGGTAATGGTAGGGCTCTTCCATTCCCATGATCGGTTCCATCGGAAAATCCTCAAAACCGCCGATCCGCTCCAGATGTCCACGGACTTTTTTCTCCTTGAATTTCAGCTGCTGCTCGTAGGATAATGCCTGAAGCTGGCATCCTCCGCACTGGCGGGCAATAGAGCAGGCCGGTTTCACACGATACGGGGACGGTGTGATCACCTCCATCAGACGGCCATAGCCGTAGTTCTTTTTTGCCTTGATGATCTTGGCGCTGATCCGGTCTCCGATCACGGCGTCCTTCACAAAAACGGTGAAGCCATCGGCTTTCCCGATACCTTCACCGTCAACTCCGCAATCCTCTATATCCAAAGTCAGTATATCGTTTTTACGGAATTCCATCTATTAAATATCTCCTGTTCTTCTTAAATTGGACTCAAAAAGACGGTTATAACCGAGCCATTCTTTTTTGCCCTTGTCTGCGTGGAAAATCTCTGTCAGTGTCTCCATTCTTGCATCGGTATTGTCTGCCAGATTCAGAGCTACTGCCTCTGCAAGTGCCGGTTTCTTGGGAGAGCCGTACTCCAGCTCACCGTGATGGGCAAGGATGCAATGGATTACCTGATTCTCAAGTTTCTCAGGAAAATCCGGGATCTCTTTTACCAGGTCGTGTACCATCTGTGCCCCGATCACAATGTGTCCCAGAAGCTGTCCCTCGTCTGTATAATCATTCATCGGAAAAGCTGAAAGCTCCTTGGTCTTGCCCACATCATGAAGAAGAGCGGTTGTGATCAGAAGATCACGGTTCAAAAGCGGATAGGCATTTGCCATGTAATCACAGAGACGTGTCACTCCAAGGGTGTGCTCCATCAGTCCACCGATAAATCCATGATGCACGGTCTTGGCTGCGGAATGACCTTCAAACACCTTCATAAATTCCTGATCTTCCACAAAAAGCTTCTTCAGAAGCTGGGAAAGATACGGATTCTTCACACTGTTGATCAGGTCGCGCAGCTGGCTCTGCATATCATCCACACTGTTCTCACTGGTAGGAAGATAATCTGCCGGATCATACTCCCCTTCTCCTGCCTTGCGTGCTCTCTTAATGTTCAGCTGCATGGCACCTGCAAAACTTGTCACATCTCCCATGATCTCAATGTAATCCAGGGCATCAAAATCATCGATCCCCAGAGAATTTGGGTCCCAGATCTTACCATCGATCACACCTGTTTTATCCTGAAGGATCAGATTCTCATAGGGTTTTCCATTCTTCGTTGTAGCTGCCTGTTTCTGTTTACAGAGATAGATTCCGTTTACTCTGTCTCCCTCATGTAATTCATTTAAAAAACGCATAAAATTCTTGCCTTTCTGTTCTTTTTACTTTCAAAGCGGACATGCTCACCAAACAAAGTATCCACTTCACACTTTGTATTCACAGCCAGCCTTTCTTTACGATCTCCGGCTGCATCCCGGTCCGGGCTTTCCCTGCATTTTCGCACAGTCTCCCCTTACATCCGGGCTTTATTCAGTATCATAACACATTTTACTTTCCTTTGCTATGGAAATCATGTAAAATAGGAAACGAAGTGTTTTTTTGCATATCCTGTGTTACGCAGAAAAACACGAGATCAACAGAAGTAACAAAAAGGAGTAACTACAGCAACAATGAACAAAAAAGCATACAAAGCACTTGAATACTATAAAATCATAGATCTGCTGACAGACAAGGCTTCCTCCCCCATGGGAAAAGATCTCTGCCGGAAGCTTACCCCTTCCACGGATATCGAGGAAATCCGGTCCATGCAGCTGCAGACCCACGATGCCCTTGCACGCCTGTTCAAAAAAGGCGGCATTTCCTTTGGCAGTGTCAAGGATATCCGTGGTACACTGAAACGTCTTACTGTAGGCAGCGCCCTGAATGCGCCGGAGCTGCTTTCCGTCTGCAGTCTTCTGGAAAACACCGGCCGTGTCAAAGCCTATTCCAGAAGTGACCGTGACGACGGAATGACCGATTCCCTTGACGGAATGTTTGCGGCACTGGAACCTCTGACACCACTGAGCACAGAGATCCGCCGCTGTATCCTTTCCGAGGATGAGATCAGTGACGATGCCAGCAGCACCCTTCGTCAGATCCGCCGCAGCATCAAGGCCACCAACGACCGGATCCACACTCAGCTTTCTTCTCTGGTTGCAGGAAGCGCCCGGAATTATCTTCAGGATTCCGTCATCACCATGCGTGACGGCCGCTACTGTATCCCGGTAAAAGCCGAGTACAAAGGCCAGGTTGCCGGTATGATCCACGACCAGTCCGCCACAGGTTCCACTCTTTTCATTGAGCCTATGGCTGTTGTCAAACTGAACAACGACATCCGCGAGCTGAAGCTGAAAGAACAGAAAGAGATCGAAGTAATCCTTGCGTCTTTAAGCCAGCAGGTAGCCTCAGAGCTGGAAGCCATCCACGCAGATCTTTCCATCATGGTACAGCTGGACTTTATCTTTGCCCGCGCCGCTCTTGCCATGGACATGAATGCCAGCGAACCGATCTTCAATACTGAAGGACGGATTCGCCTGCGCCAGGCCCGTCACCCGCTGATCGACAAGAAAAAAGCCGTTCCTATTGACATCCGCCTTGGAGATGATTTTGACCTCCTGGTTGTCACAGGACCAAACACCGGTGGTAAAACTGTCTCCCTGAAAACCGTGGGACTTCTTACCCTTATGGGCCAGGCAGGCCTTCATATCCCGGCACTGGACCGTTCTGAACTTGCACTTTTCCGCGAAGTCTATGCAGATATCGGAGATGAGCAGAGCATTGAGCAGTCCTTAAGTACCTTCTCCTCTCATATGACAAACGTGGTTTCCTTCCTGAAATCCGCAGATCAGGATTCCCTGGTTCTCTTCGATGAGCTTGGTGCAGGTACTGACCCTACCGAGGGTGCTGCTCTTGCCATTGCGATCCTGTCCCATCTTCACGAACAGGGCATCCGCACCATGGCAACCACTCATTACAGTGAGCTGAAAATCTATGCCCTCTCTACCCCGGGTGTGGAAAATGCCTGCTGTGAATTCGATGTGGAAACTTTACGCCCCACCTACCGTCTTCTGATTGGTGTTCCCGGAAAAAGTAACGCATTTGCCATTTCCTCCAAACTGGGACTTCCGGATTTCATCATCGACAAGGCAAAAGAGCAGATCAGTGAACAGGATGAATCTTTTGAAGATGTTCTGACATCCCTGGAGCAGAGCCGAGTCACCATCGAAAACGAACGTGCAGAAATTGCCCGTTACAAAGAGCAGGTAGAAGAACTGAAAAAATCCCTCCAGGAAAAAGAAGAAAAACTGGACGAACGAAAAGAACGCATCTTAAGAGAAGCCAATGAACAGGCACATGCGATTCTCCGTGATACCAAGGAATACGCAGACCAGACCATGAAACTTTTCCATAAATTCCAGAAGGATCACGTAGATACCGCTTCTGTGGAAAAAGAGCGGCAGAATCTGAAGAAACGTATGTCAAAGGCTGAAAAAGGCATGTCTTCCAAACAGCAGAAGCAAAAACCAAAGAAGCAGCTGAAACCATCCGATCTTTCTCTTGGCGATACTGTAAAAGTTCTCAGCCTGAATCTGAAAGGAACCGTTTCCAGCCATCCGGATTCCAAGGGATATCTCTTTGTGCAGATGGGAATCATCCGTTCCAAAGTACATATCTCCGATCTGGAGCTTGTGGACGAGCCGGTGATCACCACCCCGTCCATGCAGCGTACCGGTGCCGGAAAGATCCGCATGTCAAAAGCGGCCAGCATTTCCACAGAGATCAATCTTCTGGGAAAAACCGTGGACGAAGCAGTTGCAGAGCTGGACAAATATCTGGATGACGCCTACATCGCACACATGAAATCCGTCCGCATTGTTCACGGAAAAGGTACCGGCGCCCTCAGAAAAGGTGTCCACAATTACCTGAAACGCCAGAAACATGTAGCTTCCTTCCGTCTCGGAGAATTCGGAGAAGGCGATGCCGGCGTAACCATCGTAGAATTTAAGAAATAAAAAAGGAGCGGAAACCATGGCTACAAAACAGAAAATCCTCATTGTTGACGATGACAACAACATTGCTGAGCTGGTAGCTCTCTATCTCACAAAAGAATGCTTTGAGACCAAGATCGTAAATGACGGCGAGGAAGCCCTGAAGCAGTTCCATATTTTTCACCCGGATCTGATCCTTCTGGATCTGATGCTCCCGGGTATTGACGGATACCAGGTATGTCGTGAGATCCGTCATACTTCCGATGTACCGATCATCATGCTTTCCGCCAAAGGAGAAACCTTTGACAAAGTCCTGGGACTGGAACTTGGAGCAGACGATTACATCATCAAACCTTTCGACTCCAAAGAACTGGTTGCCCGTGTCCGTGCAGTGCTTCGCAGATTCCATGTAAAATCACCCTCTGCCGCACCAAAGGAAAAATGTGTTTCCTACCCGGATCTGGTGATCAATCTGACCAACTATTCCGTGACTTATATGGGACATCAGATCGATATGCCGCCAAAGGAACTGGAGCTTCTCTATTTCCTGGCAGCTTCTCCCAATCAGGTTTTTACAAGGGAGCAGCTTCTGGATCATATCTGGGGCTATGAATACATCGGAGATACCAGGACTGTAGACGTTCACATCAAACGTCTCCGTGAGAAGATCAAGGATAATCCAAACTGGGCGCTTTCCACCGTCTGGGGGATCGGTTACAAATTTGAGGTAAAAGATTCATGAAACAGCATCTTTATACCAAACTGCTGATCCTGTATTTTGTGCTGGGCGGAATCTGCTTTCTGCTCCTTTCCTCCGGAGGCTCCTATCTGGTAGAAAAAAGGCTTGAACGCTCCACCGGAGAGTCCCTTTACCGCGCAGCCAGCCAGATGGTTTCCGGAAATGAACTCCGTCAGTCTGTAAAAGACCCGGAAAATGCCTCCCTCTCCCTGGCTCTTTCCTCTGCTGCCGCATTTCAAAATGCAGATTTCTGGGTCATGGACACGGACGGAACCGTTCTGATAAACACAGATGAACAGTCTTCCGGCTCCGGTGAGATCACTGTCAAAAATTTCCGACCTGCAGATTACGAAAATATCTGTTATTCTTCCGGTACGTTTTATGGGACATTCAAAACCACGCAGTTAAGCACCGTCGTTCCCATAAAAGATACAGACCAGGTGATTGGTTATCTGGCAATCCACTACCCTATGAAAAACCTCTACGAAAGCCGCAGCAATATCGTAGAGGTTATGATCCTGATCTTTATTGTGATCTATGCACTGTTTTTCAGTTTTCTTCTGATCTACTTTTACCGGGTCCATAAACCTCTGAAAAAAATTTTAAAAGGCGCTCTGGAATTTGCCAACGGAAATCTTTCCTATACGATTCCAGTGGATTCTGAAGATGAGATGGGATATCTTTCCCACTCCCTGAATTACATGGCAGACAAGCTGAACAAAAACGGAGAATATCAGCGACAGTTTATCTCCAACGTATCCCATGATTTCCGCTCACCGCTGACCTCCATCAAAGGATATGTGGAAGCCATGCTGGATGGTACCATCCCACCGGAAATGCAGGAACGCTATCTGAAAGTCATTGCCTTTGAATCCACACGTCTGGAGAAATTGACCCGAAGCCTCCTTACCTTAAACGAACTGGATGTCAAAAAGCGTATGATGCATATGCGGCGTTTTGATATCAATGAAACGATCCGTACCACAGCCGCCACCTTTGAAGATGTCACGATCTATGGCCCTGCCTCAGGGGATGCCTCGTTCGTAAATCATCCCGACTTTATCAATGGCGGCGGCCTCCGGCCTGAGAATGAAAGCATGCTCGGGCTATTCGGCGCGGCACTGTATATGGGCAACAACACATCGGTGACTTTCCGGAACTGCCGGATCAGCGGATATCCGTCGGACATGGAGGGCACACCGGCCTCAGCGGATAACGTAGTATTCAGCGAAAGGGAAGAAACCGGTTATCCGGAGTGGACCCAAGGATGGTGTAACTTCAACCCGCAAGAGACAGAGTATTGAATTCACCACAGAGTCTTATTCATTGCCGCTTAACAGAGCGGTTTTGACATTCTGTCCAAATGATATTTCAATCCTCTCAGATTGCTTTCTTTCGGCCCGAGGGAAAGGCACTCTGCGAAAAACGCCTCCTATGGCAATCCGGTATGATTGCTTTCGTAGGCCAAACAAGCCAAAGACAAACAAAACCGCACTACTTTCCAGAGGACAGGCAACCGATAGACAGTGATACCCCTCTAAACACAACTTTTTATCACTTCCGCTTTGTTCATCTCAGAGTAGTAACCGGAAAGATTCCGTCCACTTTTGAGCCTCCGATCGGAAACAATAGAAGTAATCCGGAAAAACATTAGGAGATATTTCGAAAAGAAGTAAGCATTTTCGGGAAACGCTTACTTCTTTCGGAGCAAATGCTTGCTTCTTTTCTCCGAAACTCCGGCCTATTCTCATCAAATCCCGGCTTTCGGAGCCCCGGACCTTGGCTTTCCTGAGCAGAAAGTCCTTTTGTCGGGCTTTTCTTCTCCCAGACGGACCTGAAAAAAGAAATGCGCTATTTGTCAAACAGCGCATTTCATATCTTTTTGAAAGAAGAATCGAATATAATCTATCAGAATGATTCATAAGAGGAGTTACTGTTAGCGACGATCGCTATACACTCCATCTCGATCAGCCAAGCAGGCCGGCATACAGCAGCAACAACAAACTGTATCGGTGTATCAGGAAAGCGTTTGGCAAACAAAGCGCGCACAACCGGATAATCCGAAGCGTCCCGCAGATAAACAATCATCTGCGCCACATCCTCAAAACCGGCTTTGCCCTCTTCGAGCAACTTCTCTACATTTTCCCACATCCGCCGGGTCTGTTCCTGGACATCACCTACATGAACCACTTCACCGCGATGATCGATACTCGCCGTACCGCTGATAAAGAGATGACGACGGTCGCCATACTCCACGGAAGTTCCCCGTTCGAAAGTCACTCCATACAAGGCTGTCGGGCTGAGATGAGACAGCGCATGCAGGTAAGTCACCTGTCCCGGCTGCAATCCTTTTACCGCATAGGCATCAAACAGCACATGTATCTTCGGATCGGCATGCCGTCCCTCTATGCCGGTACTGGCTATATAATGGGTCGATTCGGTCAGTCCCTGCCCCAGAAAGTTTTCACGGCGTGCCTTGACAATGCCGGCATAATTCACATCCACGTTCTGCACAAAGATCCAGGTACGGATGCAATCGGAAGCCAGCGTACAGCCTTTTCCTACCAGATCGGTTTCATAAGATTTCAACAAGGTTTTCATCTGCCGTTCCGATTTGCCGCAAGACACACCCGCACCGGCTGTCCAGTAATGCTTGTAAGCGGCATTCGGTTCGGAGGCCAGATAGACCCACAAAGCAATCTTACTTCCATCCAACGGAGGCTGTTGCACGACAGAGACAGCGCACGACGGCTCTTTCTGCAAGACAACCTGCAAAGCCTCCCACTGATTGGCGGCATCACTCAGGAAGTAACGGCAAAACACGGGTACCATTCCCCTGATTTTCACCTTCCTGCTCAGTATCCTATGGTATGCTTTACGAATAGCCGTCAGCTGCTCTTCATAACTCCCCGCTTCCGGATCGACATGAAACATCAAATGCGCCTCTCTCGTTCCTCCCTCACCCCCAAAAAGGGAATATTCAACAGTAGTCCTTAAATACTCTATTCTATGTTTTCTGTATTCCATATTCTTACTCATCTTTTATTTCACTTTAACTCGCTCTTTCGACATCAGCCCTTTGGCCATCTCCCGCTTGTCCCATTGCACCGGAGCAGACACAAACTCGGGAACATTATACGAATAGATCAACTGATCGTAGAACGTATACGGATCTTGCTGAGGCAGCAGGAAAGGTTTCCCTATACGCCCTTGTCCGTCCACCGAGGAGATATAAAGGCGGGTGTACAACCCGTCACCTCTCCGGCTGCTGAACACAAACCAATGTGAATTGCTGCTCCAGTTGTGATAGCTTTCCGTGTCGTCACTGTTCACTTCCTCCAAGTTGCGATAGGTTCCGGTCTTCAAGTCCAGCAGCCAGAGATCGGCCTCTTTGTGCCAGATGGAGAAGTTCCCATAATCGGAAAGCGTGAACATCAGGTATTTTCCGTCGAACGAAGGTTTGGGGAAAGAGATACTTTTGTCCAGCGTGCGGGCTGAGATCAACGTATCGATCCGGTCGCCGAACGTTCCGTCTTCGGGATGGAAAGCAATGCTGCACAAGCTGTATTTCACGTCTTTGTATCGGACAGGCATCTCTTTCTGCTCGGCCGAACAGAAATAAAGCGTCCGTCCGTCGGGCGAGAATGCCGGAAAAGTTTCAAACGAAGCCGTACTCAGCAAAGGAGTAGTCAGTATCCG
>OGRY01000616.1_pt1 | contig 29183 bp, 26 predicted proteins | sample 1553551 | NCBI WGS metagenome assembly OGRY01 (sample SAMEA2580101, study PRJEB22360) | human gut metagenome | biome: human gut; feature: human-associated habitat; material: faeces | place: Denmark | collected 2008/2010
GGCGGCGGGTCTGCCGCAGAGCAGCAGGAGCGTCCCGCCCAGCACAGCGCCCAGCGCACCGCCCGAGAGCCATGCGCTCATACCATTATGATAACAGGCAGCGGTCATCTGCGCGGCGGTCTGGTCGGTGGGGATGTCAGAAAAGACGATGACCGTGCCGCTGGCGAAGATGAGCCCCAGCGCCAGCTTTGCGATGTGGGGCAGCAGGTCTTCGCCCCGGGTGTAGAGGATGGCCAGATAGCACAGCGCTGCGCCCAGCACGAAACTTCCGCAGCCGAACACGCCGAACAGGACATCGTGCATCGTGCGCCAGGCCGAACTGCCCGGCACGAAAGCCAGCGCCATGAGCACCAGCCCCGCAAACAGGGTGATGAGCCCCGCGGGCATCCGGTCCTGTGTCCGGTTCTTGCGGCGCGAGGCTGTGCTGCGCCCGGAGGTCTTGCGTTTTCTCTTTGCCATGTTTCCTAAAACCCGTTCCTTATTTTATATCATGAAGCAGGGCGCGCTCAGGGCGGCTCTGTCGGTGACGATGGAAGAATTTCGATACTACTCGATTCTTTCATTGTACCACGGGAAAAGTCAAATGGCAATTTATTTCCCCTCGATTTCTCGGTAGAGCCATGCCAGCGCATCCGACAGCCCGCCCAGCTCGTCGATGAGCTTTTCCCGCACGGCTTTTCGGCCATCCAGCACGGTGCCGACGTCCATGACCAGCTCGCCCGTGCGCATCATCAGCTCAGTATAACGCTTCTCCGAGATGCCGCTGTGGGACGCCACGAAGCCGGTGATGCGCTCCTGCATCTGCTCGAACCAGCGCATAGTCTGCGGCACGCCCAGTATCATGCCGGAATGGCGGACGGGGTGGACCGTCATGGTGGCGGTAGGCACGATGAAGCTCCGCTGGGCGCTGACGGCCAGCGGGATGCCGATGGAGTGCCCGCCGCCCAGCACTGGGCTTGGAGATGCTGGCGATGAGCTCCGCCAGCGCAAGCCCCGCCTCCACATCCCCGCCCACGGTGTTGAGCAGGACCAGCAGGCCCTCGATGGAGGGGTCCTCCTGCACGGCCACCAGCTGGGGGATGACGTGCTCATACTTGGTGGTCTTCTGGCCCTGGGGCGCTTCCACATGGCCCTCCACCTGCCCGATGACCGTCAGGCAGTGGATGGCGTGAGCTCCCCGGGTACGGTAAACGCTGCCCATATCCTCGATCTGCTCTTTTTCCAGCCGCTGCTGCTCCACGGGGATGTTCTTCTCTTCCTGTGACATTCTGCGCATCCTCCTTTTTGCTTCATTTCAGCTTGTCCGGCATTCCTGCCGGTTATACTTCGGCAAAGATTTCTTTGCTTTCTCAAAAAAATGTGCCAAATGGTTTGACATTCTCTCTTCGCGCTGTATACTTTATACTAGAGATAAGATTGTCAAATATGTATCATTATTGTACAAGAAAGTACAAATCTTTTGCCGGAGCACCCTGCCGCTGCGCACTTCTCCCCGGCAATGCTGCGGATAAAAAGAAAGGAGACCTCCCTATGAACACTCCCGGCAAAGCTTCTCTGCCCGTCATCAAGCGCCTGCCCAAATACTATCGCTACCTGCGCACCCTGAAGACCGACGGCATCACCAGCATCTCGTCCCGTGAGCTGGCCGCCCAGATGGGTACCACTGCCTCTCAGGTGCGGCAGGACTTCAACTGCATCGGCGACGTGAATGGCCGTCAGGGCATCGGCTACTCGGTGGAGAACCTGCTGAATATCCTTGAGCAGCTGCTCTTTGGCAACGGCGACCTCCTGCCCACCATCCTTATTGGCTGCGGCCGTCTGGGCAAGGCTGTGAGCCGCTTCATCACCACCGACACCAACGGCTACAAGCTCATCGCCGCCTTCGACAACGCCCCCGACGAGGTGGGCAAAGAGATCAACGGCATCCAGATCTTACACAGCGACGAGCTGGAAGCTTTCTGCGCCGAGCACCACCCCGAGGTGGCTGTGCTCTGTCTGCCCCGCAGTGGCGCAGAGGAGATCAGCGGCCGTCTGGTGGCTCTGGGCATTCAGGGCTTCTGGAACTTCTCCCACTACGATCTGTCTGTCCCCTACCCCGACGTGGTGGTGGAGAACGTCCACCTCGGCGACAGCCTGATGAGCCTGGGCTACCGGTTGCGCAATCAGGACTGAGCAGATACTATCGATAATACAGGCCCTCTCCGTCAGGCTTTGGCTGAGAGAGTCCTTTCATGAGGAGACTTTTTCGACATGGCAAAGCTTTATTTCCGTTACGGCGCAATGAACAGCGGCAAGAGCACCGCGCTGATGCAGGTGGCCCACAACTACGAGGAGCAGGGGATGCGGGTGCTCATCCTCAAGCCGAAGGTGGACACCAAGGGCAGCGGCGACCTCGTGAGCCGTCTGGGCGTCCGCCGCCCTGCCGATCTGCTGGTGCCGCCGGACATGGATCTGGTGGAGGCCGTCCGGGCCGCCAGCAGCGAGGGCCGGCCTTTGGCCTGTGTGCTCTGTGACGAGAGCCAGTTCCTCACCGCAGAGCAGGCCGAGCAGCTGTTTATGGTGACGGTAGAGCTGAACATCCCCGTCATCTGCTACGGCCTGCGCTCCGACTTCTCCCTCAAGGGCTTCCCCGGCTCCACCCGGCTTCTGGAGCTGGCCCACACCATCGAGGAGATGAAGACCATCTGCACCTGCGGCCGCAAGGCCACCTGCAACTGCCGCAAGGTCAACGGCCGCTTCGTCTTTGAGGGCGAACAGGTAGCCATCGACCTTGAGAACGACGTCCAGTACGTCAGCATGTGTCCCCAGTGCTATTTCCGGGAGCGCAGCGCCTTCTACGCCGCCCGCCGGTGACTCTTTTCCTGATTTTATGCCGTCCGCACGCCGGACGGCATTTTTTGTATCTTTTCTGCATCCGTGATATATCAGTCGGGGCCAAATTCGCGCGTTTTTTGCGCTATTGATATATCAGCTCGGGGCCGGAACTTTCTGTTATCGTTGCTTTTAATGTATACAACGCTCTTTCAACAAATTCTGCCATGGCTACAAAATTCTTGCAATTCAGGCCAATCTTCTCCTGTTGCATCCCAGTTTTCTATGCAAATCGTTGAAGTATACAAGTTGCACAGTTTTTCGGTCCAAGTTTATTCATTATGGCAATGACGTCAAAACCGGGCAAAAAATAAGCGCAATATTTGTACGTTTTCTGCCGCTATCACTACAATTTGCATCTTTCTTTTTTTTCTTGCCTTTGGTATCATATTTGTATACAACGGATGCTTTGCAGAGGCATCCGTGCAAGAAGATGTTTTCTACATAGGAGGAGAACGAAAATGAGCAAGGCAATTTCTCGTCGTGACTTTCTGAAGGTCTCTGGCGCTGTGGGTGCTGCCGGCCTGCTGGCCGCCTGCGGCGGGCGCCGCAAACACCATCCTCAGCGGCGGCTCCAGCAACGCTGGTTCTACCGCCACTTCCACCGCTGCTTCTTCCGCAGCAGCTTCTGTGGCCGGTCTGTCTTCTGACCCCGTCACCCTGACCATGAGCTGGTGGGGCGGCGAGTCTCGTCACAACGCTTACCAGGAGGCCATCAAGGCTTTCTCTGCTGAGCACAGCACCATCACCGTCAACCCCACCTTCGCTGCATGGTCCGGCTGGGAGGACACCATGTCTACCAAGTTCGCTGGCGGTGTCGCTGAGGATGTCTGCCAGATCAACTGGAACTGGCTGTACAACTACTCCAAGAACGGCCAGACCTTCATCGACCTGAACAGCGTCTCCGAGTACCTCGACCTGACCCAGTGGGACGAGGCCAAGCTGGCTGCCTGCAACGTGGCCAACGCCCAGCAGTGCGTGCCTGTCTCCATGACCGGCCGTATCTTCTACTGGAACAAGACCACCTTCGACAAGGCCGGCATCTCCTTCCCCACCACTCTGGACGAGCTGATGGCTGCCGGCAAGACCTTCCAGGAGAAGCTGGGCGATGACTACTATCCCCTGCACCTGGGCGCATACGACCGTATGATCCTGATGGTCTTCTACCTCGAGAGCAAGTACGGCAAGGACTGGGCCGACCCCTCCACCTCCACCCTGAACTACGATGCCGACCAGATCGCTGAGGGCATCGACTTCATCAAGAGCCTGGTCGAGGGCCACGTCATCATGAGCCTGCCCACCTACTACGGCTCCAACGGCGACAACGCCGCTCACCAGTCCACCGAGTGGATCACCGGCAAGCTGGCCGGCTGCTTCGAGTGGGACTCCTCCGCTACCAAGTACGCTGACGCTCTGGACGAGGAGAACAAGGCTGGCTTCACCGTGGGCGAGGAGATCAAGTTCGGCGATTACAACGGCGGCTTCTCCAAGGTCTCCATGGGTCTGGCCATCACCAAGACCTGCGAGCATCCCGCAGAGGCAGCTACCCTCATCAACTTCCTGCTGAACGAGGAGAAGGGCGCTTCCATCATGGGTTCTGAGTGCGGCATCCCCGCCTCCAAGGCTGGTCTGGCTGCTGCTCAGAGCGCCGGCAAGATCAAGGAGCTGGTGGCTGAGGCAAACGGCAAGGTCATGGCCTTCGTTTCCAACCAGCTCGACCCCCTGTTCGAGTCCAACGACCTGAAGGCTACCGGCACCGGCGTCTATCAGGAAGTGTTCGACACTCTGGATTACGACAATGTTTCCGGCGCTGACCTGGTCGATACCCTGCTGGACGGCATGGAGTCTGTCGGCTACACCGTCTGATTTCCGCCTCATGGACTTTTTGCGGCCCGCACACGCGCGGTGTTGACAACGGGCCGCCCCGCATAAAAGAGTCTTGCAAGGGGCATCCCTTCCACCTACGGACGGATGCCCCTTTTTTGCAAGACGGTGATGACATTTTTTTGACAAAAATGTGTCCAAACGATTGTGCGGCGTACGAGACATATCCTTATAAAAGGAGGATCCCCGGATGAAAGAAAGCAAAGCGCCCTCTCTCGGGCGTACCCCGGCCCAGAAGTTTTTTGACAAATGGCAGGGCCTGTTCTACCTGATCCCCTGGATCATCGGCTTCGTCGTCTTCAAGGCCATCCCGTTCGGCCAGTCTCTGTACTACAGCTTTACGGATATGGACTTCTTCAACGGCATCCATCAGTATGGCATCATGAACTATGTGGACGCCTTCTCCACTCCCAAGATCACCAAGGCGCTCATCACCACCTTCAAGTACAGCTTCATCACTGTGCCTCTGAAGCTGGTCTTCGCACTGTTCATCGCCTACATCCTGAACTTCAAGATCGCCTGCGTGAACGTGTTCCGCACCGTCTACTACATCCCCTCCATCCTCGGCGGCTCTGTTGCGATCGCCGTGCTGTGGAAGGCCGTGTTCCGTGATGACGGTCTGGTCAACACCCTCATCCGTATGCTGACCTTCGGCCACTTCCAGGGTCCTTCCTGGCTGAGCGACCCCAGCTACGCACTGTGGATCATCTGCTTCCTGCGTATCTGGCAGTTCGGCTCCGCCATGGTGCTGTTCCTCGCCGCTCTGAAGGGCGTGCCGGCCGACCTGTACGAGGCCGCCACCATCGACGGCGCTGGCAAATGGAAGCAGTTCTTCTCCATCACCGTCCCGATGATCACCCCCATCATCTTCTACAACCTGGTCACTCAGATCTGCCAGGCTTTCCAGGAGTTCAATGGCCCGTTCATCATCACCAACGGCGGTCCCCGCGGTTCCACCACCCTCATCTCCATTCTGGTCTACAACTACGCATTCAAGTCCAACCAGATGGGCATGGCTTCCGCACTGGCATGGATCATGTTCGTCATCGTCTGCATCCTGACGATCATCGCCTTCACCAGCCAGAAGAAGTGGGTCTACTACTCGGATGAAAGGTAAGGTGTGACAGTATGGGAATGAAAGCTTCTAACGCCATCGCGACGTTTTTCAAGTACTTCGTCCTGATCCTGGTGGGCCTCATCATGATCTATCCCCTGCTGTGGATGATCAGCGCCACCTTTAAGGACAACAGCGAGATCTTTGCAGGCATCGGCCTGTGGATCAAGAACCCCACTCTGGAGGGCTACAAGAACGCGCTGAACAACTTCGGCGGTTCCATCAACATCCTGCAGGCCATGCTGAACACTTACAGCTACGTCCTGCCCAAGGTCATCTGCACTGTGGTCTCCTCCTGCATTGCAGCTTACGGCTTTGGCCGCTTCGACTTCCCGGGCCGGAAGATCCTGTTCAGCATCATGCTGGCCACCCTGTTCCTGCCTCAGGTCGTCCTGAACGTGCCTCAGTTCCTGCTGTACACCAAGTTCGGCTGGGTCAACAGCCCGTTCTATCTGGCCATCTGGGTCCACTGCGCATTCGCAACTGAGACCTACTTCGTCTACCAGCTGGTGCAGTTCATGCGCAACGTCCCCCGCGACCTGGACGAGGCTGCCGCCATCGACGGCTGCTCCTCCTTCCAGACCCTGTACAAGGTCATCGTCCCGATGCTGATGCCCGCTCTGGTGTCCTGCGCACTGTTCCAGTTCATGTGGAGCTGCAACGACTTCATGGGTCCCCTGCTTTACGTCCAGACCCCTGCAAAGTACCCCATGTCCCTGTTCGTCAAGCTGTCCATGGACGGTGATACGGGCTTTGCCTGGAACCGCATTCTGGCCCTGTCCCTGATCTCTATCCTGCCGCAGCTCATCGTGTTCTTCTGCGCACAGGATCAGTTCGTCGAAGGTATCTCCGCCGGTGCTGTCAAGGGCTAAGCTGAAGCCCCCGCCGCTCGGATCATCCCGACAAACATGAATGCCCCCTGTGCCTCTTCCCGTAGAGAGGACGCAGGGGGCATTTCCAATGTCAAAGGCTCTCCCCTTGGGAGAGCTGGCGCGTGAGCGCCTGAGAGGGCAAGGACGCCGACAGAGATGTACGGACGTTGCGATAATATTGCTCTGACAAAGAAATTGCTTATCGCTGCGCAGCGGCTTTGTCAAAGCTGGCTTGCCCTCTCCGTCACCTTCGGTGACACCTCTCCCAAAGGGAGAGGCTTTTGTGGCACTCTATTTTCTGCTCTTCCGGTATTGCAGCGGCCCGACGCCCATCGTCTCCCGGAAGACGCGGCGGAAGTGGGCTGCAGAGGCGAAACCGGTCTGCTCGGCCACGCTGCCGATGCTCAGCTCGGTCGTTTCCAGAAGCTTCTGTGCCGCCTCGATGCGGCGGGCGTTGATGTAGTCCACGATGGACTGCCCCGTCACCCGCCGGAACAGCCGGCTCAGATAGTAGGGCGAGATGTAGAACCGCGCTGCCACCTCGGTGAGGGAAAGCTTCTGCTGGTAGTTTGCCGCAAGGTAGGCGCAGATCTGCTCCACTGTCTCGTTGCGGGGGCGGGCGTCGGCGGCGCTCTGCGCCCGGTGCTCCTGCTCCACATAGTGGAGCGTCAGTGCCAGGTACAGCCCGCCGGGATACTCCGGCTCGCCCATGGCGCCCCGCATCATCTCCAGCAGCGTCCGCAGACGGCTGGCCCACTGGATGCTGCCGTAAAGGGCCATCTGGCTGCCCGGTGCAAAAAGGCGGAGGAAATCTTCGCCGGTGGCGTTCTTCATCTCGTGGAGCACTGCCAGCGGGAACTCGCACCCCAGCATTTCCGGCTGGGTGTGGCCTGCCTGCGATACCGCCCACGCCCCCGGCCCCAGCAGCAGTGCGCAGCCGGGGCTGACCAGGAGCGACGTATCCCCGCACTGGACCGTGCAGCTGCCGCCTGAAAACAGAACGATATGGCACATCTCGGCAGGCAGCTCGAGCCGCCCGCCGGCCAGCTTGAGCGCTCCCGCCGTGATCTTCGCGTTGAGTTTTTCCCGTTCGGCGCGCATCCGCCCTTCCCCCTTCTTGCTATGCCTGCCCCGCTGGGGCAGTGCTCTGATATTCTTATCCCCAGTGTACCATGCCCGCCCTCTGCGGGCAAGCCGCAAATCTACGCAAATAACTCAGGAGGCTGTAAAAATGAATCTGTCTCTCATCCGTTCCATGACCCGCAGCGCCGTCTTCGAGCTGGAAAATGGCAAGTGCTTCCGCCCGGAGCACCCCTTCGCCGTGGCTCTGAACGGCAAGACCATTTACGAAAGCTGCAACACCAACGTGTTCTCCCTCTTCTCCCTGACTCCGTCCACCACCTACACCGTGGAGGTGGACGCCGAGGGTGAGCACCTGAAGCTGGACTTCACTACCGAGGCCGAGAGCTTCTTTGTGGACGCATCCCGCTACGGCCTCGTCGCCGACGGCGAGACCGACAACACCGGCAGGCTGCAGGCTGCTCTTTCCACCTGCCCCAGGGGCGGCACGGTATATGTCCCCGCTGGCCGCTACCGCACCGCCAGCCTCTTCATGAAGAGCTGCACCACCCTCTACCTCGAGAAGGGCGCTGTGCTGCTGGGCGACAATGACCGCACCCACTACCCCATCCTGCCCGGCGTCATCCCCAGCGAGAACGAAGTGGACGAATACTACCTCACCGGCTGGGAGGGCAACCCGCTGAACAGCTTTGCGGGCCTGCTGAACATCACCCAGGTGCATGACGTCGTCGTCACCGGCGAAGGCACACTGGACTGCGACGCCCAGAACGGCGACTGGTGGATCGACCCCAAGGTCAAGCGCATCGCATGGCGTCCCCGTGCCGTGGCGATGGTGGACAGCGAGAACGTCTGCCTCCACGGCATCACCGTGCAGAACAGCTACTCCTGGACCATCCACCCCATCTTCGTCAAACACCTCGACCTGCTGAACTTCAACATCAACAACCCCTACAACGCCCCCAACACCGACGGCATCGACCCCGAGAGCTGCGAGTACACCCGCATCATCGGCGTGAACATCCACGTCGGCGACGACTGCATCGCCATGAAGGCCAGCAAGGTCTTCCTCGGCATGAAGCTCAAGAAGAGCTGCGAGCACACCGTCATCCGCAACTGCCTGCTGGACAAGGGCCACGGCGGCATCGTCATCGGCAGCGAGATGAGCGGCGGCGTCAAGGACATGGTGGTCACCCAGTGCCTCATGGACCACACCGACCGCGGCCTCCGCGTCAAGACCCGCCGCGGCCGCGGCAACACCGCCGTCATCGACGGTCTGGTGTTCCGCAACGTGGAGATGCGGGGCGTCAAGGCTCCCTTCGTCATCAATATGTTCTACTTCTGCGACCCGGACGGCCACAGCCCCTATGTCCAGTGCCGTGAGGCTCTGCCCGTGGACGAATACACCCCGAAGCTCGGCACCCTGACCATGGAAGACATCGTGGCCACCGATGCACAGTTTGCGGGCTGCTACTTCGACGGCCTGCCCGAGCAGCCCATCGAGGGCGTCTCCATGAAGAATGTCACCATCACCTTCGACCCCGACGCCAAGGAGGGTCAGGCTGCCATGGCCGACAACCGCCCGCTGGTCAAGAAGCTGGCCATCTACGCCGAGAACGTCAAGAACATCAAGCTGCACAACGTCAAGATCGAGGGCTACGAGGGCGAGCGCCTGCGCTTTGCCAACGTCGGCCATTTTGAGGAGGACTAAGCCATGACTCATGAAGAGATTTTGTCCATGCTGGGCGATTATGTGGACTACCTCATCGCCAATTCCAGCGCCGAGGCACCCATGTGGAATATCGAGAAGGTCCGCAGCGGCAAGCCCAACAAGTGGAACTACATCGACGGCTGCATGATCACCGCCTGCCTGAGCCTGTATAAGACCACCGGCGACGAAAAGTATCTGAAATTTTCCAGGGATTTCATCGACTGGTTTGTGCAGGAAGACGGCTCCATCAAGACCTACGACCCGAAGGAGTATAACCTCGACAACGTGAATCAGGGCAAAAACCTGTTCATCCTCTACGACATCTTCGGCGACGAGAAGTACCGCAAGGCCATCGACACCATCCGCAGCCAGCTGCTCACCCAGCCCCGCACCAAGGAGGGCAACTTCTGGCACAAGGACATTTATCCGTGGCAGGTCTGGCTGGACGGCACCTACATGGCCCAGCCCTTCTATATGGAGTACGAGACCCGTTACAACAAGATGCAGGGCTGCATCGACAGCTACAAACAGTTCATGAACATCAAGAAGCACATGCGGGACGAGAAGACCGGCCTGTACTACCACGGCTACGACGAGAGCCGCCAGATGTACTGGGCCGACCCCGTCACCGGCTGCAGCCCCAACTTCTGGCTGCGGGCCATGGGCTGGTTCATGGTGGCGATGGTGGATGTGCTGGAGCGGATGGATGAGCAGCTCTACAACGAGTACCGCGGCATCATGGCGATGTTCAAGCAGACCATTGAGGACGTCCACAAGTTCCAGGACGAGGAGACCGGCATGTTCTGGCAGGTGATGGACCACCCCGGCGTCGAGGGCAACTACCTCGAGACCAGCGGCACGGCCCTCTTCGCCTACGCCGTGCTCAAGGGCGTGCGTCTCGGCTACCTGCCCAAGCGGATGGCCGCATGGGCCGAGAAAGCCTTCTACGGCACCTGTGACAAGTATCTGAGCAAGAACCCGGACGGCAGCCTGCAGCTGGACGGCATCTGCCTCGTGGCCGGCCTCGGCGGCAAGGACCACCGCGACGGCTCGCTGGCTTACTATTTCAGTGAGCCGGTGGTCTGCAACGATGCAAAGGGCGTCGGCCCGCTGGTGCTGGCCTACACCGAGATGATCGCACGGAAGTGACCTCTCCCCTATAGCAGAAGACCTCCGCAGCCCTGAAAGGCTGCGGAGGTCTTTTTTACATTGGAATTTGTTGTTTCTCTTCAGGGCCAAAGAAATGCAGGACCCTCAGCGGAGCCTCCGCATCCAGTGTAAATCTTCCCGTTCCAGCGGGGACAAAGAGCTGGTCGGTCTTTTTCAGAGGCAGGCTGCGGCCGTTTGCGCTCAGGGTTCCTGCGCCTTCCAGCACATAGATGCCGCTGCCGCGCGGCGGGCAGTCCACCGTCAGAGTGTCGGAGACGTTTACTTCGTCCAGACGGAAGAGCGGCGTATTGCGATAGCCCACCAGCGTCGTGATGCTTCCGCCCGCCGTTTTCAGCACCGTTTCCGGTTCGATGAACCAGCGGTCGTGGATCTCCTCGCGGCTGTGCGGCTCATAGTGGAAGCATTCGAACATCTTTTCAAAGCCAAGCCCCTGATGGCACATACTGTCGGCCACGGCAAAGCCGCTGGGCGTCGTGCGCTCCACCCGGATCGTATAATCCGTCGGCTCCTGGATCTCCACGAGGAAGCAGCCCGCGCCGATGGCGTGGGGCATACCGCCCTCGATCAGGATGGTGTCGCCCGGATGCACCGGGTATTTCTGCATCCCGGCCAGCATCCCGGGAATATCCTGTGCGTGGAACAGCGCTTCCCACCGCGCGCGGGTCATGTCCGGCTGGAAGCCGTAGTAGATGCAGGGCTCTTCGCCGTTCACGGGGTGGCCGCTGAGGATGTGCCAGCACTCAGTCTTGCCGTACTGGCTCTGGAACAGCCGCAGGGCTGTCGGCTTGTCGGGATGCACCTGCAAGGTCAGGCGCTCGGCGCTGTCGATGAGTTTGGTCAGCACGCCGAGGGTGGGCTGCGCTGCGCCTTTGCCGAGATAGCCCTCCGTATCGCTTTCCAGCACCGATTTCAGGGTGACGTCGGTGCCGCGCAGGTGACTCATGCCCTCTTCGGGGAATTGCTCCCGTCCGGCGTTGCGGGCGGCGACAGTGGAAAGGATCCACTCTTCGGGGAAATGCCCGTCCTCGCCGTTGGAGTCACCGTGCAGGGCGTCCAGCATCCGGCCTCCCAGATAGGTGCGCCACGCCCGGGGGTTGTCCAGCAGGAAAGGGAAATCTGTTGTCGGTTTCATAAAACCCTCCATAAAAGGCACAGAGCCTGCCTTTCCAAGGCAGGAAAGACAGGCTCTGCTTTATAGATAGAAGAATCAGAGAGATGTGGAAAGCTTGATTTAAGCGCCGTACACGAGGTTCGGCAGGAAGAGCACCGCCTGTGGGAAGAATATCATGAACAGGATGACACACACGATCGCGAGGTAGAAGGGCCAGCCTTTCTTGAAGGTCTCCTCAATGGGACACTCCATGATGTCAGACACGGCATACAGCGCGGTGCCGACAGGGGGAGTCATGACGCCGAAGGTGACGGTGGTCATCATGATCATGCCGAACACGACTTCGTTGACGCCGATGCTGCGCATGACGGGCAGCAGGATGGGGGTCAGGATCAGGGCGATAACGGTGGTCTCCATGAACATACCGCAGATCAGCAGGAAGACGACGACCAGCAGCAGCAGGATCGCGCTGTTGCTGGTGATGCCCAGCAGAGCGTTTGCAATGGTGACAGTGATGTTATCGAACACGATGCCGTAGCCGAACACACCGGAGAACGCCAGAATGATGGTGATGACGGTGATGTCCTTCACGCTGTCGCGCAGGGTCTGCAGCAGGCTCTCCCAAGTCAGCTCGTGGTAGAACACGGTGCCGACCAGCAGGGCGTATGCACAGGCAAAGGAGCCGGACTCGGTGGGGCTCATGATGCCGAAGCGGATCAGGACGATCAGCAGGACAGGGAACAGAATGGCCCAGATACTATCCAGCAGAGCCTTCAGGATCTCAGACAGCGGAGCCGGATGGTCATGCTCGGGCTTGTAGCCGAAGCGGCGGGCGCTCCAGGTGACGGCCAGCATCAGCAGCACGCACATCAGGATGCCGGGGACCCAGCCAGCCATGAACAGACGGCCAATGGACACCTCGCCGACGGTGCCGTAGATGATCAGGCCCATGCTCGGCGGAATGGTGGCGACGATCAGGCCGGACAGGCCGTTGATGGCGGCAGACCAGCCGCGGTCGTAGCCCAGACGGGTCATCTCAGGTCCGAGGATGCGGCACTCCATCGAAGCATCTGCAACCGCAGAACCGGAGACGCCGCCCATCAGGGTGGACATCAGGCAGGAGACCTGACCGATGTTGCCGTACATATGGCCGGTGCAGGCGTTGGCAAAGCGCATCAGGCGCTTGGTGATGCCGCAGCTGTTCATCAGGTTGCCGGCCAGAATGAACAGGGGGATGGCCAGCATGGTAAAGCTCTGAGAAGTAGAAATGGATTTCTGCACCAGAACGGTCATGGGCAGGTCGCGGATCATAAAGAACGAGAAGCCCGACAGACCGATGGAGAATGCCACGGGCATACCCAGCAGCAGAAACACAAAGAAGATACCGATTGCAATAAACATTAGCCGACGTCCCTCCCTGCTTCGTGTTTGACTTCCTGACCAGCGGGCGTCTTGACGCGCTCAATGATGTTCAGGATGGTGGAGATGAGCATAAAGAAGGAGCCGACAGGCACAGCCATCGTGACCCAGCTGTAGCTGATGTGCAGAGAAGTGATCTGACGTGCCCAGCCGGTGGTGGTCATGCCGTAGCCGTAGTAGATCAGCACGCAGAGGAACGCTGCGACGATGACCTTGAACAGGATGTCCAGAACCTTCTGCACACCGGCGGGGAACTTCTTGACGAACAAATCAACACCGATCAGGCCGGAGCCGCGCATTGCGACATCGCTGCCGAGGAAGATCAGCCATGCGAAGGCGATCAGTGCAACGTCCTGTGCCCAGTTCAGCGGATGGCCAACGGTACGCATCAGCGCCGAAACAAAGACGAGGACTGCAATGCCTGCAACCAGGATCAGAGCGATCAGCTCTTCCAGCTTACAGACTTTTTCATAAAATTTCTTCATAGAAAGTCGTCCTTATTCACAATACCTCCTGCACAGCGAGCTGCCATGCAGGAGGACATTTACGTTACGGTCGATTCAGCTTTTTAAGGGCTCAGGCCTCGACGCCGGCTTCCTTGTACAGCTGCTCGCGCAGCTCGGTCCAGCCCAGCTTCTCGTATGCGGGCTTGACAGCCTCACGGAAGACGTCCTTATCGACCTCGACGATGGTCATGCCGTTGTCGGTCAGGGTCTTCTCCATGTCAGCCTGAGCAGCGATGATGTCCTGAGCATTGTTGTATGCGCAGTCGTTGAAGTCCTTCTTCATGACTTCCTGATACTCAGCGGGCAGCTTGTCGAACCATGCCTGACCGCAGATGACCATGTTGAACAGGTTGATGTGCTCGGTCTTGCTGACGTACTCGCAGACCTCGTAGATCTTGCTGGAAACAGCAGAGGTGTACTGGACTTCGCAGCCGTCGATGGACTTGGTCTGGATGCCGTTGTAGACCTCAGACCATGCGATGTTGTACGGGGTAGCGCCCATAGCGGAGATGGACTCAACGTACGGGTCAGCACCGGGGGTGCGGATGACAGCGCCCTTCAGATCGGCGGGGGTGTTGTAAGCCTTGTGGCCCATGAAGGAACGAGCACCGTCGTAGTAGTTGTAGCACAGGCCGCAGATGCCGTTGTTGGCCAGGTCAGCGTCCCAGCCCTTGAAGGTATCGGTAGCCATCAGCTTCATGCCGTCCTCGTAGTTGTCCACGATGTAGGCCATGTTCATGATGCCGATGTCGTTGACGTAGCTGGACAGACGGCCTGCGTCGGTCAGGACGGCGATGCCCATGCCCTGCAGAGCCTGGTCGATCATGTCTTCCTCACCGCCCAGCTGGCTGGAAGGATAGATGGTGACCTTCACATGGCCGTCGGTGTCCTCAGCGACCTTGTCGGCAGCAGCCTGCAGGCCCTGATAGATCATGGAAGTATCGGTCTGGGTGGTGGAGAGCTTCAGCTCAAAGACCTCACCGGATGCAGCAGAACCAGCAGTGGAGCCGGAAGCAGCAGTGCCGGCGGGAGAAGCGGAAGAACCGCCGCAGGCGGTCAGGGCAGCAGTTGCAGCCATAGCGCCGCAGACAGCGAGAAACGAACGACGAGAAATCTTCTTCATGTGATTTTTCCTCCTGATTTTTCCAAACAGATCTTGCTCTTCTCGGATGAGCCTCGCGCAGGCCCATCTGATTTTCATGGCTTTATCATACCATGTTCATGTCCTGTTCACAGCTGTAGAATGTCACAAGCGGAATATGACATTCTGCCAAACAAAACATGACAAATGTCACCTCTTTCGTCAAATAGTCGAATAAAAGCCCGCTTTTATGCAGCAGTTTGCACAAAAGCGGGCTTTCTGCGTGGATTTTTTGTCAGCTTGTCAATGTGACGTCGAGCTGCTGCTGAATTTGCAGCAGCTGCAATTCAAAGTTCTTGTCTGCCGACATGGCCTCGGTGATCAGGCGGTCGGCGCTCTCCATCGCCTGATGATACCGCGCAAAGCGGGGCGTGGCAAGCGTATCCTCCATGATGGCAGGCAGAGTAGACATTCCGCGGGAGGCGGTGTCCTGCGAGTCCAGCTGAAGCAGCCGGGCGACCTCATCCGATTCCGTCACACTGTGCAGGGCGGACACGCCGCTCAACTCGGTGTAGACCATCGTCTGCATCTCCTCCGTGCAGGCAATGGTCTTCAGCAGCTCCCACGACAGCCGGGAATGCTTTGTGCGCTGGCTGATGCCCAGCATGAGGGTGCTCAGCCGGGAGTAGTTGCCGCCGCCGACGCTTGTGCCGCTGGGCATGGCGATGCAGTCCCACTCAAAGTTCGACGAGCGCTTGATGCGCCACGGATACGGCTCATAGCTGCGGTACTCGGAAAAGAGCATCGGGCGGAACGCCACTCTGCCCTCGTCGAAGGTCTTTTCGCTCAGATCCGTTCCGGCGTTGAGCTGGTAGATCTTCCGCGCAAACTGCATGGCGGATTCCTGCGCGCTCTGGTTCAGCAGGCAGTGCTGGCCGTCCTCACTGAACAGCGAACAGCCGTTGGCCACCAGCGCCTCTTCCCAGCCGTAATCGTAGACGCCGAACTGGTCAACGATGCCGTCCCCGTCCGTGTCTCTCGTCAGCTGCTCACACAGGCTGTAAAACTCATCCCACGTCCAATCGTTATCCGGGATGCGGATGTGCTCTTTTTGGAGCAGTGTCTTATTGATGAACATCATCTGCGGCACGCATTCCAGCGGCAGCGCATACTGTTTCCCCTTGTCGGCTCCGGCCTGCAATGCCGCCGGGTAAAAGCCGCTCAGATCCGCTTCCGGGTCTTGCTTCATGAACGGATCCAGCTCCCGCAGGGAAGCTGTATCGCTGAAAATTACAAGGTCCTCGGGAAGGATCACCATCACATCCGGCTCCTGCCCCAGCAGATACTGGCCGCTGAGCCATTCGGTGTAGTCTTCGACCCGGATGCCGCTGGTGTACTCGACTTTCACGTTGGGGTGCTCTGCCTCAAACTTTTCAATGGCGGCGTCAATAAAGGTATAGTAGTTCTCGCCCGGGACATTCCAATAGCTGTCACACGGGAAGCCGATGTGCAGCACCACCGGACGGCTGGCAGCCGCCAGAATGATGACCGCTGCCAGCAGAAAGGGCAGCGCGGCTTTCCAGTACCGGCTCATACGTCTGCCTCCGGCTGGCTGTTCTGGTTCTGCACCGCCCAGATGGCCAGCTGGGTGCGGTCACGGAGTTCCAGCTTGCGCAGGATGCTGCTGATGTAGTTGCGCACCGTGCCTTCGGAGAGATAGAGTCTGCCCGCGATCTCCTTGTTGGAGAGGCCGCAGCCCACCTCGCGGATGACCTGCCACTCCATCTTGGTCAGCTCCAGCGCATTCTTTTTGTTCACGCGCACCTGCACGTCGCCCTGTGCCATGCGGGAGAACATCTGCAAGACCTTGGACGCCACATCCGGGGCGATGATGGAGCCGCCGCGCGCGGCCTCCCGCACGGCGTTGGTCAGGCCGTCCACCGAGACGCCCTTGAGCAGGTAGCCGGAAGCGCCGTACCGCAGAGCGTCAAACACATAATCGTCATCGTCAAAGGTGGTCAGGATGATGACCTTGATGCCCGGAAACTCCTGCTTGATGCGGCGGGTACACTCCACGCCGTCCATCTCGGGCATCCGAATGTCCAGCAGCACCACGTCGGGCTGCTTTTCCTCCACGAGTTCCAGCGCTTCACAGCCATTGGCGGCTGTACCCACCATCTCAATGTCTTCCTGCTTGCTCATCACAAAGCTGAGGCTCTGACGGATCAGTTCCTGGTCGTCGGCCAGAAGCACCTTTATCATACCGTTTCCTCCTGTTTCCTCTTTTCACTGCCCGGGGTCTTGCGCAGAGGGATCTCTGCCCGGATGCAGAACCCGTCGCTGTTCTCATACCAGAACGTGCCGCCCAGCATGAGCATCCGCTCCTGCATATGCTGCAAGCCAAAGCCCGGCGTCACGCTCTTGCATCCGATGCCGTTGTCCCTCACCGACACTTCCAGCACGCCGTCCTCGATATGGCACCGCACCTGGACACGGGTGGCGTGGCCGTGGCGGATGGCGTTGGTGATGCCCTCCTGCACGGTGCGGTAGACGCAGTCTTCCTCATCCTGCGAGAGCGTCAGCCCGGCCAGCGACTCTTCCAGCTGGATCTGCGCGCCGCTGCTCTGCGCCATGCTGGTACACATCTTGTTGAGCGCACCCGAGAGGTTTTCTTTTTCCAGCGAGTCCGGCCGCAGCGCCTTGACCGAGCGCCGGACATCGTTCATTCCGTTGCGGGCGGTGTCGGCTATCAATTCCATCTGGTGGCGTGCCATCTCGGGCGAGTCGTCCATCATCTGGATGCAGGCGTCTGCGCCCGCTGCGATGCCCGTGAGCACATGGCCTAACGTGTCGTGGATCTCCCGCGCAAGGCGGTTGCGTTCCTGCACCTGTGCGGTGTGGGCGCTCTCCTCGGCGTAGATGCGCAGCTGCTCGTTGGCCTGCTGCAGCTGCTGGTTCAGGTTCAGGATCTCCTGTTTCTCGCTGGTCTGCTGGCTGATAAACAGCACCATGTACAGGATGAAGAGGATCATTTCCAGCGCCGACAGGCTCTCGATCACCAGCTGCAGGACGCTGCGGGTGTGCAGGCTGTAAAAAGCCAGGTATTGTTTCAGCGTCACGGCATGGAGGGCGCTGGTGGCGGCGTCCATGTTGCAGAAAAGGTACACCACGATCATGGCGCTCAGAAAGCGCTTCTGCCGGAGAGAGCGCGGGTCGTCCACCATATCCACGATCGCAAACAGAGCAATTTTGTCGCAGTTCTGCTGGAAGATCAGCGCCGAGGCACTGTACAGCACGCCCTCCAATAAATATAGCTGCCAGCTGCTGCGGGAGAGAAAGCCGCTGTCCACCTCATGGGAGCACTTGCTCAGGATGGTGCCCACCGCTGCCAGCATCACGCCCAGGGCAAGCACACCGGGGCGGTAGGGCAGAATATCCTCCTGCGTGATTTGATTTACCGGCACCACGATGTTGGTCAGGTACGGCTTGCCCTCCAGGATCTCGTACACCACCTCTGCCGCCATCCGGCCGATGCGGAGAGGCGACTGTGCCGAGGTGGCCGTCATCAGCCCTTCGGAGATCAGGGCTTTCGCCTCCGGTGAACCGTCTACGCTGTAGACCAAAGTGGACGAGAGCGCGCCCTTTTCTTCCAGCGCCGCCATTGCGCCCAGAGCCGCCTGCTCGTTGACGGCCATCACGACGTCAATGCGCGGGAACGTCTCCAACAGCTGCACCATCGCGCGCATGGCACGGTTCAGCTCGCCGCCGCAGTCCCGCAGCTCCAGGATCCGGTAGTCGTTGCCGCTTTTGGTCAGGGTCTGGCAGAAACCTGAAAGTCTGTCCCAGCTGGAGAACGAATCCGAGTTGGACAGCAGCACGATGCGGGCGTTCTTGGTCTGGCTGATGAGGTGACGGGCGTCCAGCAGACCGGCGCCGTAGTTGTTGGAGGTGATGGTGCAGGTGACAAGCTCCGGGTCGTCCACCTTGGAGTCGATGAGGATGACCGGCACACCCTTTTCCCTCGCCTTTTCCAGCGCAGGCGTCACGCCCACATAATCCACCGGGTTCACGATGAGCAGCTCAATGCCCTTATTGAGCATATCCTCGATCTCCTGATTCTGCCGCTCTTGATCTTGCCCCGGGTCGCGCACCAGGAGCAGATCGCCGTTGCTCTTGATCTGCATCTGGATCTCATCGTTGATGGTCTCATAAAATGGGTCACTCAGGGTCGTATACGTCGCCCCGATCATCCGCGTATGAGTCGGCAGACGCACCGCGTCGATAAACCTTCCCTGCACCCAGATGCCCACTGACACCGCAATCACCAGCATCAGCATCCCCGCCAATGTCCGCCGAAACAGCTCCATCTGCATCCCCTCTTTCCGGCTAATGAGTGGTTTTATTATAGCCCAGTTTCCCTCCGGGAACAAGGGCAAGTTTTTCGGTACACCGTCTCCCCTTCATCTTGACAACCACACGGCGGCAGGGTATGCTTTAACCATCCAACCACATCTGATTTTACAAGAGGGTCTATGAATATTTACGATATTGCACGGGAAGCCGGAGTCTCGATCGCCACCGTCTCCCGCGTGCTCAACCACAAAGATACTGTCCGCGCCGACACCCGCGCCAAGGTGGAAAAGGTGCTCAAACGCTGTAACTACGCTCCCAGTGCCATTGCACAGGGCATGGTCAGCAAGAGCCTGCACACGGTGGCCGTGCTCACGGTGGACATCCGGGATTCCCATTATGCCCGCACAGCCTACACCATCGAGCGCGAGTTTGGCCGCAGAGGGTACGAGGTCATCCTCTGCAACACCGGCGGCGACCGGGCGGAGACGCTGCGCACCCTGCAGGCTGTGGCGCAAAAGCAGGTGGACGGCCTCATCCTGGTCGGCTCGATTTTCAACACCATCTGTCAGGGGGCAGAGATGGAGAACCTTCTGCGCAAAATGCCCGTCGTCCTTGCCAACGGCACGCTGGCTCTGCCGGACGCCTATTCGGTCATGGTCGATGACTGCCGGGGCGTCGAGATGGCCGTGGAGCATCTGGTGAAGACCGGACGCCGGAACCTCTACTATATCAAGGATAAGTCCACCGACAGCGCCGCTGCCAAGGCGAAGGGCTTCCTCTCCGGGATGGCCGCTGCCGGTCTGGACGCAGACGGGCATGTTCTCGAAACCGGCGAGACGCTGGAAGACGGCATCCGCGTGGTGCAGCAGCTTTTGGCCGAGGGCATCCGCCCGGACGGCATTCTCTGCGGTGAGGATCTGACCGCTGCCGGTGTGCTGAAAGCCCTGCTCCGGGCGGGCATCCGCGTCCCCGAGGAGACCGCCGTGGTGGGCTATGATAATTCCACCTATGCCCGCCTGTGCGAGCCGGAATTGACTTCCGTGGACAACAAACCGGAGCAGGTGGCCTTGCTCTGCGTCCAGCTGCTGCAGAGCCGCATCGAGCACGGCGAGGACTATTCTTCTGTCACCTTGCAGCCAGAACTCGTTCAGAGGCAGAGCAGTTAAAGTGTAAAATCTCAGGAGTGTGTGTGTTCCTCGAAATGTAAGCGGTTACAAAAATTTTGCAAAAGTACTTGATTTTTGCTTTTGTTATGCTATAATCACGTCAAGAAAGCGCTTACATTATTCTTTTCAAACACTGCTCAGGAGGAAATTTTCATGAAACGTGTCGCCTACGAAGAAATGGTCGCTCAGTTCACCCGCGTGCTGGAAAAGCACGGCTTCACCCCGGCGGACGCCAAAGACGCCGCTGTGATTTTCGCCCAGAACAGCCTTTCCGGCGTGTACAGCCACGGTCTGAATCGCTTTCCGCGGGTGGTGAGCTACCTCGAAAAGGGCGAGATCGACCCGCTTGCCCGCGCCGAGTGCATCTCTCGCATGGGCAGTATGGAGCGCTGGGACGGCCACCGCGGCTTCGGCCCGCTGAACGCACAGCGCGCAATGGAGCGTGCCTGCGCCCTCGCCAAGGAGAACGGCGTCGGCATCGTGGCATTGGGCAACAACAACCACTGGATGCGCGGCGGCAGCTACGGCTGGGAGGCGGCGGAAAAAGGCTGCATCGGCATCTGCTGGTCGAACACCGCCCCCAATATGCCTGCTTGGGGCGCCAAAGACTGCCGCATCGGCAATAACCCGCTCATCCTCGCTGTCCCCCGCTCCGACGGTCAGCACGTCATGGTGGACTGCGCCTTGAGCCAGTTCAGCTACGGCAAGCTGGAGAGCACCCGTCTGGCTGGCAGGCAGCTGCCCGTACCCGGCGGCTGCGACGAGGACGGCCAGCTCACAACAGACCCCGCCGCCATCGAAAAGAGCGGCCGTGCACTGCCCATCGGCTACTGGAAGGGCAGCGGCCTCTCCATCCTGCTGGATTTGATCGCCACCCTCCTTTCCGGCGGCAATGCCGTCCACACCATCGGGACCTTCGGCGACGAGATTGGTCTGACCCAAATCATGATCGCGATCGACCCCACCAAATTTGGCACCGTCGAGGAAAACGACGCCGTCATCAGCGCCATCCTTGCGGACATCAAGGCCAGCACCCCGGCCAGACCGGATGGCGAAGTCCGCTGGCCCGGCGAGGGAATGCTGCGCACCATCAAAGAAAACCGCGAGCTTGGTGTTCCGGTGGTCGAGGAGATCTGGGAGTCGGTTTTGAAGATGTAAGAAAACCTCCATGTTTTTCACATTTGCTTTTCCTGCGGTGGAAAGTTCTGTCTGTCCGTTTGCAGATCCATAAAAGAAAAAGCCTGAAACTTCTCGGTACATCAAGAAGTTTCAGGCTTTGTTTTGCTTATAAAAAGAGAGAGGGCTGGACGGTGCCAGCCCTCTTGACAAAAAGTAATTTGGCTATCCGGTTTTTAAGAATCGTCCATTCTTTAAAGAATTGTCCATAGACAAATCTGTAAGCAACCTGTAAAATACTTTTCGGGTAGCCAAAACTAACCTCTGACCACTTGAGAGGGTGATTTCTATATGAAAAAGACACGACTGACGATCATTCTATTGATGATTCTAACGCTTGTTTCTGCAATCATTACGCTTTGCATGGGAGCAGTCCGCATTCCGGTACAAGATACACTATCGATCCTGCTTCGGCACCTGTTCGGGACAGACACAGGCACCTCGGTATCTGTGGCATTTGAACAGATCGTCTGGCAGATCCGAATGCCCCGAATTATTCTGGGCTTTCTGGCAGGAAGCGGGCTGGCGCTCTGTGGCTGCGTGATGCAGGCAGTTGTCCAAAACCCAATGGCAGACCCATATATTCTTGGTGTGTCGGCAGGCGCAACGCTGGGAGCCACCGGTTCACTCTTTTTAGGGCTGGGCGTGATCTCCGGCTTTTGGGCCTTTGTAGGAGCAGGCGGTGCCTGCTTCCTCGTATTGGCTCTCTCATCGGCGGATGGCAAGACCACCTCAGTCAAGCTGATTCTCTCCGGCATGATTGTCAATGCACTGCTGACAGCATTTTCCAACTTTATCATTGCGGTAGCAGGCGATTCGGACGGTATGATGTCCATCAAGTTCTGGACGATGGGCTCCCTGACCCGCGCCGGATGGAAGAACATCGGCCTTATCACACTGATTGTGCTGGCGGCAACAGTCTTTTTCCGGACGCAGGCGCAGACGCTGGACGGCCTGATGTTGGGCGAGGAAGCAGCTTCCACCATCGGCATCAACACCTTCCGGTGTCGGTTGGTTTACCTGCTGGTACTCTCGGTGCTGACCGGTGCACTTGTATCGGTTTGCGGCACGATTGGCTTTGTAGGGCTTATTATCCCGCACGTTTCCCGCGCCATTGCAGGCACAGCCCACCGAAAACTACTGCCGATTGCGGCATTATCCGGCGGACTGTTCATGCTCTGGGTGGATGCCATCGCCCGCAGTCTGATTCCCAACACCGAGCTGCCTGTGGGCATCTTCACCGCCTTGGTGGGTGCGCCGTTCTTCGTCTATGTGATGGTGCGTAAAAAATATGGATTTGGAGGCAATTGAATGAGACTGGAAGCGAAAGATGTAAACATTTCGATTTCCGGCAAACCAATTGTACAGCATCTCTCCATTGAGGTGCCGGACCGGAAATTCTCGGCCTTGCTGGGTGCCAACGGCAGCGGCAAGACCACTCTGCTCCGCTCCATCTACCGCACACAAAAGATGGACAGCGGCATCGTTCGTCTGGATGACGAGGACATCACACACTTTTCCGGCAAAAAGCTGGCGCGGAACATGGCGGTGATGGGACAATTCAACCAGATCAATTTTGACTATACCGTGCTGGACATCGCCCTGATGGGACGGTATCCCTTCCATTCCCTGCTGGAGCAAGAACGGGAGAGGGACTATGAGATGGCTTTGGAAGCACTGGACAAGGTTGGTATGAAAAACTACCGTGACCGTAACTTTCAGTCTCTCTCGGGCGGTGAAAAGCAGCGGGTGGTTCTAGCCCGCGCGCTGACCCAGTCGCCCAAGATCCTGATCCTAGACGAACCGACCAATCATCTGGATATCCGCTATCGGCTGGAGATTCTTTCAATCATCAAGGAACTGCACGTTACGGTTCTGGCTGCTCTGCACGATCTGAGCCTTGCGGCGCAGTTCTGCGACTATCTCTACCTAATGAAACAGGGAGAAATCGTTACTCAGGGGACACCCGAAGCCGTAATGACTCCTGAAAACCTGCACAGTATCTTTGATGTCGAAGCCTGTGTTTACCCCAGTCCAGTCAACGGACAACTAATGATCCAATATTTATAAACGCGGGAGTACCCCGCAGAAAGAGGAAAATTTATGAAAAAGAAAACCCTGAGCGTTGCCGCTGCGGCACTTGCCACCGTCATGCTGGCCACTGGCTGCAGTCAGACTGCATCTTCTGTGGCATCGTCCGTTGCTACCTCCTCCGAGATTGCTTCGTCTGTTGCCGAGAGCACCGTCTCCGTCGAAGAGACCTCTTACCCCCTGACCCTGCAGATTTATGACGCTGATGGCAATGCTGTGGATATGACCTACGATCATGCCCCCGAAAAGGTGCTGTCCACCCAGTTGTCCATGACCGAGCTGCTCATTAAGCTGGGGCTCAAGGACAAAATTGTCGGTGTGTTCGATAATGACAACGCCCTGAAAGGCGACATCGCCGATGAAGTTGCTTCGCTGAACAGCCTTGGCGATAAGAAGTCTGTTTCTAAGGAGACTATCCTTGCCACCGAGCCGGATCTGATTCTTGGCAAGGGTCCTCTGATGTTCACCGAAAGCAGCATTGGCACCGTCCAATCCTATCAGGAACTGGGCATTCCCGTCTATACCGAGTTGGCCAGTGCTTCCACTGACCAGGCTCTGGACAACATCGTAGAAGATGTGCGGAACATTGGCGAGATCTTCAACGTGCAGGAGACTGCAAACGCTTACGCCGATGAGCTGCAGAAGAGAATCGACGCGCTGATGGACAAGGTCAGCGGCCAGAGTGGAGAGCCCCTGAAGGTTCTGTTCATGGCTGGCTACGCCGATGGCACCTTCGTGGCCTTCAATTCCAAGATGAGCAGTTGTATGCTGAATGCCCTGAACGCTGAGAATGTTCTGGACAAGGGCGGCAACGGCCTGACGCTGGAGAATCTTGTCTCCATGAACCCGGATATCATCGTCTACGTCCGCGCAGACCGCTTTGGGGCCACCGATGCCGACGCTGTGGAGCAGCTAACCTCCAACGCCGTCGTGCAGGAGGTTCCCGCCATCGCCAACCAGAAGGTCATCGAGATGGATTATGATGACGTAATGGACTACGGTGCACGGGTCATCGATTCTGCTGAGACCCTGTACAACTTCATGTACAATGCATCTTAACGGAACCCTGAAATCAAAAATTTCGGTTATGGCAGAATACGGGTGGGCGGAAAGCCCATCCGTTTTTTGTAAATGCGGCTGAAATAACAGGCATCTCGGTAGCCGACCTCATGAGCGGCCTGTGTCACAGTGTAGTCGCCGGAACGCAAAAGCTCAGTGGCTATTCGGACACGATAATTGATGAGGTAATCGATGGGGCGGATGTTTTTGTACTTATAAAAGAGATAGCTGACATGTCCAGCTTTCTCATTGACCTGTTCAGCCAGTGCGTCCAGCGTCAGCGGCTCTGCATAGTGCTCTGCGATGAAATCCAGCAGGATACTCATGATTTGGCTTTCATTGTAAGTTTCCTCTGGCTGAAAATCTGCGAAAATCTGGGCGAAGAATTCTTCCGTCAGCTTTTCCTGCTGGTACTGGCTGCGGATGTCAGCGTCCGGGTGGAGCTTTAGGATCTGCTCCAGAATGGAAAAGGTCTGTTCCGGATTTTTGAGCTTGTGGGAGAACAGCAAAGGCCGGTCGTTTTCGTAGTACATATTGATGTAGTGGAAATCCTGCTCGCCCAAGGCCGAAATGGTCAGGGTCTTGTCGGGACACCCGTGCAGGAATAGTCCTCGCTTGGCAATGAAGGGTTCGTGCTCAAATGAGAAGATGGCCCGACCCGACACCGGAACAATCAGTGCACTTTTCAGGGTGCGGTAGCTATTACTCTCACCAGCGTGCAGGGTAAAGCTGCGGAAGCCGACAGACTCGATTCGGCCCTGATTGTATTCCTGAAATAAAATTTCCAGCGGATTAGGAAGCGCGGATATTTGATTCATTGGGAGCTCCTTTGTGCAAAAGCAGTTAGTTATTGCTAATATAGCACAAAATGCTACCGTTTGTCTATGTGGGGAGCACCCCACACTGCGTAATAATTAACAAAAAAGGGTGGTTATGGATGGATATTCTAAATCTCGGTTCACATCGAATTGGAGTCCGGTTCCCGGAAAAGGGACTGCGCAAAGGCAAAAATCCTGCAATCCTACTCAACGATGGGGAACTGATTGAGCAGTTGAATCTGCGCACGGAACGAGCAGTGTTGGTGGGGGTATACCCCAATAACAGACTTTCAGAGTATACCCCGTGGCCGGAACCGGCTATTCGACCGGGCACACCGGATTTTGGCGGGCAGCTAGGACAATATCATCGAGAACTGAACAACGAAATTCTCCCGGCGCTTATAGACGAATACGCCCTTGACACGGAAAAGCTGGCGTATGGCGGCTATTCGCTGGGCGGTCTGGCTGCAACCATGAGTCTCTGGGAAACAGATGCCTTTGCTACCGTATTTTCCCTCTGTGGGTCGTTCTGGTATCCGGGTGTTGCCGATTTCATAGAGGAACATGTCCCCAAAAACTACTCCGCACAGGTTTATCTGCAAAATGGTATCCGGGAGGGCGAAGGCCACAACAACCGTCTGTGTGATGCCTATAGCTATGCCCAACGAGTCCACACTGCTCTGCAAGCGACATGTGGAGCCAAAACTGTGCTGGATGACTACGGCCATCATGACCGGCAAAGTGAGCGTCTTAACGCTGCACTGCGTTGGGTGGAACGTGTGCTGTGAATCATTGGCGTAAATTTTGGCGTATGCTGAATCAAGGTGCATTTTATAATCACCAGCGACAAGCTGATTTAACCGCAGGGAACGCCGATTGGTAGCATAAAATCCTTATATGAAACAAAAAGCGGCAGCTACGTTGTTTTTCGCAACATAGCTGCCGTATCTTCGTTTTGGGAGTTCGGTGTAGCCACTACACCAATCCACCTATTCACTTCTTACACCACACCGCTTTGTAAGGCTCCTTTTCGGGAAAACGTCCCAAAATTGGTGTAGTTGTGGTGTAGCACCGCAGATATCACCCGAATTTCGTTTTAAAGTTCATCGTATCTACGTTTTAATTTTGCATTTTACTGCTCAATCGGCTTCATCGTGGGGAACAGCAGCACGTCACGGATAGAAGCGCTGTCCGTCAGCAGCATGACCAGACGGTCAACACCGAAGCCGAGGCCGCCCGTGGGAGGCAGACCGTACTCCAGAGCGTTGACGTAGTCGTAATCGACCTGTGCCCTGCAGTCGGGCTCGATGGCCTTGCGCTCGGCGACCTGACGCTCGAAGCGGCCCTTCTGGTCGATGGGGTCGTTCAGCTCGCTGAAAGCGTTGCCGTACTCGGTGCAGTCGATGAAGTACTCGAAACGCTCGGTGAAAGCGGGATCATCCGGCTTGCGCTTGGCCAGCGGGCTGATCTCGACGGGGTAATCATAGATGAAGGTGGGCTGGATGAGCTTGTCCTCGACGAAAGCGTCGAAGAACTCGGCCAGGATAGCGCCCTTGGTGGGAACCTCGGGCAGCTCCACATGGTGCTCCTTGGCAGCGGCGATGGCGTCCTCATCGGTCTTCCAGTCGTTGAAGTCAACGCCGGAATACTTCTTGACGGCCTCGATCATGGTCAGACGCTCCCAGTGGCCCATGTCGATCTGCTTGCCCTGATAGGGGATGACCAGACTGCCGCAGATCTTCTGAGCGAGGCGCTTATACAGCTCCTCCACCAGGTCCATCATGCCATGGAAATCGGTAAAGGCCTGGTACAGCTCGATGCTGGTGAACTCGGGGTTGTGCTTGGGGTCCATGCCCTCGTTGCGGAAGATGCGGCCCACCTCGTACACACGATCCATGCCGCCCACGATGAGGCGCTTGAGGTACAGCTCCGTCTCGATGCGGAGCACCATGTCCATGTTCAGGCTGTTGTGATGGGTGTAGAAGGGACGTGCGGACGCACCGATCTCGAACGGGGTCAAGATGGGGGTATCGACCTCGAGGAAGCCCTTCTCGTCCAGATAAGCACGGATCTCCTTCAGGATCTGGCTGCGCTTGACAAAGGTCTCCTTGACCTCGGGGTTTGCGATGAGGTCAACATAGCGCTGACGATAACGCATCTCGGTATCGGTCAGGCCGTGGAACTTCTCGGGCAGGGGGCGCAGGCTCTTGGCCAGCAGGGTGATCTCCTCAGCGCGGGCGCTCAGCTCGCCGGTCTTGGTGCGGAACACCTCGCCCTTGACGCCGATGATGTCACCCACGTCCAGCTTCTTGAAAGCAGCGTAAGCGTCGTCGCCCAGCTCGTCACGGCGGACGTAGAGCTGGATGTCGCCCTTATCGTCGCGCAGATGGGCAAAGCTTGCCTTGCCCATGACGCGCTTGGACATCAGACGGCCAGCCAGTGCGACCTTCTTACCGCTGTCGGTCTCGTTGGGCAGGTCCTTGAACTCTTCCTTCAGGTCAGCAGAGTAAGCATCCTGAGGGAACTTGGTCAGGGTAAAGGGGTCGTGGCCTGCAGCCTGCAGGTCTGCCAGCTTCTGGCGGCGCACCTGCACCTGCTCGCTCTCAGACAGGCCCTGTGCGGGGTTCTTCTTCTGTTCTTCCATAATTTCCTCCCGCTTGGCTCAGTTTGCAGAGTGGGTGATGCCCAGCACCTTGTAGTTGACGGTATGGCCGGTGGGCAGCAGGACTTCGGCGGTGTCGCCGACAGCCTTCTCCAGCAGGGCGTGGCCCACGGGGCTCTCGTCGCTGATCTTGCCGTTCAGGGGGTCGGCCTCGGTACGGCCCACGATGTCGTACTCCTCGACCTCGTCCTCACCCTCCATCTGGATGGTGACGTGAGTACCGACAGAGACGTTCTCAACGCTCAGCTCGCTCTCGTCGATGACGACAGCGTTCTTGACCATCTGCTCCAGCTCGGTGATGCGGTTCTCGACCAGACCCTGAGTGTTCTTGGCCTCATCGTACTCGCTGTTCTCGGACAGGTCGCCGTGGCTGCGGGCTTCCTTGATCTCTTCTGCCAGCTCCTTGCGGCGGACAGTCTTCAGGTATTCCAGTTCCTCCTGCATTGCCTTCAGGCCAGCAGCGGACATCTTGATCTCTTGTGCCATTTGGAAATCTCCTTATCTATTTTTTGGGGTACGGCAGAGTGTCATAAAACATAAAACCGCACACGAATGCCATTTTGACTTATTCATTATAATAGCAAGCCGCGGCCTTGTCAATAAAAACTGCCGCCCTGCGGGCCAAAAAGGCCGCAAAAAAGCCCCGCCGACAGAGGGAAGTGCCGACAGGGCTTGGAAAATGTCTTATTTAGTCGTCTGCGGATTCATCCAGATTGCCCAGCTTCCTGGCCTGCTCGACCACGGCGGGAACCAGCATCTCAGGCAGGATCTCGTAGCGGGCGAACTCGGTAGTGAACCAGCCGCGGCCCTGAGTGGTCTGACGGATGAAGGTGGTGAAGTTGGCCAGCTCAGCCAGAGGCACTTCGGCGATGATGGTCTGCAGGCCGTCCTCGTCGGGCTCCATGCCCAGCACGCGGCCGCGGCGCTTGGTGACGTCGCCCATGATGTCGCCGGTATTGTCGTTGGGAACATGAGCTTTCAGGGTGTGGATCGGCTCGAGGATGACGGGGCCGGCCTCGGGCATTGCGGCCTTATAAGCCAG
>OGRY01000637.1_pt1 | contig 28628 bp, 19 predicted proteins | sample 1553551 | NCBI WGS metagenome assembly OGRY01 (sample SAMEA2580101, study PRJEB22360) | human gut metagenome | biome: human gut; feature: human-associated habitat; material: faeces | place: Denmark | collected 2008/2010
ACCATCGTAAAATTGGTCTTGTTAAAGATGCTTTATTTTAATTCAACCAACGGGTATAAATTATGACCAGATACCTGAAAACAGCACTCCTTGCAGCCGCGGCGCTCCTCGCGTCGTGCATCCACAACGACATCCCCTATCCGGTCGTCGAACTCCGCATCGCGAGCGTCGAAGGCCAGGGCTTCTCGGTCTCGGAAAACAACGTCACGTCGCGGACAGTCACCCTCTCGCTCGACGAAGCGACCGACATCCGCAACGTGCGGATCGACGCCGTGGGTTACGACGCCGTCATCCACAGCATCCAGCTCGACAAGGAGGAGGTCCTGCAACAGATCCGCAGCTCCCGGGAGCTGACCGGCACGTTCGACCTGCGTTCGCCGATCTACACCACGCTTTCGCTCTACCAGGATTACGAATGGACGATCCGCGCCACACAGACCATCGAGCGCCGTTTCAGCGTGACGGGGCAGATCGGCGCCACGGAGATCGAGGAGAAAAACCGCATCGCCCGGGTCCTCGTCCCCAGCGACACCGATCTGGCACATATCGAGGTCACGGAACTCAAACTCGGCCCCGCCGACATCACGACCTATTCGCCCTCGCTCGAAGAGCTTTCGGGCAGCAGCTTCGAATCGGTGCGTTTCGTAGACGTCACCTGCCACGGAATCACCGAACGGTGGCTGCTTTACGTGGAGCCTACCAATGTGAAGGTCGCCCTCCGGGCAACCGACCTGTGGAACAATACGGCCACGGCCACCGCACTCGTCTCCGCCGAGGAGTATGCGGCCGGCGCCGCGCTGGAATACCGGATCAAGGGCGCCACGGAGTGGCAGAGAATGGCGGAAAGCAGCTACGAGGCCGGCATCCTGACGGCAACGCTCGCGCCCGAATGGAGCTCGTCGACCAACCCCTACGGGCTTGCCGTCTACAACTTCGTGCCGGACAAGGGTCTCTTCGCAGGGCACACCTACGAATTCCGCCTGACAGTCGGGGGCGAGCAGACCCAGCTGATGGAATATGCGGCCCCCGCGGGCAACACGATTCCCAACGGCGACCTGGAGGACAGCTCGCTGAGCTGCTGGACCCAGAACAACAAGACCGCAGAGTTCTGGGGCAGCGGCAACAACACCTTCACCTGGGGACTCTGCACGCAGGCCTCCTTCGACGGAGGCACGCGCGCCAAACTCCAGGCTACGTCCGCCGTGGGAGTCCTCGCTTCGGGCAACCTCTTCTCGGGGCTGTTCCAGAAGGACGTCCTGACCCGGGGCGTCGTGTCGTTCGGCCAGCCTTACGCCTGGAAAGCCCGCCCCAAGGCGCTGAAACTGCAATACTATGCGGAACATATCGGCATTGCCGACATCGACAAGAATTTCGGCGCCCCGATTCACGAAGGAGACCGGGACAAGGCCCGCATCATGGTCGCCATCGTGGACTGGAACACCCGCCGCGAGGTCGGATCGGGCACGGAAGCCCCCACCGGGACCTGGGATCCGGAAGAGACCACTTCGGTCGACGAGGGACCGATCATCGCCTACGGCTCGCTTTTCATCGACCAAAGTTCGACCGGCGGCAAGATGATCGACGTACAGCTTCCGCTCAACTATTACGACACGAAGGCCAAACCCTCCGGATTGTACCAGATCGTGATCTCCTGCTCGACGAGCGCCTACGGCGACTTCATGGCAGGCTGCAAGTCGAACATACTCTACGTCGACAATTTCGAGTGGGTCTATTGACAATGCCTATTTTCGCAACCCGCAAGAAGCAGAGCCTCACCGGTTCTGCTTTTTGTTTACCCTGGCGGTCCGAAAAAAAACACCGGAGGAGGTAGGGTTTCAGCGCTTTCATCCGTGATATAGATAGAATGAAGAGACCCGAACATATCATCGAAGATCTGATAACCCGCCAACTGGACGGCACACCCCTCACCGACACGGAACGCCGGGAACTGCAGGAGTGGCTCGAAGCATCCGAAGCCAACCGCGACGCCTTTCTCCGGGCTTACAAAGCCTGGGGAAACGCCCGCCTTGCGGAAACCCGGTTCAACACCGGGCAAGCCCTCGAAAACGTCATGGCCCGGATTGCCGAAGCATCCAGACCCCGGTCTTTCCTGCGGCCGCAACTGCGCCGTCTGGGCATCGGCATCGCAGCGGCAGCCTGCGTCATGCTGGCCGTTGTCGGTTACTACCGACTGCAACCGTCGACCGTCCCGGACATCGAAATGTTTATCCGGCAGGCCGACACCCCCGTATTCACCCAGAAAGAGGTGCAACTGGTGCTGTCCGAGCAGAAAACCCTCCTGCTCGAAACCCAAAAATCGACAATCCGTTACGATTCGACCGCCATCCGGATCAACAACGCCGAAAAAACGATTCCCAAAAAAGAGGCTGCGACGTTCAACCAGCTGGTCGTTCCCTACGGCAAGCAGACGACGCTGACGCTCGCCGACGGAACCCGCGTCTGGATCAACGCCGGATCACGGCTGGTCTACCCCGTCGTATTCGAAAAGCAGAAGCGCGAAATATACGTCGAAGGCGAAATCTACATGGAAGTGGCGCACGATGCCGAACGGCCTTTCTCGGTACACACAGGCAAAATGGATGTCTGCGTTTTGGGAACCAAATTCTACATATCCTCCTACGGCCGCGATCGCACGCAGGAGGTCGTCCTGCTCTCCGGCTCCGTCAGCGTAGCCCCTGCCGGACGATCCGACCGCGGAATTCGCATCGTTCCCGGCCAACAAGCCATCCTCGGCACCTCGGAATCGCTGGAGGTCCGCGAAGTGGAAGCCGAAAGCTACATCAGTTGGATTCACGGATACCTGCCCTTCGACAACGACCCGCTGTCGAACATCCTCGAACGCCTTTCCCGCTACTACAATTGTCGGATCGAGTGTACGCCCGAAGCCGAAGCGCTGACGCTCTCGGGCAAACTCGAACTCAAAGACGATCCGGCCGAAGTGCTGAAAATCTTGAGCGCAACAGCCCCTATCAACCTGCAAATCTCCGGATCCGGGAATTTCCGAATCGACTATAACCCGACTACCAACAACCCAAACTGACCTGCCTATGTAACAGCCCGTATCCCTCCAAAAAAAGACCGGATGTCGTCCCTCAACGACATCCGGAGCGATTGAAAATCTAAAATAGCCTTTTAAACTTCAAATCTTTACAAATGTACAACAAAAATGGTAAAATCGGTCTTTTTAAGGCCGATAATGGGGGATTATTCCACCTATTCCGGATAACATTCCTGTTTTTGCTGGCAACAATCGGGTTCATCCGGCCCGTCAGTGCACAAACGGCAGAGGCGGCGAAAACCATCACGCTCAACGTACAGAACCGCCCCATCAAGGAGGTCCTCACACTGATCGAACGCCAAAGCGACTACATCTTCGTTTACTACGACAACATCTTGGACATCCACCGCAAAGTCACCCTGAAAGTAACGAATCAGCCCATTTCGGCTGTCCTGAAACAGTTGTTCGCCGGAACCGACAACACCTGGAAACTCTCGGGAAGGCAGATCGTCATCGGACGCTCCGTAGCTGCGGCCGCAGCTACACCCCGGAAGATCACACGCATCACAGGCGTCGTCAGGGACCAGAACAACGATCCGCTCATCGGCGTCACGATCCGCATCAAGGCCCGTCCGAACATCGGTACAGCCACCGACATCAACGGCAAATACCTGCTCGACGTTTATCCCGACGAAGTACTGGAATTCAGCTATGTAGGTTACAAATCGCAGGACGTTTCGGTCGCAGGGCAGGAAATCGTCGACGTGGTTATGCTGCAAAACGACGCCATCCTCGACGCCGTGGAGGTGGTGGGCTACGGCGTGCAGAAAAAGATCAGCGTCATCGGCTCGCAGCAGACCATAGCGACCAAGGAACTGAAAGTTCCCGTCGCCAACCTCACACAAGGCCTTGCGGGCCGCGTATCGGGTCTGGTCTCGGTACAGCGAACCAGTGAACCGGGCTTCGACGACGCGAACATCTACATCCGCGGCATCTCAACGCTGACAGCCAGCATGAGCGCCCCTCTGACGCTCGTCGACGGCGTTCCCCGCTCGTTCTCCAACGTCGACCCCGAAGACATCGAGAGTTTCTCGATCCTGAAGGACGCCTCTGCAACTGCTGTTTACGGCGTTCGCGGCGCCAACGGCGTCATTATCATCAATACCAAAAGCGGTCTGAAAGGACGCCCCAAATTCAGCGTACGCTATACCGAAGGCCTCACCAAACCGACCAAGATCACCGATTTCGCCGACGGCGCGACTTACATGGAGATGTCGAACGAAGCGTCGCTCACCCGCGGCGGCGGCAAACTATACAGCCAGGAGATCATTGATAAGACCCGCCGCGGGGAAGACCCCTATCTCTATCCCGACGTAGACTGGATGAAACAGATCCTGCGTAACTTCAGCCGCAACCGCTCGGCCAACGTCAACGTGCAGGGCGGTTCCGATAAGGCGGTCTACTACATCGGCCTGGCCTACTACGACGAGAACGGCATGTACAAGGACACGAAACTGGCCGACTACAACTCGAACACCTTCTACCGCCGTTACAACGTCACCTCGAACCTCACGCTCAACCCGTTCCGCACCACCGAAATCAAACTGGGCATCCAGGGCTACCTGGCCAACGCCAACTATCCGGCATCTTCGCAGGCAAGCATCTTCGAATCGGCCTATTTCACACCTCCGACCTATATCGCGCCGCTCTACCCCGACGGCAAGCTCGGCGCCTTCTCGGGCGGCGATATAAACCCCGTGGCACAGCTCGGCGCAACGGGCTATGCCAACCAGTGGCGCAGCCAGGTTTATTCGAACCTGCGCATCACGCAGCAGATTTACAAAGGACTCTCGGTTTCAGGCATGTTCTCGTTCGACACCTACAACTACACGAGCAACCGTTTCACCAAAACCCCGAACACCTACCACGCCACAGGACGCGACGCCAACGGCAACCTGCTCTACGAGCAAACCCGCCAGGGAACCGAGAACCTGGCCTACAGCCTCAGTGCAAAGGGTAACCGCGCCATCTATCTGGAAGCCGCAGTCAACTACCGCAACACTTTCGGCAGGCACACCGTATCGGGCATGATGCTCTTTAACCAGAGCGACGAAATCAATACCAAAGCCACCAACGTCGAAGAGGCGCTGCCCTACCGTTTCCGCGGCCTGGCAGGACGTTTCACCTACTCGTTCGACGACCGTTATTTCGGGGAGTTCAACTTCGGATACAACGGTTCGGAGAACTTCGCCCCGAAAAACCGTTACGGCTTCTTTCCGTCGGTCGGACTTGGCTGGGTAATCAGCAACGAACCCTTCTTCAGAGGCGCCACAGAGGTGATCCAGTACCTCAAACTGCGCGGCACATGGGGTCGTGTCGGCAACAGCCAGATCAGCGGACGCCGTTTCGCCTACCTGGCTACGGTCAAGGACACCAACGACACCAGTTACCAGTTCGGAAAGAACATGGACCAGACCTACGGGACTACGGCCATCGACGAATATGCCGTCGACGTAACGTGGGAGATCGCCGACAAAACCAACATCGGACTGGACATGCGCCTGCTGAACAACAAGTTCAACCTGCAATTCGACGCCTTCAAAGAGTCGCGCAAAGGCATTTACCTGCGCCGCACAAGCATTCCGTCCTATTTCGGTATGATCAACAACCCCTACGGCAACATCGGCAAAGTCGAGAACAAAGGTATCGAAATGTCGGTCAGCTATGCCAATTCGTGGCGGGACTGGTCGTTGAGCGTCATGGGTAACTACTCGTTCAACCGAAACAAGGTCCTCGAAGACGACAGCACCGTGGCCTATCCCTGGCAAAAAACCATCGGCAACAAGGTCGACCAGCGGTTCGGGCTCATCGCACTGGGACTCTTCGAAAGTCCGGAGGAGATCGCCGCAGCGCCTGTACAGGTCGGCGACACGCGCCCGGGCGACATCCGCTACAAGGACATCAACGGCGACGGCAAAATCGACGAATATGACAAAGTGCCCATCGGCTGGGGAAGTGTCCCCGAAATCGTCTACGGCTTCGGATTCTCCGTAGGCTGGAAAGGCCTCTCGCTGTCGGCCATGTTCCAGGGCGCCGCACACGTCGACGCGATCCTCAGCGGCGAAGGCGTACTGCCTTTCACGCAGGGATCGAGCCGCGGCAACCTGTTGAGCAACATCACCGACCGTTGGACCGAGGCCAATCCCCGCCAGGATGTCTTCTACCCGCGCCTCTCGATCGGCAACATGAACATGAACTACGAAGCCAGCACGTGGTGGCTCAAAAATACCAGCTACCTGCGTCTGAAAAACATCGAACTCTCCTATACGCTCCCCGACCGCTGGATGAAACGCATCCACATCAACAATGCGCGCATCTTCATACAGGGCGTCAATCTGCTTACATTCAGCAAATTCAAACTGTGGGACGTGGAACTGGGCGACGGCCGCGGCGCAAAATACCCCAACATCGGTTCCGTCAGCCTGGGTATCAATTTCAACTTCTAAAATCCCCGACAAGCTATGAAACTTAAAACAATACTCACTTTACTGGCCGCCCTCGGCATCCTGACCGCCTGCAACGACGACTTCTTCGACCAGGTTCCCGACGACCGGATCACCATCGAGCAGGTATTCCAGCGCACCTCCTACTCCGAGAAATACCTGGCTACCGTTTACAGCTACATCCGCGACGAGTCGCACCGCACCAACGGCGTGCCCTGGGACCCGTGTTCGGACGACCTGGACGTTACCTACGACCGCGAGGATTACAACTCCTTCAAGATGAACCTCGGCAACTGGAGCGCATCGTCGAACTACTACGAGTACTGGTCGCACTACTACCGGGGCATCCGCTCGGCAACCTACTTCATCCAGCACATCGGCTCGAACCAGGAGATGCTCGACGATCCTACGCGCGGCCCGATCGTCGTCGAACAATACAAGAACGAAGCCCGCTTCCTGCGTGCCTGGTTCTATTACTGCCTGCTGCGCCAGTACGGCCCCTGCGTACTGCTGGGCGACGAGGTGCTTCCGGGCGACCTCGACCGCGACGATGTGAAGATGAACCTGCCGCGCAGTTCCTACGACGAGTGCGTGGATTACATCGTCGGCGAACTGGACGACATGATCGACAACAACCGCCTGCCGCTGCACTTCACCGTACAGGCCGACAAGGATTACGGCCGGGCGACACTGGCCATGTGCATGGGACTCAAAAGCCGCGTACTGCTGCTGGCCGCCAGCGACCAGTTCAACGGCAACCCGGCCTACGCCAACGTGGTCAACACGGACGGCAAACACCTTTTTTCGACCCGAAAAGACCCCGAAAAGTGGAACAAGGCCGCCCAGGCTGCAAAAGATGTCATCGACCTGGGAATTTTCGACCTCTACAAGGAGTACCACACCGACGGAACGCTCGACCCTTACCTGTCCTGCCGCAACGTTTTCCTGGAGAACTGGAACAGCGAGGTGATGATGGTCCGCATCAGCAACTACCTCAAACATTGGGAACGGTCGGCTTCACCCCGGCAGTTCAGCGGCTATGAAAGCATGGGGGCGACCCAGCAACTGGTCGACGCTTTCCGCATGAAAGACGGCACGGCCATTACCCCGGACAAGGAGAGCGGCTATTCGAAGGCGAACTACTCCGACCCCAAATCGGGCTGGGTATTCGCTCCCGCCGGTACGCGCAACATGTTCGTCAATCGTGAACCGCGTTTCTACGTCAACATCTGCTTCAACGGCGCCTACTGGATCGGCGATCAGAAAACCCGCATCCAGCTCTACTACACCGGAGGATCGGGAAAGAAAGGCACGTGGGACTTCCCGCGTTCGGGATACATCGCCATCAAAAACGTTTCGCCCTCGTCCAATCCCAAGAACGGCAACTACATCAAGCGTCCCTTCGTCATCATGCGTTACGCCGAGATACTGCTCAACTACGTCGAGGCGCTCAACGAATACGATCCCGGGAATGCGGACATCGAAACCTACCTGAACAAAATCCGCGAGCGCGGCGGCCTGGGACCGGTCCAAAGCGATCTCAACCAGAGTCAAATGCGCGAGCAGATCCGGCTGGAACGCCGCATCGAACTCTGCTTCGAGCAACTGCGCTATTTCGACACCCGCCGCTGGCTGATCGCCGACCAGACCGACGGAGGACCCTTCTACGGCATGAACGTCGACGCAGGCAACAGCTTCACCGACGAGGCGTTCTACGAGAAAACCGTATTCGAAACCCGCGTGTTCCGGCCCGAGTTCTACCTTTTCCCCATTCCCCAGTCCGAAATCAACCGCGATCCGCAGATCGTCCAGAATCCCGGATGGTAACCGTAAAAACGAATAACGACTATGAAACTTACGAAATACCTGGCTGTCCTCTGCTGCGGAACGCTCTTCGCAGCCTGCGAAAACCCGATTCAGGACGACCTGAACGTGGACAACCCCGAGAACTATACGCGTATTTACACGGTCAACGCCGTCGACGACGCCTCCAAGAACACACTCTCATTCCCGCTCGAACGCGACACGTCGCTCATGGTCTACGCCAACCTGAGCGGAATCCGCAACCCGGGATGCGATGTGACGGTCAAATTTCGCGTCGCCCCCGAACTGGTGGATACCTACAATCAGAAGCACCAGAGCAACTACCCGATGATGCTTGATGGAAGCTACACGATCGAGAACCTCGAAGCCGTGATTCCTAACGGGAAATACATCTCCTCGCCCATCCGGATCGCCATCAACAGCCAGGCGTTCGACGGCGTGGGCGTCTTCCTGCTGCCGGTACGGATCGAGAATGTGACACCCGACCTGGCCGTCAACGAATCGTTGCAGACGGCTTACCTGCGCATCAACGGCTACTACACCGAAAATCCGTTCCCGAGATACGACAGGAGCGGCTGGTCGATCGCCGGGTTCTCGACGCAGGAGGCTGAAGCGACATCAACCTACCCCAACCGCGGATTGGCCGTTTCGATCATCGACGGCGAAAACAACACCTATTGGGGTACGCAGTGGCGCAACGCCAAACCCGGCCCGCCGCACTGGATCGCCGTCGACATGGGCGCACCCAAGGAACTGCACGGACTCACGATCCGCGGACGGTCTGACAAAGAAGGCTCCGACGTTCCCAAGAGCAGCGGCAACCCGCGTATCTTCAACATCGACGTGAGCGACGACAACCAAAACTGGACCCATGCAGGGACCTTTACCGTCGAAAACCGGATCGAGAACACGGTATACCTCGACCACAAGGCAACGGGACGCTATTTCCGTATCTTCGTCACCGCCACGCAGGCCGACCTCTACCAGACCTGCATCGCCGAAGTATGGGCATTCTGATCCGACTAACAAATTTTTAAACCAAACAAAAGACTATGAAAAAGACTATATGTCTGTGGGCGCTGCTCCTGATTGTCGTTTCATGCACCAACGACGACAATTACAACGACGAGCACGGAGACAAGGCAGTCATTCCACCCAAAGGCAGGATCATCCGCATAATGACCTACAACATCTACGGCGCACGCGCCACAAGCCCCGCCAATGCAGCCGATCTGGACGCGCTGGCCGAGGTAATCCGCCGGCAGGACCCCGACTTCGTAACCCTCAACGAGGTGGATGTCTTCACCAACCGCACGGGAAAAGACGTACACCAGGCCCGCGACCTGGCAGCCAAACTCGGTATGGAGTGGCACTTCTCGAAAGCCATCGACCGCGACGGAGGCGAATACGGCGACGCCGTGCTGTCGAAACACCCGATTATAGAGACCCGCAGTTACCGGCTCCCCTGCGCCGCTTCGCAACCGGGCGAGGACCGTTCGCTGTGCGTCATCCGCGTCGAGATCGACGGCAAAGACCTCTATGTCGCCTCGACGCACCTCGATCATCTTTCGGGCGATGCGAGCCGCCTGGTGCAGGCCAATGAGATCCGCCGTATCCGCGACACGGAACTGGACGGAGACCTCATCCTTGCGGGCGACCTCAACGCCATTCCCAGTTCGAACGTCATCGCCACGATGACCGCGTTCCTGACCAATGTCGGAACGATCGACCAATACACTTTCCCGTCGGAGAATCCCACCCGCAAGATCGACTACATACTGTATGCCCCGATCGGACACTTCGGCGTACAGAACTGCACAGTGGTTTCGCGCAGCGACCAGCAGGTCGACGGCGTCGACGCCTCGGACCACCGCCCCGTCGTGGCCGACATCCGGTTCCAGACCGAGGAAGACCTCCCGGAGAATCAGGAATAAAGCGTTCGGAAGATGAAAAAACTGCTATTCACACTCCTCGGGCTGGCAGCGGCACTGACGCTGCCGGCCCAGGATTTCAAGATCACGCATGGCCCGTGGCTGTGCGACATGACCGAAGACGGCGTAACCGTCCTGTGGACTACCAACAAACCCGCTTTGTCATGGGTCGAGGCAACCGAGGACGACGGACGCAGTTTCTACGCCGCCGAACATACCCGCCATTACGAAACCGTCGCGGGCCGCAAACAGGCGCACAAGACACTGCACGCCGTGCGGCTGAACAACCTGCGTCCCGGAACGAAATACTGCTACCGCATCTTCTCGCAGGAGGTACTCGAATGGAAACACGGAGACAACGTCCTCTACGGCAGGACCGTTGCCAGCAATGTCTACAAACGCGCGCCGTTCCGGTTCCGGACATTCCCGGCAACGGGAACCGACTGTTCGTTCGTCATCCTGAACGACATCCACGGACGCGCCGACGACATGACCGAACTGTGCCGGGAAATCAATTTCGGCAAACACGACTTCGTAATGCTCAACGGCGACATGTCCAGCAGCATTGAAAATGAGGAGCAGTTGTTCCGGGATTTCATCGACGCCTCGGTAAACCTTTACGCCTCGGAGACCCCGATACTCTACAACCGCGGCAACCATGAGACGCGCGGCGTCTTCGCCGACCGTCTGCACGACTATTTCCCGACGCGTAACGGCCGCCACTACCAACTCTGCAAAGTCGGATCGGTCTGTTTCTTGCTGCTCGACTGCGGCGAAGACAAGCCTGACACGGACATCGAATACGGAGGGCTTGCCGACTACGACGCCTATCGCCGCGAAGAGTGCGAATGGCTCCGCAGGGCGGTGGCCTCCGAAACCTTCCGCAACGCCTCGGCACGCGTCGTCTTCCTCCATATTCCGCTCGACGGCGGAACGTGGCACGGCAGCAACCACCTCCGGAATCTGTTCCTGCCGATCCTCAACGAGGCCGGCATCAATATCATGTTCTCCGGCCACACGCACCGCTACGGCTTCCACCCGGCAAACGACGAAGTTCGGTTCCCGGTCGTGGTCAACGGCAATCAAAGCTACATACGGTGCGACATGACAGGCGACCGAATCGCGATCCGAATCGTCGGTCCCGGCGGACGCGTCGCACACACACACGAATTCCCACTCCGCTAACGAGGCGGAAAAAGCAATGCCCTGCACCGTTTCGGTGCAGGGCATCTTCTGTTTTTCAGAGGAAAAGCCGCAGAAATCCGCTGCGGCTGAGCCGGAGCCGAAGCTGGGAGAGCGCCGCCCCGATATGCTTTTCGACGGTCTTGACGCTGATGTTGAGCCGCTCGGCGATCTCCCGGTTTTTCAGGCCTGTCGTGCGGCTCAACAGGAACACCCGGCGGCACTGCTCGGAAAGTCCCGAAATGCAGCAGTCGATCTCCTCGCTCAACTGCGATAACTGGAACTCCTCTTCGATATGGTCGGCGACAAGCGTACGAATACAGACATCCAACTCGTCCAGTCCGGATTCCCCCCCCCGCCATTTTTTGGAGCGCAGCAAATCTATGGCACGATTCTTCACGGCGACAAACAGCAGAGGCAGCAGCGGCCGGTCGAAGGCCACCTCCTCCCGCCGTTCCCACAAGGCAAGAAAGACATCCTGCACGATGTCTTCCGACGCCTTGCGGTCATGGACCATCTGAAAAGCCCGTGCACACAAGGGTTCATAGTGATCGCGGAATAGTTGCTGAAAATACGTCGAATGGTTTTCCACAGTTTTCTCAAAATATGTCGGAATACTCCGAATCATTCAAATATAGCGATAATTCGGGAAATTGCAAAATTTGGACTGCCGCCAACTATCTCCGTCTTCGAGTAGATTCCACACCGCAGGGCATCCTGTCCCCGCTGCGCGGGGCACAGGCACAAAAAAGGCAGGACCGCTCTTGCGGGTCCTGCCTTTAATTTATCCTGCCGCCGTCACCTTCCGGCGATGCGGCAGTATCTGTCGTAGCGTCCTATCACGTCGTTCACATAGGCCAGCGTCTGCCGGCTGCCGGTGAATCGTCCGCATCTGACCACTTCGTTCTCGTAGAATTCCGGCTCGGCCTTCAGCGTAAGGTACCGGGCCACGACCTCCCACGAGTTGGGGTTCTCCCCGTTCAGGCGGGCCAGACGGCGGGCGTCGTTCACATGGCCGATACCGCTGTTATACGAGGCCAGGATGATGCTCATGCGGTCTTTTTCAGGTGTCCCTTCCGGAAAACGGAGCGACGACATGATCTTCGACATCAGTTTGTTGGCCAACCAGATATTGGTCCTCGGATCGGTGATCTCGGCCGCGGGGACGTCGAACTGACGCGCCACCGAAGGCATGATCTGCATCAGGCCGCGGGCCCCGCTGCGCGAGGTGATGTCGGGCGTGAAGCGCGATTCGTGGTAGGCGATGGCGCTCATCAGGCGCCAGTCGTGGCCCTCCTCTTCGCTGATGTTGCGAATCAGATTGTCGTAGGCCGAAATGACGTAACTGCCCTCGGGGAGCAGCGAGTGGTGCATCTCGGCCAGTGCGTTCAGTGCGTCGTCCGTCGCGGGTGCGCTGAACTGGGCGTTGAAGCCGTAAAATGTCGTAAGAATGGTTAAGAACGCAAACGTTAATACGGTCTTTTTTAACATAAAATGTTGTTTTGCGGGCAGCTTACACCGCGCAGAACAGCACGTCAATCATAGAATCCCCATGAGATACCGATTTTGAACATGCCCGGATTGAGCGGATAGCGAGCCGCCGAGAAATATTCTCCGTTACCGAACAGTCCCTTGTTCACATGCTGATATTTCAGGAATATCCGCATTCTCTTCCACTTTCCCATGACGAAAGCGTCCATATAGGGGTAATTCCCCGTCTCGACCTCCCGTTGGTTGTAATACACCGACAGAGCCGGATTGTAACCGGGCGCATAATACTTGGTATTATAGCGTCCGTCCAGACCGATCTGCAGGCGCAGCACATCGCGCACGACCCAGAATTCGTAGTAATACGACAGGAAGGCGCTCAAAAGCGGAACGGGTACAACATCTTGATCCGTGCTCCACTGCAACAATACCCTGTTGTCCAAATGAAGTCCGCCTAAGCGGAAATCTTTGCGAGCATACACACTCGTGAGGCTGACGTTGCCGCTGTGCTGGGCGACGTTGCTGTCCGACGCATAGTAAATCTTGTCGGAGACGACTCCCTGCCATGCCCCCGCTTCGAACGCGAAATCGGGAACCGAAAACTTGACCTCGAACCGAGTTTCATTCTCCTTGCTTAAAGGAGTGTTCCATATATAATGGTTAGAGAACAGATTCTCCTGCCAGTAGGTCGGCGAGCGGCGGTCCATCGAGAACCGGCCTTCGAGAATCAGGGGGTGTCCGCGCAGATAGCCTTTCAGCGCGAGGTGCGCGCCGATCGAGAGATCTCCGCCTCTGTATCCCGACGGGTAGAAACGGAGGTTTCCGTCCCAGTCGACATATTTCTTTATCTTTCCGCTGACGGAGCCGTAAAAGAAGTAACTCGTCTTGTTGACCTTCGTGTACTTCCCCGTCAGGTAATCTTTCAGTTCGAATTGCGAGTAGGTGTGCATGTCGATGCCGATGCCGGCGTCGAGCGTCCCCACGATTCCGTTCCGGTCCCAGGGCTGCGCCTGCACGAAGAAGCGGTTCGAAATGTTCCGCTCGTAGATCGAGTCGCGCGTCTCCGCAGGGTTGATGAACCAGTTATCGTAATAATGCCCCTCCGCAGAGACGAAATCGCCGTTCTCGTCCCGGTGGTCCCGTTCATTCGTATAAGGCTCGTTCCTGTCGGTGTAGACCTTGCTCCACGAACTGTACTCGAACGAATGGCCGATATACACCGCCGAGAGGTTCGCCATCGAGAAATCGCTCTCCGTGAGCCGTTGCAGCGGGATGCCGTAGGACTGCGTGACGAAGAAGGCGTTGTTGCGGTAGAGGTTCTTGGCCTCGGCGTCGGCCAGCCGCATCGGCACGCCCGAAGGCATCTCGAACGTCGTGTCCGCAATGGCCCACTCGCCGACCACGCCGCCGTTCTCCTGCTGCTCGATGTGGTTGTTGTAGTAGCCCGCATGGACCGAATACCGCCTGCCCGTGTGGCTGACGGCCACCGCAAGGTTGTGGTTCTTGGTCCGCGACCAGACGTACTGGCCGCGCGTGCCCCGCGCCTTGTAGTCGATGTTGAAACCCGTCGTCGGAGAGATGTTCTGCGCATGCATGATGCCGAAATTCTCCTCACGGAAACGCTTCTGCCCCGACTCCGCGTAATTCATCCGGATCATCGGCTTCTTCGTGTTGTAGAAGGGCACGTTCTCCATGTTGTAGGTGTACGCGTAGTAGGGACTCGCAAAACTGAAGTCAAAGAACTGCGGACGCCGGAAATAGTTCAACGGCAGCGACGTCTGGCCCAAAGCCCCCTGGGCGATGTCGCCCACGTCCTCCCGGTAGAACGGATAGTCGATCCGGTAATCGGTCAGCGTGGTGTCCAAAGGCCCGATCTCGACGCGGTTGAAATCGCGGCTCACGTGCCATTTGAAGTTGTTCAGCGCGCGGATCGAGTCATTGAAAAAATAGGACTCGAGCGGCTTGCGGATTTTCCGTTCCTTCTTGGTGGTGTCCTGCGGCTGCTGGTTCTCGCCCTCCTCGCCTTCGGTCTGCTCGTAGGGATTGCTGCCGTAGAGGTTACCCGTCTGGCCGTTGCGCTGCGCGCGCTGCAAGGTCTTCGCATCGAAGCCCTGGGAGCGCACCGCCTCGGGCGCTGCAAAAAACAGACCGAGCAGGAGCGTCAGCAATATGCGGTTCGAAAATCTCGACATGTCAGCCAAAGAGCGGAAATCCGCGGCAAATGTAATTAAAAAATTTTAAATATACAACTATTCGGCTTTCCCACAGCCTTTTGTCCGGCAGGCAAGCCCCCGCACCAGCGAAACGAGGATATACAGCACGATGATCGCCGGCACGGCGTAACCGCGCAGGAGGACGGCCGTCACGACGGCCGCGATGATGAATCCGTAGCGCAGTTCGTTCCCTTTCCAGCCGAAGCCGTGGAATTTAAGGGCGAACATCCTCACATTCGAGATCATCAGCAGTCCCACGACCACGGCAATGGCAGAAATCGCCTCGCGCGGAAGTTCCAGTCCGCTGGTCTCGAACAACAGCCCCAGCGAACCGCAGAGCATCGCCGCCGCCGGACTGGGCAGTCCGCAGAACTCCGTGCGCTGCGTGTCGTCGATATTGAATTTCGCCAGCCGCAACGCGGCGCAGGCCGTAAAGACGAAAACGACCAGCCCCGGATACCCTTCGGGCAGCCAGATGCCGGGCATCCATTGATAGAGCGAATACATGATCGCCGCCGGGGCCAGTCCGAATGAGATGTCGTCGGCCAGCGAATCGAGTTGCAGCCCGATGGGCGAACTCTGGTTGAGCAGACGCGCTGCGAAGCCGTCGAAAAAGTCGAACACGGCGGCCAGAACCATCAGGCCGAAGGCCAGCTTCAGGTCGCCCCAAACCAGCGCCGAAACCACCGCCACCGAACCGCAGAACAGGTTCGACAGAGTCAGCAGATTGGGTATCGTGAAGAGTTTGATTTTCATTGCCGGGGCGAAAATTTAATTTTCCAATAGGCGGCAAAGTTACTAAAATATTTTTATCTTTGTCGAAATTAACTCCATATAATAACTCATGTCAAGCAATAAATATTGTGTCATCATGGCGGGCGGCATCGGGACGCGCTTCTGGCCCAAGAGCCGGCAGTCGATGCCCAAGCAGTTCCTCGACATTCTCGGGACGGGCAAATCCTTCATCCGCCACACCTACGAACGCTTCGCAAAAATGGTTCCTGCGGAGAATTTCCTCGTGGTGACCAACGATAAATACAAAAGCCTGGTTCTCGAACACATCCCGGAAATCGGCGAAAAACAAGTGCTCTGCGAACCCGTGGGCCGCAACACGGCCCCCTGCGTGGCCTATGCGGCCTACACGCTGCTGAAACGCAATCCCGATGCCGAAATGATCGTCACCCCGGCGGATCACCTGATCCTCAACGAAGACGACTTCCGGGCGATCATCGCCGAGTGTCTCGACTTCGCCTCGGAGCACGACGCGCTGATGACCGTGGGCATCAAACCCACGCGTCCCGACACGGGTTACGGCTACATCCAGGTCTCGGACGACAAGCCCATCAGCAAGGTCAAGTGCTTCACCGAGAAGCCCGACATCGAACTGGCGCGGGTGTTCCTGCAATCCGGTGAGTTTTACTGGAATTCGGGCATCTTCGTGTGGAAGGTGCGCTCGATCGTCGAGGCCTTCGAGAAATACCTCCCCGAGCACCATGCGCTCTTCAGCGGCGTGATGCGCGCCATCGGAACCGACGCCGAGCGCAACGTCGTGGAGATCGCCTTTTCGGAGTGCCGCGCCATCTCGATCGACTACGGCATCATGGAGAAGGCCGACAACGTCTACGTCCGCTGCGGCGAGTTCGGCTGGAGCGACGTCGGGACATGGGGTTCGGTCTACCAGCATTCGCGCAAGGACCGCTATGCCAACGCCGTGCCCGAAGAGGGCTGTTACCTCTACGATACACGCAGTTCGATCGTTTCGCTCCCAAAGGACAAGATCGCCGTGATCAGCGGACTGAAGGAGTACATCGTCGTCGACACGGACGACGTGCTGATGGTCTGCCCCCGCTCCGAGGAGCAGAACATCAAAAAATTCATCGACGAAGTCAAGTTCCACAACGGCGACAAGCACATCTGATTCGTTGGATCAGATGTGCTTGATGAAATCATTCCAGACCTTATGATTTCCATCGCCCGTCACTGTGCATTCCAACGTTCGCATCCACGGCGTTCCGCCGTGTTTGCGAGTCTGCTCCTCCTCCAAATCCCCTCCCCGGAGGGGACTTATCGCATGTGACCGAATAATCTCAAAACAATACTTGCCAACATCTTCCATGAGCGAACTATACGAACTTTTCAGCCAGCACCCCCGTATCTCGACCGACACGCGCCGGATCGAGCCGGACTCCATCTTCTTCGCCCTGCGGGGCGATACCTTCGACGGCAACCGTTTCGTCGCCGAAGCGCTCGAAAAAGGCGCGGCCTACGCCGTCTCCGACGATCCGCAGGTCGCCGCTTCCGACGAGCGGCAGCGCATCGTGCTCGTCGACGACACGCTGAAAGCCTTGCAGGACCTTGCCCGCTGCCACCGCCGGGCGCTCGGAATCCCGATCCTCGCCATCTCGGGCAGCAACGGCAAAACCACCACGAAAGAGCTTGTCAGCCGCGTGCTGGCCGAGCGGTTCGAGGTCTACGCCACCCGCGGCAACCTCAACAACCACATCGGCGTGCCGCTGACGCTGCTCGCCATGACCCGCGACACGGAGTTCGGCGTGGTGGAGATGGGCGCGAGCGCCTGCGGCGAACTGGCTCTGCTGGCATCGGTCGCCGAGCCGAACTACGGCATCCTGACCAACATCGGCCTGGCGCACCTCGAAGGCTTCGGCGGACCGGAGGGGGTTCGCCGCGGCAAGGGCGAACTGTTCGACTTCCTCGCGGCGAACGGAGGCCACGCCTTCGTTCCGGCCGACGACGAAATCCTGACGGGCATGGCCGCCGAACGCGATTCGCTGGCCGCCGAATATTACTCCGCATCGCTGGCCGACGGCATCGAAAACCATCTGGAAGGCAGCTACAACCGGTTCAACATCGCGGCCGCCGTCGCCGTGGGACACTATTTCGACGTTCCCGACGAACGCATCCGCCACGCCATCGCCAGCTATGTTCCCGACAACAACCGCTCGCAGCGCATCGGAACGTCCCGCAACACGCTCGTCGCCGACTGCTACAACGCCAACCCGTCGAGCATGCGGGCTTCGGTCGGGAATTTTCTCGCCGAGCCGCTCGAAGAGCGTCAGCGCCGGGTGCTGATTCTGGGCGACATGCTCGAACTGGGCGACTGGTCCGAACGCGAACACGCCGCAATCATCGAGATGGCCGCACAGGACCCCGAAGCGGAACTGCTGCTCGTAGGTCCGGAATTCGCCAAGGCCTACGACGGACTCGCGGAAAAGCCGGCCAACGTCACGCTCTGCCCCACGCGCGACGACCTGATCTCGCTGCTGAAAGTCTCCCCCGTGGAGCACTCCCTCGTGCTGGTCAAAGGTTCGCACGGCATGGGGCTGGAGCAGGCGCTGGAGGCGCTCTGATCGTCCCCGGAAACCGCCCCGGAGACTGCACCCGGAGACTGCACCCGGAACCGCACCCGGAACCGCACCCGAAAACAACCGAAACAAACCGACCCAAAATAAACGGACCATGAAAAAACTACTCGCAACTCTCCCCCTGCTGGCACTGCTCTCCTGCACCGGCATCCCCCCGCAGCATGCTCTCTCGCATTTCGACTGGACGGAACCCGCCGATCCGCAGGGAGAGAAACCCGAAACCTGGAACGGAGTCGAAAAACCGATCGTCACGTTTGGCTCGACGGATGTCCGCTATCCCCGCGCGACACCCTGCGCAGCAGCCGTGACGGATCAAACGACCCTCACGGGCTGGCGCGGCGAGAAGGTCTCGGCCCAGGCTGTCATCTCCGCTCCCGCGGCTGTCGGCGGCCTGACCTGCACCGTGGGCGACTTCGTCGCGGACAACGGCGCGAAGCTCCCCGGCATCGCCTGCGCACGCTTCGTCAAATACGTCGTCAGCGACCGCTTTCTGACCGACCAACCCTGCGGCGCACGGCCGGAGAACAACCCGGCGCACCTCGAAGCGGACCTGCTCGACGAGGCGGCTTCATGCGACGTGCCCGCCCGGTCGACCCGTCCCGTCTGGATCACGGTAGATATCCCGCGCGACGCCACCCCCGGCCGCTACACGGCTCCGGTTGCGGTAAAGGGCGAAGGCGTCGCCGAAACGCTGACGCTGCACCTGAACGTCACGGAACGCACCCTGCCCGCGCCCTCGGAGTGGACCTACCACCTCGACTTGTGGCAGCATCCGGCGGCCGTGGCCCGCGCCGAAGGGGTAGAGGTCTGGAGCGACGAGCATTTCGAACGGATGCGGCCGACGATGCGGCAACTCGCAGACGCCGGGCAGAAAGTCATCACGGCAACGCTCAACAAGGACCCCTGGAACAACCAGTGCTACGACGCCTACGCCGATATGATCGTCTGGACGCGCCTGGCCGACGGCACGTGGGAGTATGACTTCACGGTCTTCGACCGCTGGGTGCGGTTCATGCTCGACCTGGGCGTCGGCAAGTACGTCAACTGCTATTCGATGCTGCCGTGGAACAACATGCTCCACTACAAGGATGCCGTGACGGGCGAATTCGTCGACGTCAAGGCCGATCCGGGCACGCCGGCCTTCCGCGAAATGTGGGGCCCGTTCCTGCCCGCCTTCGTCGGTCACCTCCGCGAAAAAGGATGGCTCGGCATCACCAACATCGCTATGGACGAGCGTTCGCCCGAGGTGATGGCCGCCGCGACCGCCCTGCTGAAGGAGGTCGCGCCCGAACTGGGCATCGCATTGGCCGACAACCACAAGATCTTCAAACAGTATCCCTACATCAAGGACATGTGCGCCAGCATCTTCGGCCCGATCGAACAGACGGACATCGTCCAGCGCCGCAGCAAGGGGCTGACGACCACCTTCTACGTCTGCTGTTCGTCGGGATTCCCGAACACCTACACCTCGTCGGCGCCGGCCGAGGCGACCTATTTGAGCTGGTACGCCGCCGCCGAGGATTACGACGGATTCCTGCGCTGGGCCTACAACTCGTGGGTCGAGGACCCGATCCGCGACTCGCGGTTCCGGAAATGGGCCGCCGGCGACACCTACCTCGTCTATCCCGAAGGCCGCTCGTCGATCCGTTTCGAACGCCTCGTCGAAGGCATCCAGGACTGGGAGAAAATCCGGTTGCTGAAAACGGAATTCAGCGGCGACGATGCGAAACTGCAAACCCTCCACGACCTGCTGGAGCCGTTCCGTTCGTCGGTCGCCTTCGACGGTTGGGAGCAGACCCTGCGCAATGCCCGCGCGACGCTGAATACGCTCTGATCCGCCGGACGGTCCGCAATACGGCATAAAAAGAGGTCACGACAACCCGATTTTCAGACAGGTTGCCGGGACTTTTCGTGCATTCTTGCGAAAAAATCGTTATTTTTGTCCGATTTAACTCATAAACCCCAAACGATGACTCTCAACGAATACCAGCAGCACGCCCTCGAAACGGCGATCTACCCCGACGACCGCCGCATCATCTACCCCACGCTCGGACTTACGGGCGAAGCGGGCGAAGTGGCCGACAAGGTCAAAAAAGTGATCCGCGACGCCCACGAGGAGTTCACCCCCGAGAAGAAACTCGAAATCGTCAAGGAGATCGGCGACGTCATGTGGTACTGCGCCACCCTCGCCCGCGACCTGGGCTACGAACTGGACGACGTGGCGCAGATGAACGTAGACAAACTCCGCTCGCGCATGCAGCGCAACCACCTGACGGGCAGCGGCGACAACCGCTAATCGTTCGGCAAAACCGAACGATTGCAATTCAAAATTCAAAATTCAGAATTCAAAATTCATAATCATACATGGAACCCGAAAAAATCCAAACTTCGCTGCCCGAAAACGCCTACCGCGAACTCAAGCCGGGCGAAGAGTACACGCCCGTGATGCCGGCTTCGTCCAACCCGAAGGAGGTGACGCCCTACTCGGTCACGATGGGCGTCGTCATGGCCGTCGTCTTCTCGGCCGCCGCGGCCTTCCTCGGCCTCAAGGTCGGGCAGGTCTTCGAAGCGGCCATCCCGATCGCCATCATCGCCGTGGGCATGGGCTCGGTGCTGGGCAAGAAGAACATGCTGGGGCAGAACGTCATCATCCAGTCGATCGGCGCCTCGTCGGGCGTGATCGTCGCCGGAGCCATCTTCACCCTCCCGGCGCTCTACATCCTGGGCCTCGACGCCGCTTTCTGGCAGGTGTTCCTCTCGTCGCTGTTCGGCGGCCTGCTGGGCATCGTTCTGCTGATCCCCTTCCGCAAATACTTCGTCAAGGAGATGCACGGCAAATATCCCTTCCCCGAGGCCACGGCGACCACCGAGGTCCTCGTTTCGGGCGAGAAGGGCGGCTCGCAGGCCAAACTGCTGGCCGTCGCGGGACTCGTGGGCGGATTGTACGACTTCGTCGTCGGTACGTTCGGACTGTGGACCGAATCGGTCTCGACGCGCATCTGCGAATGGGGCGCTGTCGCCGCCGACAAGTTCAAAGTGGTCTTCGGGCTGAACACCTCGGCCGCCGTGCTGGGTCTGGGGTATATCATCGGCCTGAAATACGCCATGATCATCACCGCCGGCTCGTGCCTCGTCTGGTTCGTGATCGTCCCGGTGGTCGGCTCGCTGGCCGAAGCGGTCGATTCCGCCGCGATGCTCTCGCTGCTGGGCGTCACGCGCGCCGACATCGTCGCCGACCCGCAGTCGATCTTCACCGCCGAAAACCTCTTCGCCTTCATCGGCAAGCCGATCGGCATCGGCGGCATCGCCCTCGGGGGGGGCACACGCGTCACTGACGAGGAGATTTTCCGGAACTACGCGCGCCATATCGGGATCGGGGGCATCGCGATGGCCGGCGTGGTAGGTATCATCCGTTCGTCGAAGATCATCCGCCAGGCCGTAGGCCTCGCGGTCTCGGAGTTCGGAGGCGGCAAAAGCGCCGCCGCGGCCCCCGAGCGCACGCAACGCGACATCTCGATAAAGCGCATCCTCACGATCCTGATCGCCACGCTCATTTCGGTCTTCGTCTTCTTCCACTTCGGGCTGCTCGACGGCTGGGTGCAGTCCGTCACGGCCATTCTGATCGTCTTCATCATCGCGTTCCTCTTCACGACCGTCGCGGCCAACGCCATCGCCATCGTGGGAACGAACCCCGTCTCGGGCATGACGCTGATGACGCTGATCCTCTCGTCGCTGGTGCTGGTGAGCGTGGGGCTGAGCGGCACGACGGGCATGACCGCCGCGCTGGTGATCGGCGGCGTGGTCTGCACGGCCCTGTCGATGGCCGGCGGCTTCATCACCGACCTCAAGATCGGCTACTGGCTCGGCACGACGCCCCGAAAGCAGGAGGCCTGGAAATTCCTCGGCACGTTCGTTGCTGCGGCAACCGTGGCCGGCGTGATGATCATCCTCAACAAATCGTACGGGTTCGTGGGCGAAGGCGCCCTCGTGGCCCCGCAGGCCAACGCCATGGCCGCCGTGATACAGCCCCTGATGACGGGCGGGCAGACCCCGTGGATGCTCTACTTCTGCGGCGCGGCACTGGCGCTGGTGCTGACCTCGATCGGTGTTCCGGCCCTCGCATTCGCGCTGGGCATGTTCATCCCGATGGAGCTGAACGCACCGCTGGTCGTGGGCGGCCTGGTGGCATGGTTCGTATCGAACCGTTCGAAGGACGAGGGGCTCAACAAGGCGCGTTTCGACCGCGGAACGCTCATCGCCTCGGGCTTCATCGCCGGCGGCGCGCTGATGGGCGTAGTGAGCGCCCTCCTGAAATTCGCCGAGGTGGACTGGTTCCTGAGCGGCTGGGCGGCCTCGAACGCCGCCGAGTGGACGGGGCTGGCAATGTACCTCGTACTGATCGGCTATTTCGCATGGCACACGCTCCGGGCAAAAAAAGAGGAATAAACCATAAACAGATATTGTCATGGATTTAAAAGAAAGATTCCTGAAATACGTCTCCTACGACACCCAGTCGTCGGAGGAGAGCACGACGTTCCCTTCGACCGAAAAACAGAAAGTCCTGCTGGCCGCCCTGCGCGACGAAATGGAGGCATTGGGCATGACCGAGGTCTCGATGGATCAGTACGGTTACGTGATGGGCACCGTCCCTGCGACGCCGGGTTGCGAGAATGCCCCGGTGATCGGGTTCATCGCCCATGTGGACACCTCGCCCGACATGAGCGGCAAGGATGTCAAACCCCACGTCATCGAGGAGTACGACGGCTGCGACATCGCACTGAACGGCCAGCTGACGATGCGGGTCACGGATTTCCCCGAGCTGGAGTTCTTCAAGGGGCACACGCTGATCCATACCGACGGCACGACGCTGCTGGGTGCCGACGACAAGGCGGGCGTGGCGGAAATCATGACCGCCGCCGAGTACCTGCTCGCACACCCCGAGATCAAACACGGCAAGATACGTATCGGCTTCACGCCCGACTTCGGCATCTTCCCGGTCGAGCCAGAGATCGCCGTCATGTGCGAGGCTGCTGCTGCGAAGTTCGAGGATGCCGGTGCCATCGTCGAGCCTGTGAGCTTCGATTTCAAGCGCTCTGCTTTCGAGCTTGCCGAGGCATGGGATAGGATGATTACCATTTCAGGCGGTCTGGGTACCATAGAGGAAATCAAGGCTGGCGGTATCGACCTTTTACGCGACCACGCAGACGATCTGCCCGACGAACTTATCTATTGGGTGGAGGATGCCTACAAGCGCGGATATGTCGACTTCCATGACGACGAGGTGATCCGCACCGAGGTCTTCGACCAGGTCCAAAGGGCGTTCCAGGACTATGACCTCATTGTTTCGCCCACGTGTGCGTGTCATCCCGTTAAGAACGATCCGAACTGGAATACTGTTGGTCCCAAGGAAATTTGCGGCGTGAAAACCGAGCCTCTCATTGGCTTTTGTCTCACGTTCTTCTGCAACTTCACGGGCAATCCCGCGGCATCCATCCCGGCCGGCCTCTCGAGGGAGGGCTTTCCGGTTGGCCTGCAGCTCATAGGCAATCGCTACGGTGAGATTGATTTGCTCGCGGCAAGTGCCGCCTATGAGCGCGTCAATCCGTGGATGGCAGATTACGAGATCACCAAGAACCGTACGCTTTAGAGAAAGACCAGGCGCGCTCGTTTCTGACGACGGGTGCGCTTTGTTTGAATGAAAGGACATACGATGTCTGAGAAAACCACAGACAAGTCAGTGATAAAGTGCATCGGCTTTTGTGGCTTTGGAATGGGTGCGAACATCACTGAAGTCGATGTGAAAGATGGACGTGTGGCTCGCATCAGGCCGCTGCACTACGACCAGCTCTATAAACCCGAGGATCTGAATTACTGGAAGATCGAGAAGAATGGTCACGTGCTCGAACCGGGCATGGCGAGCTGTCCGCCGCCGCTTGCCACGGCGTATAAGATGAGGGCCTATTCGAAGAACCGCATTCCGTATCCACTGAAGCGCGTCGATTGGGATCCGAATGGCGAGCGCAATCCGCAGAACCGTGGTATCTCCAAGTACGAGCGCATCTCCTGGGACGATGCCTGTGACATCATCGCGGCCGAGATCAAGAGGATTCAGGACGAGTGCGGACCGTTTTCCATCTACGCGCAATCCGATGGTCATGGAGAGACCAAGACCGTGCATGCGGCCCATGGTTGCCAGACCAACCTCCTGGCGCTCACGGGCGGCTTCCTGAAGCAGGCCCGTCAGCCGGATTCCTGGGAAGGTTGGTACTGGGGCGCAAAGCATGTTTGGGGCATGGATCCCGTTGGCATGCAGACCATCACCAACAATGTCATCAAGGACATCGCAGAGCACACCGATGCCGTCTTCGTGTGGGGTGGCGATCCCGAAACCACGCCGTGGGGTTGGGGCGGCCAGATGTCGAGTCTCATCTCATACTGGTTCACCGACATCGGCGTCAAGCAGGTTTACGTGTGCCCCGACCTTAACTATGGCGCGGCAATCCATGCCGACAAGTGGATTCCGGTCCTGCCGAATACTGACGTCGCCCTGCAGCTTGCAATCGCCCATGTGTGGTTGACCGAGGGCACGTACGAGAAGGACTACATCGCCACGCACTCCGTCGGTTTCGATAAGTTCGAGGACTACGTCATGGGCCGCGGCGAAGACGGCGTCGAGAAGACACCGGCCTGGGCGGCCGAGAAGTGCGGCGTGCCCGATTACCGCATCAAGGCGCTTGCTCGCTACTGGGCGAGCAAGAAGGTCTCCGTTGCCCATTGCAACGGTGGTGGCTACATTCGCGCAGCCTTTTCGCACGAGCCCGCTCGCATGGAGATCTACCTGCTGGGCATGCGTGGCGTGGGTCAGCCGGGTGTCAATCAGTTCCAGATGATCGAGTGGCAGCTCATGGATATGCCCACGTGGAATCCCCTACCCAGTTGCTCGGTGCTCCCGAGCGTCGAGGGTGCCTATCGTGGCGCGACCATGGATCTGTCTGAGCCGTTCATCCCCAAGACGCTCATCCCCAAGGCCATCACCGAAAAGAAGCTCGAATGGCATGGCCATGTCATTGCGGGCATTGCCACCGTCGATCAGTTCATTCCGTTCGAGTGGGAGCCTGAAGAGGGCAAGGGCGTGCGCATGATCTGGTCGGATGCTCCGTGCTGGTCGAATTGCTGGCAAGGCGGCAACGTCTTCCAGGAGGCCATGCGCGACCCCGAGCTCGACTTCATCTTGGTGCAGCACCCCTGGTTCGAGAACGACACCAAGTTCGCTGACATCATCCTGCCCACCAACACGTTGTTCGAGACCGAGGATTTCAATGTTGACGTGCGCAGTGGCCAGTGGAATGCCATTGCGTATGAAGGCCAGGCAATCGATCCCATCGGCGACACGCGCAGCGATTACGAGGCCGTGTGTTCGGTTGCCAAGGCACTCGAGAAATTCGGCGGTAACTACGAGAACCTGTATGAGCGCTACACCCAGGGACGCGATGTCATGGGCTGGATCGAGAAGGGCTTCCGCGAGTCCGGTATCGAAGATGGCGAGCATGCCGACTTCGAGCAGTTCAAGGAGGACCGATTCAAGCTCTTCCCGACGCGCGAGGATTGGGAGGACATGCCACATGGCCTTATAGGCTTCTACGAAGACCCCGTGGGGCATCCGCTCTCTACGCCGTCCGGACTGATCGAGTACTACTCCGAGTCACTGGCGCAGGTCTTTCCCGATGACACGGCGCGAGGTCCCGTCGCGCGCTGGATCGAGGAGCCGCTCGACGGACATGACGATCGCCTTTCCAGCCCGCGTGCGAAGGACTATCCGTTCCTGCTCGTCACCAACCATCCGCGTTGGCGCGTGCATGCCAATCATGACGACATCCCCTGGTTCCACGAGTTCACGACGGGCAAGGTCACCGGTCCCGATGGCTACCTGTACGAGCCGCTGTACGTGAATCCGATCGATGCTGCCAAGCTTGGCCTCGAGGATGGCGATATCGCCGCCCTGTACAACGAGCGCGGCACGGTGCTGGGTGGCGTCATCATTTCCGAGCGCATCATGCCCGGTTGCGTTTCCCAGGATCATGGCGCTCGCGAGGACGAGATCGAGACTGGCGTTGGCGGCTTGGATCGCGGCGGCGCGAACAATCTGATATGCCCGTCTGCGACGACATCCAAGAACTGTGCTGGCGAGGTGACCAACAGCTATCTCGTTGGCGTGAGGAAAGTCGATGTCATCGAGATGGCCAGGGAACGTCCGGAGGAATGGGGCCGCGCATACGATCCCGATTTCGGCCAGATTCCCGATAGCTGGATTGTGGAGGGCTAAGAATGAAAGCATTTGTTATTGACGTTGCCAGGTGCAACGGCTGCATGAATTGCCAGATTGCCTGCAAGGACGAGCATTGCGGTACCGATTGGCTGCCCTATGCCGCCGAACAGCCCCTGACCGGACAGTTCTGGTGCAAGGTCGAGGAGAAGGTGCGTGGCAGCGTTCCCAAGACGCGCATCACCTACGTTCCGCACATCGGCGGTCAGAGCGACGCGCTTGCCGCGGCGGCGGGCGACGCCATCGTGGAGCGCCCCGACGGGCTCATGTACCTCGATCCCGAGAAGGCCAAGGGACGCAAGGACCTTTGCGAGTTCGAAGGCGTGTACTGGAACGAGGCGCTCCAGATTCCGCAGACCTGCACGGGCTGCGCGCATCTGCTTGATGATGGCTGGGAGGTTCCGCGTTGCGTGGACTCCTGCCCCACCAAGGCATTGCGCTTTGGCGATGTCGCGGATCTCGATCTCGATGGTGCTGAGCAGCTCGTCGAAGGCTCGCGCATCTGGTACCGCAATTTACCCAAGCGCTTCGTGACCGGTTGCGTCGTCGACTTTGACGCTCGTGAGGTTGCCATCGGTGCCGACGTGAAGCTCGTGAGTGCGAGCGGTAATACGGTTGCCGAGCAGAAGACCGACGAGTTTGGCGATTTCATGTTCGACCAGGTCGAGCCCGCCGCTTATCAGGTCGTCTATCAGGTTCCCGGCAAGACGGCCAAGACCTATGACGCTGATGCGACCGAGCTCGACGTGAACATTGGCGACGTGCCCGTAGCGTAAGTTCCGCTGTCATGTTCCACGGAGGGGGCACGGGGCGCAACGCTTCGTGCCCCCTGTCGTAACCAGGCAAATACGCGGACTGCTTACTCGGTTTTGAGGAGCGAAGGAGATTTCTATGATTAGCGACGAGTACGTAAGCGCGGTCGATCTGGCCGCCGATATCAAGGACATGAAAGTGTCTCCCTCGGAAGTAATAGAGGAAACCATCAAGGCGATTGACGAGCGCAATCCATCTATCAATGCCTTCGTATACACCAATTACGATGAAGCGCGTGCCAAGGCGCGGGAGGAAGACGATAAGCTGACTCGAGGCGAGGCTCATGGCGCTTTCTTTGGCATACCGACCGCCGCGAAGGACTTTATTCCCGGTATACCGGGATGGCCGGGAACGACCGGCGGCGTCAAGGCCCTCTCTCATATGATTGACGACCATTGGGGTAGCTATACGGGCGCGATGAACGACGAGGGCGCCATCATGATCGGCAAGACCAATGCTCCGTCATTCGCGTTTCGCGGAACAACCGACAACAAGATGTTCGGCCCCACGAGCACCCCGTTCAAGCCCGGATACAACTCGGGTGGCTCCTCCGGCGGCTCGGCAGCCGCGGTCGGCGACGGTATTCTGTTTATCGCCGAAGGCACCGATGGAGGTGGGTCAATCCGCATTCCGGCCGCCTGGTGCGGCTGTTACGGATTCAAAGCGGGTAACGGCGTCATTGGCGGAGCGCCAAGGCCAAACGCCTATGGTACCTGTCATCCGTACTGTTGGGACGGAACGATTTCCCGCTCGGTCAAGGATGCCGCGTATGCCCTGCAGGCGATGGCGGGTTACGACCCCTTCGACCCCAACAGCATCGACTTCGGCGATCGCGATTATGTTGCTGCCCTCGACAAGCCGATCAAGGGCATGCGCGTCGGCTTCACGCCAGACTTCGGCATATTCCCGGTCGAACCGGAGATCGCCGCCATGTGCGAGGATGCCGCGG
>OGRY01000646.1_pt1 | contig 28418 bp, 17 predicted proteins | sample 1553551 | NCBI WGS metagenome assembly OGRY01 (sample SAMEA2580101, study PRJEB22360) | human gut metagenome | biome: human gut; feature: human-associated habitat; material: faeces | place: Denmark | collected 2008/2010
CCGTATTTTCCTCTTCCGGCTCGGGAATCCTACGGACGACTTTCGAGTCCAAAGGAGCTTGTCCGGCGATCATCTGACGCATCAACTCCTCATCGACTTCGATACGGGGATGCTTCGGAAGGTTTGTTGCAGGTTTGTCAGTTTCTTTTAATGAATCCATGGTACAATGTTTTTGAGATTGAATATTCGTTATACGGTCATAAAGCTCGTGTGTTTGGTTTTATGTTTTAAACCATTCAAAATACCGTTTTCTGTTTAATACAGTTTATATCGGGATAATGAACGGAATAAGAAAACTTGCCTTTCATGCTGCAAGATACAACCGACAGAAATACCTCGATTCCGATGTCCGCTCACGACCGCTCCAGTCCGTTCGGCGGGCTTTTTTTTCGTACCGGACGGTTGTAATATTGCACCGGGAAAGACCTTGCCTCGGAAGCCGTAGCGGAGGAGTTTTCAAACTTTCGATAGCAGTTCTCCGGCGCGGCTTTTTCCCATCGCCAGATGGGAGCGAGCTGTACCTTTGTATGCCGAAAAGTTTTTCGGCATACAAAAGGTGCTCGCTCTGCGAGGTTGGGTGGCGTTCCCGAGTCACGCCACTTAAACTACCAGATTGATGACAACCACGAAAAAGAGGATCGGACGCCCGACAACGACAGATCCCAGAGTCCACAGGTATAATTTCAAACTCACCACGGAAGAGAATATCCGCTTTAAGCAGATGCTTTGTAAGGCTGGACTGGAGCATAATCGGAGCCAATTTATCGTCAAAAGAATCTTCAACGAGGAGTTCGTCGTTATCAAACGCGACCGAAGATATAGTTCAAATTATTCAATTTCCCTGTTTTGAGTTCTTCAATCTTTGGTCATACATTGTTAAACAATTGAATTGATTTTGGAGTATCAAGCATGAAGTAAGACAGAGCTTTTATTGGTTTTAGAAACCGTTTATGACGTTCCGTCCCCATGCATTGCATCTTAAAGCTGAACTGTTCGTGAAGTCGAGTAGAGTCCATGTCCGCGACGATGGTTTTACAAGATGTAATTTTCACTTAAAGTTTTTTATTATGGTTTCCAGAGGTATCGATATCAGCAAGAGCAGTTTCGTAGCGGCTTATCCATCAACGAACGGCAACCCTACTAAGACTTTCCCTAACACAACCGCGAGAATGCGTGAGCTCATCGGTACGCTTGCTGTCGCTGAGCATCATTGCGTTATGGAAGCTACCAGCAATTACGGCTGCTGCTGTACCTGCTACATCAGAACGGTATTGCCGTCAGTTTTGCCCCCCCCCAAAAAGCAGATCAAGCATTTTTCCCGAATGATGATGCCCGTTACCAAAACCGACGAAAAAGACGCCTACATGATCGCCATGTACGGGGAGAAGATGAATCCTCCCATCTACAAAATGCCCTCGCAGGCTACAATACGGATCCTTACCACCGAAGGGTTTACCTACTTTGACAATGCAAAGCAACTATCCCGCTTCATCGGAATATGTCCAACCTATCAACAATCAAGAACATCCGTAAATATCAGAGAACATATCAACCGGAATGACGATGAACGTCTGCGATCTTTACTCTATATTGCCTTTTGGACTGCCTTGCGTTACAATAGTCGGGAGTGTTATATCCGATTAAAGGCAAATGAAAAACCATTCAAAGTAGCTCTGATTGCTGTGACTAACAAACTCGTCAGGCCTGTTCTTACCATTACTACAATCAACTCAATATATCGATGGATTTGTCCCGGCTAAAAAATAATCTTCGGTTCTTTTTTTATCTTTTTACTTAATTATTTGCTTTTTAATACATTTCCTCATAAATATTCGTTGGCTTTGCCTGCTTCCACTTGGAAAATACGAATTTTGAAGAATTGAAGATTTATCTTAACTTTCGAAAAAATTTCATGCGACGTGCGATTTATTCCCTCCATCCTCCGGTCGTTTCCGTTCAATGTCATGTTGTACTTCGTCGGATTCTTATCTCCGCCGCTCCCCGCCGCTGCCGCCTCCTATGACCGAATCCAGACCCTCTCGATGGACGAAGGACTCCCGCACAGCGACGTAAATGCGATTACGCAAGATCGTGACGGCTATCTTTGGTTCGCGACATTCAGCGGGCTGAGTAAATACGACGGATACAGACTCCAAACCTTTCGGACCGACAATTCCGACCTCACCAGCGACCGGATACTCTGCCTATTCGTCGCCCGGGATTCGTCCCTTTATATCGGAACCGAATCCGGAGGGCTGAACCGTTACGATCCGGTGTCCGAAACGATATTTCCGGTCGCCGAAGAGCCGACAACCTCTGCAGACCAGGTGATCAACAACATTTTCGAAGATCGAAAAGGTACCGTATGGGTCTGTCGAAACGACGGATTGGGATACCTCACACTCCGAGGAGCAACCACTTATCTGCATGTCAAGAACCGATGGAGAGGATTCTACATACAGTGCGGAACCGCCTTGGATTCTTGCAGACTGCTACTGTCAACCGATGCCGGCCCCGTCATCTATAACCCCGAAACCGAGGAGATACAAAATATCCTCCGGGATGAAATCAAAACCCGCTGTTTCTCGATGCAGTCTTTCGCAGACGGCAAAATCGCGCTTTCCGGAGGATGGGGCGTTCGGATCTATGATCCGAAAACCGACGACCTACAGAGAATCTGCGACTTCTCATCCCGGGTCACGACGCAGGACAATCACGGAAACATCTGGGTCGGAAGTTTCAACCGGGGACTGTACAAATACGACCGGAATGGTATTAAGATTGTTCACTACCACCCCAAACTCCCCATTCCTCATGCCGTCAACTCCTTTGAGATCAGCGCACTGTTCGAGGATCGTTCCGGGGTGCTTTGGATCGGAACGATCGGCGGCGGCTTGAGTAGGCTCAATGTCGTCGAAAAACATATCGAATGCTATACCGAAGCGCAGGGCTTGTGTGAAAATCGGATCATCACGTTCCTCGAAGCCCGCGACGGAATACTTTGGGTCAGCACACATGGCGGCATCAATCTGTTTAATCGAAGTTCCGCAACTTTCCGGGAGCTGCGCATAAATGGATTGCCGAGCATCCAATTTGCAACCGTATCAGCCTTCTTTATGGCCGAAAACGGCGACATCTGGCTCGGAACGTGGGACAAAGGATTGTGGGTCATCGACAGCCGGGATATCGACCGGGCGATACAGACCGGTCAGGTCCGGGCCCGACAACTCAAACATCCGGTCATCGACGGGGAATTGTCCGTGTTCCGAATCGTTGAAGATCGCGACAGACACCTGTGGATCAGCTCGAACCGGGGATGTTTCGAATACATTCCATCCCACGGGGATTTCAAAACCGGGCAGTGGATCAACTATACCCACAACGGAGATGATCCCAATTCGTTATGCTCCAATTTCACGACGGACATCTACCCCGATACCGTCACCGACAATAAGACCATCTGGATCGGAACCCGCTCGGGGCTGAACCGAATCGTATTCGATGCCGACGGCAAGGCGAACTGCCAGCGAATCGAACTCGCCGCTACGAACGCCCGTGAACGGAAGGTGTGTAGTTCCGATGCCTTCATCTCGACGATTCACTGTGACCGGAAAGAGGGGGGGGGTCTTTGGATCGCAACGATCGGCGAAGGTCTCTTCCTTATGACCGAAGGTCGTTGCGGCGGGAAAACGCCCCGTTTCAGCTGTTTCGACACATCCAACTCCCGGTTCTTCAATAACGAACTGGAGAGCCTGCAGGAGGACGACCACGGAGCCTTCTGGATCGGCGGCTACGGAATCACCCGCTTCGATCCCCGGGATCACTCGATCCGGCATTTTACGGTAAAGGACCAATTGCAGAGCAACTCCTTCAAAATCTGGGCATCGTACAGACTCCGCAACGGCGAGATGGTTTTCGGAGGCGTAAAGGGGTTCAACATTTTCCATCCGGACAGCATCACCGACAACGACATCCGCCCGCGCACGGCCATCTCCCGGCTTAAGATTCGGAATCAGACCGTCTCGGCCGGAGATTCCGTTTGCGGACGCGTCGTCCTGCCGCGCGCCATCAACCGGCTCAACAAACTCGACCTCTCCTACAACTGCAACAACCTCACCTTCGAATTTTCGGCCTTCGCCTACGTCGATCCCAAGTACAATACCTATAAATATAGAATGGAGAATTTCGACACCGACTGGAACTACACCAGCGGACTGTCGCCTCAAGCCGTCTATACCAACTTGCGCCCGGGCAGCTACCGGCTGGTCGTATATGCCTCGAACGAAGACGGATACTGGTCTCAGGCCCCTGCGGTGCTCGAAATCACGATACGTCCGCCCGTCTATGCCACACGCTTGGCCTGGCTTTGCTACATTGCGCTAACCATCCTTTTTCTCTACAGATGGCACCGCCGTTCACTGCGAAAACTACAGGAGCGCCACCAGATAGAGCTCGAACGCAACAAATACTATGAAGAGCAGAAGAGCAGCGCCAACATGCTACAGTTCTATACCGATATCGCCCACGAGCTCAAGACGCCGCTCTCGCTGATTACAGCCCCGGTCGAAGAGCTGCTCTTGAATCCGCATATCGGGAAAACGACGCGCAACAGACTGGAACTCGTCAACCGCAATGCGGGGGCATTGAAGACCCTGCTGGAACAAATCCTCGACTTGCGCAAATACGAAAGCCACAAAATGGAACTCGCGGCTGTGCAAACCGATGCGTCGGAATTCCTCCGCGGTATAGCCGAACTGTTCAAGCCGTTGGCCGACCAACTTCAGATACAGTTCTCGCAGGAGATTCCGAACGATCCGCTCATACTCTGGATCGATCGTCGGAAAATGGAGATCGTTATCGCTAATTTGCTCTACAACGCATTCAAATACAGTCGGAAAAGTTCAGGGAAAGTGAATCTCGTCTGTGAAGAGCAACAGCTGTCGGTAACCATTTCGGTGGAAGATAATGGAATCGGAATAGCCCGGGATGAACAGTCCCGGATCTTCGAACGTTTTTACCAGGCTCGAAACAACAACTCGCCGCAAAAAAGCATCGGCATCGGACTCTCCCTGGTCAAGCATATCGTTACTCTGCATCATGGAGAAATTGAAGTCGCATCCGAATTGAACGTCGGTTCGCTCTTCCGGGTCCGGATCCCGAAGGGATGTGCGCACCTCGCTCCCGAACAGATCAAAGATTCCGACAAGGTCCCGGGTCGGCCATTTCAGAATCTCCCGATAGGGATGGATTCCGCGCTGTCGGACTTCGGTGACGATCAATTCGAATCGGAGATGGCGGCGGAAACCGCAATCGGGAACGATCGTGGAATGCAGTGCGGGCTCCTGGAAGAAAATACGCGCCACGGAGCAGCTGCATCTGATGGAAAAAGAGTTTCGATTCTCGTGGCCGAGGACAATACCGCCTTGCGGGATTATCTTCGAAGCGCGCTGGAGAACCGATACAACGTCTCGACGGCACGAAATGGAGAGGAGGCTTATTGTCAGGCAATCAATGAACAGCCCGATCTGGTGCTTACAGACATCGTCATGCCGGGAATGTCGGGAATCGAACTTTGCCGCAAAATCAAGGAGAATTCCCGGACTTCGGCAATCGGGGTCATTCTACTTACGGCCCACAATCTGCAGAACTACGAAGTATCCGGATACCGTGTCGGAGCCGACGCTTATGTAGCAAAACCGTTCTCCCTTGAAGTGCTCTTCTCCCGTATCGACAACCTTGTTGCCCGACAGAATAAAATCCACAAAAACAGTCAACCTATAAAGGAGATTCCCATTTCAGAAGTCGCTGTGGAGAAATCCGAAGATCTCTTCCTTGTCAAATGTACCGAAACCATCGAGACCGAAATAGCCGATCCGCGATTTGACGTCCTACAGCTTTGCCGCAAAATCGGCGTGTCACGATCGCAGCTCTACCGGCGTATTCTTGCCCTCACGGGGTTGACGCCCATACAATTCATTCGCAGCATCCGGCTAAAGCACGCTGCATCATTCCTTGCCCAAGACGGAACACTTCCTGTCAATGAGGTAATGTATCGCGTAGGGTACACCAATCTCAGCCACTTCGCCAAAATCTTCCATGAGGAATTCGGACTCTACCCCAAGGAGTTCGCCCTCCGGAACCGGAGCAAAACGGGAAAAGTGGACTCCGCGTCGGAAATCTTCTCCAAAAACGAGCCCGAGACGCAGAAATGACCCCGGACGATTTTCTCAAATAAATTAAAAAATACTTTTCCCGTCATCCGTGTATTTTGAGACATTTGCGTTGATTTTTTAGGTTTTTAATAGTTTCCTTTGCATCAGCTGCACCAAATGCGGCAATTTGAAAACCTAAACTAAATCAACGCAAATGAATCATTTTCTCTCTCCATGCTCTATCCGCCGGGGTCGGATCATCCGATCCGCCTCCTTTGGGCCCGGAAGTCTCACCGGGCAGCATCCGAATATTCCGAGGAATACATATCTTGAGAATATGATTCCATGATTCGGACAGGGATGCCGGAATTCTTCATGCAAGAAAGCACTCCGGATTCCCTGACCGAAAAAATACCTACATTCCAAAAACTGCGAACCATGAAACAGCTATTCTTTCATCTCGTGCCGGTTCTTGCCTTTGGGTTGGTACTGGCTGCTTGTGACAACGATTCGGACGAGTGGACACAACCTTACGAATTCGCTTGGAGCTACGGCGCGGAATCACAATTCAGCGTCGGGAAACCCGCTACATTTACGGACCTTTCGCTCGGGGTCGAAACCCGCGAGTGGAGTTTCGAAGACGCAACACCTGCGACCTCCACGGATCCCGAACCGAGCGTCGTATTCAATTCGAAAGGCATAAAGACGGTAACCCTTACAATCCATTTTCTCAACGGTCAGGTGCAGTCCGAATCGTTCGACATTGAGGTATTTTACCCGCTTTCGGCTCGGATCAAAGCCTTGGAACTTACACCGAAAGGCTGTATTCGGCTCGATACCCCCGTCTCGTTCGGCCTTACCGAAGTCGAGGGTAATCCGACATCCTACCAATGGACATTCGAAGGCGGTACGCCTTCCTCGTCGACTGATCCCGCCCCAGTGGTCACCTGGACTTCGGCCAACAAAAACGGAGCCCGAATCTCCTGCAGACTCACTCGGGCCGACGACGGAATGACAACTACCGTCGAACAGACTTTTATTGTCGGAAACTATCCAATGCTGCACCCCATTCCCGAGAAGGATTATGATCCCTGGCGGTTCGAACTTTCGTCCATTGGAAAATGGACGCTCTGGAACACGACCACTTCCGCGGATGATCTGACGACTAACACCTCCATCGTCAGCGGCGGGGCCGATGGCTCGAAGCAGGCCCTCAAGGTAACGCTCAAACCGGGAGTCATCTATCAGTTGTTCACGCGAGACAACTGGGTTTGCAACGCCCAACTCGTTGCCGGACAAAAATATGAAGTCTCCTTCTGGCAGAAAACGGATGCCGCGGAGGGTTCGCTTATCGTCTTGACGGGCATCTATAACAATCTGCCCTCCTGGTCTTGGAATGAATACCTCCAGGTACTTGCGAGTGACCACTGGAGCATCTACTTCCCCGATATTCCTTTCGAGGAACAGGTGGAAGAGATGTTCGGAATTTGGAGTAATATCGAATATCCGCTTACCGAAACGATCACACTCCCGGCATCTCCGGAGCTGATGCCTTCCGCAGAGTGGAAACAGGTCCGGTTCGAATTCACGGCCACTAGCGCCAAATACGAATCGTTGCTGAACACCTATCCCCAATTCGCTCTTCTGTCAGCCGGCTCCGCTGATGTAAACTGGTATTTGGACGACATACAAATCAATCTTATCGAAGAATAACCCGAATAAACTATTCGCTATGAAACGATTCGTTTTCTTACTGGCCGGCTTGCTGCTCATTGCTTCGAGTCTCCGGGCCCAGACCTCCGTCAGCGGTACGATTACCTCCCCGGACGGAAAGCCTGTCGCCGGCGCGTCGATAATCATCGAAGGCAGCACCGTCGGTGCCACGTCCGATGCCAAGGGTTTCTATCGGATCAAAGTCCGTTCATCCAAAGATATTCTCGTCTTCAACTTCCTCGGGTACCGGGAGGTTCGCGAATCCGTCGGGCAGCGATCCCTGATCGATGTCGTACTCTCACCCTCCGACCTTCAGATAGACGACGTCGTTGTAGTCGGTTACGGTGCCCTACGGAAAAAGGACATGACCGGAGCTGTTGCCTCGATCAAGGCCGATGCCTTCGAAAACCGGGTACTTTTCTCCGTTGACGACGCTTTAGCCGGCGGAGTGGCCGGTCTGATGGTCAACTCCTCATCCGGAAAACCCGGCTCGGAGTCGAGCATGCTTATCCGCGGTGCAAACTCCCTGACCGGCTCCACTGCCCCGCTGATTGTCCTTGACGGATTCCCGCTCTTCGATGTCAGCACCTCCACCGGGGGTGGCATAGACGGATATGACACCGGCATGTCCTCGCTCTCGATGATAAACCCCGACGATATCGCTTCGATCGAAGTGCTAAAAGACGCCTCGGCAACGGCAATATATGGTAACCGCGGAGCCAACGGAGTCATTCTCATTACCACCAAACGAGGCCGGGGCGACAGCGGAAAGATCCAATACAACACCTACTTCGGATTTCAACAGATGAATAAGCGGTATGACATGATGGATTTTCGCCAGTACGCCGCCTATCAGGTTGATCGAAACTCCTCGAACAACCACCTGTTCACGGACCCTATCACCATGCAACCCCGCACAATCGGAGACGTACAGTCGCGGGACTGGCAGGATGAAATCTTTCGTACCGGATTTATTCAAAACCATTCGCTATCTATTTCACACTCTACTGAAAAAACGAGTATGTTCGTCTCCGGTTCCTACATGCAGAACAAATCGGTCCTCATCGCCACGAATTGGCAGAAACTCACGGCTAAAGCTACGATCGACCACCGATTCACGGATTTTATACGCACGGGTGTCGATATCGGCTATAACCGAATCGTCGACGACGGAGTGCCGACCGGCGGCGAAGGCACGTCCCAGGTTGCAGGCGTCATCACTTCGGCCCTGACGGCTCTTCCTTTCGAATTCGACGAAACGACTCAGGCCTATTTCCGCCGTGCAGGCGTCTCGCAGTCCTCGCTCGACTCTTATATCGACAACTATCACGGGAATCCGGTCAACATCGCCAATGAGACCGAACTCACCAAACGCATCAACCGAATGATGCTCAATGCCTATGTCGAGGCCGACATCCTTAAGAATCTGACCTTGCGCATCACGGCAGGATATGACAGTTATTCGCTCAAAGACCGCCAGTTCTATCCCACCTCGACGCCCCGCGGCTACTTTTACAAGGGGCAGGGTATCATCGGCAGTTCTGAATCCGGAAGTTGGATCAACGAAAACACGCTCACCTGGAAGCCCGTATTCGGGAAACACCGTCTCAATGTCCTCGTCGGCATGACTGAACAAGGATACACGAACTTCTACGATCGCAGCGAAACCACTCAATACCAATACGAGGATCTCGGATCGAATAATGCCCAGATGGCTAAAGTTTTCAACGTCTACTCCAGCAAGGAGCAGGTCCGGTATGTCTCGCTCATCGGTCGAATTAACTACTCATACGACAACCGTTACATTGCCACTTTCACCCTCCGCCGCGATGCTACCTCGCGCTTCATCAACGACAAGTGGGGTACGTTTCTCTCCGGTGCATTAGCCTGGAACATCGACAGCGAAAGATTCATGCAGAATCAAAATACCGTCAGCGCCCTCAAACTGCGTCTGAGTCTGGGCGAGGTTGGCAACTCAAATGTCCCCACCTCGGGCTCCTACTCGCAGCTCTACGGAACGAACTACTCCTTCGGAACCATTGAGACCATCGGGCAGTCTTCTTTGTCTATTGCTAATGAAAACCTCTCCTGGGAGACCACTCGCGAAGTGAACGCAGGATTGGAGGTCGGGTTATGGAACGACCGGCTGAAATTCACGGCAGACTTCTATGACAAGGTTACCCGGGACCTGTTGCTTGAGGCTCCCGTTGTTAACATCGTCGGATTCGACAAGGCATGGCAGAATATCGGCAAAATGCGCAACCGCGGTATCGAGTTGAGCCTGAACGCCCAGTTGATCAACCACAAGAATTTCAAATGGAATTTCTTCGCCAACTTCGCCCGCAACAAGACCAAAATTCTTGAACTCGGCCAGGGCGGAGCCCCGATCCTGCTGGGTGTCACTTGTCTGAGCGGTCAGAATGCCGTCATCCTGCAAGAGGGCGGAGAGATCGGAGACATATACGGATACGTCACCAAAGGTGTCTATGGACTAAATGATTTCGAAATCGACGGAATAACGCCGAAGCCTGATGTCGCCGTCGAAACCGGAGCCGAAAAACCCGGGGCCATGCGCTTCGCCGACCTGTACAAGGACGAAAAGATTACATCCGACGACCGGACCGTAATCGGAAACTCGACACCCGATTTCTTCGGAGCCTTCGGCACGAACTTCACCTGGAAGAACCTCGACCTCAACCTCTCGTTCCAATATTCATACGGAGGCAACGTCTACAACGCAAACTACAATCAGCTCGCAGCGTTCACCGGAACCACGAACAACCAAATGGCATTCTTCGAGGAGCGTTGGTCGCCCCGGAACCTTGCAAGCACGCAATACTCCACGATGACGAACGGAGCGGTCTGCTCGGCATTCGTCGAAGATGCCTCGTTTCTGCGGCTCCGCTCTGCACGGATCAGCTACACCTGTCCGCGCAAATGGTTCGGCCCTAACAGCCACATCGGCTCGATCAAGTTCTATATCGCCGGAGAAAACCTCTTCGTCCTCACTCGATACTCGGGCTACGACCCCGAGGTGTACTCCAACCAAGGTTCCAGCAGCATGAGCAATATCCTCACGTCGGGCTTCGACTACGGCTGCTTCCCCCGCCCGCGCACCTTCACCGCAGGTATTAACATTCTGTTCCAGTAAAACGATCTCCATCATGAAAAAGTTCATCACCTCCGCATACTCGCGACTCGGCCGCTTTGTCGTTATCGCGGTTGCAGGCTGTATCTTCTCGGCGTGCAGCGACTTCCTCGATGTCCCCCTCGAAAGTACCGTGGCGACCTCCAACTTTTACAAGACTGCCGAAGAGTTCGACATGGGACTCACGGGCGTTTATAACATGCTGCTCTCGGCCGAATGGGCCAATGGCGACCGATACGGGTCCTATTTTCAGGGTTTCCTCATCCTTGGGCGCGTCGGAACCGATGAGATGATCATTCCGACCAACATCGACGGAAACGAGACAGAACTCTGCAACTACACCTACACCCCTTCGCATCGCTACATCTCCCGAACATGGTATGTCCAGTATCGCGGGATACAACGCGCCTGCGTTATCATAGACCGTCTGACTGACACCGATATCGGCAATGAAAGCGAGAAGAAACGGATTCTCGGCGAAGCCTATTTCCTGCGGGCCTTCTACTACTTCCATCTGGTAAGGCTTTTCGGTGAGGTGCCGATCATCAACCACGAAGTTACCGATCTCACAATGGTGCAGACTGAAAAGTCTTCCGTGGCCCAAGTCTACGAACAAATCGTCAGTGATCTGAAACTAGCCATCGGGAACCTTCCGGTGTCGAATGCGAACGGCCGGGCTCACTACTACGCAGCCAAAGCCCTGCTCGGCAAGGTCTATTTGCAAATGGCCGGCGAACCTTTGGAAGACTCCGAAGCTGCGGCTTTAGCCGAAGTCGAACTCAACGAGGTTATCCAGAGCGGTCGTTTTGAGCTCGTGAAGGATTATTTCAGTCTGTTCGATGCGTCGAACGAATACAGTTCCGAATACCTATTCGATGTCGAGTTTGCCAACAACGGTACAACCACCTACGGAGGCCAGGTCGGAACTATCGATGGTGTTCAGACCCCCAATAACCTCTACTGGTCTGCGGTATGGAGTACCCAGGAGTTCTATGAAACGTACGATCCCGCCGACCTGCGCCGCGACAACATCGCTCGCTTCAAATATGTTTACGACGACAATCAGAATCTCGTCAAGGAGGATCTCAGTTCCGAACCGATCTACTACGCCTACAAGTTCCGCCATGCCCTGACTGAGGAGGGACGGGGGCCGGGATGGGCAAACTGGGCAAATCCGATCAACTTTCCGATCATCCGTTATGCCGACGTGTTGCTGATGTATGCCGAAGCCGTTTGGCGGGCTCACGAAGTTCCTTCGCCCGAAGCGCTCGAATATGTCAACCAGGTGCGACGCCGTGGTTTCGGAGTCGATATCAAGACTCCGAATGAAGCGGTTGATCTGAAGATGATGGACGGCGACAAGTTCGCCGAGGCCCTGCTCGCCGAGCGTAGTTTCGAACTCTGCTTCGAGGGACAGCGCTGGTACGATCTGGTCCGCTTCGGAAAACTTGAGGAAGGCGTGAAGAAACTGGCCAAGTATTCGAGCGTGGCGACCTCCCAGGCGCAGAACTTCCAACCCAAACACGTAATCTTCCCCATTCCGCAGGATGTTATCGACGCCTCGAATGGGAAGATCGAACAGAATCCGCTTTGGAAATAAAACCCGATCCTCCATTCAAATTACGAAACCATGAAAACACATGCATTATACGTCGCTGGTGCCGCTCTGATGATCGCACTGTCGTCCTGTGACCGCGATCTTGACCTCGCGCATGCCTACAACAACGGTTCCAGTTCGAAACCCTACGAATTCGATGCGGATTTCAATCCGGATGATTACACCGATTTTGGAACGTTCGTCGTCGGTGACCGCAACATCTGTTGGCAGGATCCCCACATTCCCCGGTATATGCTCTGGCTTGACGGAAAGATCTCCGTCGGGAAATACGATGATTCGGGACTGTTTACGACCTACTGGTCTGCGGACAATTCCCTGCGACAGGTATCCGCCAGTCCCTGGCTCGATGAGAACGTCAATGCCTTGACCTCCGATATGGAGGTCTTTGGCAAGTGCATCGAACCCGTATCCGGATTTTACGACGGCGGCGCATGGTTCATCGGCGTGCATAAACTCATGGACGGTCGGTTGGCCGGATTCTTCCATGCCGAGAGCCATTGGCCCGGAGTCTCCGCCGCCTATAAGTCCATTGGCGTCACCTATTCCTCGGACAACGGACTGACCTGGGAAACGGGCAGACGGATCCTTTCCGGAACCGACCCCAAACCCGAAAATCCCGCCGGGCAGGGTGAGTCCTACGGCTTGGGAGACGGGTGCGTAGTTTGGAACGACGCGCGCAAAGTCTGGATATGCTACTACTCGGGCTATTGCGATGACCCCGGAAACTACATGATCACGATGGCCTGTTCGGAGGATCCGGCCGGAGCTGCCGGAACCTGGAAAAAATGGGATGGCAAAGCATTCACCGTCGAAGGCTGCAACGGGCAGACACAACTCGGCGGCGCAAACATCAAGATCGCCAATCTCGATACCTATGCCGGCGGAAATCCGTCGGTCATGTGGAACCACTACATAGGCAAATGGGTGATGGTCTATCATTCGTGGAGCCGACGCATTTGTCTTTCGACGAGTGCCGACGGTATTGCGTGGGAGGCCCCTATATCCCTCAATCTGGGTGAGGAGGAGGCCATGTATCCCAACCTGATCAGTGAAGAGGGAGATCAAACCGGGGGACAGGCTGTCCGCATGTATTATGCTGCAGACATGAATGATCTCGGACAACGCAGTCTCGCATGGAGAAAGGTCGTATTTTATTGATGTTTGGAATGTCGATCCGAAAATTCATCATTCTTTCCGCGCTGATCGTTTCCGGATGCGAAATGCATCCGGAAACGATTGCCATCGACTTCGATTCCGGAACGGAGGACTATACGCCTCTTGTACGCAAGATCCTTGCGGAGCATCCAGCCGGTGAGGTCACAATCCGATTCGGAGCGGGGACGTTCGACTTCTATCCCGAACAGGCGGCCGGCAGCTATCTCTGCGTTTCGAACAACGACAACGGCTATAAACGCTGCGCTTTTCTGCTCGAGGAGATGCGACGTGTACGGATCGAAGGGGCTGGAGAAAAAACCCAGTTGAGATTTCACGGCGCAATCGTTCCGTTCCGCGTCGCTCGATGCGAACAGATCGTTTTCGAGGCTTTCACGATCGATTGCGACGCATCGTTCATCTTCGAAGGCCTCGTCGTTGGTAACGATCCTCGTACGCACAGCATCACGCTCCGTCCGCTCGATCCGGAACGTTTCGAGATCCGGAGCGGGGAACCCTGGTTTACGGGCTACGACTGGGCGAGTCCGTTCGGTGAAAATATTTTGTTCGATCCCGGAACCCGTTCGCCCTACTATCAGGCCGAACAGTACGAACACGATCAAAAAAAAACGCTGCAGGCCGAATGGATCGGCGATTCGCTTGTCCGTCTGAGCGGCTACTCGTCTCGGGAGCTGCCTCCTGTGGGAAGCGTCTATACGGATAAAGGCCCCCATTCGACTAACCGCCGCTATCCGGGATTCTCGTTTTACAAGTCGGCCGGTGTTGAAGTCCGGAACGTCACGCTTCACGATTCGGGCGGCATGGCGCTGATCGCCGAGAACTGTCGCGACGTCGTCTGCTCGCAATACCGGGTTGAAGTCCCGCCTCAAAGCGGCCGGATGGTCTCTGCATCGGCCGATGCCACTCATTTCGTCGGATGTTCGGGAAAAATAGTGCTCCGGGCCTGCCGGTTCGAAAGCATGCTCGACGATGCCACGAACATTCACGGTGTTTACATGACGGTTGTGGATCGGTTTTCCGGGAACCGGTTTGGGGCCAGTTTTGGGCACTTTCAGCAGGAGGGTTTCGATTTTGCCGAACAAGGTGATTCGCTCGTCTTCATCGATCGTGCCGATCTGGGGGTACTCGGCTGCGGACGAGTCGAGGAGGTGAACCACGTGAATGAAAACTATTACATCATTCGAACCGGATTCGACCTGAGTGCAATTCCGGACTCGGTGCACATTGCCGTCGGGAACCGCGCGGCCGATGCCGATGTCGAAATATCGGAATGCACGGTTCGTTATAATCGCGCCCGGAGTTTTCTGCTTTCGACTCCGGGCGACGTATGCGTCGAAAACAGTGATCTTTCTTCAATGATGGCCGGAATACGCATTTGCGGTGACGCCAACTACTGGTTCGAATCGGGACGTACGCGCAACGTCGTGATCCGTAACAACCGATTCGGCACGATGGCTACCGGCGGCCGGTCTCCCCAGGCCGTTCTGCAGATCGACCCCGTTATTTCGCATGATGCCCGGAGCGGGGGGACTCCGTATCACGGATGTATCCGTTTCGAAGGAAACCTCGTGGAGTCGTTCGACAACCAGTTGATTTATGCTCTCTCGGTCGATTCGCTCGTCATCAGCAGGAACCGGTTCGTCGATTCCCGCCGGTTTGAGCCCCGGTTCGCCGGTCTCTCGGTCATCGATGCCCAGCACTGCCGCAGCGTCACAGTCCGGAACAATGACTTCTCCGGGTGGAAGGAAAATTCGACAATCAGTCTGGTCGACTGTTCCGAGCATTGTTTGGAGGGTGAAGAGATGCCTCGAATGGTTGAGAATCCTAATCCGTACTTCTATGAAAATTAGTCGATACATCCTCCCGATTCTCGCGACCGCATGGATCGGAAGCGTTTCATCCCGGCCGTTCGGAGATACGCTTCGGATGCGAGATTTCGGTGCGTTGCCCGATTCGGGAGAGGATGCTTCCGAAGCCTTGCGAAAAGCCGTCGCTACCATCGGAAAGCGGGAAATCCCCACCGTATTGTGTTTCGAGTCGGGGCGGTACGATTTCCATGCCCCTGAGGGGCAGGACGACCGGGTGAACATCGTGGCAAGACTCCGCGGCATTCGGGATTTAATAATCGACGGCGGTGGCGCTGAATTCATCGCACACGGGCGTTTGATGCTTTTCTTGGCTGAGGAGTGCGAAAGACTGACGATTCGCAATTTCTCGCTCGACTGGGAACGCCCCTATATCACACAGGCTTCGATCGTTGCTCTTGGGGACGGCCATGTTGACCTGGCTATCGATCGGAAACGTTATCCCTACCACATCGAAAAGGGGCGGATCCGCTTTACGGATGAGACTTGGGAGCGTGAAATCGATCCCGAAAGTTATTCTACGGCTTACGATCCGCAAAGCGGTGCGGTGCTTTACGGTACCCGGGACTGTCCTCTCTCGGACCGCAATGCAGTCTTCCGCGGCGAAGCCCGTGAAATCGCTCCGGACACGGTCCGCTTCTTCGGGACGGTCGACCGTCCCCTGCCGATCGGTACGGAACTCGCTCTTTACCATGGGCGGTATTTGTCCAACGCTATGACGGTGGTGAACTGCAGGAATGTCTGCTTCGAAAAAATCGACCTGCGCCATTCTCCCGGAATGGGCGTTTACGGACTCCGCAGCGAGAACATCCTGCTCAAGGCGGTTTGTACGGTCGTCAATCGTTCCGAAAAGCGTCGGTTCAGCTGTGCTGCCGATGCGTTCCACTTTACCAACTGCCGCGGATTGATCGAACTTGACGGCTGCAACTGCAACGGACAGGGTGACGATGCCTTGAACATACACGGCATCTATGCCCGGATAGTCGCTGTTTCGAAAGACCGGAAACAGATTGAGTTGTTCGGAGTCCGGTTCCCGGCAGAACGGGTGTTCAAAGCCGATGATGAGATCTGGCCGATTGTACGAACGACCGGATCTCGGGGGGCCCGGAACCGCATTGAACGCATTGTCAGGAAAAGCAGCAAGCGGCTTGTTGTCGCCTTGCGTGAGCCGCTCGATAAAACATTCAGGGAAGACGATTTTATCGAAAACGCCTCGTGGTATGCCAACGTATCGATTCACGATTGCTACTTCGGGCGAGCCAACCGCGCCCGCGGCATCTTGCTCACCACTCCCGGAAAGGTTGTCGTACATAACAACCGCTTCATGACGGCCGGAACGGCAATTCTCATCGAAGGAGATACCGACTACTGGTTCGAATCGGGCGCCGTGTGCGACATGGATATCCATGACAACCTTTTCGAGAACTGCGGCACTTCGGCTTCGAACAACGGCGGATCCGGCTGGGGCGAAGCCCTCATCAGCATCACTCCCTCTTTCCGTCCGGCAGACGAAAGCAGCCCGGTCTATCATCGCAATATCCGGATCCGCAACAACCGCATTCTCACTTATGACCGTCCGCTGCTCCACGCCCGATCGGTTGAGGGACTGCAGTTCGTGGCAAACTGTGTCGAACAAACATACGATTTCCCCGCCACAGCCGCACAACGCCAATCATTCTGCCTTGAGGGGTGTCGAAATGTGCGCATCGCCGAGAACCGGTTTATCGGCTACGGCAAACCCGATTTCGAACTGATCCATATGAACCCAAATAATATCTGTCATGAAAAAGCGAAATAAGAAAATCATTGCTGCACTGAGCGCAATCTTCGGGCTGCTTGTCATCGGGGCATTGTGCTGGAGTTTCGTACTCTGTTACAGGACACTCCATCCGCCCCGCCTGACCGATCTCAGCTGGCTCACCCGGCAATATCCTCATACCACAGAATGGCTCGACAGCATCCGCAGCAACGGATTGCTGCATGATATCGTACGGTTGAATGCCGACGGAGAGCGACTCCATGCCCGGTGGCTATGGGCTCCGGAGCCTACCGAAAAGACCGCCGTGCTCTTTCATGGCTATCAGGGTTCGGCGGAAACCATGCTCATGATCGGCTATCTCTTCAACCATGATTTCGGATTCAATGTTCTGATTCCCGATCTGCGCGGTCATGGGCAAAGCGAACCTTCGGCCATCAGCATGGGGTGGACTGAACGAACGGAAGTGGTGGACTGGATCCGAACGGCAGATTCGCTTTTCGGCGGCAATACGCAGATCGTCCTGTACGGCGTTTCGATGGGTGCCGCCACTACGATGATCGCCGCTGCCGAAGAGTCGCTGCCCGCATGTGTCCGCTGTGCCGTGGAGGATTGTGGCTACACTTCAACCCGGGATATCTTTGCCGATTCTTGGGAGAAGCAGTGCCGACTGCCGCTCTTTCCGCTCTTCCATCTATCGGACCTTTGGTGCCGGGTCCTCTACGGATGGAGTTTCGCAAAGGCTTCTCCGCTCGATGCCGTGCACCGATGCAGGTTGCCTATGTTGTTCATTCACGGCGACAAGGACTCGGTCGTCCCTGTGGAAATGGTTCACCGGCTGTACGAAGCGAAAATCGGAGACAAGGAACTCTGGATACTTTCCGGCGTCGATCATGGTGCCGCCTATCTCCACGATCCGCAGATATATGCGCAGCGCGTCCGCACATTCGTGGAGCACTGGTTCGAATGCCCCGCCATCCTTGAACAATGAAATGACAATGAAAAAACTGCTGTTCCTTCTTTTTTGCACCGGGCTCGGACTTCCTGTTGCAGGACAACGCTGGCAGATTGATCCGGACGGAGGCATCGTCTGGAGACCCGGAAACGATACGCCCCACAGGGATCATCTCGAAATGACCGGCGAGCAGATCTCGACGGTTCTCCGCTGGGTTGTGGATGACCGAGGAGCCTTTCGCGTCGAACGTTCGCTGATCTTCCCGCTGTTACGTGTCCGTCCCAATGATACGCATGCCAGTCTGATGTGCCGCGTGGCCACGGATATTCCCTCGCTGTTGGCCGTGAATACCTCCGCCTCGGGTTTCAATGCTTCGGCCCTGCAGTTCGAACGGGTCGAAAAGATCGTCATAGACGGTACGGTCCGGGTCTTTAGTCAATGGAGTTTTAATGCCGTGGGGGCCGGATACGAGGAGGTGGAGCATCCGGCTCCGGTCTTGGCCATGGAGCGCACGATCTTTCCTTCGCCGACACAACCCGCCCTCTGTGAACGGTATCTTATCCGCAATATCGGTTCGCAAACGCTGGAGATTTCCATCCCAGAGTTTTCGCAAATCGTGACGACCCCTTCGGAACGAGGCATTACGGGCGGCTACGTCATTCGGGCCGAATTGCTCGATGCCGGAATCCGCATACTGCAGCCCGGAGATTCGACCGTGGTGGATGCCCTCTTCCGGGCTTGTCGAGTCGGAGAGACACTTCCGCCCGCAGATGTCGGAGCCGAACTCCGCTCTCGTAGGGAGTTCGTGTCTGCAATCTCGGACAAACTGGTCCTGGAGACCCCGGATCCGGTAGTCGACACGGAATTCCGCTTTGCCAAGATCCGGGCTGCCGAAAGCATTATCAAGACCCGCGGCGGCTACATGCATGCTCCGGGCGGCGAATGTTACTACGCGGCTATTTGGGCCAACGATCAGGCCGAATACGTCAACCCTTTTTTCCCAATGCTCGGATACGACATCGGGAATCGATCGGCACTCAACGCATTCCGCCACTTCGCCCGTTTCATGAATGCTGAATACCGGCCTATTCCTAGTTCGATCATCGCCGAGGGCGACGACATCTGGAACGGGGCCGGCGATCGAGGCGATGCCGCGATGATCGCATACGGCGCTGCGCGCTACGCCTTGGCCCGCGGGGAACGGAACGAAGCCGAAGAGCTGTGGCCTTTGGTGGAATGGTGTCTCGAATACTGCCGGCGCAAACTCACTCCCGAAGGGGTCGTCGCTTCCGATACCGATGAATTGGAGGGCCGATTCCCTGCCGGCAAGGCCAATCTCTGTACATCGACACTCTATTATGATGCCTTGCGGTCGGCCGTCTATCTCGGACAGGAGTTCGGATGTCCGCGTAAAACGCTGCGAGTTTACAAACGGCAGACTTCGGAGCTCGCTGAGGCGATTGAATGCCATTTCGGCGCCACGGTTGCCGGATACGAAACTTACCGCTATTTCGATGGCTGTACGAAACTCCGCTCGTGGATATGCATGCCGTTGATCGCCGGGTTGCAAAACCGCAGCGAAGGGACTGTTCGGGCGCTGCTCGGAAAAGAGCTGATGACCGAAAACGGCCTCCTCACCGAACAGGGCAGTTCGACCTTCTGGGACCGTTCGACCCTTTATGCTCTGCGGGGAATCTACATCGCCGGGCAGGCCGACCGTGCAACGGAATTCCTCAGTCATTATGCCCGGCGCAGACTCCTGGGCGATCATGTTCCCTATCCGATCGAAGCATGGCCCGAGGGCTCTCAACGCCACTTGGCCGCCGAAAGCGGGCTTTTCTGCCGCGTTATCACCGAGGGATTGTTCGGGATTCGCCCCACCGGGTTCAGGAGCTTCGATCTTACCCCTTCAATGCCTTCCGGATGGAATCGCATGGCGTTGCGGCACATTCGGGCCTTTGAAAACAACTTCGACCTTGTCATCGAGAAACAGCCGGACGGGTTTCTGCGAGTCACGCTTGCGATTTCGGGATGCAATCCCCGAGCTTTCCGGCTTCGACAGGGAGCGTCCCTGCGTATCAAACTTCCATAATTTACAATATCCTGATGAAAAAACTGCTTCACACCCTGTTGCTGTTTGCTGTCGGGCTCTTTGCAGCCTGTCAGGCCCCGACATCCGGTGGCGATGTCTACTTGAATGATTTCCTTGACGACCTGACTGCACAAACCGACGCAGGACCGGCCATTCGGGCCGCCTTGTCCCATTGTGCCCGGATCCGGGCCGCACGGCTTATTCTTCCGGGTGGAGAACTCCGGATACGACCCGATCTGGCGGTCGAAAAGTACCAGTTCATCAGCAACAACGACGAAGGTTTGAAACGGATTGCCTTTGATTTGGTCGGCCTGCAAGATTTCACCATTGAAGGTGCTGACACGAAACTCCTTTTCACAGGTTTCGTTTCACCGTTCAACCTCGAACGTTGCCGCAACATCACGATCCGCAATCTTTCGATCGACTTTACCCGCACGTTTCACTCCGAAGGTACCGTACGGGCGGCCGGAAACGGATGGCTCGATTTGGAGTTCCCGGACAAATACCGATGCGATCTGACGGACGGATGCTTGCGTTTCCTCGATGACGAAGGTCGTGTCTACCCCTATTCCAGTTTGTTGGAGTTCGATACCCAACGATGCGAACCGGCTTTCCACGTCGACGACTACTGGCTCCCGGCCCATACCATTCCTGCTGAACGGCGTCCTAACGGATGGATTCGGATTTTCCGCAGTGATTTGAAGGCCGCGATCGGGAATACGATGGTCTTCGGGGCCGCCCGACGGCTCAATCCCGGGATCACCGTTTCCGATTCGCAGGGTATTGCAATCCTCGACGTGAAGCTCCATCACTGCGGAGGGATGGGGGTCATCGCACAACGCAGCCGCGACATCGGAATTGAACGGATGGAAGTTGTTCCGGCTCCCGGCAAAAAACGCATGATCAGCATCACGGCCGACGCCACGCATTTCTCCAATTGCGGGGGACAGATCCGTCTAATCGACTGTACGTTCGAAAATCAGAAGGATGATGCCTCCAATATTCATGGACTATATATGCCCGTCGATACGATTTTCGATCGGGAGCGGATTTGGGTTCGCTGGGGACACAGCGGGCAATACGGCACAGATTTCCTCGTCCCGGGGATGGCGGTGGAAATTGTCGACAACCACACGCTTGAAGCCTATGCCCGGCGGATTGTTGCTAAGGTCGAACGGTTCAACAAGGAGTATTCTGCGGTAACCTTCACTGAACCCTTACCCGAGAACATTCGTCCCGGCCATCTGATTGCAGCCGACGAACCCGGTCCCGATGTTCACATCAGCGGTTGCCGGATGTCGGGAAACCGCGCCCGCGGTTTGCTGATTGGTTCCCGCGGACGGGTTATCATCGAAAACAACTATTTCCATATCGCCGGAGCCTCGATCCTCTTTGAGGGCGACGGTAACTTCTGGTTCGAACAATCCGGTGTCCGTGACGTAACAATTCGCAACAACATCTTCGCAAACGGCAATTATGGAAGCCGGGGATGGGGAAGTGCCTGCATTGCTGTCGGCAGCGGAATTTCCCAGCGGCAGACAAGTCGTTATCACCGCAATATTCAGGTCGATGGAAATCTGTTCCGAGTATTCGATCCCCGCATTGTTAATCTGTATTGCGTAGACGGATTCCAATTCTCTGCGAGCAATCGCATCGTGCGAACGTCAGACTATCCTGCGACATTCGATCCGAAGCTCCATTTCGTATTCGACCAATGCGATCACATCGAGATTCCACGACAGATTGAAATGGCTGAACAGCGTTGAAAGAGTCCTTCTAAAAAATCGATATCAGATGGGAGTTGCAACAATAAAAGTTTGCAACTCCTATTTTCCCATACTTTGGAATAAAAGTCCGCAAGACACAGCTAAAGAAGTTGGATACATTATTCTCATGTAGGATTTCATTCCGTCGTGAATAATATAACATAGGCCGTAGCAAAAACAGAGGAGGATACTCATCATATTTCCATGGAGCACTATAAAATCTGAGCGTAGCAGGTTGAAGATAAACTGGTGGTTACATCTTCATTCAACTTTTTTAGGGGGGCTGGCATTTATGTCGAATGCGCACTCTCTAAATTGCCTCATTATCTGGATTTTATTCCATATTGTCACATATCCCAATAACTCCGGCTTAGCACCTGACTGAAATGAAACAATAGAAAAATATTGGGTCATCAACCGGAGTGAATATTATAGACAGCAAGTTTTTCAGGCTGTAGAAAATGATAAGGCGCAATTTGCCTCCGATAATGATACAGCCATGATTCAATATATTGAGTAAATCGGCTAATTGATGTCCAAGTTAATTTCCTGCTTGTGTTACCAATAATACGACGCAGATCTTCCAATTTTATAGCCTCGAAAATATCTTCCGATGTAAAAGTATTTCCATTCCAGACTTTTTATTTCAAACGTTATATCAACTATATTTAGCCGCTGCTCCGATCTGAAAAAATACACTTCATACGTTGGCAAAAGTAAGACGACGTCTGATGAATATCCGAGATGAATCAGTAAAGTGATTCCAGGAATGAAATCGCTACTATGGACTGTCATTGCATTGAGGGAATTCGAGATGAAAATGGTCTGGTTGAAAGTAAACCATCCTGTAGTCATGGACTGCGGAAGAAAATCACAATTCCGAAATCTCCGATTTATTGGGCAAAGCAATTTACACCTACAGATCTTATGGGAGATAGCAGTTCCGATGCAGGAACTCGGTGCCGGACGATGTCTTGACGGTTCGCAGACTTCTTTGGATCTGTTTGTAGAAGGGTTCACATGGATGATCAACATCTAGATAAATGATTCCGATAAGTATAAGCATGTCGTACTGAACCGCAAACACGCTATTGTTTTTAGCAAATTTGCTCGATCGGAAAATTTTTCGTAGCTTGCAGTAGGTTATTTGAAATGCGGCATTTAGACGCAATAAGCTGAAAATAAATCGTTACCTTCGCGTTACCTATTTTCCTATATAAAAGTTGTAACGACCCGATAAATCGAATCGTTACAGTTTTTTAATCCCGTTCCAAGCGGGTCCGGTCCTCTCTTTTTCCGGCTGCGCGCTACCCGGCCGGGGTCTCCGCCCCGACGGCGGCGCACCGCTGGTAGAAATCGCGGGCCACGACGATGCGGATGGCCCGGTGAAGAATCGAGAATTCGAGCGGCGTATGGCCCAGCGGCTCTCCGTCGATCTCGACCGACACCTCGGGCGAAGATTCGATGCGGATGCGGCTTCCGCGCTCCTGGAGGATGTGGCGGATGCGGTAGATGCCGCCGTTGAACAGGTAGTGGAAGCGGAACAGCAGGTGCCAGAAGTGCACCGGGCGGATCAGCGACAGGTCGAGCATGCCGTCGTCGGCCACGGCCGCCGGCCGCAGCTGGCACTACTGCCCCGAGAAGCAGGCCTTCTCCGGCCCCAGCCTCGGGAAGCTGCTGCATACCGCCGCCGTTGTACTTGCAAATACCGATGGCGATGCTTAGCAGCAGGTTGTTGTAGACCAGCCGGTCGTCGACCCAGACCTTGACGCCCGTGGACTTGTAGCGGAAGAAATTCTTCACCAGACACCACGTATAGCGCCAGCGGCTCCGGTGACCCTTCTTTTTCAGGTGCGAGAGCTTGCGCACGACATGCGCGTCGAACCCCGCCCCGGCGACGTTGGCCATGTAGCGGCTCTGGCAGTAGTGCGCCTCCTCGTAGGAGACCACCCCGACGTCCTGCAGGAAGGAATAACCCTCGCTGATGGCCTTCACGGCGTCCTGATAGCGGTTCGAGATGCCGAACGTGCGGACCCAGTCGTTGCCCGTGCCCACGGCCACCACGGCCACGAGCACCTCGTCGGGACACACCTCCTGCTGGATGAACAGCCCGTTCACCACCTCGTGCAGCGTCCCGTCGCCGCCCACGACGATGATCCGGCGGTAGCCTTCGCGCACGGCCGTGACGGTGAGTTCCGTGGCGTGGAACTTGTGCTCCGTGAAGACCGGTTCGCAGAGGATGTGGGCATCGCGCAGGTGTTTCGAAATCTGTGGAAAATGGTCAAGCCCGCGACCGCTTCCGGCCACGGGATTGACGATGACGAACCATTTTCCGGAATCGGCCGCCACGCTGCGATTATTTTTCGGGAACGTTGCGCAGCGTGTCGACCAGGAAGTCGTAGAACTTCCCGACCGAGGCGATCTCCACCTTCTCGTCGGGCGAGTGGGGGTAGCAGATCGTCGGGCCGAACGAAATCATGTCCAGCCCGGGATAGGCGCTGCCGATGATGCCGCACTCCAGCCCGGCGTGAATGGCCGTCACGGCGGGCTTCTTCCCGTACAGCGCCTCGTAGGAGGCGGTCATGGCCTTCAGGATCGGCGACTCCATGTCGGGGTTCCAGCCGTTGTAGGCGCCCGTGAGTTCCGTTTTGGCCCCGGCCAGCGTGAAGAGGGTGGCGATGGACTCGCCCAGCGCCTCCTTCTCGGTGTTGACCGAGCTGCGCAGCAGGCATTGGAGTTTCACCGTCCTGCCGTCCGACACCACGCGTGCGAGGTTCGTCGAGGTCTGCACCAGCCCGGGCATGGCCACCGACATCTGCTGCACCCCGTCGGGGCAGGCCGCAACGGCCTTGATCAGATTTCCGGCAACCTCCTTCGGCAGCATTTCGGCCGGTTTCCCGACCTCCGCGACCTTGACCGACACCGCGTCCTCGATACCGGCGTATTCGGCCCTTACGGTCTCCTCGTAGGCTTTCACCGCAGCGGCGAACTCGTCGTAGTCCCCGGTTTCGACCAGCACCACGGCCTCGGCCTCGCGCGGGATGGCATTGCGGAGTCCGCCGCCGTCCACCGACGCCAGCAGCACGTCGCACGGCGCGGCATTCAAAAAGCGGAACAGCACCTTGTTGGCGTTGGCGCGCTGGCAGACGATCTGGATGCCCGAATGGCCGCCCTTGAGCCCCTTGACGCTGATCTTCGCAGCGGTATAACCGCCCGCGGGCGTCGGCTCGGCCTTGTAGCCGAAGGTCATATTGGCGTCGAGCCCTCCGGCGCAGCCCACGTAGAGTTCGCCCTCCTCCTCGGAATCGAGGTTCAGCAGGATGTCGCCGTGCAGCAGCCCCTTTTCCAGACCGTTCGCACCGTCCATGCCGGTCTCCTCGGTGGCCGTGAACAGGGCCTCCAGCGGCCCGTGCTTCAGCGTCCGGTCCTCCAGCACCGCGAGGATCGCCGCCACGCCAATACCGTTGTCGGCGCCCAGCGTCGTGCCGTCGGCCGTCACCCAGCCGCCGTCGATGTAGGCGTCGATGGGGTCCTTGGTGAAATCGAACTCCTTGTCGTTGTTCTTCTGCGGAACCATGTCGAGGTGGGCTTGCAGGATCACGCCCTTGCGGTCCTCCATCCCCTTCGAGGCGGGTTTGCGGACATAGACGTTGTGCGCCGCGTCCTCCTTCGATTCGAGGCCCTGCGCGCGGGCGAAATCGAGAATATAGCGGCGGATTTTCTCCTCGTGCGACGAGGGGCGCGGGATGCGGACGATCTCCGCGAAATGTTTCCAGACAAGCGCCGGTTTCAGCGCGACCAAATTACGGTCCATAATATTGAAGTTTAAGTGTTATATATCTATCGTTCAAATCTCTCTCTTTCTCCGTCTCTTCCGTTCCGGCGGCCGCTGTCGCAGCCGGTCAGCGGCCCCCGGGAAGGGACAGGTCCGCCGCTCCGGGCCGGCGGCGGTCAACGGTCCCCGGTCCCGTCCTTTTCGACACTCCTGTCGAACGCCTCGACGATGTGTTTCACGAGCGGGTGGCGGACGATGTCGCGTTTGTCGAACTCCACGATGCCGATGCCGTCGACGCCCCGCAGAATCTCCATCGTGCGCACCAGACCGCTGTCCGACTTGCGCGGCAGGTCGATCTGCGTCACGTCGCCCGTGACGATGAACCGCGCATTGCGGCCCATGCGCGTCAGGAACATCTTGATCTGCGACAGGGTGGTGTTCTGCGCCTCGTCCAGAATGACGAAGGCGTTGTCCAGCGTGCGGCCGCGCATGTAGGCCAGCGGGGCGATCTGCACGGTCCCCTCTTCGAGGTGTTTCTGGAGCTTGGCCGGCGGGATCATGTCGTTCAGCGCGTCGTACAGCGGTTGCAGGTAAGGGTCCAGCTTCTCCTTCATGTCGCCGGGCAGGAACCCCAGCTTCTCGCCCGCCTCGACGGCCGGACGCGTGAGGATGATGCGCCGCACCTGCCGCTCCTTCAGCGCGCGGACGGCCAGCGCGATGGCCGTATAGGTCTTGCCCGAGCCGGCAGGCCCCACGGCGAACAACAGGTCGTTCCTGTCGTAGAGTTTGACGAGCCGCTGCTGGTTGACCGTCCGGGCGCGGACGATCGTGCCGTTGTTGCCGTAAACGATCACATCCTTGTCGACCGGGGCGTCGTCCTGCGCGATGCCGCCCGCGAAACACTGTTCGATGACCTCGGCCGAGACGTGGCCGTACTTGACATAGTAGGCCGCAAGCCCCTCCATGCGTTTGGCGAAACGCTGCGTGTCGGCCTCCGGGCCGAGGACCTTGAGCGACTGCCCGCGCGCGACGATCTTCAGCGTGGGGTGCAGCGATTTGATCTGTTCGAGGTAGACGTCCTGCGCCCCGTAGAGTTCGCGGGGATCGACGCCTTCGAGCATAATTTCCTTTCCGACAGTTTCCGTCATAGACCGATCAGAATAAATAGCCGAAGCTGAGCGCCACGTTATACGTACGGAGTTTGTCGAGCTGCCGCCCGTCGGGCAGCACCACGTCATGTTTCGAGCGGAACTGGCCGTTGTAGCGCAGGTCGATCAGCAGGTGGCGCATCAGCACGATGCCCGCACCCACGGTGTACGACACCGAGGGACGCACGCGGCCGAAGTCCAGCAGGTCGCCGCCCGACTTCTGCTTGCAGTCGTTCATCACCGTGAAGACCGGACCGGCGTAGATCCGCACGGGATTGAGCAGCCGCAGCGACACCAGCACCGGAACGTCGATCGAATTGGACTTGAGGTTGATCTCGCTCCCGCCCTCGGGACGGATACGGAGGCCCTGGCGGACGTAGAGTATCTGCGGCTCGATGGCGAAGGCCCCGAGGTTGACAGCCGTCGTGATACCGGCCTGCCAGCCCAGCTTGTTCTTCACGTCGGTTTCACTCATATTGGTCGTGTAGTCGGGGATATTGATACCGCCGACCACGCCCCACTCCACCCGCGCGCGGGGCCGTTGTGCGGCGGCGCCCGCCGCAATGGCTGCAAACAAAAGGGTCAGTACGATTCTGCGAAGCATCATTTTAATTCTTAATTTTTCATTTTCAATTGTATCGACGCCCAGAGCATGTAGGCCACGCACGCGGCGACGAAGAGCATGCCCAGGTGCGGATTGCCCCAGGCACGGACGATCGCACCGCAGACGGGTCCCGAAACCGCCCCGGCCGAGATGGCCATGATCATCAGCCCGGCCACCTCGTTGGCGTTCTCCGGAACGGCCTTGGTGGCCACGGCGTAGAACGTGGCGAAGACGCACGCCATGGCGAAGCCCAGCACTCCCACGGCGGCGTAGATGGCGGCCTCGTTGCGCACGAACAGCAGCGCCGCGCACAACGCCAGCGCCCCGGTCATGTTCCAGGTCAGGTATTTCACGTCGGAGACCTTCACCAGCACCCACGCGCCGATCAATGTACCGACGATGCGGCAGGCGTAGAAGCCCGTGGTGGTGAGGATCGACGAGGGATTGTCGATCAGCCGCACCGACAAGAAGCCGATGCCCACGTCGGCGGCGATAAAGCACGCCACGCCCAGCGTCGAGAGCAGCACGGCACGGTTTTTCAACAGGCGGAAGCAGTCGGCGAGTCCCGCGGAGCGTTCTCTCTGCGCAGGTTCCGGCACCGGAGTCAGTTGCAGCCAGAGACCCCCGACCACCGTAAGCCCCGCATAGATCGG
>OGRY01000658.1_pt1 | contig 28176 bp, 26 predicted proteins | sample 1553551 | NCBI WGS metagenome assembly OGRY01 (sample SAMEA2580101, study PRJEB22360) | human gut metagenome | biome: human gut; feature: human-associated habitat; material: faeces | place: Denmark | collected 2008/2010
ATTTCCGCCCGGGGCGGTTTGTGGGGGCGGCAGCGGCAGCCGAAACGGTATTCCTTGTTTTTGGTAATTACCAGTTTGCTGGAATGGTAAAGCCGGTGCAGAAGTTCTTCCGGACTCAGAGCGTCGTCAAAAACTTCATCCTCTTTAAGGCTCTGCATAAATGTTACGGCTTCGTTCCAGGCTTCGTCAATGTCGGCGCCCTCTCTGACTTTTCCGCCGGTTGCCGGCAGTTTCTGCAACATGATGCCGGCCGCCTTCCAACGGCCGTTTTGTTCAGTCGGAGCTTGCAGGAAGAGCTGCAGCGCCGTTTCAATCTGCTCTGATTGTTTGAAGTAGCGCAGCGCGCATTCGGTCAGGTTTTTGCCCTGCAGGTCGACGACGCCCTGATATAAATCGGTGTCTTTGCCCTGATCGACCGTAAAGGCCAAATAACCTTCGCCCATCAGGTGCGGCGCCGCTTCGATTTCGCCTTCGGTTTTGCGGAGTTCCTGCGCTTTTTGAATGCGTTTTTCGTCGAAGGTTGCGCAGGCGCGAATCGTGCCGTCGGACGAAACGTCAACAACGACCATGGTAACGGGGCCGCTGCTTTTCGTCTGGAGCGTGAACAGTCCGTCGTATTTCAGAGCGCTGGCGAGCAGTGCGCCGAGCGCCGCGCTTTCGGCTACAACGGCCGAAACCGGTTTGGGGTAACAGTGCTTGCCAACGATGGTGTTGACAACCTCGTCCAGCCGAACCAGCCGCCCCATGAACGCGCCGTCTTCAATATGAAAAGATACACAATTGTCGAAATTTTTGTTAACCAATGGATTTTCCTTTGTATAATAAGTTTTAGCTTAATTTTATGTAATGTGTTTTAAGGAAATTTGCAAGTGGCGGAAGAAGAAACGGAAAGAAAAAGGCCTCGGCCGGCGCGCAAAATTACCAGGCAGCGTCTGAAAAACATTGCTTTGTATTATCTGCAGCGTTTTGAAACCTCTTCGGAGAATCTGAAAGCGGTGCTGTTGCGCCGGGTTAATGTTTATGCGTTTCAGAATCCGGACTGGAAGCGGCAGGAAGCCGTCGGCTGGATTGATGAAATTGTTGCCCAGTTTGAGGGGTATGGTTATGTGGACGATGCCCGTTTTGCCGAGATGAAAATTAAAGACTATCTGGCGGCGGGCAAATCGGTACGTTACATCAAAGGTAAACTGCAGCTTAAGGGCATTGACGAAAATATGGTTGATTCGCTTTTGGAAGGGCAGGATTACGACGAATATGAGGCGGCGCTGCGTTTGGCGAAGAAAAAAAGAATCGGGCCTTTCCGTGCCGATGAGGAAAGCCGTCGCGAAAACCGGCAAAAAGACATGGGAACGCTGGTGCGCGCCGGCTTCGGCTATGATACGGCGCAAAAAATTATGGATTTGGAGACTGTCAGTCAATCTTGACAAATTTTGTCTAAAATTGTAAACTCCTGGCAGTTCGTTGTTTTGCGAAGAGTTTTTCTGATGTCTCAAATTTCCATACAGGATATTGCCGCCGGCATTGACCGGCGTTTTTGGTCGCCGCGGCGTTTAAATGCGCTGTTTATGAGTCAGGTTATGAAAGACGGCGAAACCATGCGCAATTTGATTCACGGCGGCGATCAGGCTGCTTCCGATGCGGTTTTGCAGGCGTTAATCGCTTATTACGAATCCCGGGACAAAGGACAGCTGATTGAAAGGATGGCGCAAATCGGGCTTGACTATCCCTTTATCGGGTTCTGGAAACAGCGTCAGGATGACAAAAACCGCGACGAATCGCAGCCCCTCCGGGAAGAGCTGGAAACGATGAAGCGTTTGGCGGCGTATTCGGCCGCCGATCCGGACAAGTTTTGGGCTGATGACGAGGCCTATGAAAAGGCGGCGATTTTTGCCAAATATTACGGCGACTTTTTCTATTACAGCAGGGACGGTCATTATATTGTTGACGGGACTGTGCCCGTTGCGGTTTATGAGAACAAAATGCCCTATACGCTTTTCGACGGCACATACCGGGAAAGCCGCTGGCTGGATTTGTCGCTTTATGACAAACCGCAGACTCTGGAGGTAAGAGATTTGTTTGCGGCGCCGTTCCCGCAGCGCAAGTATGTTAACGCGACGGTGATTGACGTTTTGCGCAAGACGGCGGCATCCCGGAAAATGGCCAATTATGAGCGGCCTTATACAGGTAACGGGGTTCTGGACAAAGTTTGCAACGAGATTTATGACGAGACGGTGTTATCTGCTCCGAAGTTCGTGAAAGCGATAACGCTGCTGAATCGCCGTCTGGCAGATGCCTTAAATGGCAAGGGTTCTGTCGGAAACGGGGATTTTGACGCGGCGGCGATGCTGATTGAACGTTCGGGGCAATATTTTTCCGGGTTGGATTATGCCGCACAGTTTGGTTTTTATAAAAGTGATGCCGGAAAAGAGTTGATGAAGTTTTCTTTTATGACGACTTTTACACGGCGTAAAAGATTCAATGAACAGGCGATGAACAATTATGTTGAAGCCGCGGCCAATGCCGGACACTGGATGAACGGCCAGCAGCTGATCACGAAAATGATTTTGAAAAACACCCGGAATCTGGGCGGCATCAACCGCGGACTGCTTGAGCTGAACATTATTCGTCCGCGGCCGGAAAAATTTTACGGCATGGACAGTCCGAATTTTGTCCGGATTTTGAACGAGTATTATGAGCGGGATTTGGAACGAATGAATTATGGGGCGCTGGTTTTGAAGATAAAACCGGACAAAAAGGCTAATAGACCACTTTGCTTAAATATAAACCGCAGGCCGGAGCGGTAGGGCCGGCGGCTTTGCGGTCTTTGGCTTCCAAAATCCGTTTAACGTCATCAGGCTGCAAATGTCCGTCGCCGACCATTTTTAACGTGCCGACCATATTGCGTACCTGATGATGCAGAAAAGAACGTGCCTCAACAATAAAACGAATCTCCTCGCCGCAGACTTCAATATCCAACTTATCCAAAGTCTTTATGGGAGATTTTGCCTGGCAGGCGGCCGCCCGAAAAGAACTGAAATCATGGTGTCCAAGCAGGTATTTGGCACCTTCCCGCATTTTTTCAACATCAAGAGGCACCGGTACCCACCATACCCGGTTCTTTTCCAGGACTGCCGGCGCGCGGCGGTTGAGAATCCGATATAAATAACCGCGCCCTTTGGCGCTGAACCTTGCATGGAAATCTTGGCCTACTTTTTCAACACTAATCACGCAAACCGGCGCTTCCATGTCTCTTAACCGGGCGTTCATGGCTTCGCGCAATTTCCAGTCTTCCATATCCTCTTTTATATCAAAATGCGCGACCTGGGTCAAGGCGTGGACGCCGGCGTCTGTCCTTCCCGCTCCGTAGACAACGATTTTATTGGGCACCTGCAGGCGCTTTCCGGTACCCGTCTCCTCACGTACGTCTATGTACGCTGCGGGTCTGCGTTCCGTGGAAGCACCATCATGTGCCTCGCTAAAATCATTGTCGTCTAAAGCGGCATTGGACACCTGCGGGTATTCATCGGTCAGTGCCGGCGTGAAACAGCTCAGCGATTTTTGCAGATAGTCCTGAACGGACGGGCCGTCCTGTTGTTCCTGCCAGCCGAGAAGATTGGTGCCGTCATATTCGATGGTAAGTTTGTAGCGCATTGGTTTCCGTTCAAAAGTTAAGGGGCTTTTCTGCCCCTTAACCTATCTCAATTTGTTTTAATTTGCAATGTTTATGCGGCTGCGGCCGGTTTGTCTGCGGAAAGGTTAAAAAAACCGAGTTTTTCCTGAATTTTCCAGATAACGCGCAGCGCGTCAAGGGCATTCTGTCCGCTAATGCGCGGCGTGGCTTCGCCGCGGACGCAGCTCAGGAAGTGATTCAGTTCGGCGGACAACGGCTGGTTGGTTGGAATGAACAGCTGTTCGACGCTGCCTTTCAGGCCGTAGTTCATCCATTCCGGAATGTTTTCCGGATTGACATAGGGCATGCGCCCCTGAGAGTGGACGTTAATGCTCTGGTTGATGAAATCCATATCAATATAGTTGGTGTCGGTGGTGACCGTCAGCGTGCGGACACGGGCCTGTGTAATGCGGCTGGCCGTAATGTTGGCGGTGGCGCCGTTTTCAAATTCGAGCAGGGCGGTAATGTAGTCTTTGCCCATCGGGCTTTCCTTGGTTTTGACAGAGGCTGCCTGAATGTTGACAACCGGCGATTTTACCAGCGACTGAATGACTTCGACGTCGTGAATCATCAGATCCATGGAAACGTCGACATCGGTAATGCGACCGCTGGCGGCTGACATTCTCTGTGCGGTCAGCGAACGGATTTTGGAGGTGTCGGAGAGCAGTTTGCCCATCTGTTCGACAGCCGGATTGAAGCGTTCAATGTGGCCGACCAGCAAAACGACGTTGTTTTTGGCGGCGGCGGATATCAGGCGCTGACATTCTTCTTCAGTGCAGGCCAGCGGCTTTTCCATCATGCAGTGAATGCCTTTGTTGAGGAAAAATTCGCCGACGTCGGCATGGGTAACGGAAGTGGTAACAACGCTGACGGCCTCAACGTTTTCGGCGACTTCCTCCATTGACGAAAAAGCCCGGATGCCGAAAGTTTCGGCAGCGGCTTTGGCCGCTTCCGGGAAAATGTCATAAACGCCGACCAGTTCAACGCCGTTCAGGCTTTTGTAGGTTTTCATGTGGTTTTTGCCCATCATGCCCGCGCCGATAACGGCTACTTTAATGTTTTTAGTCATAAGATTTTACCTCTGAAGTTAGAATGCTGCTTAAATTTAGTTTACTTATAGCAAATTTCTTGCTAAAAAGCTTTTAACAAGTTGTTACATAATGTTACAGTTCGGCGTCTGGCCGGAAATCTATATATTCTGCGGGGTTGACCTATGAATAAGTTCGGAAAGTTTTCTTTTGTTTTGATTGTTTTGGGTCTTATCGGCGGCTGTTCTTCCGCTGAAAAAAACGGTGTCGGCGATAAAATCGAGGTTGACGAGCTGATTTTTGCACAAAATCCGGAACCGGTCAGAGGCAAGCTGGACGTTTATGCGTCGATGGCGCGCGGCGTGAAGTACAACGTTGACGTTGCTGCACAGGAGATGAACAAAAAACTGTTTTCCCAAAATCAGAACATGGCGCCGCAGGACATTATTCAGAACATGATGAACGTTAAAAGCGGCCGGGACAATCCGTTGTATGACAGTCTGCGCGCGCTGGACTATGCGGTAATTTACGCAATGGTCAATCTGAGCGGCAGCCGTTCGTACATTGATAACAATATTTTCGTCAAAACTTCGCAGAATTTGGCACTGGCTTCGATAAAAACCCATAAGGGCGCGTTGTTTGCCGCCAGGCAGCTGAAAGAAATTGCACGGCTTACGGACAAACAGCAGAAAAAGCTTAATGACATCAATAAGAAAGAAGAACGCACCGGACGGCTGACACCGGCGGAACTGAGCTATAAAAAGGGTTTGGAAGTCGCCTTGCTTAAGCTTAAGGAAATGTACGAAGCCCAGGCTTTTGCCGTGGCGGAGTATGCGCATCTGGTCAAGGCCGAGCCGAAAGAACTGAAACTGGAAGGACGGACTTTTTATGAGCTGGACGATTTGGACAGGAAACTGACCGTGCGGGCTTTTCAGCGTTCGGCGTTTAACAACCGTTCGGAATTTGACATTGCCAAAGAAATGGGGCGTTCGTATCGTTTTCGCGAAGTCGAGTACAATCTGCTGAAAAAGTATCCGGAAATCGAGCGCCTGAACATCAACGGTTATGACGTGGAAGACGAAGTTTATGCCGAAAATCTGGAGAAAAGAGCCTATGCATTGGCGCTGGGGCTGGTAAAAAAGACCGAAGCTTACAAAAAAGCCAAGGCAGAGGAACGCGACTGGCTGCGGGTAAAGGCTTTTGACGAGCTGGGAACGGCGATATTCACGCAGGTTGAAGTTGCCTATAATCTGGTACGGCTCAGCGAAATCGACTTCGGCGTTGTCAGCAAGCAGGCCGCTGATCTTAAAAAAGACATCAAACAGCGGGAACGCGGGCGTTTGTCTGCCGATGCGGAAATCAGCCTGCTCAACGACAGGATAAAACTGCTGGCTTTGCAAAATGAACAGAGCCAGATTGCGGCCGAAAAGGCGCTGGCTTTGCGGGCATTGTATTTTTACGCCGGTTTTTCGCCGTTTACGCGGACGTTGCTGAAAAACGAAATCAAGGACATCGTCGTTTCGCTGCGGGCATCTTTTAACAAAGATATGGTCGAGATGCTGGCGGCAGTTCCCGCGGAAGAGGCTTATGACGAAAAAGTCGGCAACGACTGGGCGAAAAAGGAAAACTGGTTGGAAGACCTGATGGAAAACAAGCCGGAGGTACCGGCTGCGCAACCGGCAGTGTCGGCTGGACCGGCCGTTCATGCCGGCGCTGACGACATCTTTGCGCCGTATGCGGATCCGGCGTATGATCGCAAGAAGGTTATGCAGCTCGGTTCCTATGTCGAGCGTGAAAATGCCGATTTGGAATGGAAAATGCTTCAGGAACTGTATCCAGAACTAAGGGCCAAAACGCCGGAGGTTATACGCACGCGGATTAACGGACAGATTTTTTACCGGTTGGTGCTGCATTCTGAATCCGGGGGGTTCCTGTCCCTTTGCAACAGGCTGAGAGGGGACAGGGTGCAGTGTCTGCTTCGTTAAACGACGAGCTGGCGGCCGATTAATCTGAAAGCGGCAGCATTTCGCATGGAATGCTGCCGCAATTTTTTATAAAAATATTTGTCAAAAAACGAAACTTAGGCTATTATCGTGAGAAACGAACCAATTTATCCGGATTGAAAATGGCAGAAAAAAGCAAAAAAGATTTGGAAATAAATTCTTTACGCGACAAAGCCCGGGCGTATAAGGAGCAGCGGGCGCATCAGGCCGGGAGTTCGGAGAGCGGTAGCAGCTGTTCGTGGAGTGCGGTTTCCCGGGTTGATGAAACGGTTAAAATCGACGGCCTGGACAATTTTCTTTCTTTCAAAATCGATTTTGTCGGCAAAAATCTGGAAGGCGGGCGTTTTGCCGGAGAGAATCTGGAAAATGCCAATTTTTCGGTGGCCAATCTGAAAGGCGTTGATTTTTCCGGCGCCAATCTGCGCGGCGTCGACTTTTCCGGCGCGGATTTAAGCGGTGCTGATTTGCGCGGCGCAGACCTTACCGGTGCGATACTTTCCGGTGCGCAGCTTATCGGCACGGATTTGACCGGCGCCAAACTTAACAAGGTCAAACTGACAGACATTGATATTGAGAACGCCATTCTGCTGGATATTGAAATCGATGAACTTGCTCTGCAGGATTTGCAGGAACTGGTGGAGTATCTGGCGAAATATTATCCGCATAAGCTCAATCTCAGCAAAATGAATCTGATGCTGCTTGATTTGACGAAAATCGATTTGAAAAATGTTGATTTGCGAGGGGTTGACTTTACCGGAATTGATTTTACCGGCATCAACATTATGGAGCTGGACCTGAGCGAGTGCATTATTACGCCGCAGCAGATTGCGCAGGCGCTGGGCCGGGTGCCGACGCCCGAAGAGATGAAAATGCTGCTGGCGCCCAAAAAGAAAAAAGGCGAAAAGGGCAAGGTCGGCATAGACATGATGTCGCTGCTGCGGGACGACGGTAAAGAGTTTGGCACTTGGGACGCGCTTCATCAGGAAGGAATCAGCATTAAGCAGATTTTGGAAGCCGGCAAGAAGATATTCCGCCGCGACGCCAAGCGGCCGCCGGTCAAAGACAGCAAGATTCTGGAAGAGGTCAAATCGGCGCAGCAGAAAGCGGCGGACGAAAACAAGGCCGCGCTGCGGCGTCAGATAGAGGAACACAAACGACAGGAACTTGAGAATCGCCGCAGCAAAAAGCTTGAGCTTGAACAGGAAGTCAGGCGCGAAACCGCCGGAAAAGAGGAAAGACGCGAAGAAAAGGCGGAACGGCCGATAGACGTTCGGATTCTGTCCAGAGGCGGCAATGAGCGATGAGCGGGGCAGCGGTGAAAAGGTAACCGGCGCGGTTTGGCTGCGCGGCATTTTATGGCTGCTGATGTCTTTTTTGTTTTTGTACGTTTGCGGAACGGCTTGTCTGGTTGCGGCGCATTTTGTTCAGAACGGCGTTAACGAAAAATCGCTGCAAGACATCAGCGGTTTTCTTCTTAAGCTGCGTCAAAATCCGGAATATTTGCTGGCCGCCTATGCCGAATGGCGGAGGGTTTTTGTTCTGGCTTTTCGTTTCGGACAGCTGAACGCGGCTTCTTTTATTCCGCCGCTGGCGCCGTTGCTGTTTTTGATTTTGACGGTCGGCGCTTTTGTCAAAAGCCCTTATTCTTTCCGGTTGTGGTACCGCCTGAACAATCATTTTGCCGATGAATCCGATATTGAAAAGATGGGGCTTTTTAATGACGGATACGGCGTTTTCGGACGTTTTTCCGGGCGGATACTGCATTTGGGAAAGGCGTTGTCGGTTTTCGGCTGGGGTTCTCCGGGGCTGGGCAAAACCTCGACCGTGGCCATACCGAGTATTCTGGAAAGCGACGGCGTGAGCGTTGTGGCGGCAGACTGCAAAGGCTCGCTGGTAAAATATACCAGCGGCTACCGGGCTCAGCTCGGCAAGGTTTATTATTTTAACTGGAACATGCTGGACAAACCCGAATCCGGAGAGATATGGCCGCGCTGGAATCCGTTTTCGGACGGCAATCTGCCGCCCAAGGGGCTGGAAAGGGACCACTATCTGCTGTGGATTGCGCGTTATATTGCCGGCGGAAAAGACGAGAACTACTGGAGTAAACTGGCGGGAATTGCCTTGGAGGGACTGTTGCAGTTCTACGTTTCGAAAACGGAACAGGCATCCGCTAACGATTATTTCCTCGGCAAACTTTTGGATAACGGCAAACTGAGTGCGGAAGACAAGGATATTCTGCTCAGCTATTATGCCTTGATGCCGGAGGAATATTCCGCGCCGGCGATTGACAATCTGCAAAACAACCGGCTGACGATCGACAACTATCTTCCTGTCGGCAGCTGGGAAAATATTCCGCCTGCCTGGCAGGGAAAGGAATTTTGCTTTGCAATGATGGTTGACTGTCTGATTGAACGCTATTATACCATCCGGCAGGAAGAAGCCGGCCGGGCTTACGGACGCTGGAAAACCATGCTCGGCAGTTTTATCCGGGAAGCGGCGTTCTTTGGTTATCATCCCCGCGCCAACCAGGTTATGCAGCATTTGTATTATCTGACCAAAAAACAGCGGAAGATGATTTTTGCCGTGATGCTGGAACCTTTGATGGTTTTTCGCAAAAATTCGGTTCGGGAGCGGACTTCGTCCAGCGACCTGATTTTGTCCGACCTGCGGAAAGAGCCGGGCATAAAAACGGTTTATACGGTTGCCGACAATCGTCCGGCGGCTTTTATGACGCGTTTTTTTACGGATATGCTGATAAAAACTTCTCTGGCTGCCGCACAAGAAGAAGAGGTGTCGCCGCTGCTGTTCGTTTTTGACGATTTTGAGATTCTGCCGAAGTTCGGACAGCTGCATGAGGGGCTGATTTACGGGCCGTCGGCGGGTTTGTCGTTTATGCTGTTGACCGACAATCTGAAAAACATTCACGACAATTACGGCCGCGACGGCTTGGAAGACATTATTACCAACACTTCTTATAAGCTGATGTTTGCCGAGAACAACCGCAGTCTGAGCGAGCATTTTAACCGGCTGGCAGTTTACGGCGCCAAGTCGGTGCAGATTCCGGCCACCGGAACCGGAGCGTTTCTCAAGGTCAGGGAAGGGCTTTCGGACGCCGGCTATTATCATCGGATTGCCAACGATTTGCTGAGCCGAAACCGGGAAAACGTTGTCCGCAAAGGGCAGCATCTGCTGCTGGCACAGGGATATTATCATTTGCCGGTGCGAATCGATTCCTGGTATTTTCTGCGTGACGAAGGGCTGAAGGGGAAAGCGCTGAGCGGGACGGCCTATTTTCTTGATGCCGGAACTGCGGCGCAGCGCAACGCACAAGACGCGGAAGCGCCGGCGCTGCTGACCGTGCTGCGCGACGCGGGTATTCAGGTTGAGCGGGAGGAAGAGGTTGACGCGTATCTGGCTGACCAGATAGACGTGGTGGCCGAGGGCGTGATGAAATCTCCGCAGGACAAACAAAGTGCCCTGGCCGAGGACATTTCGGAACGCTGGAGCAAAGAAGGGCGCTTTGACGAGGAAAGAATGCCGGAAACTGCTGACGAATGGTGGATGAAAGAGGATTCTTTTTCGGTCAGCAAAGACGTTGAACAAAATCCGTTTGAAAAGAGCTGATAATTTCTTTTTCTGTTTTTGCCGCTTGAGGTTGGCAAAATTTCTGCTATATTCTGACAATAACAGTTCACTTTGGTTGAAAAGAATCGCAAAGACATGGAAGACACCCTTTTTTCGTCACAGGTTAAACGGCCGCTTGCCGACCGTCTGCGTCCGCAGACTTTGGCCGAAGTCGTCGGGCAGGACCACATCGTGGGAGAAGACGCGCCGCTGGGCAGAATGGTAAAGTCCGGAAAAATATCTTCGTTTATTCTCTGGGGGCCGCCGGGCTGCGGAAAAACCACGATTGCGCGTCTGATTGCCGAAAACACTAATCTTTATTTTGAACAGATTTCGGCGGTTTTTTCCGGCGTGGCCGATTTGAAGCGGGTTTTTCAATATGCGCAGGACCGCCGGGCGACACAAGGGAAGGGCACGCTGTTGTTTGTCGACGAAATCCATCGTTTTAACAAGTCGCAGCAGGACGGTTTTCTCCCCTATGTGGAAGACGGCACGATTATTCTGGTCGGTGCCACTACCGAGAATCCTTCTTTTGAGCTGAATGCGGCGCTGTTGTCCAGATGCCAGGTGTTTGTGCTGAACCGTCTGGATGCCGACGCTTTCGAGCAGCTTTTGCAGCGCGCCGAAAGGGAAACCGGCCGCAGACTGCCGGTTGACGAGGAAGCGCGCGCGTTTATGAAAGAGATTGCCGACGGCGACGGGCGCTATATTCTCAATCTCTGTGAAAGCGTGTTTGCCTATGCCAAGGAAGGAGAAACCTTTGACAAGGACAGCATTCTGAAAATCGTGCGGTCGCGGGCACCCATATATGACAAGGGGCGCGACGGGCATTATAATCTGATTTCGGCCGTGCACAAATCGCTGCGCGGTTCCGATGTGGACGCGGCTCTGTACTGGGCGGCGCGAATGATTGAGGCCGGCGAGGATCCCAAGTATCTGCTGCGGCGGCTGACCCGTTTTGCGGTTGAAGACGTTTCTCTGGCCGATCCGAACGCGGTAACGCAGGCGATTGCCTGCTGGGAAACTTATGAGCGGCTGGGTTCGCCGGAAGGCGATCTGGCGATTATGCAGCTGGTGGCTTATCTGGCGACGGCGCCGAAGTCGGTCGGCGTTTACAAGGCCATGTACAAGGCGCGGGAACTGGCGCGGAAAACCGGTTCGCTGATGCCGCCGAAAAACATTCTCAACGCGCCGACGAAACTGATGAAACAGCTTGGCTACAGCGAAGGTTACGAATATGATCCGGATTGTGAAGATGGTTTTTCGGGCGCCAACTACTTTCCGGACGGCATGAACCGGGTTAAGATTTATTTTCCGGTTGACCGCGGTTTTGAACGCGAGATTAAAAAACGGGTCGAATATTTTGACAATCTGCGCCGTGAGAAGCAAAAGGCCAAAAAGAAAGAGGGGCAGGAATGAGCGTGATTGCGGCAGTTTTTGTCGGCGGCAGCATCGGGTCGGTGCTGCGGCATTTTCTGTCTTTGCAAATCGGCAGCCACTGGGGAATTATGCTGGTCAATGTTCTTGGGGCGATGCTGATCGGCATGGCGTATGCGTATTTTGCCGACCGGGCCGACTTGCGTCCGGAAACCAGGGCTTTTGTCGTTACCGGGTTGTTGGGCGGTTTTACGATATTTTCGACTTACATGCTTGATTTTAACCTGTTGCTTGGCAGTCGGTGGATTTATGAGGCGCTGTTTTATCTGCTGGGTTCGGTGGCAGTCGGAATTGCATTTTTGGCTGTCGGAATAAAAATCGCCAAAATGTGTTTTTAAGCTTTGTTGACAATTTTGTCCAATTGCTCTATCCTTATATCAAAAGCAAGGGAGAGCAAAATGTTGGAATTGGCGGAAGACGAACAGCAGGCTTTTATCGAGGACAGCAAAAAAAGGGTTTTGGGCGGTTTGAAGGCCTCGAAACGACCGACGTTTACGTTGGTATTGGGTGCTCAGGGCGTCGGAAAGTCTTCGTTGACGGCGCTTTTTGAAAATGCGGCGGTCATTTCGCCGGACGCTTATGTTGCCGATTATTATGCCGCCGTCGGCATTGATCCGCGGGATAATCCGTATGACCTGGAAATCGGTGATTTTGCAATGAGAGTGACGCAGGAAATTTTGACCGAAGCGGTACGGCGGAAATATGACATCGTTTATGACGCGATGTCGATGTCCGACGCGGGCAGGCTGGTCGGCGGCGTGAAGTCGCTGGGATACGGCGTAGCGTTGAAAGCGGTTGTCAACGACATGTATGCCAGCGCCTTGAATGTCGAGGAACGTAAGCTCAGATATGACGAGGATTATACCGAATATGTGCGCGGGAAGGGCGCGTATCCGCAGGGAAACCCATTGGAGGTGGACAGCGGCGATTCAATTATCCGATCAATGGAAATGATGGATTTTCTGGAAAAAGCCGACAAAAAAGGTGTTAAAATAGAAGTTTATCGGACCGGCGAAAAGGAACCGGCGTTTGTGACCGGGCAGGGCGGAGATTTTGCCGCTTTCGCCAAAACGGTTGCTGTCGGTGACAAAAGCGGGAACATGGAACGCTGTTGCAAACTGGTCAGAAAGGCGATAAACGCCGGCAAAGAAGATGCGGTTATGCGTCTGAAAAGACTGGAAAGCGAGTTGAGCGGCCGTTGATGAAAAGTTTGAATTTAAGAATTTTGTTTATCATTAAAATTTGTGAAATATGAAAGAAAAAGCAAAGAAGGCTTTATTGAGGGCATCAGGAGCAGTTATGCTGAGAGAATTTGCCAAGTCTCTGGCAGAAATGAAAACTGCCGAAATAAACGATCTGGCTGCCGTTTTGAAAGAAGAGTACGGGATTGTGCCTGCAAAGTTGGAAATAAAGGAAGCTGCAGAAAACGTTTCCATAACGAAAAGCCCGAAACAGGTTTTGAAAAAGCAACAAAACCGGGATTATTTTGTGCCGAGGAAAATGGGCAAGGTGTGTTTGAAACCGAAAAAGAGGTTTTGAAATTGAGCGAGAAACTGCCGCGGATGGGAAAATCCGGGCAGTTTTTTTTATTCTAAATTAAGAAGTTTTGATATATACTGGCGCAAATTTGCGAAAGGAAACACAAATGCCGGGAGTGAGCTTAATTAAGGTAAGAGAATCAGATGACGGAATGCGTCTGAACCGTTGGTTTTTGAAATATTATCCCGGACTGCCGCTGGGACGGTTTCAAAAACTGTTGCGCACCAAGCAGATTAAGGTTGACGGCAAAAAAGCCGAGGCTAATCTGAAACTGGCGGCCGGGCAGGAAATCAGGGTGCCGCCGCTGGACGAGGAAAAGGCGGCGCCGCACCGCGAGACCGGCGTTTCGGTCAAAGACGCAGCTTTTATTCAGTCGCTGCTCCTTTATAAGGACGACAACATTCTGGTTTTAAATAAGCCTTCCGGTCTGGCAGTGCAAGGCGGGAGCAAGACAACCCGGCATGTCGACGGCATGCTGGACGCGTTGACATTCGGAACGGAAGAACGGCCGAAACTGGTGCACCGGATTGACAAAGACACCAGCGGTCTGCTGGTTTTGGCGCGGAACCGAAAATATGCCGACCTGCTGACCAGGGCATTTCGGGAACATACGCTGCCAAAAACGTATCTGGCGCTGACGGTCGGTTGTCCGAATCCGGAAGAGGGCGTTATTAAAGCGCCGCTGGAAAAGGCCGGCGAAAGAAGCCTGATTTCGGAAGGCGGCAAACCGGCCGTGACCGAATACAGGGTCTTGGACAGTGCTGCAGACCGTTTTGCCTTGGTGGAGGCCAGACCTTTGACGGGACGGACCCATCAGATTCGCGCACATTTGGAGTATCTGGGAATGCCGATTGCCGGCGATGACAGATATTTCGGCGGCGAGAGCCGGAAAAAATTTGCGATGATTGCAGATAAACTGCATCTGCACGCTTACAAAATCGACTTGTCGGTCATATATAATAAAAAACTTGTGCTCAGGGCGCCGCTTCCGGCTTATTTTAAAGCGGACCTGGAAGCGTTGGGAATTGGTTTTAAGGAGTAATAACAAATGAAAAGACTGGTTAAAATTCTGGGAACGGTAATTTTCAGCCTGATTATCATTATTGCCATCGGCGGCTATCTGTTTGTGCGCAATTTTGACCTGAATCAGTACAAGTCTTATGTGGAGGATATTGTTGACAAGCAACTCGGGCGCAAACTTGCCATTAAGGGCAACGCGTCGGTAGGCATTTCGCTGATTCCGACGCTGGTTGTCGAAGATGTCGAGCTGGCAAACGCTCCGTGGGCCGCCCAGCCGCAAATGGTTAAAGTACAGCGTCTGGAAATTAAGCTCTCGCTGCTGCCGTTGCTGCATAAGCAGGTTGTGATTGACAATATTGAGCTGGTTCGGCCGGAAATTTATCTGGAAACGGCGGCTGACGGCAAAAACAACTGGGATTTCGGTACTTCGGCGCAAAAAGTTGACGTAAACGAGGTGCTGAAGCCGGACAACGCTTCCCTGACTCCGCAAAAGCAGGAGCTTATCCGCAAGGCGGAAAGTAAGACGGCTAATCCGGCCGCCGCGGTGCTGGCCGGTTTTGCCGCGAAAAACGTTTCGATTGCCGACGGTGTCGTTCAATATGCCGATGCAAAGTCGGGCAAGACGACAAAAGTTGTCATTAACGCCTTTAATCTTGAAGAAGAGAGCATGGACGACAATATTACGGCAGCTTTCGACGTTGTTTTCGACGGCCAGACGATCAAGGGCAAAACGGTTCTCGGCTCACTGAATACGCTTTTGGACGGCGAAGCGCCGTATCCGTTCGACTTGAATGCGTCCGCCTACGGCATTAACCTGACGGCGCTGGGCACGGCTCGAGATTTGTTTGGGGAGCCGGCTTATGCCGCCGACATTAACGTTTATAATCCGGCCGGAAATATGGGCGCACCGGAAACGACGCTGAAAGCTTCAATTACGGGAACGCTGAAAAACGTCGCGGCGGAAATCAAGACGCTCAATGTTGTCAACAATCTGATTACGGGTAAAGTCCGCGCCGACATTTCGGGTAAGGTTCCGAGCATAAATGCGACGCTTAACAGCGATAAAATCAATTTGCAGAATTTTAATTCAAGCAGCAATTTTGCCTTTGAGCTGCCGTCAATAATCAGTGCGGCCGAAGCCAGTCCGCTGGTTCCTGACACGGCGGTTCCGTATGACGTTATGAAACAGGTTAACGCCAAGCTGGATTTGAAAGTTAAAAAACTGGTTGTCAATCCCGGCATGAGTGCCGACAATGTTTCGGTCGGCGCCAATCTGCAAAACGGCGTGCTGAACGTGAACCCGCTGCAGCTGAATTTCGGCGGCGGCGACATTGCGGGAACGCTGACGGTCAATGCCAACACAAAGTCTCTGAAACTGGACGTGACCAGTTCGAACATTTTGCTGCAGAATCTGCATCAGGAATTTCAGATTGCGGGTCCGGGAGATTTCGGTATTGTGTCGGGCGGCAATACGGACATTAAAATTACGCTGACGGCCGCCGGCAGCACCTATCGCCAGCTTGTTCAGTCGCTCAGCGGCCAGATAATCGGCATTGTCAACGAATCGGTTATTCAGACCGGCAACGTTTCTTTCTTTACCGGAAATTTCATTTCTCAGCTTCTGAACGTGATGCCGTTTGTCAAGAACAGCAATAAGAAGATGGAGCTTAACTGCGCGGTTGTCCGGGCGGATTTGGGCGGCGGTAAAGCGGTCTTTCCGAAGGGCATTGCCCTGCAGTCAAATCTGCTGAAACTGGTCAGCAACGGCAGCGTGAATCTGATTAACGACAAAATTGATTTCGACGTTCGTCCTTTTTCGGGCAAAATTGTCGATACCAATGCGGTTCAGGCGCTGTCGTCCTTTATCAAGGTTAAGGGAACGATAGAAGACCCGAAAATTGCCCTTGACGACAAAGCGGCGCTCAAGTCGGTGGTCGGCGTGGCTCTAACCGGTCCGGCTTACTTGGGCTCCAAGCTGGTTGACGCCGATCCGGCGCCGTGTTATACCGCTTTGCAAGGAACCCCTTATCAGAATAAGTTTCCGGCACCGACGGCCGCCGAAAAGGCCGCGACCGACGTTTATAACGGTGCGGGCGATGCCGTCGACGACAGCGTCAAGGCCGTAAAAGATACGGTTAAAGGAACCGCCAAGGGACTGGAAGATACGGCCAAGGGCATTCTCAACATGTTTAAGCAGCCAAAAGGAAAATAAGAACGATGCAGAACTATCTTGAAGAGGCGCAAAGGGAAATTGCAAAAAACCGCGGCGAGGTTATTGACCGGCTGGTAAGGTATTCACTGACCGACATGCTGTTGTTCTGGGGACAGGAAAAAGACCTGATTGAGCGGCAGACCGAAGCCTGGGGGCCGATTTTGAAGTGGGCCAGGGAGGAGCTTGACGCCAAATTCGTTACCACGCAGAGCCTTGACGTTCCCGAAGAAAACCGGACTTCCGGCTATCGGCTGAAGCAGTTTATGGAAACGCTTTCCGACCGGGAACTGACAGCCTTTTATGCCGCGGCGCTGAAAATGCGTTCGGTGCTTTTGGCCGCGGCGCTGGTCAAAGGAAAAATAAATTCCGAAGAAGCTTTTCGCGCCGCCTTTCTGGACGAATTGTGGCAGGCTGAAACCTGGGGCGCTGACGAAGAGGCCGAAAACCGACGACAGACGATTAAAAACGAAATTTGCGAAATAGAGAAGTTTTTGCATAGTTCCGATGAATGAAAACCGATGGACAAAGAAGTTTATTTGAAAATAGACGGCCGCGTTCAGGGTATCGGGTTTCGGGCCTGGGCAGTGCGCACGGCGCGGGAACTCGGCGTTTCCGGATGGGTGCGCAATGTCGACGACGGCACGGTGGAAATCCGTATGAAAGGCGCGGAAGAACAGATAGACGAGATGATTAAGCGGACCTACCGCGGGCCGTCGCTGGCAAGAGTTGACGAAGTCCGTTTTCTGACGCGGCCGCCGAGTTATTTTCTGCCCGAAGTGACACCCGGCATTTTTACCCGCATATAGCCGATTTGGCTAACGGCTGCGGCTCTTGTTTTCGGTTGTCCAGAGCATATCTCCTAGACGGGAAATTATTTTAGGAGATTTGAAAATGCAAGTAGAGAAGACCAAGGAAAATCTGAAAAAGTGTATCTGTATGGACTGTCCGTCTTACACGATGGGCTGCAAAATCCGTTCCATACCGGAAAACCTGTTTAAGCTGGCCGAAGATCTGGAAAAGGTCGATCATTATGAAAAGATGTTCTGCGCTTTCAGCAAGAGCGAGTGCATTAAGGAAGACAAAGGCTGCATTTGTCCGGAATGCGAAATACATAAAATGTATGATTTGAACCGTGAGGATTACTGCATTGTTTCCGGCGGCATTCCCGAATACGGAAAAAATCCGAATTAGGCCGGGAGAGCCGATATGTTCGGACAGCGTCTTAACTTTTTCAGGCGGAGCGGCCGACGGGGCGACATCCTCCGCGTTTACCGGGGTGCCTTTGACGAGGCGGCCGAAAGCGGAAATCCGGACGTGAAAATCCGTGCGTTCAGCCAGGTGGTCGACTTCTGCGCTTCGTCCGGTTTGTGCCGTACTGACGACAGCATTAAGCGCAACAAGGTAATGTACTGGACATATAATAACCTCGGTGACGCCTGGGTGGCCAAAACCTATCAGAATCCGTCCGAAAAGAACGACGCGCTGCGCAAGGCTGTCGGCTGTTACCGCGAGGCTGTGAACGTTGCCCGCGATGAAGCGGAAAAGATAAATTCGCTGCAGCGAATCGCCGCCATATACAAACAGATCGGCGATGTCGGAAATCTCAATAAAACGAGGGAAGCGATTGTGCATTCGCTTGGCGACGAATATAAGAGGCTGGGATATATGCGGCTGGCGCAGAATAACCGGGAAAATCCGAAAACCGCCGAGTGGCTTGAAAAGGCTTTGGCCTATGTGACCAGAGAAGAGGTTTCGTTTCTGGGCAAGTGTCAGAATACGCTTTCCATCTGCAAAATGCTGGCTCAAAGTTACAAAGATGCCGGCGACAAGGCAAATGCCCGGCGGATAGGACGGCTGTTGCACAATACGGCGCGGCTGACCATTCAGGCTATGGAGGATAAGACAACAGCGGAAAAGAGTCGGGAAAAACAATTGGAATGGTACGGAAAAATGCTGGAGGTCGCTTTGGTTTACGGGAAAGGCGACCGCCGGCTGAAAAAGCAGACGGCCGGGCGGATTGTCGGCCTGCTGGAAGAAGGGGAGCGTATTACTTCCGACGGAATGTCGTATGGGCGTGACGGGCTGAAAAAAATGCTTTCTGTCTGAGAGAGGTTTTTAATTGTGGACAGAAGGATTTTTGCGATGTAGGATTTTTATTATTGAACAATGTGGGGGAAAAGTGATGACGACAATTCTGGATACCCTGAAAAACACGGCAGACGAAGAAAAAGCGGCAACGGCGCTGGCGGCTTTTGCCCGGGAAAATCCCGAGGCGCTCGAAACGATCATTAAGGCCAATCAACTGTTTTTGGAGAAGTTTGCCCCGTCCGGCGGCGAAAATCTGTACAACGCCTATCGGGAAACGGCCCGCGCCTATAAAAAGAAAAATCTGATTCAGTCCAATTATCCGTATGATTCTCAAAATTATGCCGAAGCGGCGGCCTATTATCTGAAAGCGGCGGAGACGGCTCCGGATGCGGGACGGAAACTCAGTTCTCTGGACGGCGCGGCTTCAATGTACTGGAATCTGGACGACAAAAAGCAATGGTGCCGGGTAAAGCTGCAGCAGGTTCCGTCGGTATCCGACAAAGACAAGACGCGGCTGTATATGGACATTGCCCGGGAGACGGCCGACAAAAAACAGCAGAAAGAGCTGTATGCCAAGGCTTTGGCTTATGCGGCACAGATGTCCGGCGATGACGACGTCAGGGCTGAAACCGTCAATCGGCTGAAAAAGCTGACCGAATAAAAGACCAAGCTCCCGCCGGGAGCTTTTTTTCTGCAGAAAAAGGTTGATTTTTTCCGCCAACAGGCGATAATTCCGTTCATTCTGAATGCTTATTATGGTTTAACTCTAAATACAGTTTTTATGGAAATTATTTATGTTGAAGACGCCATGCTTAGAAATTTATTTCTGGCAGCGGTTGACTTGTTTTCGATTTCTTTGCTGGCTGCTGCCGCAGGCGCGCTATTGGCAAAAAGAAGAACGCTGATGTACTGGTGGGTTATGATGGCCGGTTTTTTTGCCTTTGTTGTTACCCTCAGTTTGAGTCTTCTGACCGGAAATTTGGTTTTACTGTTGGGCGGAATCGGATTTTTGGCAGTGCTGCCTTTATCCTATTGCCGCCAAAAAAGAATTATTCTGGCGGAGGAGGCGGAAAAAGAACGACTGCGGAAAATTGAACGGGAATTCAAAAGGCAGGCGGTTATCAAAAATGTCGTCGACAAAGTTAAAGCCGACGATTATTCACGGTTTATGCCGAAAGCTGAAAACCGCGAAGCGTGATTTACGCTAAGGGCATCGTCGAAAACGATGCCCTTTTTTTAATCGGAATTATTTATCAGTTCCCGGTATTCGGCTTTCTTATGGCTGAGGCGAATATGGTCTTCCGGGGTTAAAACAGCCGGTTTGCGGGAAATTACGTATTGCGGCAGAAGTTTTCTGACTTCTTCGGCGGGTTTGCCGAAAGCGGCCGCATTAATGCGGATTTTTTTGCCTTGTCCGGCCGAAACACGCGGGGTAATCTCGCCGGTTTCGGCATCTTTAAATTCGGTTAAGGTCAGGCGCAGGTTATCAAGCGTGCCGGGAAGCAGAAATTCGATGAATTCGCCGCCGTTAATGTAGTTGCGGACTTCAAAGATTGCGTCATCGCCCTGCCATTCGACAATGGAACCGGCAAAAAGCCAATCGCCCAAGGTGCGCGTGTATTCGTAGTTTTGGGATATGTTGGTCAGCGGCCCGTCATGAAAGCCGAGGCAGTAACCGCGGTTTTGCAGCGTGTTTAAATCCGGCATGTATTTTTCGAAGTTCCAGTCCTGCGGCGCCTTGTACCAATCGTCGATGGCCTGCCGATAAGCGCGGGCAACGACAGCGGCGTAGTATTCGGTTTTGTTGCGCCCTTCGACCTTGAGCGAATCCATGCCGATGCCGAGCAAATCGGGCAGGCGCGGCAGCAGGCACATGTCTTTGGAGTTGAGCATGTAACCGCCGTGTTCGTCTTCAACGACTTCATAATATTCGCCGGGGCGGAAGTCCTCTTCCAGCAAAAATTCGAAAGCGTCCCTGTTGTCTTGGTTGATTTCGATTGCCTTGATTGAGCCGTCTTTCAGCCGCAGATGCAGCTTGTAGTGCCAGCGGCAGCAGTGCGCACATTTGCCCTGATTGGCACTGCGATCGGCAAGATAGTTTGAAATCAGGCAGCGGCCGGAATAGGACATGCACATGGCGCCGTGCATGAAACATTCAAGCCGGACGCCCGGGCATTGTTCGCGAATTTCCTTCATTTCGGCGAAAGTTACTTCGCGGCCGAGAACGCAGAGTTTTGCCCCCTGCGCCTGCCAGAATTTTACCGCCTGTGCCGAACAGATGTTGGCTTGCGTGGAGACGAACAGGCTGAGTTCCGGCGCATGTTCCCGAACATACATGAAAACGCCGGGATCGGCAATCAGCACGCCGTCCGGATGCAGCCGGCGCAGAGTGTCGACAAACTGCGGCAGTTTGGCAACATCGCGGTTGTGCATGAACAGGTTCAGGGTCAGGTAGATTTTTTTGCCGTGTTTATGAACGAATTCAATGCCTTCCTCAAGCTCTTCAAGCGAGAATTTTGACTGGGCGCGGAGACACATGTCCGGCGTGCCGGCATAGACGGCGTCGGCACCGTATAAAATTGCGGTTTTGAGCTTGACCAGTGAGCCGGCGGGAAGCAGAAGTTCTGACTTGTGCATGGCTTTTAATCCTTGATGGTTATGTTTTGGGTAAGAACCTGAAGTCTGCCGAGAGGGGTGGAATCGATTTCAATTTTGGCTATAAACGGCAGTTTTCTGACGCCGTCTTCCATAATCCAGAAATATATCGGTTCGTCCTGCGTTACGTCCCAGAGCAGGTCGTCGCCGGAGGAGCCGAGACTGTCGATGTACATTGAACATTTGACGGCTTCGCCTTTATACGGCAGGGTTTCGTCGTTCAGCAACTCTTTGCCTTCGTCTTTGAAAATAACGTCGTAGCGGCGTTTGCCGTCAAAGACCTCCATGCGGGAATCGCAGAACTTGAATCGGTTGTACTGGCGGGCAAGTTCGGCAAAAACGGTTTGCAAGTCGGTGGTGTCTTTGTTTTTGGCGTCGGGCAGGATGTCGACTTTTTTCTCTTTGCCGTTTTTGGCGCTCAGACGGTACAGTGGCTTGCCGTTTCGGTCATAGACGAGTTCGCGGCTGCGGCTGGTAAAGCGAGACTGCGACTTGTATTTGTAGCTGCGGGTTTCCATATTGTCGCCGTTGATTTTGCCGGTAGTGGCGTAATCTGCGCGGAAAGGGTACAGCGTGTCGAACAGACCGTTGGTTTTGACGGTTGATTCGACCCGATATTCGGTCGGGGTAAGCGCATATTCGAAATTGGTGCGGCTGGCGTCGAAGGGACCGATTTGGACGCTGAAGTCGTGCCGAACCGAAAAAGCCTGAGCCGGTTGGATTCCGAGCAGCAGCGCCGCCAGCAAAAATGCGGGAGTTTTCTTCATTTGTTTTAGTCTTTCTTAAACAATTCCGCCTATTATTATCACAAAAAATATTTTAATAAAGGACTAATTGAAATGGCAAAAAAAGTTTTGGTGCTGATGGGCGGCTTTTCTGCCGAACGCGAGGTTTCTCTGACCACCGGAAAATGCGTTTGCGCGGCATTGAAAAGAGCTGATTACGAAGTGGTTCCCCATGATTTGCAGAACGGGTTTGAACTGGTTGAAACTTTGAAGAAAGAAAAGCCGGACGTCGTTTTTAACGCCTTGCACGGAAACTGGGGCGAAGACGGCGAAATTCAGGGTTTTCTCGACGTATTGCAAATTCCCTATACGCATTCGGGGCTGAAGGCTTCGGTTTTGGGAATGGACAAATCACTGACCAAGGAACTGGCCTCGGAAAACGGTATCAAGGTTCCTCAGGGCGAAAAGATGACTTTCCGCAAGTTTAAGGCTGAAGGCACGTTTTTAAAGATGCCATATGTGATAAAGCCGGTCAGCGACGGTTCGTCGGTGGGCGTGTATATTATCCGCAAAAAAGAAGATCTGGAAGCGGTTCGTTATGAAGACGACAGAGAGGTTCTGATTGAGGAATTTATTGACGGCAAGGAACTTACCTGTATGGTTTTGGGTTCTCAGGCGCATGTGGTGACGGAATTACGGGCAAGCGATGAATTTTATGATTATCACGCCAAATATACCGCCGGTGCGACTCAGCATATTCTGCCGGCAGAAATTCCGGAGGATGCGGCCAATCGCTGCAAGCTTTATGCGGAACATCTGCATAATATTCTCGGCTGCAGGGGCGTGTCTCGCTGCGATTTCCGCTACAATCCCGAAGACGGGGTCGTTTTGCTGGAAATCAACACGGCGCCGGGAATGACCGATTTGTCTTTGGTTCCCGAACAAGCCAAATATATCGGCATCGGTTATGAGCGGTTGTGTTCATATCTGGTGGAAAATGCTTCCTGCCGCAAGATTTAATGGCAAGTTCCGGGAATTTTAAACGGGGTGTTTTTTATGGCATTGAGAAAAGTTGTCGTTATCGCCGGGCCGACGGCATCTGGAAAATCGCAGCTGGCGGTCGATGTTGCCCGCGCCTGTCGCGGCGTTGTGATTAATGCCGATTCAATGCAAGTTTATCCTGATACGCCGGTTCTGTCAGCAATTCCGTCCGCCGCCGAGAGAGGCGGAATAGAACATTGTCTGTACGGCGTGTTTCCGAGTTCGAAAAACGGAACCGTCGTCGAATGGCTGGTGCTGGCAGCCGGGGAAATCCGCCGGATTTGGAGCGAAGGCAAATTGCCGGTCGTCTGCGGCGGTACAGGACTGTATATTGACAATCTGATTAACGGAACGACGCCGATACCCGAGGCTGAGCCGGAGGTCAGACATAAGGTGGCTGAAGCCGCGGCTGCGGAGGGAATACCGGCTCTGCATGCCAGACTCTCGACCGTCGATGCCGTAACGGCCGACCGGTTGAGCCCGAACGACAGCACAAGAGTCAAAAGGGCGCTGGAAGTTTTTTATCAGACAGGCGTACCGTTGTCGGTCTGGCATCGGCGGCCAATGGTTCAGAAATTGCCGGAAGCCGAATTTGTCACGTTGAAAATTTTGCCGCCGATGGCAGAACTGGACGAACGCTGCGTCCGGCGTTTTGACAAGATGATGGCGGCCGGCGCCTTGGACGAGGTTCGGCGGCTGAAGGCCATGAATCTGCCGGCTTCGCTGCCGGCGATGAAAGCGCTCGGCGTGCCGGAACTGCTTGATTTTCTGAACGGCGTCCGTTCGCTGGAGGAAGCCGTCGGTCTGGCAAAACTGCATACCCGCCAGTATGCCAAGCGTCAACGCACCTGGTTTAAAAACAAGTTGGCGGCGGACGTTGTTTTGGACGCGTGTTATCAGGGGGCGGAAAATATTATTTTTGATGTTAAAAAACGATTATAGCGCTTGCACAAAAGCCAATATGGTTATAAAAAACAAGATAATACTAAATTCTGAAATAAATTGCGGAGAAACATAAAAATGATTTCAAAATTAATGGGCTGGCTTTCAGCCGATATGGCAATGGATCTGGGTACCGCAAATACGCTGGTCTACGTTAAGGGAAAGGGTATCGTGCTGAACGAGCCTTCCGTGGTTGCGATTGAAGAATATCGCGGCAAAAAACAGGTTTTGGCGGTGGGCAACGAAGCCAAACAGATGCTGGGCCGCACGCCGGGCAACATTCATGCCATTCGTCCGCTGCGCGACGGCGTGATTGCCGATTTTGAAATCGCCGAAGAGATGATTAAATATTTTATCCGCAAAGTTCACAACCGTCGCACGTTCGCGTCGCCGATGATTATCGTCTGCGTCCCGTCGGGTTCGACCGCGGTCGAGCGGAGGGCCATTCAGGAATCTGCCGAAGCGGCGGGCGCGCGTAAGGTATGGCTGATTGAAGAGCCTATGGCCGCGGCAATCGGCGCCGATTTGCCGGTAACGGAGCCGACCGGAAGCATGGTCGTTGACATTGGCGGCGGTACGACCGAAGTTGCGGTTCTGTCTTTGGGCGGTATCGTTTATGCACGTTCGGTCCGCGTCGGCGGCGACAAGATGGACAGCGCGATTATTTCTTATATTCGTCGCAATCATAATCTGCTGGTCGGCGAAGGCAGCGCCGAGAAAATTAAAAAGGAAATCGGTTCCGCCTGTCCGCCGGAGAAAGGCGAGGGCCGCACGGTTGAAATCAAAGGCCGCGATTTGATGAACGGTGTGCCGAAAGAAATTATCATTACCGAACGTCAGGTTGCCGAAAGTCTGGCCGAGCCGGTTTCGCAGATTGTCGAGGCGGTAAAGGTTGCCTTGGAAAACACTGCGCCGGAACTGGCGGCCGATATCGTCGACAAGGGTATTGTTCTGACCGGTGGCGGCGCGCTGCTTTCGAATCTTGACCAGGTGCTGCGCAATGCAACCGGTTTGCCGGTTTCAATTGCCGAAAATCCGTTGGCCTGCGTCGTTAAGGGTACCGGCAAGGCTTTGGACGAGATCAGAAAGCTGAAAGGCATTCTTTCCACGATGTATTAAAATCTGCCCGGCGGCAAGGCAGAGCCATTTTGTGCGGTTTCGGAAAATTGAATGTTGTTTTCCTGCGTGCGAGGTGACTTTGCCGCCGTCAAGCGGATTTTAATTTTTGATTGATTAGAAGTTTTTGGAAAATGAAGCGTCGCAAGGTCTTATTTATACAACTCAGTCAAATCAGACTTTTGGCCAAAAAGTTTGCGATTGTGATTTTGTTTCTTTCAGCTTTTGTCATGATGCTGATTAACAAGACTGACACGGTCATTATTGAAAAAACTTCTTCGATGGCAACCGACGTGGTCAGCCCGCTGATTGACGTGCTGGTTGTTCCGGCACGAACGCTGGCCGGCGTTTTTGATTATTTTCGCGATTTAAGCAAAATATATGACGACAACAGGAAGCTGCGCGCTGAAAACAACCGTCTGCAGATTGTCAGTGACAAGGCCCGGGCTTTGGAAATTGAGAATAAGCTTCTGGCAAAGCTTTTGAACTATACGCCGCCGCCAAACGCCAAATTTGTAACGGCGCGGGTTATTGCCGAAGAAGGCGATGCCTTTTCGCATTCGATTATAGCCTATACGGGACGTGACAGCGGTGTTGAAAAGGGGCAGGTCGTCATGAGTGACAACGGGGTTATCGGGCGTGTCGACAAACCGGGCAAGATGTACTCCAAAATCATTCTGATTACCGACATTAACTCGAAAATTCCGGTAATGGTCGAACGAACCCGGGTTCGCGGCATATTGTCCGGCGACAATACGACAGTGCCGAAAATGATATTTATTCCGTTGTCTGCGAAACTAACCGTCGGCGACCGCATCATTACCTCCGGCGTTGCCGGCGTTTTTCCGCCCGGACTGCCAATCGGCAAGATAAGCTCCATTGAAAAAAACAGCGTTAAAATCAAGACGTTCGGCAATCTTGACCGTTTGGAGTATGTGAAGATCATTGACTACGGCCTTGACGGGGAAGAAAGCGCTTCCGAAGAAACTCCGGAAAAGGGCGTCGGCGATGAATGACGAATGGAGCGAAAACCTGACTCTGTATTTTCAGCGGCTGCTGCCCCTGCTGTTTTCGCTGCTGTTGTTGTTTGTTTCGTATATTCCGCTTGATTTGCCGATTTCGAACAACATTCGTCCGGCGGTGGGAATGATTTGCACTTATTTCTGGCTGCTGCATCGTCCCGACGTATTTAATCTGTTGTCGGTATATCTGCTGGGACTGACCGAGGATGTTATCAGTTCGGCGCCGTTCGGTTCAAACATTTTTGCGCTGCTGGTTCTGTATGTGCTGGTAACGAATCTTTCCCGTTTTTTCAATGCCAAGCCGTTTGTCATTATCTGGTATGGCTTTGCGTTGCTGTCGCTGGTTACTTTTCTGAGCCGCTGGCTGCTGGTTTCGGTTTATTACAGTCATTTTCTGCCGCTGGCGACGGTTATGTTCAGTTATCTGGTTACGGCGGCGGCTTATCCGATTTTGAGCCTGATAAACGTTTTTGTGCAGAACCGGCTGATGACGGACGAGGAGTGAGATGAACCGCGACAACGACAAGGGAAAGGTTTTAATCCGGCGTTCGCTGATTATGGCGCTGGGAAAGTTTTTTTTGCTGCTGGTGATTGTCGGACGGCTTTATTACCTGCAGGTGTATCAGGCCGACCGCTATAAAACGCTGGCGGACGAAAACCGGATTTCAACCCGTCTGCTGATTCCGCCGCGGGGAGTGATTTATGACCGCAACGGCGTAATGATTGCCACCAATACGCAGAATTTTCAGGCTTTGATTGTGGCCGAGCAGACGCCGAACGTGCAGGAAACGCTGGATGCGTTTAAGAAGATTATGCCTTTGTCGGCGGACGAAGAGGAAAAAATCAAAAGAGACATGAAACGCAACCGCAGTTTTGTGCCGATTAAGATTAAGGAAAACCTGACCTGGGAGGAAGTGTCGCGCATTCAGCTGAATGCGGCCGATTTGCCGGGGATATATATTGACGAGGGGTTAAGCCGGGATTATCCTTTCGGGCCGAGCATGGCGCATATTCTGGGCTATGTGGCGGCCGTCAATGAGAAGGAAGCCAAACAGGACGATGACCCGCTGCTGCAGGTTCCGGGATTCAAAATCGGTAAGTCAGGCATTGAAAAGCGCTATGAAAAAGAACTGCGCGGCAAAGGTGGAAGCCTGAAGCTGGAAGTCAACGCCTATGGGCGCATTATGAAAGAAATCGAAAAAAATGACGGTATTCCCGGCCAGCCGCTGACCTTAACGATTGATTCGCGTTTGCAGCAGAAGGCTTTTGAGCTGTTTGGCGAGGAAAGCGGCGCGGCGGTTCTGCTGGATGTAAATACCGGCGAAATTCTGGCTTTTGTGTCGGCGCCGTCCTTTGATCCGAATTTGATGACCAAAGGTGTCAGCAATACGGACTGGAAAGCCTGGCTGAATAATGAAAAGCGCCCGCTGACCGACAAGGCAATTTCCGGACAATATTCTCCGGGTTCGACGTTTAAGGTTTTGGTGGCATTGGCGGCTCTGGAGTCCGGAGTCATCAAGCCGGATACGCATTTTTACTGCTCGGGGCAGATGACTTTGGGCAACCATATTTTCCATGACTGGAAACGCGGCGGTCACGGCAGTTTGAATGTGGTGGAGGCTTTGGCGCATTCCTGCGATATTTTCTTTTATGAAGTGGCTTTGCGGCTGGGAATTGAAAAAATTGCCGATATGGCGCGCCGTTTCGGGCTCGGGAGCAGAATTGACGTCGGTCTTGAAAACGAAAAGGCCGGTTTGATTCCGGACAAAGAATGGAAACTGAGACGTTTCGGTGAACCCTGGCAGCAGGGAGAAAGCGTGATTTCCGGTATCGGGCAGGGCTATATTCTGACCACCCCGCTGCAGCTGGCAACCATGGTTGCCCGGATTGCCAACGGCGGTTATGAGGTTAAACCGACGTTTACCAAAGTTAAGGATAAAAGCACTATCCGAAAAATTGACGTTGCTGATGAAAATATCAAGCTGGTTAAAGACGGCATGTTTGCCGTGGTCAATATTCCGGGCAGTACGGCTCACCGGTCGCATTTTGACTAT
>OGRY01000659.1_pt1 | contig 28176 bp, 25 predicted proteins | sample 1553551 | NCBI WGS metagenome assembly OGRY01 (sample SAMEA2580101, study PRJEB22360) | human gut metagenome | biome: human gut; feature: human-associated habitat; material: faeces | place: Denmark | collected 2008/2010
TATTTTTATAATTATTTGTATCTATATGTAATCAGGTAATCTCTCTGCCATTTTGATCTCATTTTTCAATACGAATTGGAATAGTTAATTCTAATTTATGTTTTTCTAATTCGTATCTCATATTAGATGCTGACATCTTATTGCTAATTAAATCAAAAGCATTACCTTTTTTATGTTGCGAATTTTTAGCTCCGATTTTACAATCTGGCTGTCTGTATCCACAATACTACCTCCAGATGCTCAATTATTACATATTAAAGGAATTCCTAATATTTCTCTAACTTCTTCTAATGCTTTTAAAGCTCTAGAGTCAAGTAAAGCTAATGATTTTTCCTCTCCTAATTCTTCATATACCTCTTTTGGAACTAGTTCTTTTATATCAAAATATTTATTTGCTTTCATTTCTTTTAACTCCTCCTAATTTATCTGCTCAGGCTTCAACAAAAAATTTGTAATAATCATAAGGAATACCTTTTTTACGCTTTCGCCTACAATTTAAATTATGTAATCCACTTAATAGCCCTACAAAAGGTAAATATAAAGGACCTAATCATTTAGATTGAATGCAATGTCCAGCCTCATGCTTAATAGAATTTTTTAAACTAATTCGTATATTATTGTTGTTCCAATCGTATCTATTATAATCTAATAATACATAATAACCTAAAGAAATTCCTCCAGGAAATTTATCATAAATATAAACCTCCTGATCTTTATATGTAAACGTTTTTAATCTAGTTTTATTATAAAACGGAAGAAGTATTGCTCCTAGTAACGATTGAGGAAATTCTCAAGTTCATCTACGAATTTTGATAATTGTTTTCATTTTTCTTTCTATTAAATATTTTTACTACAGAATCTGCACCTAATAGAGTAGTACTACATATAAATAGAGTATCTACAATAACTGGAGCTTGTATCCCGTGAAAAGTACATCATAAACATATAATAAGACATGCCACTCATCCTAAAACTCCACAAACTCGTTTACTACTTAAACCACTTTGTGCAGTGAATAATCTAATAAAGAAATCTTTCATTATTTCTTAGCTCATTTTCTACTATTAGCTGCAAATGTAGCTCTTTTTCTTATTTTTGGATCTGGACTATTCTTTCCTCTAGCTATACATTCATTAGTTACTTTACCTCCGCAGTATTCTGTAAACTTACCACGATTAGCCTTCTTTATATAGATTTTCCCACCCTTCTTTAAATGTTCAATCATATCGATAAACAAATTAGGTAAATCTATTGTGCTTGAGTTAGATAACTTTTGTATTTGTTTTTGTAAAGTTTTAAAATCTAAATTAAGATCATTCATATTAAACATATTTAGTAAGTTATTAGTTTAAACATTTTTATTTTGTATTTCACAAAAATAATAAATAAATTTGCAAAGTAAAAATAAAAAATTTAAAACTAAGTAATAAAATGTGAAATACTTTTCTAGATTGATTCTCATTTATAGTTGATAAAATTAAAAACTGGAAGGATGTTTGAAGAACATTGTTTATACTGTTAATTGTCTTTGCATTAAATATAATTACTAAAGAATATACCGAATGTTTGGTTATAAATTCTAAAACAGAAATAGTAAATGAAATAAACCAAAGACACGATAGTATATTAAATCATGTTATTGAAAAATCTCCCGAAGTAGATAGAGTTATTAATTCTATTTTAGATAATTTAAATATTACCTATGGATTTAATCGTACATCTCTAATGATTTATCATGATAATATCACAATGACTAATGGGATGCCGTATTTAAGAATGTCTATTTCTCATGAAAGAATAAGAGAAATAAAAATGAAAGTAACTGCTAAAAAAACTGAAATGCAAAATGTTCCATCATCTATGTACTCAGATTTAAATGCAGAATTATTAAAACATGGCCAAGTAATAAGAACTCTAAAATCTTTAGAAGCAATTGATAAAAATTCCTATACTAGATGTTTGAATGAAAATATTAAGGGATATATTGTAATTCTTATACGTAATACAGATAATTCTCCATTAGCTGCATTATGATGTTTTAGCTGTGATAATGAAATTCCCATGGAATCAAATGTAGTACATGATTTAATTGGACAAGGACATATTATTCGAGATGTATTAAAATATTAATAATTTATGACAATGGTTTTAGAAAAAGATAAGTTTTATAATGACTTATCTATTGATAAAGAAAATGACAATGTAATTTATAATGATCAGCAACATGTTTATATAGATAAAACAGATGGATCCTATTATATATCTGTTACGACACTAATTCACAATTATACTAATATATTTGATTCTGCTTTTTGATCAGCATATAAAGCATTAGAATCATTAACAGACGATGTAACGTTTGCAGCTTTAAAGAAAGTGTTACTTACGACTAAAAAATTTGATCCATCTATTTTACATAAACTTAGTATTGATGAATCTCAATTTAATACTAAACGAGAAGAAATCTTACAAAGTTACGAAGATGAAAAAAATAAATCCTGTGAACGTGGCACTAAAATACATGCTGAGTTTGAAAACTCAATGTATCAAAATCCAGAAAAAGAACTAAAAAGATACGGATTAGGTGGAAAATTTAGTGTTAAAAAAGGACATTATCGACTTGATACAGAAAAAGCAGTATATCCAGAATTTCTTATTAGTGTAAAATCAAGAGATGGCGTATTGAGAGTTGCAGGACAAATTGATTTATTAATTAAAGATGGTAACGATATAATAATTATAGATTTTAAAACTAATAAAAAAATCGATCGCAAATCTTATTATAATAAATCAACAAAACGATACGAATGTCTAAAATATCCTTTAAATACAATTCAGGATTGTAATTTAATGCACTATACACTTCAATTATCAATGTATGCTTATTTGCTTCAACAAATTAATCCAGATTTAAATATTAAAATGTTAAAGTTAATTCACATTGATCATTCAAATAAAGTTGAAGAAATTGAAGTAGAATATATGAAAAAAGAAGTAGAAGTACTTCTTAAACACTACAAAAAACAACTACTTATAAAAGAAGAATTATCAAAAGATACTCCAATCGTATATTAGTAATCGTTACAATTGCAAGTTAAAAGGTTATAAATATAATTGGAGTATCTTTTTTAAATAAAATATTATGGGATTTATAGATATATTAGATGGGCATATTAAAGAATTATTTGGAGCTAATGAGAATTTAAGTAATAAACGTTTAAAGATATGCATGAAGTGTCCATTATATAAAAAGACTCCAGTAGGTCCTATTTGTAATAGTTCTTTATATATTAGTAAAGATGGAAAAGATGTGGTAAATTACGGAAAAGAAGGATACGTTAAAGGGTGCGGTTGTAATTTAAGTAAAAAAGTCCGTCTATCAAATGCAAAATGTATTATAAGAAAATGATAATATGCAGATTAATATAAAACATATATTAATAGGTTGATACAATAAAATCTTTTTAAAAGAACAAGATTTAGCAAATTATCGATTAGATATTTGTAAGCACTGTCAGCATAATGTAAAATTTTTAGGTCAAGATAGTTGTGATTTATGTGGATGTATATTAGATGCTAAAGTCCGAGTAAGAGAAGAAAAATGTTTAAAAAATAAGTGATAAAATGGATTTAGGAAATAGAAAAATGGAATTAACAGGCATACATTATATGCCAGGACTCGATCAATCAGAAGATTTAACTACAACAGATAAAGAAGTGATGAAAAAATTGCAAGAACAAGCTCAACTTGAAATGGCAGATAATTTATGTAAACAAAATGAAGGAGTTAAATCTGCAGCTAACAAAGAAATTGTAGCTTGTAATAGTAATGTAATCATTAAACTTTATGATAGAAATCCCTATCGTAGTATTAAGACTAGTGCTTCAGGGATTATCTATGGTTTAGATGGACATGAAATGTATTTTAGTCACGAATCTGGAGAAATGGAAGAATCTCATCAGGAAATTATTTGTGCAGAAGTAATTGCTATTGGACCTGAATGTAAAAATGTAAAAGTTGGAGAGGATGTGTATTGTAGAAATATTCCTGTTCCAATACCTTTTGATAATCAAGGATATTATGCTATTACAGAACAAAATATTATATGTAGAATTGTAAATAAAAATTAATGATGTTAGAAGATAAAATATTTTTTAATCCTGGAGATTTGGTAATATTAAGACATCCAATTCCAAATCGTCCAGTCATGTATGTAGTAGGAAGAGTAATGCAAACGATAAAGAAAGGAGCGAATCTTGAATCCTTATTTAAAGGAATTAGATGTAGATGATATGACAATAATGCTACTTTACAAGAAGCAATCTTTTCTACTAAGGATTTAAAGTTTTATGAAAATGAAGATTTATAATAAAATAAAAACTTTATATTCATAATATTTCAATAATTTAATAAAATGGACGAAAAGAAAATACAAAAATTTTTAGAATGACTTCCAACAAAATTTGAAGAATTTAAAGGTAAATCTTTAGAAGAAGTTGCAGAAGATTTAAATCGATTATATGAAACAGACGAAGGTAAACAAACTATTCAAACTCTAATGAATACGTTCTTAGAAGAACAAGATAAAAACTCTTCTAAATTTGCTAATGGAGGAATTTTTCCTACAAGTAAATTAGATTATATTGTTTCTTTGCATAAAAAAGGTAGCAAACTAAAAACTAAGAAATGTTCCTGTGGATGTGAAATGCACAAAGTATTAGAGAATGGAGGAGTTGTTGAAAAATGTGCCTGCGGATGTGATACTAAGAAAATTGTAAAAGCTGAAAAAGGAACAGAAGTTAAAGAAAACAAAAGTAAAACTAATTATATTCCTTATCAACCTGGACTTGTCGGAACTCTTTTAGATCTAATAGGATTTGATTGAGGCTTTAATCGAGCTAAAGAAACAAAACTTCCAAAAATTGTTAGTGGTCCTACTAGAACATATAAAAGAGTTGTTTATTCTCCTATAAATTTTAAAGATCGAATTATAACTCCAAATGAGGGATATGTTGAAAGACAAGTTATAGTTCCTGATACATCTTTTAAGAGAATTGCAGATCCTACTGACATTGCAGTTAAGCCACATTTGTATAAAAAAGGATCGCCCGAATATGATTTTTATCAACAAAGATGGAAAGAATATGGAGTTAAATAAGAGATGTAGTATACATCTCTTTGTTTTATAAGGAATAATATGGATTTATTTATATTTAATAATGATTTACAGAGATTAGAGATTAATGAATATTCTATTTTGCTAATTAAAGAATTTGCAGCTCTATGAAACGAAGACAGAAATAAATGTAAAGAAGATCCTAAAGGTATTAAACGTTTACGTGCTTACAGAGAATTTGCATATATTTATTTAGCTTTAGACTATAAATCTCCATATTTTGAATACTTAGAACAAGAGAAACATCAAGCAGCTATGGAAGATAGCGGACTTACTGAAAAAGAGTTTAATGATGAAACTTTTAGAGCTGCTTGTAGAAAATATATAGAACTTAAAGATTCATCAAGAATTCTAAGTTTGATTAAAACTGCATTTAGAACTTTAGAAAAGATGAGAGTATTTTTAGATTCAATCGATTTTAACGAAAGAGATGAATTAAATGGAGGTAAATATATTAACGATCCTAAAAAAATTATGGAAAGTTTAACTCAAATTGGAAAAATGGATGCTTATTTAAAGGAACTCGAACTTACATATAAGAAAGGTTTAAAAGCACAATCCAAATTAAGAGCAGATAACGAGCCAGGTTTTGGAGATATGGATCAACTCCAAAGATAAAAATATAAATAATGGAACAAGAAGTAAAACGAAAACGAGGTAGACCAAGAAAAAATCCTCCTGCAACTTTACCTACATTTGCAGACAGATATGAAGAAGAATTAAAAAAGAAATTATTTCAAGATATAACTGTATCAAAAACAGAAGACGAAGAGGAAAGTCCATATTATGAGTTTCCTAAGGAAGGACATAGAAAACGCAATGGTGCGTGAGATGTTCCTCTTGATGAAGAAATATTATATTTTGATCCAGAATTATCTTATGAATTAACTGGTTATAGACCTATAAATGAAACTCAAGGTTTAGATTTTGATCCAACTCCATTTACTGAGGCAGGTAGATTGTTTATGGAAAGAGGACATTATACAGAATATCCTAAAAATAGCAAACCTTATCGTGATTATTGAACAGAACAGTATAAACGTTGTGTAGATGGTTATACTGTTGGAAAATATAGGATAACTGGAGATCATTATTTCTTTTTGAATTTCTATCGAATGAAAACTGTTGATGGAGAGAAAAAAGCTGGTGCGGGACGTACCGAAGCATTTCCAACTTTTTTTGCAAAACAATATGAATATTTTCACTATCTAGAAATGTGCGAATATCTTTATAAAGATTGTGTTGCATTAAAATCTCGTGGGGTAAACTAATACCTGCCCTCTTTTATAGTAATATAAAAGTAATAAATTTCGCTATATCGCAGAAGACTAAGGTGATTAAAATCACTATGTTAACAGCGAGATAAGTCAATTAATCACTGACCATCGTAACGCATAGAAAGGAATCACAGAGATAAACTTTCCACGAGAGCGAAACATCCTAATATTTAGTTAAGGATGAAAATATATGCTGAACTTATAAGAAATTATAAGAGTCTAGGGATAAAAAGCCTTAGAGATAACAAAAATTGAGGTTTTTCAGAAATTGGAGCTTGTTTGGGTGTTCGTCCTTTTATTACTACTAAAGGTTTTACTACTATTTATACAGCATATACTGAGAGTTATGTTGATACTGTATTAGGTAAATGCTGAGTACAATTAAACTGATTAAATCAAAATACTGACGGAGGTATGAAACGACTTCGTCAGAAAATCGATAATATAAAACACAAACGTGCATCTCTTGTTGATAGTGAAGGCATAGAATTTGGGCGAATGGCTGATATAGAAGGAATAACAGCAGATCACCCAAGAAAAATTAGAGGTGAACGTGTAGATAGACTCTTATTTGAAGAGGCTGGATCTAATCCAATACTTTCAACATCGTGAACGCAAGGTACTGCTCTAGTTGAACTAGGAGGAGCTAGAGTCGGGATTAAGATCGCATGAGGGACGGGAGGTGATATGGGGCCTGCTCTAGCTGGTTTAGCTAAAATGTTTGAAGATCCATTAAGCGCAGGAGTACTTCCATATAAAAACTTCTATTCAGATGATGGTACTGCACAGTATACTGGGTTCTTTATTCCAGCATATGAATTTATGATGCGTCCTGGATATGTTGATAATCGAGGAGTAACCGATACTAAACGAGCTAAAGCTTTTTATGAAGAACAACGCAAATTAAAATCAGGAGAACGGTTATTAGAGTATTGTTCAGAATATTGTTTTACTCCTAAAGAAGCATTATTACGACAAGGTGAAAATATATTTGATTCCGTATTAATTGCAGATAGAATTACTCAGATTCGAGTACATAAAATGGGAACTTCTCCTCAACATATAGCGTTATTATGAGATAGAGAAGATAACGATAATTCTCGAAATAAAGTTAAAGCAGTATCTAGTCCTAATAGTAAAATATTAGTTTACGAAGAACCAAAACGAGATAGCGAAGGTAATATATATAATAATTTATATGTTGCAGGAATAGACTCTATCGATCAGGGTACTGGGGATTCTGCAACACAATACGATGTATCAGATTTTTGTATTGTTGTAAAAAGAAGAGTATTTGGTTTAAACGAACCTAAATATGTTTGTATTTATAAAGATCGCCCAAGAGACATACGAGAAGCTTATGAAAACGCAATGAAGATTTTAGTATGGTACAATTGTAAGGCGTTACTTGAACATACAAAAATCAGTATATTAACTTACTTTAGAGAAAAAAAGAAAGATTCTCTATTTATGCGACGTCCAAAATCTAGTTTAGGAGATATAAAAAAAGGAAATTCGGCCATGATAGGGGTACCTGCAACAGAAACTATTATTAAACATGGATTAGAATTGATTAATAACTTTGTAAATGATTACTGTTATGGAATTGATTCTGATGAAATGCTTGAACAGTTACTAAACTATTCATACGAAAATAAAAGAAAATTTGATATTGTAGCTGCTCTTGAGATGTGTGAAATGGCGGATGAAGAATTAACTGGAATTAATCCTAAAGTTAAAAACGAAGTTACTAAAACTTGAAAAGATATTGGATGATATATTGACGACAGAGGATATAAACGATATGGTATAATTCCAACAACATGACACAATTAGAAAAAGAGGTTTTAGATATTATTGAAAAAGTTACATGTTGTAAGTATATTGGACACTTAAAAGTAATCGAAAGTGAAGATGATTTTACATTAAACTTATATCTAAACCAAGAAATGTCTCCTATGGTTATTAATTATCAAGGAGATAAAGAATCATTTCTAAAGTTTATTGCTAAGGACTTACGTAAACGCCAAATAGAACGAGCACATCATTTCCGAGCAATTAAACACGAATGATATGAGTCACAATGTATCGATACAGACGATTATTGTAATAACGATATATTATAATGAATAATACAGATATTGAAAAAATTAAAAAGACAATTGCTGAACTGGTCTACGATAAAGTTAAGCTTAGAAAAGCATATAACTATTATCATTGTACTAGAGATGCAGAACAGTTTAGACATTTAGAAGATAATTTTGGAATAGGTACTCCTACCTCTATTAATTTTACTCCTTTAATTAAAAAACATATTGATGTATTAATTGGAGAGTATTTAGGATTAGAACCTGATTTAAAAATATCTTGTAAAGATTCTAAAACTGTTTCTAATATTATGCGAGAAAAGCAATTAAAAATTAACGAAACTGTCTATAAGTATTTAAAATCATATTTACAAAATTCTATTATTCCGATACTATTAGATAACAGAGAACTTGCAAATAATGATCCATTTATTCAGGCAGAATTAGATAAATTAATTGCAGATACAGAAGAATCTTTCACTTCTGAATATGAAATTGCAGCACAAAATATACTAATATATTTACGTCAATCTCGCAACATAGATTTAAAAAATAAGATGCGAGAGTTATTTTTAGATCTCTTGATTACAGGAACATGTTATTATCGAGTGATTCCAACTGAAAATGGAGAAAATGTATCATTAGAAATATTAAATCCTCTAAATACCTTTATTGAACGTAATACTAATTCTTATTATTTAAAAGATTCTTATCGAGCAGTTATTCGTAAGTACATGACTAAAGAGGAAATAATTAATCGGTATCACGATGAATTAACTTCAGAAGCTCTAGAATCTTTAGATAATGATTTTCATAAGAATCAAGCATATTTTAACAGTGTATTTGTAAGAGTTCCAGCAGCTAATACAGAAATTAGAACTGATACAGGAACTATCTTGGAAGGAACAAGTACAGGTATATTAGGAGGATTAGAAGTAACTCCAATGTTGCCATTTGATGAAACAATAAATGGACATAGATTACTTAATACGATTCCAGTTTATGAAGTTGAATGACTTGAAGTTAATAAAAAAACAGGGTATTTAACTAGACACGAAGGTGTAAAAATTGGAAATGATATTTATATTACTAGAGGTGAATCTAAATATGTAGTACGCTCTTCTGATTATCCAAGTAAATGTACATTATCAGTTAACGGAACATTCTTTTTAGATAAAAACGGGCAACCGTTCTCTCTTATTTTAGCTACTTCTGACTTGCAAGACAAATACGATATGCTATTGTTCTATAGAGACAACTTAATTGCTTCTAGTGGAACTGTTGGCGAATGGTTAGACTTAGCTAACGTTCCTGAAGCATTAGGAGTTGAAATGCCTGAAAGAATTCAAAAGTGATTAGCTTGAAAAAAGAATGGTGTAGCTATTTTAGATAGTTCTCAAGAAGGGCAATCGTTAAATACTATTTTTAACGGATTTGACGATACAGTGAAAGTTCAAGCAATACAAGCAATACAACTTGCAATTCAATCTGTTGAACAACAAGCATCATCTATTACAGGAGTATTCCAAGAAAAACTAGGTCAAATAGAGCAACGAGACGCTGTTTCAAACGTACAAGTTGGAATTAAACAATCTACTCTATTAACTAAACAGTACTTTGATGCAATGGATTTAATGTATAAAGAAGTTAACTATGATATGTTAAATCTAGCTAAAATAGTATTTAAAAAGGGATTAAAAGGTGCAATAATTTTAGGAGATAAATATGCTAAATTGTTTACTGCATTGCCTGAACACTATACTATAACTGATTTTGATATTCATATCGAAGATAGTACTCGAACATATAGAGATATGGAGGCTTTAAAATCTGTTAGTCCTGAATTAATTAAAGCGGGATTGGCTGATTCTGAGTTAGTAGTTAATATCTTCAAAGCTAAAAATATGAATGACTTAGAACGTTATATAACACGTTCAATGAAATCTAAAAAGCTTGAAAACGATCAATTAATGCAATTACAACAACGTATACAACAATATGAAGCTCAAATTCAAGAAAATCAAAGACAGCTAGAACAACTTAGTTCAGAAAACAAAAAACTGTTAAATCAGATTGATAAAAATAGTAAAGAAAAACTTGATCTAGAGCGTAAACGTATTTCTTTAGAAGAGCAAAAAATCCGAGATAATAAGGATTATAATGATAGAGTAATTGATACAAAGGAAAAACAAATCCAAGTTGAACAAATGCAGCTATATGACTCAAATCCATATAACAATAAAATAAAAACAAATATTTAAACAGATGAGTGCATCACGTCCAATTGAAGTAGAAATAACTATGACGTCTGGATGTTATTTACAGGTAACAGATATTACAGGAACGTCTAATTTTGAGCATAGTTATGAAAAATGACAAGAAGAAAATAGTGATTGAAAACAGCATGTATTTATTGATTTCCTAGAAAATAATTCCTATAGTACAGATGATTTAACTGTTCTCGAAGACTCTATAAGATGTTTAGATTTAGAAACAAATGATATTCGAACTCCTTATATGTATAAGTTACCTAAAGATGGTTTATATATATATAACAAATATTGTATTGAAAAATTAGAACATCTTAAATCTTCAGGTACGGATACATATAATGCGAATGGGAAATTGTTTTATTATAGTAATGGAAACACTTGAGATATTTATATAGGAACAACCGATGGACAAAATGAAACGTTAACCGTAGAATCTGCAAAGAAAGTTGAAGATTATTCTGAATTATCTAGTTTAATAACCGATGAAATTGAATATTGAACGAATAAACAAATTGTATCTATTTGTTATTTAAATAAATGTTTAATTTCGTTACAAAAGAAGATGATTTATGATAATCTTAATAGTAAGTGTACATATGATAATTGCTCATCTGATGAATCTATAAGAAATATGCGAAATTTTCTATTTGATTCTGTATATATCTTAAGTTGTTTAATTGAACAAGGAAGTTATTTAGAAGCACAACGTATAATTGAAGACTTGACTTCGTGTAATTATATATGTAAAGATATATTAGGAGAGACAAATTATAATAAATGTGATTGTGGAGCAACTATATAATATCTTTTTAAATGTGTATCTATCAGAATTAGAAAAATTAAAATTCGGATATACATATGATAAACAAACTTTAAAATTTCTAGATGATCTTATGAACACAATAGATTATATAGAAAACGGAGATATATCTAGAAACGATTATTTTAAAATAATTCAATATTATGAAGAGAACAATTAGTTCAGGAAATTTAAATACTTCTAATATCGAAAATAATATTTCACGTCAAACATTTGCTTACAATAATACTATTGATTTCTATCGTGGATTATCGTTTAGATATGAGGAGTGAAATCCAAACAGTCATTACTTTAATGATGAATATACTGTCGATTTTGTTTCTCACGATAATGCTCTTTTTGCTTGTAAAAAAACACATTGATCTAATGATGTTAGTATTGACTCTGAACCATTAGTTAGTAAAGTAAATAATGAATATTGAACTCTAGTAATGCAAGGTCAACCTGGAGCACAAGGCGAAAAAGGTGCTGTTTTTATTCCTCACTTTGATCCTAGTTCAGGAATGTTAAGTTGAGAGAATAACGGAAACTTACCTAATCCAGATCCTGCTCTAATCAAAGGAGATAAAGGAGATCCAGGGCAAAAAGGAGAAGACGGAGAAGACGGAATTGGATTGCAATTTAAATGGGATGGGACAAATTTAGGAGTTAAAAGAGAAAATAAGGAAACGTGAATCTACGTAAATCTAATAGGACCTAAAGGAGATCCTGGACAAAAAGGAGATCGTGGACAAAAAGGAGATCGTGGACAAAAAGGAGATCCTGGTCCTAAAGGAGAGAAAGGAGATAATGTAAATTTAAGAGTTGCTAGTAATTATATACAGTTTTCTTATGACTCTGTTTATTGATACAATCTACTTCCATTGTCAGACATTACTGGAAAAAATGGAGTTCCTGTAATAATTAGAAACAATGGAATAGAACTTCAATGAAAATATGAAAATTTAGACGATTGGTATTCATTAGTTCCATTAAGTGAACTAATTGGTCCTAAAGGAGATACAATAGAAGATGTTTTTATCGATGAACGTTTTCATTTATGAGTTCGATTATCTTCTGAAAACCAAGCTAGAGATTTAGGAAATGTAAGAGGTCCTCAAGGAAATGATGGCAAAGATGGCAGAGAAGTATTATTACGAAGAGCAGATGGACACATACAATGGAAATATTATGGTTCTGAGGGAGGATGAACGAATATTTGTAGTCTTGAAGAAATTAGAGGAGTTGGAATTAAAACTTTACTAATTAATGAAAATGCTCATTTAATAGTTACTCTAACTAATAACGAAATACAAGACGCGGGTAGAGTATATGGAGAAAAGGGAGATAATGCTACTGTTACTGTTAATAAAACTACTACAGTAGAATATACTGAACCTGCTAATGTAAAAAATATTAGTTCTGACCCTACTAATGCAGTATTTGATTTTTATATTCCCCAAGGAGCTCCTGGAGATCAAAACATTCATGTTGGACCAGAATCACCTTGTGAATATAAGGAAATGCATCCTGAAAATCCTGCCTATGATGATTGTCAGAATATGATCTGATATGATCCAACGAATGCTGATGATGAACAATATAGAGGGCCGAGAGGTTATTCAGCTTATGAACAATATGTTCAAGGTGGAGGAACTTTAACAGAAAAACAATTTATTGAAACTTTAGGACAAATTGCTACATGAGATAATGTTAGTTTTAAAATAGTTCAATCTTTACCTGAATCTGGAGAAACTAATGTTATATATTTAGTTCCTAATCATCTTTCAAGTGGAAATGATTTGTTTGATGAATATGTTTGAATAGATAACGGGCAAGGTACACATAGATGAGAACTATGAGGATCAGGCAAAACCGTAGCAGATTTAACTAATTATTATACTAAAACCGAAATAGATCAGCAAGTTGATGTTTTAGAACAAAAAATTATTGCTGCAGGAACACTTACATGAATCGATATTAATTAAAAACAATAATTAAATGGCAGTTCCAGTATTATTTTACAGAGGCCCAAAAAGCTCGTATGACGCTAGTCAACATGGCAATGGGATATACTTTTGTACCGATACTTATGAAATATTTATGAACAACCATTCATATGGGGGAGGTAAGGTACAAGACGTTACATTAAATTCTACAAATAATTGTTTAACTATACACTATACTAGTGGAGATACTACTGATGTAGCTTTAGCGAAAGCGTCAGAAGTATTAGACGGTTTGATGTCTAAAGAAGATAAAGCTAAATTAGATAGTTTGAGTGGAAATTATTCGTCTAGCTTGTCTTCAACGGTATCTACCGTAGAAAAACTGGGAGGAATTGCTGCTGGTACAACAGTAGCTCAATTAACTGGTAAAAGTTATAATGAAATTTTTGATACACTCATTTTCCCTACGGTTAATCCTACATTCACTAATCCTAGTGCTAGTATTTCTTTAAAAAGCTATTCTAATATTCAAGAAATTGGAGCAGTTGCTCCAACTACTGCTAATTTTAACGTTAGTTTTAATGCTGGCGCAATTAATTTAGCAGGTACAAAACAAAATAATAGAGCTGGTGCACAAGACACTGAAGCTTCTAAAATTTTATATGGTTCAAGTAAAATAGAGGATCTTCCAGAAACAGTAGTGGCTGGAGCAATGGATTATTATTATCGTGCGGTGTATGCACAAGGTCCTCAACCAAAAGATTCAAAAGGAAATAATTATCAAACACCACTTCCTGCGGGATCTGTAGATTCTAGTAAAGTAACCGTAACAGGTTATCGCCCAGCTTACTCAGGATTAGTTTCAACAAATAATATTACTCAAGAAGTAATTAAAGGAATGACTAAAACTGTATCTGCAAAGAAAACTGTTAAAGTTTCTGGACCAATTACTGAACAATATATTTGTTTTGCTGCTCCAACAGGATGGAACGTATCAAATATTAAAGACAGTAACAACTTTGATGTAACTGGAACTTATACTACTAGTACCGTTCAGGTTACTTGTTTAGATGGACAATCGGTTAACTATACCGTATATCTATCGGGTAAAATGACTCAACCTAGTACTTACTATGTAAACTTTAACTAATCATGGCAGAATATTTTGGTAAAGGCATTTCGGTAGGTTCTGGGTTTGATTTAGGTGCGAATCTACCACTCGACAATAGAACAATCCAAGCATCTATTGCTGATCGTGACGCAATGCCTACGATTCAGTTAGTAGAAGGTCTTATTGTTTATGTAAAAGAAAATAAAACCGCATATATATTAAAGAGTTTTGATGAAGATGGTTCTAATAGAGTTTGGGAAACTCTTGCAACTGGAACTGTTGTAGAAATTATCAATTCTCTTGAAAGCGATAGAACAGATGCTGCTTTATCTGCTGCTCAAGGTAAAGCTTTAAAAACGCTTGTAGATGAGTTAAGATCTTCTGTCGCTTCAGCTTTAGATTATAAAGGTACAAAAGATACTTATGAAGAACTTCCTTCTGAAGGAAATAAAAAAGGAGACGTGTGGAATGTAGTTGCAGCTCATGAAACTACTCCTGCTGGAACTAATTATGCTTGGGATGGAACTCAATGGGATCCGCTAGGTGGAACTATTGATCTTTCAGGTTATTATACAAAATCTCAAGTTGATGGTGCTATTTCTGAAGTTAAAACAGAACTTGAAGCTACTGATACAGATTTACAAGAACAGATTACTACAGTTACTAATCAACTTAATAATAAAGTTGATAAAGTAGAAGGTTCTGGTTTAATTTCTGATACAGATCTTAATCAGATTAGAACTAATAAGTCTAATATTGAATCTTTACAAACTTCTGTTGAAGATAAACAAGATTTACTTACTGCAGGTGAAGCAATTACAATTTCAGAAGAAAATACAATCGATCTTAAACTTGACGCTGCTACAGATTCAGCATTATCTAAATCAGCAGATGGTTTAAAACTTGATTTAACAGGTTTAAAAGGTTCAACAATTAAGATTGGTACTGCTATTACTGGTGGAGTTGATGTTGGAGCAGATCAAACAATTGTAGCTGGAATGCAAGCTCTTAGTAATAGTATCCAAACAGCAGTATCAGGAGGTATTACATCTCTAACTAGTCCTGATGAAACATTAACTATAAGTGGTTCTGGTACTTCTAGAAGTTTAGTAGTGAATGTAGCAAAAATTGTTTCTGCTAATTCTGCAATTCAAGTAGGAACGGATGGAAAGTTAGATATATTTTGAAATGAAATTTCATAAGTAATCTTTTATTAAAATGGCAAATACAACTAATTTAAGTTTTTCTAAGTTAACAACGGTACCTTCACTAAATTTAATACCTGGACGTATTTATTTTGAAACTTCGACTGGATTAATTAAAATAGCAAAAAGTGAAACCGCAACTGATGTTTTTGGTGGAGTTAGAGATGCTCATTGAGATGAAGAAACAAAACATCTAACTATTACTAACGCTAACGGTACAGTTATTGATTTAGATTTATCAGATGTAGCTTCTGCAACAGAAGTTGCCTCTGCTCTTAGTAAAAAGGCAGATACATCTTACGTTAATACAGAATTAAATAAAAAAGTAGATAAAGTTACTGGCAAACAATTATCTACAGAAGATTATACTACTACTGAGAAAACAAAACTCGGTAATATTGAAGCTGGTGCACAAGTAAACGTTATTGAAACTATTAAGGTTAATGGAGAACCTGTATCTCCTGGAAGTAATAAAGACGTTAATATTACAGTCCCCACAGTAACTGTAACTGGTGTAGCTTCTGAAGATAAAATATTAAAGTTAAGTGGTGGTACATTAAGTTCAGAATTATCTTTATCTTATAGTACTGAAACAAAAAAGATTATATTATCTGGGCAAGATAGTGTAGAAATTGCAAGTATAGATGCTACCCAGTTTGTTAAAGATGGAATGGTACAAAATGTATCATTTGATCCTGAAACTAAAGTTCTTACAATTGCATTTAATACTGATGCAGGTATAGAAAATATTGAAGTAGATCTTGCATCATTGGTAGATGCTTATACTGCTGGCTCAGGCATTACCATTAATAAAAACGTAATTTCAGTTGACACCTCTACAATTGCTACTAAGCAATCTGTTACAGATATTGATACTAAACTTGGAAGTGGATTTAGTTCAGAATCAACAGTATCTCAACAATTAGCAGCAGTTAAAACAACTGCTGAAGCAGCAACTACAGTATCAGAAGTTGATAATCAAATAGATGTTAAATTAGCTGAATTAACGGTAGCAGATAAAGATAGTGGATTTGTAAGGTCTGTTACACAAACAAACGGGTTAATTGAAGTAACAAAGTTACCTATACTTGAGACAGATATTCCAAATCTTTCAATTAGTAAAATTAATAATCTGCAATCTGAACTTAATAATAAAGTTCCAACTACAAGAAAGGTAAATGGATTATCTCTAAATCAAGATATAACTTTAAAAGGAAGTGATATAGCTCTAACTGGATATGAAAAAGGAACTGAGAGTAGTTCTATTGTTGCAACAGATACAATTAATAAAGCTATATCTAAACTAGAAAATAAAATTGATGTTGCTGCAAGTACAGGTGTCCAGTCTATTGGTGGAGCAGTAGGAGTAATTACATTACGTAATGGACAAGCTGCAACGTCTCCAGCAGTTAATTTAACGATTGCAGAAAAAGAACTACGTGCTGATGTTATTGGAGTAGCTACTACAGCACAAGGAAACAAAGCAGATACTGCTTTACAAAGTGTTACTGCAAGTGGTTCTAATTATTTAACATTAACTGCTAATAGTAAAAGTGGAACAACTCAAAATCTAACTGGATCAATTACTATACAAAGTATAACTACAGCTAGTTCTGAACAAAACGGATTAGTTGAAGCTAATGATGTGAAAGAATATGTAACTTCAATGTTTCAGTGAGTTGATTTTGTATAAAATTAAAATATAAATAAATGGCATTAGATATAAGTTTTTTACATTTTACAACTAAAGCCTCTTATGATGCTGAAAAGAGTCGTAATGAAACAGACGGAACTTTAGAAGAATTCGAAAGTTGTATTTCATTTATTGACGAGGGTCCAACTATTTGTACTAGAGGTAAAGAATATAAATGTAGTGTAGATCAAAACTTAGTAGAAGAATTGATTAATTCTGCAGGACATGCCACAGTTTCACAGCTAGCGGATTATTTACCGTTAGCTGGCGGAACTATGACAGGAACTCTTAATTTTGCAAAAGACATAAACGATATAATAACAGTTTCAACAAACAATGGAGAAAAAAAATTATTAAATATTATTGATTCTAAGGTATGAGTAGGTCAAAATACTGGTAATATAAACGGAACTGTAATCAATGTTACAGATGCAGGATTAGAAGTATCACGTCCATATAGTGCTCGTAACGCAATTGTATATGATACAGAAAATTTAACAAGCTTATCACAATTAGAAAACGATTTAAATTTAGATTTTATTCCAAATAATAAAATTGGAGTAGCTAATGGAGTAGCATCATTAGATAGTAGTGGTTTGGTTCCTTCTAGCCAGCTACCATCTTTTGTTGATGATGTATTAGAATATGATTCGTTTAGCGATTTTCCACCTACAGGAGAATCGGGAAAAATATATGTTGCAAAAGATACTAATAAAACTTATCGGTGAGGAGGAACGCAATATGTAGAAATTTCTGCATCGATTGCTCTAGCTAATACAGTAACTGGAAATGATACCGCATCTACTGCATCTAGATCAGATCATAATCATAACAATACTTATGTAACTCTAGCTACAGAGCAAACAATTTCGGGTAAGAAAACGTTTTCAACAGGTGATAAAGCAATTACTTTAACTGGCAATATTAGTACTCTTATAAATGGAAGGGATCATTATACTATTGCTCTAGTAGCTCCGTTAACAGAATCTAATTATACTAGTTTATTTGGAATAAAATTAGCTAATGGTAATACTGCTGTTTTTGGAGGCACAAATAATAATATTGGATTAAATTTTTATAAATCTGATAGAGTTGAAAATGGAGTTGATTGATTTTGAAATTATACACAGGAAGATAATATTGCATACTTAAATACTAATTTTGAAATTCGTTCGGGAGATATAACTATTAATAGCACTCAAACTAATGGGTTAACTATTAATAGAGATACCGCAGCATCTGCTGGGATACAATTTAGTAATATTAGTAAGGGAAATCTTGGATCAATAGAGTTTGCTGATAATTTTAATTTCTATATTAAGGATGCTGATGGATCACAATTAGCGGTACTAGATTCTACAGGAAATATAACTTTTGTAGGAAGCGTAACCGCTACTTCTTTCAGTGGAAATGCTAGTAGTGCAACTAAATTATCTTCTGCTAAAACACTTTGAGGACAATCTTTTGATGGTTCAAATAATGTCAGTGGAAATCTCTCAGATGTAGGTAATATTATTCCTTCAACTACTAGTACACTTAATATTGGAAGTTCAAGTCTAAGATTTAATTTAATATATTCTAAACAATTATTTACTGGAAATAAAACCGCATGAAATTCTAGTGATCAAGGAATAGCTGTTACAGGAAATAGTATTAGTATACATTGTACTACTGATAATCCTACTATTTATTTTAGCAAAGGCAGTTCATTTACTACTAATAATTATTTATTATGAGATGGAAGTGCCATAACTTCTGCAAGTGCTTTAACTACTACTGCTAGAATGAAAGCTAGCCAAGGATTTTGCGTTTCTCAAATTTCTCCTGAAGGATACGGTATTAGTTTAATAGAAAATAGTGCTCCTTTAGCTCCTACTTACGGAATGTACTTTGGGCCAACTGCAACATATGGTACTCACGGAACAGTAACTGGAGATCACGCTATATATTTTAGCATTAATAATAATGCAGGCAGAGGTTTCATATTCAAAAATAGTGAAGTTGGATGTATAGCATCTATTGATAATAAAGGTAATTTTACTGCGAATCAAATATATAAGGGAGTTAATTTTACAACATCTGACATTCGATTAAAAACAAACATTAAAGACGTACAACGTAATTATATATATAAATCACTTAATATAAGTCCACTTCGTTCTTGAAATTATAAGAAAGATGGGACTTTTGCAATAGGTAGAATTGCCCAAGATGTTCAAAAAGTATTTCCTGAGCTAGTAACTAAGAAAAATGGATTATTATATATTGATAAAGAATCCTTATTAGAATTAGAAGTTGAAGCTCTTAATTTAAAAGTTCAACAGTTAACTACTAAGTTAAATGAACTGACTAATGAGAAATTTGAATGACAATAATATTGTAGTGGGTAATTATGCCCACTACAATTCTAATACATATAAAATATGACAGGAGATTTAATTGTAGATTATAGAACCCAAATAACTTCTGCTCAATATGGATTTGGAGGACAAGTTTTAGGAAAGCTAAAGGAAGGTCAAACATATACGTTTATAGCATGTGGATATTGTAGTCAAGAACAATTAGATGGGTATGGTCAGTTAATGATATCTATGTATTCTTCAAATCAATCTAAACAGTGTGAATTGTATTTTAATTCTACAACGCCTGTTGTAAAACAAGGTACATTTATTCCAGATCCTTCTAATTTAGATACTTGAATAACAGCATACTCTTTTCCTAGTGAAACTAATGGAGGCCCAGCTCAAAATGTAACTTTACTTTGATATAAAGTAGTTGAGGGAGAATATGATTTTGATATTTATGATGCATACGGATTAAATGGACCAGGTTTTAATATACTTAGAAATCAATCTCGGGGCGGTAATGTAGAATATTGAGCTAGTATAGGTGTTGCTAATGATATATTAGAACTTGATACTACCACGTTTGAAATTTCATGTATTAAAACTAATGGTGCATGAATGAATGCTAGAGATGCTTTAGAACTTAATGGATTAGAATTTAAACCTAATACACCATATACTATTTGTTGAGAAGCATATGTACCTGAGAGTAATGGAACAACTAGTTTTAAAGTTCCAATGGAAAACTCTACAATGTTAGCAGGTGATCTTACAGTTAGTGAGGATCGTTTAAATCGTTGAGTTAAATATTGAGCTGTTTGCCAGCATTCTTCTAGAGGTAATATAACTTTTTATGTAAATAATCGGAATACATTTTATTATTTAAGAAATGCTAAGTGAGTTGAAGGTGATCATAGATATTTTTTAAATTGAACAGGAACTGCTCAAAATGTTTTGCCGTTTACAGATAATTTTGTAAATTTGCAAGGTTTATGTAGAAATATTCCTTATTTTTGTGGATCAAGTTTAGTATATAAACCAGATGGTTGTGCTCAATTAATGTCTGAAGAATTTAATACTAATTGAAAAAGTGGCGCTCAAGGTAACTGATCTATTGTGGACGATGACTCTATGGGTAAAGTTGTACAATACGAACGTATTAATGGCACAGGAAATTATCAATGAAGTATTAGCGAAGGTGTATATACTAATTTAGCTAGTTTAAATGATAAAACCACTTCAATGTGGATAGTTGTAAAAGACAACGGAAATAATTGAATATTTAGTCAGTGAACAGCTACAAATGCCACACTAGCTCCTACAATTAACGATAAGAAAATTGATTTAGGAAACGGATGATATTTGTATTATAATGTCAGAAACGATCGTGTATTCAAAGATAATTATGCAGCTGGAATTAATGGCATTTTAGGTACAGTACAATTTTATTCTTGCGGAATTTGTGAAGGAGATATATCTCCATTATTTGATTTAGCTGCATGAAACGGATTTTATTATAAAATATCAGAAGAAGAAAAAACAGAAACTAGTGAAGATTGAGTTACTACTTCTATAAATATTACTAAATCACCTACAACAAATATAGCTAATACAGGAGGTACTGTAGCTTTATCTGCTACTGCTACTCAAACTAAAGGAAGTATTACATATAAAAGAGCTATTTTTTCTAATGGAACTTGTAGTGATTGATATCAAACAAATTCTTCTAGTGAAACTCAAACAATAGACATTAATTCATTAGCTACATTTAGTAAAATAAGTGGAACTGGTTCATTATCTGAAAGAGTTATAACTTTTGATGAGAATAAAACTACAACAACTAGATCTGGAATATATAAAGTTAGTTATGATGGAAAAGAAGCTCAAGTTACTATAACTCAATCTGCTGGAACAGTTCGATACGAATTAGTATTAAGTGGAATTACAATAATTCCTGCTTCTGGCGGAAGTGTTACAATAGGCGGTACTTATAATACCTATTGAAACGGATCTTCTACAGCAACAAGTAGTATTTCTGTTACTCCTATATTATCTGCTACTTCTACTCCAAACGGATGAACATTATCTGGTAATAAGATTACTGCTCCTTCTAGAGGAACTACAGTAGGAACCATTTTAACTGCTACAGGAACTGCTTCTTATGGAAATGCAAGTTTAGCTTATTCAATTCAACAACAAGCCAATAATGCTACGTATTCTACACCTAGTGTATTTGCTCGATATACTAAAGTTGTTCCTGCTAATGGTGGAGATTCTGGAGTACCAACAGTTAGTTATTCGCAATCTACTACATATACATCTGGAGCAACTAACAATATTACATCTGGAGCAACTATTACATATAAACAGTCTTTAGTTGTTTCGCCTGTTGCTAGGTTATCTCAACCGTGATTAGCTAATCCTGCATTTACAGTAGATGTAAAAAATGTATTCGTATATGATAATGCTAATTCTGGCAAGTGTACTTTAACAAGAGTTGCTGCAACAAATCCCGTTTCAGTAAACGGAGGATATATAATGCGTTGGCAAAACAAAGGTTCTGGAACAAATCCTAATTTAGGAGGATTTGGTATGTCTTATACTGGACTTGCCAGCAACACCTATTATTGTACATTTGTTGCAAAAGTACCTAAAGGTTATAGATTTCAATTAGGTTGTAATTCTTTAGGTACAGGAGGCACTATTGAATGATTAACATCCTCACAGGGTACTGGAGATTGACAGAATTATACTGCAAAAGTTACTTATGGTACAGGAACTGTAAGTTCTGTATTCTTTTTTAGTTTACGTGATGGAAACCCAGGAACAGAAGTAAATCCACTCACAGTTGATTTAGCTTATATGACAGTATTAGAAGCAGGCATTAGTAGTACTGGACTTAATACTTCTACGGGGGCTTGAACACTTCCTAATATGACTATTAATATAGATAATTTATGTGCTCTTAGTACTGCAGATCATAGAGGAAGAGTAACAGAAATAAATCTTACTTTAAATGGGAAAACAGTTAAAGTATTTGCTCAACCACCACAAGCAGCTAATTATGTAACAAATATAGCAGTAGCTCAAGGTACTGAAACAATTACCTATCCTACAATTCCAGCTAAAGGTGGCACGTACGCTGCACAGGGAGGAGGACAATATGCTCAAACTTTTACATTTACATCTGGATCTACATCTTCTGCAACTCCAGCTTCTACATATGGTACATTAAACGGAAATGCTGTTTATTCAATGACTCCGACAGGTACTTTTACAGGTATGGCTGGTAGTCAAGTAGTTGTATCATCTAAGGGCTATACAATATCTGCTGCAACTCAGTCAAATCCTATAACTCGAACGTTTACTCTTACTTGAACACATTCTGCTAATTATACGCTAGGTGGTACTAAAACAGGGTCATATAGTAGAAGTGATATTAAAGCAACTCAAGCACTAAATAAAGTAGAATCAATTACAGCTCAACCACGATCAGGTTATACAACGAATTTAACATATCCTGCAGGTGATATTCCAGCTAAAGGTGGTACTAAGAATCCTGAAGGTAGAGGAGCATGTAAATATGTATTTTCATCGGAAACTGTAAAAACCTCTGCTGATTCAGAAGTTAATAGTCTCTGAGCACAAACAGTAGTGAGTAGAACGTATAGTGGTTCTGCAACAGGAATGTCTGTAAATTCTAGCGGTATAGTTACTGGAGATAACAGAACTACAGTGATTGGGGCACGTAGAAGTATTAGCGTAAACACTAGTTTAACTTTAAAATTTACTAATCCAAGTTCAGTTGGAGGAGATACTCTTACAAGTACAGACACAGATACAATAGTAGTTTATCAACAAGCTAATGCCGTAACTGCAACTAGTATTACTAACGCAAATTCTACAAATCAAACAACAACGTTTGCAGTTGGAGGACAAACTATTGATGGGTATTATGCTCATCTAACTTATACATCTGAAAGTACTAATTTTGATACAACTGTTGCACCAGGTAATATATGAACAATATCTGGAACTGGATTTAGTATAGCTCAGTCTTCTTATCATAATTATGCAGTAAAAGTTACTGCAGCAGATAGAACTACAGTAGCTGGAGCAGCTAGAACTGCTACATTAAGATATTCAAATTCTAGTATTTCTGCCAATGCTACACTAACTTTAACTCAAGCTGCTAACGAAATAGTAAGTTATAATTATGGAAATTGAACTGGAACGTTAACTGTTCCATCTGGAGATTTACCCACTGGAGCTGGATCTAAAACAATTACTTGAGGTTCTATTAGAAGAACAAAAACTCCTGTATATAGTACAGGTGATGTTGGAACAGCAACTACAGAGTATTGAACTGGAACTGCATATTTAACTTTAAGTGGAACAGATTATTTATCATTAAGTAAAAGTAACTATACAAATAGTTCTAGTACAACTACTAGTACATTAAATAAAACTTCTTACAATAATGTAATTAGAGATCGAAAAAGTTATACAATATATTTAAGACAGAGTTCTGCAACTGGTACAGTTATAGCTCAGGCAACGTTTTATACTGCAGCTAATGCTAAAACATCTATTACTTATGGTAAACCTACTATTAATACTTTAACTTATAGTGATATAAATGCAGCAGGAACAGGAGTAAGTCCTACATTATCTTATACACAGAGTAGAACACAAAATTATACATCTGGTTACACCGAAGCGCTATCTAATTTAACATCAGGAGCTACAGCTAAATGAACTGGTACAAATTCAGTTAATGGGGGTGCTATTAATGCTTCAACGGGAGTAGTTACAGCAAATTCTTGTGGTACAACGTATACTACAAGGAGAGTAGTACTTAAGGCAAATTTAGTAATAACAATGAATGGAGTATCATCTGATACTAAATCTGTAGATATATATCAACAAGCGAATTATGTAACAAAAGTAGCATTTAATAAAACAGAAAACTTAACATATACTCAGATTGGAGCAGGTGGAGGAAATTCTAGTCCATCTACGAATAGTGATAATGTTATAACTTTTACATTTACATCAGGAGGAACAACAACTACAACTCCTGCTGCAACATACGGAGCAGGCAGTATGGCAAGAACATATTCTTGACCTGGATCTTCAGGAACATTTGCGACGCTTAATACTTCTACTGGAGTAGTAACTGCAAATTCAAAAGGTGCTACAGTTTCGGGTGTAACAACATCGCCTGTAATTACGAAAACTCTTAAATATACATGAACTCCTAAGAGTCCATATTCAGGAAATACATTAACTATTAATTCAACGACTACAGGTAAAGTTCAACAACAAGCTAATAGTAAGTCTTATGGAGATATAGATATAACATATCGAATATCTGCTATTTCTGTAGCTGGCGGCGGTAGGCAAGTATATTTATCAAATTATATAACTGGTATAACGCAAAAAGTAACTTATACTTCAGGATATAGTGCTGGAAATGAAAATATACTTGATTCTGCAGTATGTACTTATACTACAGATGTTTCAGGATGAACTATAAACGGTTCAATTCTTACTGTTTCTGCTAATAATACGTCTACGGTAAAAACAGGTACTGTTAAGTTTACAGCAAATCATCAAGGAAAAACTAAAACCGTTAATTTAACAATTCGACAGAGTGCAGGAACTAAAACTTATGGTCCTATAACAATTACTGACTTTATTTATCCAATGGCACCTGCTGGAGGTGGTTCAGTATCTCCAAACTTATTATATTCTCAAACTTATGGATATAACGGAGCTACTACTGGAGGTGGTACAATAACGTCAGGAGCATCGATTACATATTCTGGTACAAATGTTGATGCTAGAACTGGCACTGTTACTGCTCCTAGTTTAGGAGCTAATGCTACAAATGGAGATACATTATTAACTACAAGTAATGTGTCTGTAATTATGAATGGAAAACAACAGGTAGCTACTACAGAAGTTTATCAAGAAGAAAATTATCTTATGATGCCATCCTTTAATTCAGGATTTTTTAGTCCTATGATAGGAGATGTAAATGGAGGTACTTGTTCTATGACAGTAATGACTACAGGAACTTCTAAAATGAAATCTGGATATACTATATACTCAGGTACTTATGTACAGGATTATTTGTTCTTTTCTGTTAATGTTGCTTGAGCTACTGTTCAGGGAACTGGACCTGGTAATAATTCATTTGTTTATTATGCTAATTACGGTCCAAGTAGAATTCTTAACTTTTCTTTTGTATGACACGATATGAGTGGAGTAGAAAAAACTCAATCATACACTTGAAATCAAAATGCGAGGGGGGGAATAATTTAAATAACAAAATGGCAGTAAAGTATTTTAATAAACAAACTCAAAAATGAGAGATATTTCCTGGCACTGCAGGAATATCTGCTTATGAAGCTGCACAAGAAGGAGGATATAAAGGAACTGAAGAAGAATTTAATGCTCAAATAGCTAATTTTGAAACAATATTAAGAAAAGAAGTAGAAATTACAAATAGTGCAGATGATGTACATTATCCAAGTTCTAAAGCAGTAAAAAATTACGTAGATAGTAATATAAAATCTGTTGAAGTAGTAGATAACTTAACTACAGAAAATGCAAGTAAAGCACTATCTGCTAATCAAGGAAAGATATTAAATGATAATAAATTAGACAAATCAACTTATACTATAGATAAAACTAATTTTGTTACTAAAGAAGAAATTCCTGATATAACTAATTTAGCTACTAAAACAGAGTTAGTAGATAGATTGAATGGCAAAGCTTCTAAAATACATACACATTCTATTTCTGATGTAATTGATTTACAAACTACATTAGATGTTAAAGCAGATAAGTCAGAAATTCCAAACATAACAAATTTAGCGACTAAAGAAGAATTAAATAATAAAGCTAATAAGATTCATAGTCATGTCATTAGTGATATAACAAATTTACAAAATATATTAGATAACAAAGCGGATACAACTGATATCCCTAATATAACAGATTTGGTTACTAATTCTGAATTAACTAATGCGTTAGCAAGTAAAGCAGATAAATCTGAATTACCTGATATTTCAAATCTTGCTACAAAAGATGAATTAAAAGAAAATAACTTATCTGTTATTACTTATACTACAACTACAGGAACTAATGCTACTGCAAATAAATCATTATTTGATAGTATTAGTTCCGAAGAAACATTAGCTATTAAATATATTACATTAAATGGAACAGTATTAGCTAATCTATATAAAACTGATGATATTTTAGTATATTATGTTATAAATAATTCTATAAAAATAGATAGTTTTGATAATACAACAGGAATATTTAAATCTGAAAAAAGTTACGAAATAGACAAATTATCATTATATAACGCATCTATCTCAACTTTAACGGATGATGAAAAAACAAATATCCGAAATATACTTGAGCTTTCTAGTATATATTTTCCAATAAATGGAAATACAACAACTGATCTCAATGAAAAAATATCTTCTGGAACTTTCTCTTATGAGGAATCTACTAGTAATTCTCCTAATAATCTTTCAGGGACATTAATTGTATTTACAAAAACTAATGTAGTTAATCAATTAGCTTGAGATTCAAACGATAATATTTGGAATAGACAAAAAATAGATGAATCTTGAGCTCCGTGAAAACTTTTATCAAATATAAAACCAACTAGTGTAAAAGGAACTTTTACTTCTGCTGCTGGAAATATTTCGTTAAGTATTACTGAGGCTAATATTAAAGTTGCTTTGATAAAAAATGCCAATGCTAATCCTTCTTTAATGCTATACTCGATTTCGGGAACAGAATTAGTTGATTATAGACGATGGTCTATCTGAGGAACATCAGGAATAGAATCTACCAATGAATCTGGGGACAATGCTACTTTAACTACAACGGGAGTTACGATAGATGCAGAAGTTTATATGAAAACTAATGAATCTGGAACATTAATGATTCGACAAATAAGTACAGGTAATATTTATGAGATTAGAAGTATGATTTCAGGAAATGGTAGTAGAGTAACTATGTGATATACTAGAATAATCTAAAAGTATTATTAATATATAAGCATGTATTAATGGATCAAAAATATTTTCCTCAAGTTTTTAAAAAAGCAGTTAGTATCTGTAGTAAATTATTTGAAATTTCGGAAGATAAAATATTAAGTAAGAGTTCTAAACGTAATATTGTAGATATAAAAAAATTAATAGTATATAAATTTTATAGTTTAAAACAACAT
>OGRY01000673.1_pt1 | contig 27898 bp, 29 predicted proteins | sample 1553551 | NCBI WGS metagenome assembly OGRY01 (sample SAMEA2580101, study PRJEB22360) | human gut metagenome | biome: human gut; feature: human-associated habitat; material: faeces | place: Denmark | collected 2008/2010
CTGATTTTGGCATTTAAATCAACCTATAATGATATATGTGTTATTTTATCTACTTATAATGAGCATTGAATAATTTTTGTCGTATTTAAAAAAAGCCCCTTGGATGAGGGGCTTTCAAAATACAGTTACTCGCTATAAGCCATTGACGTTTGTACAGGTTGCTCTTCTGCCACAAAGATAGTCATAACCGGAACCGGATTGGTAGAACATGCAGGCGAATACCATGATGCCGCTGGCGTCGTCGCCTAAAGTGACGGATGCCTGCTGAGATGTGTTTTTGGCGGAAAATTTTGTTTCGGCGCCGGAACAGGTGCTTGTTTTGCCAAGCATTTGAATCGACGACTTGGAACCGGCATCAAGTATAAAACTCAACCCTTTTCCGCCCCAGCAGGTCAAACCGCCCATGTTGGTCATGGTACTTCCGTTTTGCAGCCGGAAAACCAGTTTCTTGCTGTCATTTGTGCCTTCGTTGTATTCAAGCTCGCCGCTGCCCAAATCCAGAACGCTTCCCGAAAGGGTAATTTCCACCTGTGATTTGCCGGTCGAATAAGATGCGTTGATAACACCGTTGTAATAAGGTGTTGTTGACGCTTGTTTGCCTTTGTTCAGATAGACGTTGGCTCCGGTAATTTTGACGGCATTTTTGGTTGCCGAAGCTCCGGATATGAACTTCATAACGTTAATGTTATGCGTTCCGTTCGTTATGTTGAGGTTTGAGGTCGGATTCATATCCAGCCTTTCATAAATTTCGGTTGTCCCGGTTCCCGATATTGTCAGAGTTTTGCCTTCGGCAACCGACAGAATGTTGGCATAAAGTTTTCCGCCGGCTGAACCGTAACCGAAATTAAAATCGGAGTTGATATTCATATTGCCGTTGGCAATCAGGCTGCCGTTGGCAAAATAATTGTTTCCCGAGCTGATTGTTACGGTATCGGCCGTAAGTTTGTTTCCGCCGACATTGACTGTTGCGCCGCCGAAGACAAATTCCTTTGCCGTGATATCAGCCTGAATGGTTGAGCTGCCGGCCAGCTGAATGACATTGGCGCTCAGAGAGGTTTTGCTGCACAGCGAACGTCCTGTCTTATCGGCCGAATAGATGGTTGTTCCGTTGCCGATATATAAAGAAACGGAAGTGTCGGAAATATTGCTCATCAGCACAACCTGCTTGCCACTCATGCTGTAGCTGGAAACTTCTCCGATATTGTTGACAAAAACCGCATTCGGAAAATCTTTCTTCAGATCGCTTTCGCAGGAAGCAGTTTCGGCGGTTTTGCATTTAGACTGGCAGTCTGACCAATATTCGGCACAGCCGTATGGATGAGAAACGTCATCCCTGTTTCTGCAGTTGTCATTATAAGCGGTTTTACACTTGCTGGAACAGTCGGCCCAGTATTCGGCGCAGCCGTAAGGCGTCGATACGGCCGTGCGGTTGCGGCAGTTGTCGGCATAGGCTTTCTTGCAGACCGAAGAGCAGGGCGAAGGATAATAGGTTTCGCAGCCGTAGCTTCCCGAACTTACGCCCGACGGACAGGAGCAGCCGGTGTATTTGCCTCCGCAACTGGCTCCCGATACCGAACGCGGCGAGGTACAGTTGGAAGAGTTGTATATATATTCGCTCTTGCAGACGCAGGACTGATACTTTCCGCCGCAGCTGGCTCCTTGTCCGATCTGATTTGACGCGCAGCTGACCAGAGCCGGGTCGCATTTGCAGGAAGCATATTTACCGCCGCAGCTTTCACCGACGCCGACCTGTCCGGCCGGACAGGATACCAGATTAGACGCGCACTTGCAGCCTTTGCCGTAGGCGGCATTGTAAGGACAAACGCCGTCAATCGTCTGCACGGAATTGCAGTTCTGTTTGGAAAAGCCTTCGTTCTTACACTGGGCTTCGGTATCGATTTTATAATCGTCGCCTTTGCCGAAGCCGACATTAGGGTCGCAGTCGCCGACGCCGAGGAAACAGATGCCGGCGGTCTTATAGGCCTTGTCGGGCTGTTCAAACTGAAAGGCGGGCTTCGGTTGGGGTGTGCTTTTGTGTGTCGAAAAAATGCCGGAGGCGACAGCCAGGTCAGGCAACATAAGCGCAGTTCCTGACAACAAAGAGAACATTAAAACAGATTTCTTCATAATATCACCTCACGACAGTTGTAACCAAAGCCCGTTAAACAGGTGAGGATATATAGAGATAAGCCGAAACGACAGGAAGACGAAGGAGACTCTTCCCATGACCGATTACCTAACACATACCCGCCGGCGGCATCCCGCCGCGGTAAAACATCCACACCTGTAGATAATATAGCGCAGATTTCGGCAAAAGTCAACAGTTCCTGAAACCGGCTTTATTTTCCGCAAAAAAAAGCAACGATATTAAAAGTTAAGCATAAGAAAAATAATATTGTTATTGCCGGACTTGATCCGGCAATCCACAAACACAAGGCACTTACTCACGATATGCACGCAGAAAGCAACGCGCTTCGACAAAGCTTCGCGCCGCAGCCGATGTTGCGGTCAAGCTGGTCACAGCTTGTCATTGCCGGACTTGATCCGGCAATCCACAAACACAAGGCACTTGCTCACGATATGCACGCAGAAAGCAACGCGCTTCGACAAAGTTTCGTGCCGCAGCCGATGTTGCGGTCAAGCTGGCTACAGCTTGTCATTCCCGTGCTTGGCACGGGAATCTAAAAAGAGATGTTCGGCTCAAGGCCGAACATGACGGTAAGGAAAAAGGCCGAACATGACAGAGAAAAAAAAGCCCCTCAACCGAGGGGCTTTACATAACATAAGTGCTGACTAAAAGTTTTCCCGGGCATAGACGTCTTTGACTGCCCAGAAGCCGTTTTTGTTGCTTAGAACATAAATGATATTGCCTTCGCAAAGGCCAAACCACATGCCGTTGCAGCTGCCTTGCGTATAAACTTCAATCATGTTGGCGTCAACTGGCTTAATTTTGACGATTTTAAAACGCATCTCGGTCGGGCGCTGCAGACTTTCATCGTCCATGAAAACAAACTTCGGCATTTTTTTCTTGTCGCATTCGCTTCCTTTCGGATCCAGCGTACATTTGGCGTAAAGGTCTATGGCACAGACCACGTCGCTGCCTTTGTCGCAGCCGGCCTGGCTTTCGCCGAATTTGTAAGTGTAGGTTTCCTCTTCAAATTTAATGTCAAAGTTTGGACGTACGACAACCTGTTCGCCTTCTTCCAAAACTTCTTCCAACGGAAGATTTTCAGGATTCTGCTCTTCCTGTTTGTCCGAGCATGCGCCCGCAAAAACCAGCAGTCCAAATACCAGCCAGAGTTTTTTCATTTCTTTTCTCCTCGGATGTTAGAAAGTATAGCGGATACCGGCCGAATATTCCATCATGTGGTCGAAGTCTTCAACCTGGTTAAGGTTGACATAACGTGCCAACAGACGCAGGCCCCAGTGCTGGTCGATGTTGAACATAGCGCCGAGACCGGCTCTCCAGCCGATGCCGTGGTCGCGCTGTTTCTTGGCGAAAGAAAAGTCTTTGCGGAAGGTGTATTCGCCGACGCCGACCGTGCCGAGGAGCGTAAAAGTGCCATAGCAGCCAAACGGCAGATAACCGTACAAATCAAGACCGTATGCCTGAAAGGAGGTTTTGCTCTTGTCCGTTTCATGTCTGATTTTGTGGCTGTCGGACAGCTGATAAAACACTTCCGTGCCGAAGAAACGGTTGTACATCGTGCCGACGTTAACCGAACCGGAATTGTAATGCGGACGTTCAAATTTGGCGTTGGCGTCGGAATAGGTGTAATCCATGCCGACGTAGGGCAGATAGGCGCCGTCTTGCGCGGCCTGAGCCGAAGATGCCAAGACTGAGCCTGAAACCAAAGCTGCGGCAATAATCTTTTTCATTTCAAAATCCTCGTCAGTTTCTTAAAAAAGTGTTAAACTTTTCTCTAATATAATGAAGTTTTAATAAAAATAAAGTATTAAATGCGTGTATCTGCGATAATTCTGTTGAGGCGAAACCTGTTTGGTGGTATAACTGAAAAGATAACAAGGAGGCGGACATGAAACATTTTGGCAGCGAAAAAGGCGCGACCATGGTTGAGATTATCATGATTCTCGGCATCCTCGGCGCATTGTCCGTCAGTATAGCCACGCTGGTCAACTCAATGTATGACCGTTATCGCGTCAGCCGCGTCTGCGGTCAGATTGAAGAGTTCAAAAAACTCATTAACAACCGCTATATCGCCGACGGGCGTTACAGCAATGTTTCCGTTGCAACCGTCATTGAGGAGGGGATTGCGCCCAAGGATATGGTCAGCGGCAAAAAGCTGTATCATTCCTATAACGGCGAAGTGACCGTGAAAGGTGCTGCCGACAGTTATGAGATAACTTTTGCCGATTTGCCGCAGAAGGTTTGTGTCGAACTGGGAATTTTGAACTGGACGGTGGACAATTCGTCCGATTTGGTCAGTCTGGATATCAACGGCAAAACTTTCAAATGGCCCTGGGTGGCCGGAAGCGGTAATAAGCTGCCGGCGCAGATGTCCGATGTGGCAGCCGCCTGCAAGGACGGTGACGAGAATGTGGTTAAATGGAACTTTCAGTAACGGAGAACAACAGTGATTAAAGTCAACGACATTAACAAAGCCGGAGATTTGGGCGCTTCGTCCAAGGCCAAAAAGACCTCGGGCGGCGACAGCTTTTCCCTTTACCTGAAAGAAACGATGAAACCGTCTTCTTCCCCGGTCGGCGGCTCTGCCGGCATATCCGTTTCCGACGCTATTTTTGCCGCGCAAATGGTCAGCGGCGAAGAAGAGCGCGAAAAACGCAGGCAAATGCTTCGCCGCGGCGATACTCTGCTTGAAAAGCTGGAAGAAATCCGCGACGGTCTGCTGCTGGGATACATTTCCAAAGACAAGCTGATTGAAATTTCGCGTTACGTCAAGGAAACGAAAATCAACACTGCGGACGAAAAACTGGCCGAGCTTATCGGCGAGATTGAACTGCGGGTGGAGGTCGAGCTGGCAAAACTGATGAAATAACTGTGATTTTCTTGTTTTTTTGCTTGCAGTTAGCGATTGAAGTCTGTATTTTGCTTGCTATATAAGAACCTCGCTGAAAAACGAACACTAATAATCCAAAGGAGACCGAACATGGATAGCGAAATCATTCTTCCTCCCGACTACAAACCCTCGGCTGACGAAGAGTATATGAACGAATATCAGGTTGAATATTTTCGTCAGAAGCTTCTCAGCTGGAAAAAATCTCTTTTGGAACAGTCCAAGGATACGCTGGAAGATCTGCGTCAGGGCGGCTTGAACCAGCCGGACCAGCTTGACCGCGCTTCGCTGGAAGCCGACAAGGCGCTGGATTTGCGTACCAAAGACCGCGCCCGCAAGCTTATTTCCAAGATCAACGAAGCCCTGAAGCGCATTGAAGACGGCGTTTACGGCTATTGCGAAGAAACCGGCGAGCCGATTGGCATTGAGCGTCTTGAAGCGCGTCCGGTCGCAACCCTGTCGATTGAGGCTCAGGAACGCCACGAAAGAATGGAAAAAACTTACGACGACGAAGCATAGGTCATGACGTCGGAACCGCAAGTTAAGGATTTTATTCTGGCCTCAGGCTCGCCGCAGCGTCGCGCGCTTTTGGCTCAGATGGGTTTCCTGCCCAAACGGATTAGTCCTGCCGACATTGACGAAAGCGAGAAGAAATACGAAACCGCAACCGCTTACGTCAAGCGTATGGCTCTTGAAAAAGCCCGTCGTATCGCCGGGCTTTTTCCGAATGAAAATATTCTGGCCTGTGATACGGTGGTTGTCGTCGGTGCTTCTGTTTTGCATAAGGCGCAAGACGAAACGGAACAGACGGCCGTCATGGAGCGGCTTTCCGGAAAAGCGCACCGGGTTGTCAGTTCCGTCTGCGTCATTGCCCGTGACGGACGAACCGCGCAGCGAACGGTTTCCACCCGTATCCTGATGAAAAAACTGACCCCGGAGGAAATCCGCGCATACGTTGCCACGCATAATTGGGAAGGCGCCTGCGGTTATAAAATCGAAGACATGGAAGCCTATGTCAGAAAAATAGTCGGTTCTTATTCCGGCGTCATCGGCTTGCCCCTTTACGAAACCAGAAATTTGCTGAATGGGATAGGTGTGAAATGAAAACAGACGTAATCGTTTATGAAAAGAAAAATGCTTTGACCCGGATTGCCATGCTTGGTGCCGGAGAACCGCAGGAGTTTGAGTTTATTAAGGAAAATCAGGCCGCCGAAGGCAATATCTATCTGGGCAGAATTACGCGCAAGCTTGATTTGGCTCACGACAAAATCGGCTTTTTCGTTGACATTGACGGCGGCCGCGAAGCTTTTCTGAACGCGGAAGAAACCGGCCTTAACGAAATTTCGCTGAGCGAAGGCCAGAGCCTGGTTGTTCAGGTTGCGCAGGAGCAGCGAGCCGAAAAAGGCGCCAAGGTCGTACGTTCGATTCAAATTGTCGGATCGCATCTGGTTTATTGTCCTTACCGGCTGCATGTGGAAGCTTCGCCGCGTATTGAAGACAAGGAAAAACTTGCCGAATATAAGGAAAAGGTTCTTGAGAACACGACCGGCCAGGAAGGCTGGATTTTGCGCACTTCGTCCGTTGATGTTCCCTTTGATGTTATTGCCGCCGAAATGCTTGAACTGCGCGGAATTTACGAAAATGTGCGGATTAAGGCGCGCAATGCCAAAGCGCCCGCGCTCCTCTATGCCAAAGCCGATCCTCTGATTGAACATATCACGCGTTCCCGGCCGGCGCTGACAAAAGTTGTCGTCAATTCACACAATGTCGAAAATGCGCTGAAAGAAAAGTTCAACGGCGAGTTTGCCGTTGAATATATGGCAGAACCCTTTGCCGAATATGGTTTGGAAGACGCCCTTTCCGACGCTTTGCAAAAAACGGTCTCCCTCAGAAGCGGCGGCCGGATTCATATTGAAGAAACCAAAGCCTGTGTCGCCATTGATGTGGACAGCGGCGATGACAAATCCAACGGTTCGATTACCCGGCTTAATTCGGAAGCGGCCGCCGAAATTGCCCGCCAGATTCGGTTGCGCAATTTGTCCGGAAAAATTGTTATCGATTTTGCCGGTTCATCGGAATACAAGTTTTTGAAACCGGTTATTGAGGAATTGGAAAACGCGCTGGCCGATGATCCTTATCATGCGCGCGTCCTGGGTTTAAGCCGTGGCGGAAATGTCGAAATCCAGCGTGTGCGCCGTCGGCCGACCCTTTCGGATATTCTGACTGTTGAGTGTGAAACCTGTCTGGGAACCGGGAGAGTGGCAAGATGAGCGAAGTCGTCAAAACTTATCGCTGTCCCATTTGCAAGAAAATTGCCCCCGCAGGAAAATATAAACCGTTTTGTTCCAAGCGTTGTGCCGATATTGATTTGGGCAATTGGTTCAACGAGAGTTATCGTATTCCGGTGCAGGAAATGGACGAAGAAGATTACGAAGAACTGGAAAAAGAGCTGGAAAAACAGCATCCGGACGAATAAAAAAGGAGCCGGTTTTCGGCTCCTTAAGTTAATGGGATAAAATTTTATTTTTGGTATTGTTTAATTATGTCGATGATCTCCTGATTATTGCTTATCACGGCAATATCAAGCAGTGTTTTTTCTTTAATTTTATACGAAACATCGGTTCCGTATTCTAAAAAAAGTTTTACGATATCCGGACGCTTCTCGAAAATGGCGTAATGTATCGGCAGAAAACCGCGAGTGCTTTTGGCATTTACGTCAGCTCCGTTGTCAAGCATAAATTTTATGGTTTCATAATTGATATGCGAATATGAAACGGCCACAAACAGAGGAGATACCTGCATGAGTGTCTGATTAATGTCAAATCCCTGATTTAAGATTTCTTGCATTTGGGAAATGTCGTTTCTTTCGGAGGCATTGACAAAACCTTCCCAATTTTTATACATAGAATAAAATATGTATAGGCCAATAGCTGTAATCAGCAACAGGGAGGCAAGAGAAATTCCCAGATATTTGAAAAGTTTTTTCATGACTGTATCCTCATTAAAAATAAGATAACCAAGTTTACCTCCCTAACCATAAAATTTGGTTAATATTTTTACCAAAATTCCGCCGCCGCAACACCTCGGCCAAAGGTAAATATCTTCTGAAACGGTTTTAACAGAATATCGGTTTCCGGCTTGTGGTGTTTGGCAAACAATGCCGCGTATTTTTTTGCTCTGAATAAGCCCTGTTTTTGTTTTAATTTTTGAGAGTTCTTTTCCAAATTAATTTCTTTATGGATTATGTTTTAAGCCTCGTTTGCACTGTTTTCCATTTCATCAATCTGATTCAACAAACTTCCTTTGTAGATACGTTCATCTTGTTTGTATATCTCATCTAAAATGTTAATTTCTTTTATGGTATCATGAATTGTTTTTCCGATTTCATATATTTTGCTAAAAATGCTCATTTCCTTTCCTTTCATAAAAAAAAGGCTGACAAGGTCAGCCTTAGGGATAAATAGTTAAATTTATTGATTTTCTAAATAATTGATGACACGTTTATCTGTCTGTTTCAGATGATAAAAATCGTAGATTCTCTTTAATGCCGCAGGGTTTTCCAATGATGCTCTTCCCAAAGATATCTTTTCCTCAGGAATCATCATAATAATTTGAGGTTGGGATGTTGCAACAGCCCAGTCTGTTAGTGTTGTGTCGGCCGATTTTGCACTTAGGTCCGCACCATATTTAATTAAAAGCTTTACTTGTTCCGGTTTTTTCAAAGCGGTAGCTAAAATGACAAGAGGTACTTTCTTTTGGCCCAAATAGTTAGTGTCAGCTCCGTGTTTCAGTAAAAACTCTAAAGTGCGTAAAGAAGTTCCGGTATTTCCTACGGCAAAAAAAAGATGATCCGTATCTTTGTAAATATATAGACGATTATTAATATTGTAACCTTTTTTTATCATAGAAGACATTTTTTCAATATCATTTTTCATGATAGCGTCATTAAAGTCGAACCAGTCTTTATAAAGGCAAAAGAAGATCCAGACCGATACAATCATAATCAGCAGCAGGGCAGCGATGGCAATTCCCAGATATTTAAAAAACTTTTTCATCAATAAACCCCTTGTAATAAGACAATTAAGCTTAACCGGTTTAATAATAAAATTCAGTTAAAAAACCGCCGATTTATTGTCGGCGGTTTTTTTAGGCAGACTTGTAGCAAGTGACATAAAACGCATATCAGAATTTTTTATATTTGTCAAGGATAATATTCCTATGTGAAGCAGGCGTCGTTAACGTCCGTAGGCAGCCTCGATAATCCGGTTGCGGCGTTGTTCTTCCAAATCATAATTGGCTTTGATATTTAACTGCGGCGCAATGGTCGAAATAATTTTTCCGGCTGTCGGCACCGTATTCCAGCCAGAAGTGACAAAGCCCCAGGTTTCTTTGGTGGCTTTGGGTTCGTCCATCATCAGAAACAGGGCATATTGCGGGTTGGATGCCGGAAATGTGGCCAGAAATGAAGTCATGACCTTTTTGTCGACATATTTGCCGTTGACCAGCTTGTTGGCCGTTCCGGTTTTGCCGGCAACCTCATAGCCCAAAACATTGGCGCGTTTGCCGGAACCTTCGACCACGACGCCGCGCAGCAGTTTGCGCATTTCTTTAGACGTGTTGAACGAAACGACCCTGTGGCTTTCGCGGTTTTTGTTGTCTTTTAAAAGCGTCGGTTCATGATAAATGCCGCCGTTGATGACACCAGCAAAAGCGCTGACCAAATGCAGCGGGGTAATTGAAATGCCGTAACCGTAACCGACGGTGGCCGTTGTTTCTTCTCCCCAGCGTCTGGGTACCAGAGGATATCCTTTTTCTGCAACTTCAATTCCCTGAATTGGCTCAAAGAAGCCGAGGTTTTTCAGAAAATTCTGCTGTTCTTTTTTGCCGACTTTAAGGGCAATTTGCGCCGAACCGATGTTTGACGAATAAATCAGAACCTCTTGCAGGGTCAGCCAGCGGTTTTCACCGCGGTAATCCTTGATTGTGTTATAACGCAGTTTCAGCGGCTTGGTCGCGTCAAACCGGTCGGCAAGCTTGACCTTGCCGCTTTCCAGTCCGAGCGCCGCATTGAAAATTTTCAGAACCGAACCCGGTTCATAAACACCTTTGGTGGCAAAATTGAACTGCGCGCGCGGCGTTTTGTAATCGTTTAGGTTGGGGTCATAATCCGGCAGGGAAATCATTGAAATTATTTCGCCGCTTTTAACGTCCATCAAAATTGCCGCTGCGCCTTCCGCACTGTATTTTTCAACAGCGGCGGCCAGTTCGTTGCGAATGGGGTCCTGAATGCCGGCGTCAATGGTAAGCTGCAGCGGAATGTCGGATTGGGTCAGACGCTCGTCAAGCTTCTTTTCGATACCGGAAATGCCTTTGTTGTCTATATTGGTGTTGCCGAGGAGATGGGCAAACAGGTTTTTGTGCGGATAAATGCGTTTTTCGCCGTCTTCAAACTCCAGACCGGGAATGCCCAGATAGTTGATTTGATACTGCTGGGCGGGAGAAAGGTTACGTTTGATATAAACGAAACTCCCGCGCCGCTGCAGTTTGGCCAGAATGTCTTCATAGCGGATGTCCGGCAGAATGCGGCTGAGTTCGGCGGCGGCTTTCTGTGCGTTCAGAATTTTTTTGGGATTGGCGTATAGGTTAACGGTGGGAAGTGACGTGGCGATAATTGTGCCGTTGCGGTCGAGAATGTCGGCGCGTTTTATCGGGTTTGCGGCATAGGCGCGGATGGTGTCGCTTTCGTCGGCGGTTTTGGCTTCGCCGGCGTTTGGCGTGATGCAGACGCTGAAGAGCCGGACGCCGATAACGGCGTAAACCAACAGAAACATCAGCGTTGCAAAGGCGACGCGGTTTTTGCAGGTGGAAAGCGGATCTTTCTCACAAGTGTAATTTTTAAAAGAAAAGCTCTTGTCTATTTTAATTTCCTGTCCCGGAAGATAAAAGTTCTTTTCTTCGCGGCCGGAAAAATACTTTCCCCACATTGACTGCTTCTGCCTTGCTTCTTTTCTTTATCGCTGGGCTTTGACGAGCCGTTTGAGCTCTTTGTTGCGCTCAGCCTGATTGCTTATGTTTTTGCGGGCCAACAGTCTTCTGCCTGATTCGCCCTGTTCATAGTCAAATGGTAACGCAGAATAGTTAATAATTTGTTCAGCCTTGACCTGATTCAGCGAAATATGTTTCGTTGCCAGGGCACGAAGCCGGGACGGATTGTTCAGGTGGCTCCATTCGGCTTTGAGAATGTGAATGGTTTTGACGTCTTCTTCAATGTTGCGGTTAATGCTGGCCAGCTCGTTTTCGAGATTCTGAACCTGATTCTTCATGACGAACATGCCGAAACCGACCAGACAGGTAAGGGTAACCCAGAGGCTTAACGTGGCGGTTCTTGTACTGTTCATTGTCGCATTCCTTTCTAGGTAAGCGGGTTAGGGTTTCACTTTTTGACGGCGCAGCGCAGTTTTGCCGAGCGGGCTCGTTTGTTGGTTTCGGTCTCTTCTGGGCCGGGCAGAACGGCTTTTGAATATTCGGCCAGGCTGACGCAGTCGCTGTTCTGCGGCATTTCCGGCATATAGCGCGATACGCCGGCGTTTTTGCCGCTTTGTTCTTTGAAAAAGCTTTTGACAATCCGGTCTTCCAGAGAATGGAACGTAACCACGACCAGACGGCCGTGCGAGGTCAGAAGGTCAACGGCGCCTTTCAGGCCGTTTTCGAGCTCCTCCAGCTCGTTGTTGACGGCAATCCGCAGCGCTTGAAAAGTGCGGGTTGCCGGGTCAATGGCGTTAGGTGTCTTATGAATGACGGTATAGATGATTTCTGCCAGTTCTTTGGTCGTTTCAATAGGCTTAATTCGGCGGCGTTCTGCAATGCGGGCCGCAATCTGCCGCGATTTGCGCTCCTCGCCGTATTTGTAAATCAAATCGGCCAGTTCTTTTTCCGTCATTTCGTTGACAAGGTCGGCGGCAGTGCGCCCGGTACAGGACATCCTCATGTCCAAAGGGGCGTCTTTGGCAAAGGAAAATCCTCTTTCAGCCTCGTCCAGCTGCATGGAGGACACGCCGATGTCAAAAACCGCCCCGTTGACGGGTTGAGCAATAAGATCTTTGAAGTTGCCGAAGGTCCCTTGTCTGAATTCAAAACGGGAACCGTATTTTTCTTTCAGTTCTTCGACGCGGGGCAAAACCGTCGGATCGCGGTCAATGGCGATGAGCCGGCAGTTTGCCGCTTTCAGAATGGCTTCGCTGTAACCGCCGTTGCCGAAAGTGGCGTCGACATATGTTTCGCCGTCCTGCGGTGACAAATGTTCCAAAACCTCTTTGAGCATAACCGGAATATGTTTCTGTGCGGCGGTCATTGTTCGGCCTCCGGTTTGCGTGTCAGCGTCGGCCGATTCTTCAAAACTTCTGCGCGAATGCGCGCCTCTTCTTTTTCCCAGTTTTCCGGGTTCCAGATTTGAAATTTGCGGCCTTTGCCGACAAAAACGGCCGTGTCGCCGATGCCGGCATGTTTAAGGAGCTTTTCCGTCAGCATGATGCGGCCGGTGGAATCAAAAGTGAATCTTCTGGCGTCGCCGAAAATCAGATTGGTAAGGTTGTCCTGTGTTTCCGAAAAGAAGTCGGTGGCGTTCTCAATGTCGGTGGCCAGCTTGTCAAGCAGCTCTTCGGTGCAGCCTTCAATGCAGGGAGCGGTAAGGCTGCGGTAGCAGACGATTTCCGTTGACAGTTCCTTAACGATTGCGCGGTAGTCTGAAGGCAGGGAAACGCGCCCTTTGGCGTCCACCTTGTTGATGATTGTATCCATAAAGAGAAAGGTTTTTCTCAATTTCAGAATCCTTCAACCGCATTAATCCTATGCTTTATGGTATAACATGGGTTTTTATGGGTTTCAATGGGAAATTTTAGGATTTTGTTAACTGTTCGTAATTTGTTCTAAGCGAAATTGTTACGATTCTCGCTAATCCGGCTCTGGCGTTGAGATAAGGAAAAATAATTTTTGGGGATAAAAATAACAATTTTTTTTTGCCCTTGTTTAAATCCAGGCTTTCGTTGGTTTTTGTCTATTTACACCCCTTGGAAAATATGATATTATAACAACTGCTTAATATTAAATGTATCTTACTTGAGGTGGGCTCTTGAGCGTAGATGTACCAAATGCCCAATTATAATTATGGAAAATTTTAATAAAGTATTCCGCACTGCGGACAACGTGATTTTTACCCGTATCAATACTAAAGAAGCAGAGACTTTTGCGGGAAACTACATAACAGTGATTGACGGAAAGGCTGTCGCTGTTGTGGACGGAAAAGAAGTAGAAATGCCAAAATCATTATTTAATGAGATAGGCGTGCAATATTTCTTTGTAGATTATAAAGAGCACGGCAAAAAGATGCTGCGGAAACACGGCGTCTATGCTGCAGTAAAAACAGAGAAAATCCGTGTGTGGCGGAATGTGAAGCCGGGAGAAAAGCTGACAACTGTGATTGATGGTTATGTTGAGCATGAAATAGAGCTTGATGAAACCAAGGTTGCAGCTCAGAACGTCATAAAGAATGAGTATTATGCCATTCCCAAAGACGTACTGGCGAAAAAATACGAGTTCTCCCATTCAGAGTTTGATTATGACGTGTATGTTCCGAAAGGAAATGTAACGTCATATTGGACTTACTCCGACGTGAACACCTTTGGTGTTCTTTGGGGAGGGCTTGAGTTCTTGACCACGCCAATGATAAATATTACGGACTTAAACGATGTTTATGGCTGTAATTACATCGTTTGGTGGGGAAATGATGGAAAGCTGGCCTCTTATAAAGTTCTGGGCTACTTTTCGGCAGAAAAATCAGAATTTTACGACGACCAGATGGGCAAACCCAAATCAGTCACCCAAACGACATTCCAGCCACCACGCGTTGCGTAATGGATGTTGTTGGAAAACGCAAAGAAGGGCTCTCGGAAGAGAGCTCTTTTTTTTGTTAAAATTGCTTAATCTTTTCATAAAGCACTTGCAATAATTCCGAGCAGCGATTAATCTGTTGGGCAGCAGGCAGCCGGATAGCTGCTTCCCGGAAAGGAAAATCCGCGGAAGAGGAAAGTCCGGGCTTCAAGGAAACAAGACACCGGATAACGTCCGGCCGGAGAAATCCGAGGGAAAGTGCCGCAGAAACATACCGCTCTCTTTCAGGGAGTAAGGTTGAAAAGGCGAGGTAAGAGCTCACCGCGAAACCGGCAACGGTTTCGGCAAGGTAAACCCTGTCTGAAGCAAGACCAAGTTAGGAGGGCCGGAACTTCGGTTTCGGTTATACGGAGGGTTTCCACTCTGCTCCAGAGGTAGGTCGCGTTGAGCCGTACAGCAATGTCCGGCCCAGATGAATAGCTATCGCGCCGCAAGGCGTACAGAACCCGGCTTACAGGCTGCCTGACAGATTTTTTTATGACTAAGGAGTTGTGCATGCAGACGACAGTGTCCAAAACAGTACAGTTAAGCGGTATCGGTCTTCATTCCGGCTGCCGCGTCAAAATGTCGGTTCTTCCGGCGCCGGCGGATACGGGAATTGTTTTCCGCCGTGTCGATTTGCCGGGAAAACCTGAAATCAGGGCCTTGTATACCAATGTCGTCAATACGCAGAACTGCACCTGTCTGGGCGATGCCGACGGAAATCTGGTTTCGACGATTGAACATGTTATGGCTGCCTTGTCGGTTCGGGGTGTCGATAACGCGGTTATTGAAGTCGATAATCAGGAGCTTCCGATTATGGACGGCAGCGGCAAAATGTTCTATGATGCGCTGAAAGCGGTGGAGCTGAAAGATTTAAGCGCGCCGCGCATGTATCTCAAAGTCAAAAAGGAAGTGTCATTTGCCGACAAAAACGGTAACGCCGTTTTCCTGCGTCCGGCCGAAAGCTTTATTGTCGATTTTGACATTGAATTTCCGTCCAGGGTTGTCGGCCATCAGTCTTTCTCCGGAGAGATTACGCCGGAAATATTCGAAAAGGAAATCGCGCCCTGTCGCACTTTCTGCGAAAAATACCAGGTTGACTATCTCCAGTCTATCGGTTTGGCCAAGGGCGGCAGTCTGGACAACGCTGTTGTTCTGGACGGCGAAACGATTTTGAATCCGGGTGGTTTCCGGGTTCGGAACGAATGCGTCAATCATAAGGTAATGGACGCCGTCGGAGATTTGTATACTTCCGGATACCATATTATCGGCAGATTGTCCGCCTCCAAAACCGGCCATTTTCACAATAACGAACTTCTGAAGGTTTTGTTTGCCGACAAATCCAATTATGAATTAGTATAGGAAAGAAAAATGACAAAGCTCAAACTGTTTCTGGTCTGCATATTTTGTCTGGGGCTGGCGGCGGCCTGTTCCTCGACCAAAGAGGTTGAAAAGCCCAAAACTGCCGAAGAACTTTACAATCAGGCGCATAACGATTTGGATAGAACCGCTTATAAAAAGGCGGCCGAGACCTTCGAAAAGGTCGAGCTGGAGCATCCCTATTCCAAATGGGCGACCAAGGCCAAAATCATGGGCGCTTATGCCTATTACAAGGACCAGAAATATGACGACGCCATTCTCAGTCTGGACCGCTTCATCAAATTTCACCCCGGCAACAAGGACATTGCCTATGCCTATTATCTGAAAGCGCTCTGTTATTACGAGCAGATTACCGGCGTTGAGAAAGATCAGGAAAACACCCGGCTGGCTTTGCAGGCGCTGCGCCAGGTCATTACCCGCTTCCCGAACACCGAATATGCCAAAGACGCGTCGCTTAAGCTGGAGCTGACTTACGATCATCTCGCCGGCAAGGAAATGGAGGTCGGTCGCTATTATCTGAATCAGGAAAATTACCTGTCGGCGCTGAACCGCTTTTCGGTTGTTGTCAATGACTATCAGATGACCTCCCATATTGAGGAAGCGCTTTACCGTCAGGTTGAAATTTATACCATTCTGGGCTTAAAAAAGGAGGCCGGACAGGCTTTCCGAGTCTTGGAATATAACTATCCCAAGAGCAAATGGACCGAAGATGCCCGAAAGGTCTTGAAGTAAAGGACGAAACGCCGCGCAATGCTGCAGTCACTGTCAATTCGCAATGTGGTTTTAATTGATCGGCTGGACTTGGATTTCAAGCCCGGTTTAAGCGTGTTGACCGGCGAAACCGGCGCCGGCAAGTCGATATTACTCGATTCTTTGGGACTGGTGCTGGGCAATCGCGCCGAAACGTCGCTGATACGGCAGGGCGAGGATAAGCTAAGCGTAACGGCCGTGTTTGAGGTTACGGACGAAAATAATCCGCTTTATGCCCTGTGTGCGGCGTATGAACTTGAAGCCGATTCCGAAATAACGATTAAGCGCAGCCTCAACCGCGACGGCAAGGGCAAAATCTTTTTCAATGACCAGCCGATAAGTGCGAAGCTCCTGAAGGAAATCGGCAAATATCTGGTTGAGGTTCACGGACAGTTTGACAATCAGGGACTGCTTAATCCGGCCAATCATCGCGATGTTTTGGACGCTTATGCCGGTTATAAGGAGCTGCTGGCGGAAGTTGCAGGAAAATTTGCGGCTTACAAAACGGCTAAAACGGCGCGGATTGAAGCGGAAAACGATGTTGCCAGAGCCAGAAGCGACGAGGAGGCGCTGCGTCATTGGGTCGACGAATTGGAAAAAATCGCGCCCGAAGCCGGCGAAGAAGAAACGCTGGGCAAAAAACGTCTGGAAATGATGAATGCCGAAAAGATTATCGAAAGCCTGAGTTATGCTTTTGGCGCGCTTACCCAGAGGGCCGACGTGCAGTCGGCGTTGCGGCAGGCGCAGTCGGCAATGGGGCGGGCGAATGCGCTGGTCGACGGTAAGTATGACGAAATTATCGGTATGCTTGACCAGGCGTTGATTGACGTTAACGAGGCGGTCAATGAGCTGGAAGAAGCTTCGAGAAACGTCAGCCTGAATCAAAACGAGCTTGAGAATGTCGAAAGCCGCCTGTTTGCATTGCGCGGACTGGCGCGCAAACATCAGGTAACCGTAGACGAACTGCCGCAGGTTCTTGCGGATTTCAAACATCGTTTGACAACCATTGAACTGGGCGAAGAGGGTATCGGCCGTCTTCGCCGTGCCGAAGAGCAGGCCAGACTGGATTATGTCAAGGCCGCCAACGAACTGAGCGCTCGTCGCAAGGCTGCCGCACTGCAGCTGGACGGTAAGGTTATGGCTGAACTGCCGCCGCTCAAAATGGAAAAGGCCCGTTTTGTGACTGTGGTTGAAAAGCTTGATGAAACGGGATGGAACGAACACGGTTTTGACGGCGTTTATTTTACGGTTGCCACCAATCCGAATTCGCCGCAGGGGCCGATTAACAAAATTGCCTCCGGCGGCGAACTGGCTCGTTTCATGTTGGCTCTGAAAGTTAATCTGGCACAGAGTTCGGCCGTTTCGACCATGATTTTTGACGAGGTTGACGCCGGGGTCGGCGGCGCGACGGCACAGGCCGTCGGCGAACGCCTGGCGCGCCTGGCGCAGGATGTTCAGGTGCTGGTCGTTACCCATTCGCCTCAGGTCGCGTCCAAAGGAGACAATCATTTCAAGGTTGAGAAGAACACGGTAGACAATGTGACGACCACGTCGGTCCGTGAACTTGACGATATTGAGCGTCATGAGGAAATTGCCCGGATGCTGGCCGGTGAAAAGATAACTGACGAAGCCCGTGCCGCCGCCCGTGTCCTCATCGGCGCCTGATGCGATGCAGGCGTTCAAAAAAGCCTGCCTAAACATCGGATATTATCATTTTATAAACGAATTTGTGCTATTTTCATTTTAATTTCTGAGTTTTTATAAGGACAAGACAGATGACAAAAATCGCAGTTGTCGGCGTTATGGAAAGCGTCGGACGTGAAATTTTAAGCTTTTTGGAAGAAGACGGTGTCAAAGCCGAAGACGTTTTTGCTCTGGAACCGAGGTGCCCGCTCGGTAATCAGGTGTCTTACGGTGAAGACGACGAGCTTGATGTTTTGAATTTGGACGAGTTTGACTTTTCTTCGGTCGACGTAGCCGTTTTTGCCGGCACTTCCGAAATCTCCAGACGTTTTGCGGCCAAGGCGGCCAAACATGCGAAAGTGATTGATTGCACCGACGCTTTTTTCGCCGAGCCGGACGTACCGATGGTTATTGCCGGTTTGAACGACGAACGGATTTCCGAGGCAAAGAAGAATATCGTTTCGCTGCCTTCGGCGATGGTAACCCAAATGCTGCTGCCGCTTGAAAAAGTTTTCAGAAACAACAAAATCCGCCGCATTGTCGCATCGGCTTACATTTCGGCTTCCGTTTACGGTAAGGAGGGTATGGACGAGCTTTTCAACCAGACCCGCAAAATTTTCATGAACGAGCCTTTGGTCGACGACCAGCAGGTTTTCCGCAAGCAGATTGCCTTTAACGTCATTCCGCAGGTCGGCGAGTTTATTGGCGAGGAAACCCGGTGCGAATGGGCGATGAATGCCGAAACCAAAAAAGTTTTGGGCGGAGAGGTTAAGGTTCATGCCAACTGTGCGGTTGTCCCCGCATTTATCGGCGCTGCCCAGTTTGTAAACGTCGAATGCGAAAACGAGGTCGATGTTGACGTGGTGCGCGAGGGCATGAAGTCTGAACCGGGCATTGTGGTTTTTGACAAGAATGTTGAGGGCGGCTATGTCAGCCTGACCGATGTTCAGGGCGAGGATGCGGTTTATGTAAGCCGCCTGCGTCAGGACGCCTCTGTTGAAAACGGCTTCAGCTTTTGGTCCGTAGCCGACAATCTGCGGGTCGGTGTCGCTAAGAACGCGTTTGGGGTAATGAAGCTGATGCTAGCCGAAAAACAGTAAACTTTCAGAGGAACCGTCCATGAAAAAGTTTTTAACCGTCTTCCTTTTTGCCGCTTTTGCCTTTGTTCCCGGGCTTCGTGCCGAGACTTCCGGCGTCGATGCCGTAACCGAGGTCGTCGATTTGTATTCAACGCCGGAAATCAATTATCAGGAAACCAGCAAAAAGCTGCAGAAAATTGAAGATTTGCTTAAAAGCGGACAGGTTCCTATTCAGAAAATGTCGGATGAGGTCAGGTTCTTGGAAGATACCCGCGGCCGTCTTATGTCTGCCCGCAAAAGCATAGATCAGGAACTTAAGTTTGTTCAGAAAAGAATTGATGCGCTGGGAGAGGCGCCGGAAGACGGCAGTCAGGAATTGGCGATTATTGCGCAGAAACGCGAGGAGTTCAGCAAGGAGGATGCCTATCAGAAAGGCAAGTTGGCCGAAGCTGATATTCTGCTTACCAAGATAGACGAACTCAATGCCCTTATTTTGGACATTCGCAATCGTGAACTGCTGGGAAGCCTGATAACCAAACAGTCGCCCCTTTATTATCCGCATATTTTGTTTGGCGCGTCCCGCCAGTTTGTCGAATTTGTTTTTGACATCATCAAGTCGCCGGTGCAATGGTACGGAGAGCTTAATGACGAACAGAAGGATTTTGTCAAGTCAAACATTATACCGGTCGGTTTTACGGTGTTGTTTTCGCTTTGGCTCGGTATCTGGCTGCGGCTGTTTATCATGCGCCGTTTCGGCTATAAAAAGGAAACCGAACATCCGCGTTACGGAATGAAGGTGTTTGCTGCGGTTTTCGTTGCCGTTGCCTATGGCGTAATTCCGTCTTCGATTATTATCGGTTTTCTGATTTGGATGGTCAGCACCAAAGTAATGACCGTCGGTTTTTTCGGTCTGGTTTTGGGCAGCCTGCTGTATTATTCGCTGTACGTAATTATGGCTATGGCTTTCTCCCGCGTGACTTTTGCGCCTTATAACGAAAAGTGGCGCCTGGTAAATGTCAATAACGAAAAGGCAAAACGCATAACGCAGGCTTTGTACTTCAGTGCTTATTCCATCGGTCTGGCCTCTTTTCTTGAGCATGTCGCCATTACCGCCAATTACGGTCTGGAACTGAACTATTTTGTAACGGTGCTCTCAAGCGCGGTAAAGGCGTTCTGCATCGTGCTGATTGTCAAGCGCGTTATCTGGGACGACGAGGTGCCCGAAGAAGAGGAAACTGCCGGAGAAGAAACGGCGGATGCCGAAGATGACGAAGGATTAAGCCCGGCGTTCAAAATTACGTTTTTTGTCTCGCTGTTTGCCGTCGGCGTGTTTCTGCTGGCTGTGGTCGGCTATCCGAAACTTTCCGCGTTTATTCTGAACCGGTCGATTCTGTCGGCGATTGTCGTTGGCTTTTTCATTGTAATGCGTAAGGCTTTGTCCGAGGTTATGCATCGGGTGCTGCTGCTGCGCTTCTGGGTCAAGACTTTCAAAATGCGCCGCCGCATGCTTTCCAAAATTGATTTTTGGATGAGTCTGATTATCGATCCTCTGCTGGTGCTGCTGGCTGTTTTTATTCTGCTTTCGTTATGGGGCGTTTCGACGGATTTGCTTTTGCGCAGCATTAAGAAACTGTTCTTCGGTTTCCAGATTGGCGGCGTCAATATTTCGCTGATTGCCATCATCTTTGCGATTCTGTCGTTTTTCGTTTCGCTGGCCGTGATGAAGGCACTGCGCGTGCGGTTGGTAAACAATGTTCTGACCAAAATGGACATCGACGATGGCATTAAGCATTCATTGTCCTCGGGACTGAGCTTTGTCGGCTTTATTCTGGCCGCCATCATCGGCATAACGGTCATGGGCGGCAACCTTTCCAATCTGGCGTTGATAGCTTCGGCTCTTTCCGTCGGTATCGGTTTCGGTTTGCAGAACGTCATTAACAACTTTGTTTCCGGCATCATCATTTTGTTTGAGCGTCCGTTCAAAGTCGGCGACTGGGTCATCGTTAACGGTGAGGAAGGCCGGATTAAGCAGATAAACATTCGCTCTACCGAAATTGAAACGTTCAAGAAGACCAGTATCATAATTCCGAATGCGACTCTGATTTCCAATTCGGTAACCAACCTGACGCACGGCAATAACTGGTCGCGTCAGTCGGTCAGAGTCGGCGTGGCTTATGGTACGGACGTTGACAAGGTCAAACAGATTCTGCTTGAATGTGCGGCCAAATGCAAATATGTTTTGAAAAATCCGGCGCCTTATGTGCTGTTTCAGGATTTCGGCCCTTCCAGCCTGGATTTTGAAGTCCGCTGCTATACCAACGATATTTGGAACGGCTGGATTATCCCCAGTGAACTGCGCAGCGAAATAAACAGACGCTTTATTGAGGAGGGCATTGAAATCCCGTTCCAGCAAATGGTTATCCATCAGGGCGAAAAGGTTGCACCGGAAGAACAGTTCTATGCCAGAAGAAAAATTAAAAAAGATGCAAAGTAATGCTTGCAAAAATAAAAAAGCATGATAAAAAGTAAGACGTTGCCGGTTTAGCTCAGTTGGTAGAGCAACGCATTCGTAATGCGTGGGTCGGTAGTTCGAGTCTACTAACCGGCACCATTTATTGAAATTCCGCATTTATTGCGGATTTTTTTCTTTTTAAACAAGCATTTATTTAGTCCGATTTTAAGCGTCTTTATAAAGGCACTTTTGAGCCAGTTTATCGGACTTTTGACTAAAAAGCCAATAAAACCAATCGTTTCGTCGTTTCCAATCCCAGTCCGATAAAAATGATTGAAAATTTAATTTATTCAGCATAACATTTTGATTATGGAAATGTTGATTTTATAAAATCTGTTATGGAAATTGATATGAATAAAATAAACACAGTGGTTAAAGGTGATTTTCTTGGAAATGATGTTTCGTGTTCATTGGGCACGGTTTCTATCAGTATAAGCACATGGAAAAGTGAGATTATAAACATAAATAATGTTGAATGTGTTGAATACCTACAAGATGTTATAAATAAAAAAAATGAACATTCTGCAGTAATAAATGTTAAATTTAGATCTGGAAAAGAATGTGTTATATGGGTAGACGATGGTATTTTAGGAAAAATTTTAGAAATTTGGCCTGAAAACAAGTTAGCATCTCTTCTTCAAAAAGGATATAAAATTGTTGGCTATTCATCTTGTATGCTAGCAACAAGTGGCTTAGGGGCAGGAAGTATGGCTCATAATATTTTACTACAAAAGGATTTTAATATTTCAAAAGTTACTATCATAACAAATGGCACCAAAGAAATGGGAAGAAATTTCCATATATTTTCGTGCATAGACTAGGGTATAATATATTTTTTGAAAGAACTAATATGGAATTAAAAGATTTTTTAGAAAAAAGTGTTAGTGATATTGTAGAGGCTGTATCTTCGCTAAAATCAAAATACAATACATCACAAGTTATTGAACCTGATAATTTTTGTGAATATGAACCAAATCCAATAGCACCTCTAGAAGGACATTCTATAGCACCAAGTGATCATAAAATAGATTTTGATATAGCTGTTACGACTACAGAGAATAATAATAAAAAAAATAAAGGGGAATTAAAAATTAGCGTTATTGGCGGAAGTTCATATAATGAAAAAAATTGTTCGAATGAACAAATTTCCAGAATAAAATTTTCCGTTCCTTTTTATCCTGAACATATAAAAAAATAATCTTTTATATTTTAGTCGTTAAAAAGCGCCATTTTCTTTGTTAATTCCTTAAATTCCTAAAAATTTTCAGTCCGATAACTGCACAGTATCGCGCACCATTAAAACAGCCTCCCTCGCGGAGGCTTTTTTTATGGTAATGATATAAAAAAGCTCAAACTTCCGGGAAGGCAGTTCGGCTGAAAGCGAAAGGCGAGCGGAAGCGAATAAGCGCACAGGAACAAGCATTGGCGCAGCCAATGTCGTGGACAGTCTGCTGACCGACACCATTGGATTATTGGCTCCTTTTAAAGATTTAAAAAGAAATTATGATGCTATGAAGAAAGACAACTATGATGGCAATGATAAATTCTTTCATTGCAAAGCTAATTATGAAGCTGCCAAACGTGGAAAATGGGGCGAATTTGTCGGAAAAGCAATGAGTGCAATGCGAGAGTTTCCATATGGAACAATAAAAGGTGGAATACAAGACAGCTCTGATGATTGGGAAGCCAATCGCCGAGGTTGGCGTGGAGCCAAAGCCGGAAAAAATTTATTAGAAAGCTGTTCTCGTAACCCTCGAGACTATTATAAATAAACTTGCATATATCAATAAAGCTTTTAGAATAAATTTTAAGGAGTAAATGTAATGAAAGAACAAGTCAAAAATTTATATCTAAAAGCTTTATTGATTGGAATTAAGGGAATAATTGTTCTTCCTTTAATTGTCTTTTTAATTTATGAAGCGTTTATAACTCAAAATCAAGAAGCTGAAATGTCGCATGTTCAGTATGTTGCTGTCATAACAACATTATGTTGGATTTTAGTTTTATGGACATTTGTTGACTACAAATTAAAACACTATTTATTTTCCGTTTTAGTTATCACTGTATTTTTACAAATGTATTTTTTTAATACTCATATTAGAAGAGCACACCGGCTGGATAGCTGTATAGACAAGGGGGATGTTTGGGATTATGATCAGCATGTTTGCCGTACAGATTGCCTCACATGGAATGCAGTTCAAAAATGTGTTCTGTTCTGAAAGTCAGTAGGAATAATTTCCTTGACAAGTTTCCGCTTTTATGTTAGAAAAAGACATCACTTGCCGCAAGTGTATTTAAAATCCGCCTGATAATTGGCGGATTTTTTTGTGTCATATATAAGGAAATCCAATGTCGAAAATCATCTTTGCCGTCTTTGGGGCGGCGCTTGTCTGCGCCTTGTTCTACCGTTTGGGACGCAGCAGCTGCAAAATTGAAACACTGGTCAGGGAAAAGGAGGTAATCAGATATGTCGAACGTCGGAAAGCGGATATTTATTCGCGCCCTAATGCTTCCCGTGCTGAGCTGCTTGAGCTCATGCGCCGCAACGAATTATAACTACTGCCCGCGTTATCCTGTCGCCGGTGCGAAAGTGGCCTCCGAGCTGGAACAGATTGCCGCCGAAAAACTGTCCGCAACCTGGGAATGGATAGGGCGCGTGGACAAACTCCGCCGTGAACTGGAAATCTGCGCCCAACCTAAACTTTAATGTCTTTCAAAATGTCGGCCAGCCGCGGAAGACTGGCATAATCGGTCAGGTCGATGCTGATTGGCGTTACCGAAATTTTGTTTTCAGCAACAACCTCATAATCGGCAGGATAATCGGATTTTTCCGTTTTCTGTCCGGTATAGTTTCGCCGGCAGCGAAGCTTGTATTCCGGCGGATTCTCCGTAAAGCGCCATTCGCCGATTCTCGAGAGCTTGACGCCGCGGACTTCGTCTGCCGGGCAGTCGGGAAAATTGACGTTGACCAGCGTATTCATCGGGAAGGAAAATTTTGTCAGCCGTTCAAGCAGCGGCCGGATAAAATGCCGGGATGCGTCCCAGTCTTTACGGGCGTTTTTCCCCATATGCTGTGAAAAGGCAATGGCAGGTACGCCGCGGATGATGCCTTCCATAGCCGCACCGATTGTGCCCGAGTAGGTAACGTCTTCGGCAAGATTGCGCCCGAAGTTGACGCCGGACAGCAGCAAGTCGGGATGTTTGTCGCGAAAAAGAAAACGCAGAGCCATATAGACGCAGTCGCCCGGCGTGCCGTCGATGGCAAAATGCCAGTCGTCGATTTTTTTTATCTGTCTGACTTCTTCTGCGGAAGCGCAGTCACGCGGCAGCAGCATTGACGACACATGTGCATGCCCGGAACTGCTTTTTTGTCGGTCCGGCGCGGCTACCCAGACGTCGCCGCAGATTTTGCGGGTTTCCTCTTCCAGAATTTTTATGCCTTCGGCATCAATGCCGTCGTCGTTGCATATGAGAATCCGGGCATTTTTCAGGTCTGATATCGGCTTAAAAAACATGAGCGCTCCTTTGGTTGCAATAATTCATAATATGAAACAGAAATCGCCACTATTCAATGGTTTTAATTGAAATTTGCGCTTTAACGATTATCTGGACTCTGAAAACGCAATTTCAGGGAGGAAGACAATGAAGAAAGTTTCTTTTGCTTTGGTGCTGGTAATGTTTCTGTTTGCCTGTGCCACGTCGGAAAAATACGACCGGAAGCTGGCCGGCTGGGTCGGCAAGACCGAAAGTTCGCTGGTCGCCAAATGGGGCCGCCCGAGCGCAACCCGCATTCTGGACAACGGCGACAAGATTATAACCTATACCAAGGCCAATAATGTCTATGTGCCGTCTGAATACTACATTTACAACACGACCGGCGCCCAGCCGAGCGATACCGTGCTCTATTCGCCGTTTATGGACAACTATGACTTTGGCCCCTACAGCCAGACTTTCGGCTATCAGGTCGAGGAAATCTGCCAGACCGCATTCCTGATTCAGGACGGTATCATCACCGGCTGGAAGTGGCGCGGCAACGATTGCGTCGCCCGCTGATTTCTGCCGAAACGCAGTCAGTCCCGGGAGTCTGTTTCCGGGACTTTTTCTTACGTTAAAACATCGTTAAAACCGGAACAAAAATAAAAATTAAAGATTAAGCCGAATCAGCTTTTTGTAACCAATTGTTAACTTAAATATGGTGCAATCTCTTATGTCCGGAAAACCGGCAGAGTCTTGCTTAAATACGTGTGGGAAAGAAAATGGGATTATTTTTAGATTTGCCGAATAAAATTAAAAACTCCGGTTTTCTGATTCTCTGCGTCCTGCTTTTTTTCTATTTCAGCTTTTACACCATCAACGGCGAGCGCGGCCTGCTCAAATATATGTATCTGAGCAAGGAAATCGCCTATGCCAGAACCATTGCCGCCCAGTACAGCGCCCAAAAACAGAAACTTGAAGCCAAGGTTCGCCTGCTTTCTTCCTCCAGCCTGGATTTGGATATGCTCGACGAACGGGCCCGCGTGGTTTTGAATTTTGCCGGCAATGACGAGTTTGTCATTCTTGACGAGACCGAAAATAAGTAAAAAAGCCTTATCTGGAAACCTTTAAAAATCGTTCATTATCAATATGTTAATCGCCGAGTTGGGATAACTGGGCAAAAAAAGCTGTATTTTTGGAATTTAATTTGCTATACAATACATTGCTAAATTTGTTTAATAACAATTTATTGACCCGGCGTGTCCGGGCTGGGATTTGTATGAATATAGTCAATGACAAGGCGCCGGCTCATATGCAGTATAAGGAAAAGAAGCCGCTTTTCTCGGAAAAGGAAATCATTTTCCGCAGTTCCGGCTGTGCCAAGGTCTGGCAGATTTCTTCGCGGGCGCAGGTCGTTTTTCTGGCCGTGCTGCTGCTGATTGGCATGTGGAGTTTCTATTCGTATTACCTTTACAACCGCTCCGGCCACATCATTTCGTACAAGAACCGCGAACTGGACGAAACGCGCGACGCCTACGTCGAACTGATGACCGACTTCGTGGCCCTGCACAAAAACATCGGCGCCATGATTAGTTCGATAGACAGCGGCGGCGTCAAAAACAACAAGGAGTTTGACAATTATAAACGTCAGGCGATGATTGTCGAAGACAAAATCAGACAGATTACCGACGAAAAGGACTGGCTCAGCAGCGAAACCCTTTCGCAGAAGACCTCTTTGAGCGAAGCCCTGTTACAGCGCGACATTGCCGCTTCCGAACGCGACGAACTGAAAAAGCAGATGAGCAGTCTGGAAGAAACCATTAAGGAAATCAAAAAGGCCGAGATGGAAGTTCTGGAACGCATTGACGGCATTGCCGGCAAGGAAATGGGCAAAATAAAGTCTGCCATCAATTCCATCAACCAGGCTCTTAAAAACAAGGGATTGTATTTTAATGCACTGGCAAACTCAAAACGCAAAAACAACAGCGGCGGCCCTTATATTCCGGACCGCCGTAATTTGGTTAAAGACAAGGAACTTGACGACAAGATCTCCAAGATTTTCGAAAGTTACGACGATTTGGAATACTATAAGGAAGTCGTTCAGTATATTCCCATCGGCAAACCGGTTTGGAGCTATTGGGTAACGTCGCAGTACGGTTCGCGTTCCGATCCGTTTAACGGCAAACGCGCCCGTCATAAGGGCATGGACCTTGCCAGCCGCACCGGCAACAAAATCAAGGTCAAGGCCAAGGGCAAAGTTACGCGCGCCGAATATGCCGGCGGCTACGGAAACCTTGTCGTCGTTGACCATGGCAACGGTTTTCAGACGAAATATGCACATATGAACAAAATCTATGTTAAAAAAGGACAATATGTGGAGTATGATGAAACATTGGGAGAGGTTGGCACAACCGGACGTTCTACCGGCCCGCATCTTCATTATGAAGTTTTGTATATGGGAAAAAACGTCGACCCGATGCCGTTCTTGAAAGCTAAAATATCTTAAAGGATAAAACTATGTTTAAAAAGCTAAAACGTCTCGCTTATCTGAAATTTGCCCGCAAGCTGAACAATGCGCCGACGGTGCCCGTTCCGAGCATCATCAGCGAAAATACCAAGCTTACCGGCGACATCATCAGCAACGGCATTGTCCATGTTGACGGCCGCGTCGAAGGCGATATTACCTGCGAAGAACTGGTTATCGGTCTTAAAGGTGCCGTCATCGGTTCGGTCAATGTCAGCAATCTGCATCTTTACGGTCTGTTGCAGGGCAAGGCGAACGTAGACAAGCTGTTTGTCGCCAAAACCGCCAAGCTTTTGGGCGACGCGACTCACAATCAGATTGCTATTGAACCCGGCGCTTATATTGACGGACATTGCATCCGCTCCGGCGCGCCGATTCCGGCCGAACAGTCCAAACCGGATTTGATGCTTACCGATTCTCATGCCCGGACGTCAAAAAAAGTTGCAAACAACTAAAACAAAGCCCTCTCATTTGAGAGGGCTTTTTTCATATCAGGGTAATTTTGACCGCCTTTCCGTAGGCTTTGGCCAGC
>OGRY01000678.1_pt1 | contig 27854 bp, 15 predicted proteins | sample 1553551 | NCBI WGS metagenome assembly OGRY01 (sample SAMEA2580101, study PRJEB22360) | human gut metagenome | biome: human gut; feature: human-associated habitat; material: faeces | place: Denmark | collected 2008/2010
GGCGGCTCCGCACGGAACCGCCGCAGGACATACCGGGGAGGAAAGCCGGTCAAAGCCATCCGCCGTTGGCGGCCAGTCCGGCACGGGAAACGACGGCGAATTCGCGCACGAACTCCGTATCGCCCGACACCGCGCTTATCCGAAGCATGGAAGTTCCCGGTTCGGGACAGTCGAAAGTGATCTTCGTACCGTCGAACACCGCCTTCGAAGAGGACAGCCCCAGGTTGCCCGGCGATACGAACGACGCGGCAGTCAGCGCAACCCGGCTCCGGTCGCCCCCGAAATAACGCGCGAAGTCCACGGTCACCGGCTCTCCGGTCCTCACATAGACGGCGTGAGTCCCCTTGACGGCAAACAGCAGTTTCAGGGCGTCGATACAGCCTCCGCCCATTTTATTCTTATAGACGGCCATATCGGCAATAGGACCCAGCTCCCCGTCCTTCGAGCCGGCGAAGCAGTCGTCGATGCCGTAAACGGAACTCAATAGCAGGGCCTTGAATTCGGCCGGCGTATATTTCTTTCCGTTCTGCGCCGCGTAAGCAAGCCCCAGGGCCGCAACGCCCGAAACGTGCGGGCACGCCATCGAAGTCCCCTGCATAAAACCGTAGCCGTACATCCCGCCATCCTTGCGTCCGTCCTGATAAGCGATCGCATCGTCGCAGAGGATCGTGCTCAAAATCTGCGCATTGCTATAAAAGACCGTCCTCCCGTCGGAAGCGGTCCGCGTCGTCTTTCCGGAATAGCGGTCGCCTCCCGGGGCCGCGATGTCGACCCACGGTCCGTAGTCGGTATAATAGGCCGGGCGGAAACTCCAGTCCATCGCCCCGACGGCGATCACCGGATCGTAGGCGGCCGGATAGATCCGGACGTCGCCGTAAACGTCGCCCTCGTTGCCGGCGGCGAAAATCACAAGCCCGCCCTGCAACGGGGAGTTCGGGTTCCGGGTCCCCGCCCCGCGGACAAAGGTGTCGATGGCGTCGCGCATGATGCCATAATTGCTCTTCCACTCCCGCTCAAACTCCTCGGGGGTGATCTTCGTGCCGTCCGCCGTTTCGAGATTGTATCCCCAACTGTTCTGGGCGATGATCGCACCGTTGGTCCAGGCATATTCGAAGGCCTTGACCGTCGGGTTTCCCTTGCCGCCGGTCGTGCTGTTGCCCATGATCTGGCACGACATGATCCGCACGCCGCCGCTGTTGCTCCGCCCGCCGGCGATGCCGCAAACGCCCCGGCCGTTGTTGTTCACGGCGGCGATGACGCCTGCGACATGCGTTCCGTGGTCCGCGTATTCCGGATTGCGGTCATCCCCGCCGACCGACTTCCAGTCGAGTTCGGGGGTGTCGTCCCAGAAATTATAGCCGTGTTCCTGCGAATTCTTCGGATTCGACCAGATGTTCGCCCGCAGGTCGGGATGGGTGATCTGCACGGGTTCGTCGATCACCGCGACGATAACCTCCTCGCTGCCCGTGCAGAGCTGCCAGGCATCCAGCAGGTCGATGTCGGCCCCCGCCTCCGGCTTGACGGCGACATCCGGAAAGAGGCCTCCGCCCGGGTTGTCGTAATTCCACTGAAAAGGCAGCATCGGATCGTTCATCGCCTTCGCGGCGCGGGTCTCGCCCACACGGGAAAACATGCCCTCGGAAGCCGGAACGGCAGGGCCTTCGCTCATCGGACGGATATAGCGGGGATCAATCCCGTACTCCACGACCGCAACGCCGGGCAACGCCGCCAGCCGTTCGCCGACCTCGGAGAGTTGAATTTCGTCGTCGAACGCGATCGTATACCAGCGGTTGATGCCCGTCTCCTCGTAAACGTCCTCCCACTCGGGATTGTATGCGACGACACGTTCGAAACGCCCGGCGTCGATTTCATGCAGGATTGCGTCGATGCCGCCGACACCCGAACGGGTCGCGACACCGCTGCGTGTCGCGGGCAGCTGCGCCTGCGCAGCGGCAACCGCCTGTGCCGTTTCGGGCGACAGCTTTACGGAAAGACTCCCCCGCAACGCCAGCCGCGAAGTCGGGGAACCCAGCACCCGGGCCTTCCGTCCGCCATTGCCGCCGGCAGAGTCCGCAGGCTCTTCCGTACAGGCAAATACCGCCAACAGCCCGCAGAGGAGTAGCAATTTTTTCATAGATCGTCAAACTTTTCGATTTTCCAAAGATATGATTTTTCCGCCAAAGTGCATGACCCGGGAGGTAAAATCGCCCCGGAGTTCCAAAAAAGGAGATTTTTTTACTATTTTTGCAACCGAATACCACTACGATTATGAATTTCAAGAAAATATCGCTGCTCATCGTGCTGCTGCTCATCGCAGACCAGGCGCTCAAAATCTGGATCAAGACCCACATGCACCTCGACGAGTCGATCGTCGTCTTCCCCGACTGGTTCCAGCTGCGGTTCATCGAGAACAACGGCGCGGCCTTCGGCATGCACATCGCCTCGCGCGGAGGCTTCGACTGGGGCAAGCTGCTGCTGGGCGTCTTCCGGATCGTCATGGTCGGATTCATCGGCTGGCTGATGCACCACCTCTGCACCAAACGCCAAGACACGCCCAAGGGAGTGATCGTCGGCCTCGCGCTGATCTTCGCCGGCGCCATGGGCAACATCCTCGACAGCGCATTCTACGGATTGATCTTCTCCGAATCGACGCCCTACACGGTGGCTCAATTCGGGGGGCACTACGCCGGGTTTATGATGGGCAAAGTGGTCGACATGTTCTATTTCCCGCTGTTCCAATGGAACGGCGTACCCCGCCTGCTGCGGTTTCTGGTCGACAGCAACAACTATTTCTTCGGCGCGATCTTCAATCTGGCCGATGCCTACATCTCGGTGGCAGTCGTCTATCTGCTTCTGTTTCAGCACAAGTTCTTCAGCAAGTAGATTTTTTTTGAAAAAAGAGTTGGTGTTTCAGAAAAAAGTATTACTTTTGCACACCGCAATTCCAGAAATGCCCAGGTGGCGGAATAGGTAGACGCGCACGTTTCAGGTGCGTGTGCCGCAAGGCGTGCAGGTTCGATTCCTGTCCTGGGCACAAAAAATCCCGTTAGAGGAAACTCTGAGGGGATTTTTCTTTTTCCGTGTCCGCATCGTGTCCGCAATTTCATGGAGAAGGGCTCTGATTTTTCCCTGCCAGAAAGACAAAACCAGATTATTTTTGTAATTTTGTATAAACCGATTCCAAACAAACGACGAACTATCCAGATTCTGATGTAATCCCTATGTTTACAATCAGAGTTGACTGCGATGAAAGCGGATAGATGAAAAAGCTATCGAGATTTTGGTTAGATTAAAGTTGCGAGACCTTTACTAACTAAAACGACGATAGCCATGAGAGAACGAAGAAATGAAATTATTTCAAAGGACAAAAGATTTATGTAGGAATCGACGTCCATTTGAAGAGTTGGTCGGTAACGGTCTTGTCCGCGACCTCTGTACTGAAGAAATTCAGTCAAAATCCGGCCCCGGAAGCGTTGCACGGATTTCTGACGAGGAGTTTATCCGGGAGCCGAGTATCATTCGGTGTACGAAGCGGGCTTTTGCGGATTCTGGATACACGAACGCCTGACGGCATTGGGGATCGACAACATCGTGGTCAACCCGGCCGACGTACCGACCAAGAGCAGCGAAAAGCTGCGTAAGAGTGACGCCGTGGACAGCGGCAAGCTGGCGCGGAGTTTAAGAGCCAACGAACTGAAAGGCATTTATACGCCGGACAGTGTATCGTTGGAAATGCGTTCCTTGATAAGATTGAAGAACTCGATCACCAAAGACACGACCCGTCAGAAGAACCGGATCAAGTCCCAGTTACGGTGTTTAGGCATCGGGATTCCGCAGGAGTTCCTCGAACCTTTCTCCAACTGATCGAAACGCTTTTTCGCATGGCTGAAAGAGGTTGAGACACTCACTCCGAGCGATCGTCAGGCCCTCGACATTCAGCTCCGGCATCTGGAGGAACTACGCCGTCAGAAGTTGGAGATGACACGGGCTTTACGGGCCTTGGCCAAGGCGGACCGATTCCGCGAACCGCAGCGGTTGATTATGAGCGTTCCGGGGTTCGGGCAGACTACGGGAATGGCGTTTCTGTCGGAGATATGCGACATAACCCGTTTCCGCAATGCCGAACAACTGGCCGCCTATATCGGGATGATCCCGATGTGCCATAGCAGCGGAGAGAAAGACGGAACAGGAGACATTACCGTGCGAAAACACGCCGTCATGCGCTGTAATCTGATAGAGGCTGCATGGGTGGCTATACGCCAAGATCCCGCGATGAATCTGTTTTATACAGAACAATGCAAGCGGATGCCCAAGAGCAAGGCCATCGTAAAGGTCGCCCGCAAACTGGTAAATAGACTATACTTCGTGTTGAAACACCAGACCGAATATGTCAATAGTGTCGTGTCATAAGCAACCCCTTCCGGTAAACGGATTTTCCCAGAGAGAATACTACATATTGCGTGCGGCTTTGGAGTCCGCTTAATGTAAAATGCTCCTCTGGCCTTTGTAAACTAATACAGGAACATGCGGCAGAATACTGACCGCTGTGGAAAGTCTGTCTACCGAAGGATTTTTACGGGTTCTGAAATCACGGCTTTCGCAAGAGCCAAAGGTCAAAGCACATCGTGACTCCGCACCGACTCGATCGAAGGCCGGCGGAGACACGCTGTGCCTTGACCTTTGGCCGGGAAACTCATCAAGAATCGCAATGTATTGCAAATGAAATAAAAACAAATTTAACCGAAAACTTTGATCCAGATTTATTTGGATTGTAACAGGAAACGGCAGCATGGGGCCGGAACATTGTCCCCGGTCTCGTAGACCAATGAAATTTCGGACTTATTCCATGCTCTGATGTCTTTATTTCCTCAAAGTTATAATCATTAAAGTGAATATACGAATGACACTCCTGATCAGCATCGAATACCGTACCCGCTGGGGCGAACAGCTCGTACTCCGCCTCGGCAAGCGGCGCATCGCCCTGCAATACGCCGACGGCGGCGTCTGGACCTGCGCCGTAGAGCGGTACGCCCCTGCGGCGCAGCCGGCAGAATACCGTTACGAAGTCGAGCGCGAGGGCGTGTGCATCCGCAGCGAATGGCGGCCGCACACGCTGCGGATCCCGTCCCGGGAGGGGGTGCGTACGCTGCGCATTCGCGACCGCTGGCAGGAGATGCCCTCCGACACGCCGTTCTACTCCTCGGCATTCACCCGGGGCATCTTCGGCCGCGGGAAAACCGGTAATCCGAAGAAAGCAGCCGGCAACATCACCCTGCGCGTCATCCTGCCCACCCTGCGGCCGGACGAAACGCTCGCCGTCGCCGGCAGCGGCCGTGAACTGGGCGACTGGAAACGAATCGTCCCGATGGACGACAGCCGCTTCCCGGAATGGGAACTCACGCTACATACCGCACACCGGTTCGAATACAAATTCCTGATCGCCGACCGCAAGACCCTCACCCCCATCCTGTGGGAGGAGGGTGCCAACCGCACCTGGGGCGAACTGCCCGGCGCCGGCGAACACGCCCTCGACGCCGCGGCGTACCCGCGGTTCCCCGAACGCAGATGGCAGGGCGCCGGGACGGCGATCCCGGTCTTCTCGCTCCGTACGGAAGAGGATTTCGGCGTCGGTGAGTTCTACGACCTGAAACGGCTCATCGACTGGGCGGCCGCCACCGGGCAGTGCGTCATCCAGGTACTGCCGATCAACGATACCACCATGACCGGTACATGGGAAGACTCCTACCCCTACAACGCCAATTCGACCTTCGCCCTGCACCCGCAGTTCATCCGGCTGCCGGCCGCGGGCGTCGTGGAGGACGACGAGTACCGCACCCTGCGCAACGAACTGAACGCACTCCCCGAAATAGACTACGAACGGGTCAACCGGCACAAACTGCGGCTGCTCCGCCGGGCGTTCGAACGCCACGGAACCCGCACTGCGGCACGCCGCGACTACAAGGACTTCATCGCCGCCAATAGACACTGGCTCATCCCCTATGCCGCCTTCTGCACGCTGCGCGACGAAACGGGCACGCCCGACTTCACCCGCTGGGGCGGCTTCGCCCGCTATGACCGCAAAACCGTCGACGCCTACTGCCGCAGCCACAACCGCGACATCGCATTCCACTGCTATGTTCAATACCACCTGCATACGCAGTTGTCCGAGGTCTGCGCCTACGCCCGCGCCCACGGCATCGTCCTCAAGGGCGACCTGCCCATCGGCATCAGTCGCACGAGTGTCGACGCATGGCTCTACCCACACCTGTTCCACATGGACTCGCAGGCCGGGGCTCCGCCCGACGCATTCTCGGCCGTCGGGCAGAACTGGGGATTCCCGACTTACAACTGGGAACGCATGGCACGCGACGGCTACGCCTGGTGGCGGGCACGCATGGCCAAGATGGCCGAATACTTCGACGCCTTCCGCATCGACCATATCCTCGGCTTCTTCCGCATCTGGGAGATTCCCACGCATGCCGTACACGGGTTGCTGGGCTATTTCAACCCCGCCCTGCCCTATTCCGCAGATGAACTGCGCGGCATGGGCTTCGACACGCAGGACGGACGCTACACCACCCCGGCGCCCGACGAACACATGCTCGGGGAACTGTTCGGCGACCTGGCCGGCGAAGTCCGCGCCACCTGCATGAAGGAGGGGCGGTTACTGCCCGCCTATGCCACCCAGCGCAAGGTCGCAGCCCGCTTCCCGGGCGACGACGAACGCCAGACCCGGCTGCGGGAAGGGCTCATGGCATTGCTCGACGACGTGCTCTTCATCGAAGACCCGCGCCGCAAGGGCTATTTCCACCCCCGCATCGCCCCCCACTCGACGCACGCCTACCGCCGGCTCGACGGAGAGCGCCGTGCAGCTTTCGACCGGCTCTATACCGACTTCTTCTACCACCGGCACAACCGTTTCTGGCAGGAATCCGCCCTGCGCAAGCTCCCGGTGCTCCTCTCGGCGACCGAGATGCTGACCTGCGGCGAAGACCTGGGCATGATTCCCGACAGCGTCCCCGAGACGATGCACGAACTGCAAATCCTCTCGCTCGAAATCCAGCGCATGCCCAAGACGCCGGGGGAACTCTTCGCCGACCCGGCGCACTACCCCTATTTCTCGGTCTGCACCACTTCGACGCACGACATGAACCCGCTGCGGGCATGGTGGGAGGAAGACCGCGAACTCACGGCGCGCTTCTACCACGAAGCACTCGGCATCGGGGGCGACGTTCCCTATTTCTGCGAGCCGTGGATATGCCGGCGCATCCTCGACATGCACCTCAATTCCCCGGCGATGCTCACCATCCTGCCGTTGCAGGACTGGTTCTCGACCGACGGGGAACTGCGCTACCCCGACCCGGCCAAGGAACGCATCAACGTCCCGGCCGTCGCCCGATACTACTGGCGTTACCGAATGCACCTCCCGCTCGAGGAACTGCTGCACAAGGAGACTTTCAACGAGTCGCTGCACGACATGATCGCCTGCAGCGGGCGCCGCTGACGGGCAGACTGCGGCAGCGCCGACCCCGGCCGCAAAAATAAGGGGCGCCCCGGAATTTCCGGAGCGCCCCTTTTATCATGCCGCCGCGCCATCCTCCCGGGTGCCCCTGCGGAAACCTTCCACGGGAATCCCTTCCTGGGATCTCTCAACCGAAGCCCTCGAAGGACGCCTCCGGAGGAACGCCCGCAGCATGATCCTTCAAAGTGAACTTTCAGTCCTCGGCGGAAAATTCCAGAGGAACTCCTCTGCGGAACTCCCCTCTCCCGCCGGAACCGGAGCCCCCGCCCGCCGCAGGAACGGTAACCCGGAAGGCCGGAGGACAAAACCCGGAAACGGAGGGGGGGGGGCCGAAGACCTGCCCGTCGCGACCAAGGCTCAGCCATTCCCCTCCAGCCACTTCAGGAAGTCGTCGACCCGCGACCGGCTCACCACCATCTCGAACTCCGGACGCGGACGTGCCGTGATCTTCAGCCGGTTGCCCAGGTATTTCACGATGCTGACGATCGCCGGCATGGCGATGATGCAGCTGCGCGATATGCGGAAAAACCGCCCGGGATCCAGTTCGTCCGAAAGGACGTCGAGCGACTGATCCATGATGTAGCGGTTGTTGTCGTTCGTGACAAGGTAGGTGTTTTTCTCTTCCGAGTAGAAATAGGCGATGTCGGTGGTCTGCACCGGGACGATCCGGTCGTTGAAACGCACGACATAGCGCTGTTTGTATTCGCGCGGGCTGCGGATTGCGTTCAGCAATACGTCGGGGTCGATGCCCCCGCTCCGCACACGGCAACGTTCCACGGCACGCCGCAGCGCCGCGAGGTCGATCGGTTTGAGCAGGTAGTCGATGCTGTTGACCTCGAACGCCCGCACGGCGTAATTGTCATATGCGGTGGTCATGATGACCCGCGCCGTTACGTCCGCCTGGCGGAATATCTCGAAGCAATCCCCGTCGGAGAGTTCCACGTCCATGAAAATCACATCGGCACTGTTCCCCGGCGTGCGCAGCCAGAGCACCGTTTCCCTGACCGAGCCGGTCGTCCCGACGATCCGTACGTCGGGAAAATGCTGGGTCAGCGCTCGCGCCAGGTTTGCCTGGGCCATCATTTCGTCTTCTACGATCAGTACGTTCATATTACAGCAACGGTAAGGTGACACAATATTCGGTATCGGTACGGCGTATCCCGATCGGGATGCCCGACAGGTCGAGGTACTGCTGGCGGATGTAGTTCAGCCCCACACGGGTCGAGGGGTTGCCGGATACCTTCAGCTGAAGGTTGTTCGACACCGTCACGGCCTCGGCCACGGCGACGATGCGGATCACCAGCGGCCGGTCGGCCCCCACCGAGTTATGCTTGATGGCGTTTTCGATCAGCAACTGCACCGAGCAGGGCAGGACATGGCGGTTCATGGCCTCATCCGAAATGTCGGTCTCCACGCGGAACCCTTCGGGGAAACGCACCTGTAACAGGTCGACGTACATCCCCACGAAGGCCATCTCCTCGCGCAGGCGCACGAGTGTCTCCTCCTCGTTCTGGAGCATGTAACGGTAAATGCCCGCCAGTTTATGGATGTAGACGCTGGCCTGCTCCGTGCGCTGCTCGCAGACCAGACAGTCGAGGATATTGAGCGAGTTGAACAGGAAATGGGGGTTGACCTGCTGTTTGAGTTTCATGTAACGGAACTGCGCCTGGTGCGCCTTACCGCGCTCGGCACGCAGCACGGCACGTGCGACCAGGGCGTAATCAACCATAAATACGACCGAATAGAGGATTACCTCGACCAGCAGCGTGATGATCCACAGTTGCAGGAACTCCCGTGCGGTGAACGAGCGATCGAAGGCGAACGGCAGGTGCAGCCCCGTAATAAGCGCCACGCAGGCCGACGTGAGCAGCACGAACAGGAGGAAGGCCGCAATTTCGGCGATCGGGCCGTGTCGGGTTTCACGCCTGCGCGTATGCCGGACATAGATGATATTGACGCACAGCAGGATAATCAATGCCGCGGAGTTCGAAACCAGCAAGTCGGCCATGTGGTAGAGGCGGTCTGTGGAAAAGGAGGGCGAGGTGAAAAGTTCGACATAGGCCAGCCTCAGCACGAAAATCACCCCCACGGCCAGCAGCAGTAACCCGATGCGGGGCGCCCAGGCCGAGGAGCGGCTCGCCGTGTCGTCGCCGCGGCGAAACAACTTGGTAAACCACACGATACTCCAGCCCAGGATCTCGGTGGTGATGAAGGTCGAAACGGCATGCACCACGGGCGGGGCGTGCAATAACAGCTCGATCAGCTGCGCACCACCCGTACCCAGCAGGTAGCCGATCACATTGACGACGATCACGCTGGCTGCGGTGAACTCCACATTCAGGCCCCGTTTTAGGCAGATCAGCACGATCAGCACGATCGTCAGCAGCGTCAGCACCAACTCGTCGTTGATCCCCGCCAGATGGCACGAAAGGGCGACCACGGCATGGAGCACGGCGAACAGGTGGATGATTCCGGACACTTTGAGCGATCGCATATAGGCTGACTGAGGCTGTATTAAAGTATATACGGGTTTCGTTTATTACGAATAAAGGTAGTGTTTTTCCGCGGAAATTCCAAATCGTCCCCCGCGGGCTACCGTTCGTCGCAAAAATCCGCCCGTTCATCCGGCTGAACCTTCCGTTCGTCGCCCTGCGGTTCGCCGTCCGGATTTTTTTATTAAAATTTGTATAACCTGAAAACCAACCGAAAAACCGAAATGACCAAGCCTAAACTCTCATTTTGGCAGATTTGGAACCTCAGCTTCGGCTTCCTCGGCGTGCAGATCGGATATTCGCTCCAGAATTCCAACACGTCGAGCATCTTCGAATCGCTGGGGGCAGATGTCAGCCACCTGAGCTACTTCTGGCTAGCAGCACCGCTGGCCGGCATGATCGTTCAACCCATCGTGGGGCTTTTTTCCGACGGCACCTGGACGCGCTGGGGCCGCCGCATACCCTACATCCTGGGCGGGTCGCTGATCTCAACGCTGGCGCTAGTACTCATGCCCAACTGCCCCAAACTGCTCGCCTTCGCTCCGCTCGCCATGGGGGCTTTCATCCTGCTGTTCATGGATTTGTCGTTCAACGTCACGATGCAGCCCTTCCGGGCGCTGGTGGCCGACATGCTCGACGATTCGCAGAAGACACAGGGCTACGTGGTACAAACCTTCCTGATAAACCTCGGTGCGGTCGTCGGCGCTATCCTGCCGCTCGTCATGACATGGCTCGGCGTGTCGGACGAGGCCGCTCCGGGGCATGTTTCGCCGCACATCGCCTACTCCTACTATGCCGGGGGCGCGATCCTGCTGCTCACGGTGCTCGTCACCTCGTTCAAGACACGGGAATATCCGCCCGGGGAGTTCGCCCGCTACAACAACCTCTCCGAGGAGGACGCCAAACCGATGAGCTTCGTCGGCCTCATGCGCAACGTCCCCGGCGTGATGGTGCGGCTGGGCGTCACGCAGTTCTTCTCGTGGGCGGCGCTCTTCCTGATGTGGACTTACCTCAAACCCGCCATCACGGGTGTAGTCACCGACCATGCCACGGGCGAAGTGCTCTCGGCCGGCGCCACGCAGACATGGGTCGGCGTGCTCAACGGCACCTACCCCATCCCCGCCTGCATCGCCGCCCTGTTCCTCGGGCGCGTCGCCGCGCGCTACGGCAACAAACCCGTCTACGCTGCCTGCCTGCTCGCCGGGGCGCTGGGCTTCGCGGGGTTGTGCCTGCTGCACGACCAGTACGCGCTGATGCTCCCGATGGTGGGGATCGGCATCGCCTGGGCGGGCATCCTCGCCATGCCCTACGCCATCCTGTCGCGCGCGGTCGAGCCACGCCGCATGGGCGTATACATGGGTATCTTCAATTTCACGATCACCGTCCCCCAGATCGTCATCGGACTGACCGGCGGTGCCATCGTCAAGTACTGCTTCGCCTCCGATGCGGCCGACATGCTGGCGCTCGCCGGGGTATTCATGCTGCTGGCCGCCGTGTCGGTCTTCCTGGTCAAAGAACACAAGGCCCAATGACCTACAATCCATAAAATCAACTTATAAACTAACCAAAATTCTTATGAAACGATTTTTAACTATGTGTGCGGGTATCTTGCTCATATGTCAATTTACCCCCCCCCTCACGCTGGCGCAAAACGCTGGTTATGAGGTAAAAGGCGTAGTTGTCGACAAGTCCGGGATGCCGATCCTGGGCGCTACCGTCGTCGAAAAGGGCACGACCAACGGTGTCTCGACGGGCATCGACGGCGACTATGCCATCCGCGCCGCCGGCCCCGAGTCGGTCATCGAGGTCAGCTATGTCGGTTACAAGACCGTCAGCCTGGTGGCCAGTTCGTCGCTGCTGGCGCACCTCACGCTCGAAGAGGATGCCATGGGTATCGACGACGTGGTGGTGATCGGCTACGGTACGGTCAAGAAGAACGACATGACCGGTTCGGTCGTGGCGATCAAGGCCGAAGAGTTCAACCGCGGCGCCGTGGTCTCCACACAGGACATGCTCAAGGGTAAGGTTCCGGGCGTGCATATCATCCCCGGCGACGGAGGCCCCGGATCGAGCGCCACCATCCGCGTGCGCGGTGCGGCTTCGCTCAACGCCTCGAACGACCCGCTGATCGTGATCGACGGGGTGCCCATCGCAGTCGACGGCGGCAAGGGTATGGCCAACCCGCTGGAGACGATCAACCCCAACGACATCGAATCCTTCACCGTGCTCAAGGACGCTTCGGCGGCGGCCATCTACGGTTCGCGCGCCTCGAACGGCGTCATCCTCGTCACCACCAAGAAGGGGCGCGGCAACACGCCCCGCGTATCGTACAGCGGCAGCGTGAGCGTCCAGACCAACTCCGACGAGCTGCCCGTGATGTCGCCCGGCGAGTTCCGCACCTACATCGACCAGGTATACCCCGCAGGTACGACCACGGGCGACAAGGTGCAGTCGATGCTCGGCGACAAGAACACCAACTGGCAGGATCTGGTCTTCCGCACCGCCATTTCGCATGACCACAACATCAGCCTGATCGGCAACATCAACGATAGGATGCCCTACCGCGCATCGGTGGGCTATACCAACCAGCAGGGTACGCTCGAAACGTCGAAATACGAACGCGGGACGCTCGACCTGAGCCTCTCGCCCAACTTCTTCGACAAGCACCTCACGGTCAACCTCAACGCCAAGGGCGTCGTCACGTCGCAGCGCTACGCCTCGGGCGGCGTGGTGGGTTCGGCGGCCTTCTTCAACCCCACGATCGACCCCTACTTCCGCAACGACGACGGCTCGATCGACTACACGACCACCAACGGATACTGGAACTACGGATCGGGCCGCGGCGAGGACTTCACGCCCAACACCCTGCTGGGTGCGGGCCCGCTCTCGCAGCTCTACGACCGCGATAATACGGCGCGTGCCAAGCGTTTCATTGGCAACGCCCAGATCGACTATAAGGTTCACGGCTTCGAGGCGCTGCGCTTCAACCTCAACCTCGGCCTCGACGTATCGAGCGCCAAGACCTACGACGGCGTGAACCCCGGCTCGTTCCAGGCATACACCGACACCGAGGCCCGCGGCTGGGGACAGTATTCGTGGACGACGAACTTCCGCCGCAACCATCTGCTCGAATTCTACGCCAACTTCAATAAGGAGTGGGACATCCACCACCTCGACGTGATGGCCGGTTATTCATGGCAGCATTTTTACAGCTCCGACCACTCGGTATCCTATTTCAACGAGACACACGAGCAGAAGGGCGAGGATTCGCGCTACCCGTTCAACCGCCAGGAGAACTACCTGCTCTCGTTCTACGGACGCCTGAACTATTCGATCGCCTCGAAATACCTCTTCACCGTCACGCTGCGCGACGACGCCTCATCACGTTTCTCGGAGGACACCCGCTGGGGCCTCTTCCCTTCGGGCGCCTTTGCGTGGAACATCGCCGAGGAGAATTTCCTAAAGGATTCGCGTGCCGTCTCCGCCCTCAAGCTGCGCGTCGGCGTCGGACAGACCGGCCAGCAGGAGATCGGTTCCAACTACCCCTACCTGGCGCGTTACTACATGTCGACCGACGTCTACAAGACCTACTACATGGGCAGCGCCGGCCACATGTTCTACCTCACGCCGGGAGCCTACGACCCCAACATCAAATGGGAGACCACGACGACCTACAACGTCGGACTCGACTTCGGGTTCCTCGGCGGCCGCATCAACGGTAGCGTCGACTGGTACCTGCGCCAGACGGACGACCTTCTGAACAGCGTCATCACCCCCATGGGCTCGAACTTCGGCAACACGGTGCTCACCAACATTGGCTCGATGGAGAACAAGGGCGTGGAATTCAACCTGAATTTCATCCCCGTGCAGACCAAGGACTGGAACCTCACGGTCGGCTTCAACGGCACGTTCCAGCACACCGAGTTCACCAAGCTCAACAACACCGACGACCCCGACTACAACATCCAGACGGGAAGCATCACCAAGGGCACGGGCAACCTGCTCCAGATCCACAAGGTAGGCTATGCGCCCTACACTTTCTACTGTTTCCAGCAGGTATACGACCAGGACGGCAATCCGATCCAGAACGCGCTGGTCGACCGTGACAAGGACGGCAAGATCACGCAGGCCGACCGTTACATGACCGACAAGAGTCCCAACCCGGACTTCTTCTACGGCATCAGCCTCAAGCTGAGCTACAAGAACTGGGACTTCGGCTTCAACGGCCACGGTTCGGCGGGCAACTGGGTCTTCAACGACTTCGCCTCGGCCAACTCGACGTCCAACATCGACATCAACGCCGGCAACCTGCCCAACTTCGCACGGCTGGTCAAGAAGACCGGCTTTACGAAGGCCAACAGCGGCGAGCAGTGGTATTCGGACATGTTCCTCGAAAACGCTTCGTTCTTCCGCATGGACGACATCAACCTCGGGTACACGTTCAACAAGATTGGCAACTGGAAGGGCTCGATGCGCGTCGCCTTCGGCGTGCAGAACGTATTCGTCATCACCGATTACAGCGGCGTAGACCCCGAAATACCGGGCGTCAACGGCATCGACGGCTCGATCTGGCCGCGCCCGCGCACCTATTCGCTGCGTCTGAATGTAAACTTCTAAAAACGAACGAACCATGAAAATCGACATAAAACATTTCGCCTTGGCGGCGGCAGGCGCAACGATGCTGCTCACTTCGTGCATCGGGGATCTCGACACCCTGCCCCTCAACCCGTCCGACTCGACCTCGGAGACCGTCTACGGGAAAGACGAGAACGGCTACCTGGCCGGGCTCACCAAACTCTATTTCAATTTCGTCTCGAACGACACCACCGACCTGCAGGTCAGCGACGGCGGCGCCTCGGAGCTCATCCGCGCATTCTGGACGATCCAGGAGGTTACGGCCGACGCCTGCAAATGCGCCTGGGAGAACGACGCCTGGGTTCGCGCCATGAATACCGACACGTGGTCCGACGCCGACAACGACGCGACCTACGCCGTCTACGTACGTACGTTGCAGGGCATCGCCTACGTGAACGAGTACCTGCGCCAGACCGCCTCGGACAAACTCTCCGACCGCGGCGTGAGCAGCGAACTGGCCGCCAGGATCCAGAGCTTCCGTGCCGAGGCCCGTTTCCTGCGCGCCTATTTCTACTGGATCGCCCTCGACGTGTTCGGCGACGTGCCGTTTACGACCGAGACCTCGCCCTTCGGCGGCGGTGTGAACCCCAAACAGGCCTCGCGCAAGGATGTCTTTGACTACTGCATCTCGGAGCTGACCGACCTGGCTTCGGACGAAAGCGCGATGCCTGCCGCACGCTCGAACTACCCGCGTGCCGACAAGGGTGCGGTCAACGGCCTGCTGGCCCGCATGTACCTCAATGCCGAGGTTTATGCCGGCACCCCGATGTGGACGGAGGCCAAATCCGCCTGCGAAGCGATCTTCGGCATGGGCTACTCGCTCTGCCCGGAGTATTCCGACCTCTTCCGCGGCGACAACGGCGAGAACGCCGACGCCCTGAAGGAGATCATCTTCGGCGTGGCATACGACGCCGAGCAGACGCAGTCCTACGGCGGCACGTCGTACCTGACGCTGGCAGCCATCGCCGCCACCGACATGACGGCCGAACAGAAGATCAACGGCGTGAACAACGGCTGGGCCGGCATCCGCGTACCCTACGAATACGTACAGAAATATTTCAACGCCCGCAACGCGGACTACACCACGGGCGAATATACGGTCAACGACAAACGCGGCGGAATGTTCTACATCAAAGGCCGCCAGGAGTCGATGAACGATGCGCTCTATGTCTTCCTCAACGGGTGGACTTGCCTCAAGTTCAACAATATCCCCCACGACATGACCAACGACGAATTCCTTGCCACGGCTGCATCGAAGGCATACAGCGACATCGACTTCCCGATGATCCGCCTGGGCGAGATCTACCTGATCTACGCCGAGGCCTGCATGAACCTGGGACAGGCCAACACCGCGCTGCCGAAGCTCAAGGAGCTGACCGACCGCGCCGGGGTATCGGCCCCCTCGTCGGTCACGGCCGACTACCTGCTCGAGGAGCGTGCCCGCGAGCTGATGTGGGAGGGGCACCGCCGCACCGACCTGATCCGCTACGGCAAGTTCACCACCCCGTCGTTCCTCTGGACATACAAGGGCGGCACCTTCACCGGACAGGGGTTCGATGATTACATGAAAATCTTTGCCATCCCTTCGTCGGAGCTCGCTTCCAACCCCGAACTGCACCAGAATCCCGGCTACGGAAACGCAACCGATAAATAACCAACCCTAAAAATCGTACGACTATGAAAATTACACGATATGCGATGATGCTGGCGGCTGCGACGGGGCTCCTCTCCGCCTGCCAAAAGCTCGACGAGGTAAAGGCCTACGACCCCGACAAGGTCGTGGCGCCCGTGCTGCATGCGCTGCCCGGGGAGATCGTCATTACGCCCGACAACATGGGCTCGACGCAGACCTTCACCTGGGACGCCGCCGACTTCGGCGTCCGCACCCAGATCAACTACTCGATCGAAGCCTCGTACAACGACGGTGCGAAACTGGTGCTCTTCACGGGAATGAACGGCACCTCGTCGGAACAGACCTATGAAAGCCTCAACAACATCCTTGCGCTGTCCGTGGAAGACGGCGGCCTGGGGGTTCCCTCGGGCGAACCTACGGACGTGGATTTCTACATCAGCGCCACGATCGGCACCGACTTCGAAAAATTCTACTCCGCCCCCGCCACCGTCCGCATGACCGTGACGACGGCCGAGCGTACCTATCCCCAGGTCTGGGTAATCGGCGATTACTGCGGCTGGAATTTCGACAACGCACAGGGACTGTTCTGTTTCTCCGGCGACGAGGTCACCTACGAAGCTATCGTTGACTTGGGCGAAAAAGCCGCCAACGGCTTCAAACTGAGCGGCGAAGCCGGTTGGAACGATGCCTGCAACTGGGGCACCGACGGTGATGCTGCGGCTCCGGAAACGGAAGCCCCGTCGATCACGCTGATCTCCAGCGGCGGTTCCGGAAACATCATGGTCTATTCCAAGCGCTTCTACCGCTTCGTATTCGACCGTTCGACATTAACGTTAAGCAATAAGCTGTCGTTCAACTCGATGGGTATTATCGGCGATGCCACTCCGGGCGGCTGGGACACCGACACGGAGATGAATTTCGACACCCAAAAACAGCGTTTCTGGGTCGACGTCACACTGACCGCCGGGGAATTCAAATTCCGTGCGGACAACGACTGGGCGATAAACTTCGGCGGGGCGGACGGACGCCTTTCGCAGAACGGCGACAACATCAAGGCCACGGCGGGCAACTACCGCGTATACGCAACCCTGAACAACTCTGCGGAGATCACCTACGAACTCAATGCCGGCGACTACGGCACGGGCGGCGGCGAAGAACCCGACCCGGGGCCGGAAAAGGCCGACTGGTACATCCACGGCCAGACCGTCGCAACCCCCGACTGGGGCCCGACGGCCATGGAGAGCGCCAGCTCGAACATCGTGGCCTACAAGGCCGCAGGGGTCGAGGTAGCCGCCAACTCGGAATTCCTCTTCAAGAGCGGCGACGAGTCGCAGTGGATCGGGGCCGACGCCGCATTCGCCGGCAGCAGCCCCTACACCTGCACGATCGGCTCGGCCTTCAAGGTTTCCGCCGACAAGGTCAATGCCGTGATCGCCGAAGCCGGCACGTACGACTACTGGCTGCTGCCCGAGGCGGGACGCGCCTACGTGATGGCCGCAGGCGCCAAGCCCGAGCTGGTCGCCGACACATGGGGACTGGTCGGCAACATCACCGGATGGGGTGACCTGGGCGATTTCTCCATGAGCGAGGAGGGCGCCTACCTCGTTCGCAAAGGCGTAGTCCTGACCACCGCCAGCGAATTCAAGATCCGCTTCAACAACGCCTGGGACGACTCCAAGAACTACGGCACGGCGTCGGGCGGTGCGGTCGACATCAACAAGGCCGTCGACATCATCACCAGCGGCGGTTCGCAGAACATGAAAGTCCAGCTCGACGGCACCTACGACATCTATTTCGACCTCGCGAATTCGCAGATATACATCATGTCCGAGGGCAAGACCCCGGCAGAGGCCGAATAACGGCCACCCTTTCACGGGACGGCACACAGAGATTGCCGTCCCGTTTCTGGCCTGCCGCCCCTGACCGGACAGCAGGCCCCGAAACGAACTTTAACCGAGATTCCGCTATGAAAAAATTTCTTTTCCTGCTGCTGGCACTCGTACTTTCCGTATCCGTGTCGTGCAGCGACGACAAGACCGGCGATACCGGCGGCAGTATGCTCTCCGTGACCCCCACGGAGATAGAATTCGAAGCCGCAGGCGGCAGCCGGCTGCTCGACCTGCGCACCGATGCGGGCGCGTGGTCGCTGACGCAGAGCGACAATACCGCATGGTGCACACCGGCCCTCACATCGGGCAAAACCTCCACGTCGTTCGCGGTCACGGCGACCGCAAACGAGTCGTCGAAACGCTCCGCGACGCTTACCTTCACCGCCCCGGGCTGCGATCCGGTCGTCGTCACCGTGACACAGAGCGGCGATGCCTCCCAGGATTTCGAGGGCGAGCAGGTCGTCGCCCAGCCCGATGCGTGGGACAACCGCAAACGCGCCGACATAAGCTACCAGCTGCTGGTATACAGCTTTGCCGACGGCAACGGCGACAAGGTGGGCGACCTGCCGGGGCTGACCCGGCGGCTCGACTACATCGACGCACTCGGCGCCTCGGCCGTGTGGCTCTCACCGATCCATCCGGCGGCTTCGTACCACGGTTACGACGTGCTCGACTACGAGGCGGTCAACCCCGCCTTCGGGTCGGACGCCGACCTGAGGGCATTCATCGACGCGGCCCATGCCCGCGGCATCCGGGTCTACCTGGATTACGTGCTCAACCATACGGGCAAAGACCACCCGTGGTTCAAATCGGCCGCCGCGTCCGAAGGGAGCCCTTACCGTGACCGCTATATCTTCTCCGAAGACCCGCAGGCCGACATCGCGGCCGGGCGGATCGACCAGATCGCCACGGAAGGCGCCGCAGGCTACGATGCCGGACAATGGTTCTCGACCGACACGGGGGCGGGTGCCGCCGGGCGCTTCAAGTTCGTGCTCGACTGGACAAATGCCGACAGCCCGACGGTGACCGTTACCGAAACGACCGATGCCGCGGATGCGGACAATACGCAGGGCGGCGCGGACGACAAATACCTCTATTTCGGCAACGGCACGAGCAAACGCTTCTACGCCAGGGGCGGCAACAGTTACGAACTGACGCTCGACTTCGATTCCGACTGGGGATTCCTCGTCCGCACCTCGACCACGTCGTGGGCCGCAGGCACCAAATACGGCGCCCCCGACAACCGGACGATCATCCGGTTCGGGAAGCCCTTCACCCTGATGTCGAACCGCTCGGCCGATCCGGCCAACGTGCAGTTCTCGCTGCCGACGATGTACCATTCGCACTTCTGGACGGCGGCATTCGCCGACCTCAACTACGGCAAGGCCGCCGAGGCCGAGCAGTCCGGGGCGTTCAAGGCCGTCACCGAAGCGGCCGACAAGTGGGTACGCATGGGCGTGGACGGGTTCCGCCTCGATGCCGTGAAGCACATCTACCACAACGCCTACAACGACGAGAACCCCACGTTCCTCAAGAAATTCTACGACCGCATGAACGAGAGCTACAAGGCCGCCGGCGGAGAGGGCGATTTCTACATGGTGGGCGAGATGCTCGACGAAGCGGACAAGGCGGCACCCTATTACCGGGGGCTGCCGGCGCTGTTCGAATTCACGTTCTGGTACAAGCTCAAATGGGCGCTGCAAAACGGCATCGGATGCTATTTCGTCAAGGACATCCTCGACGTGCAGCCCCTCTACGCACAGTACCGCAGCGATTATATCGAAGCCACGAAACTTTCGAACCACGACGAGGATCGCACGGGCTCCGACCTGGGACAGTCCGCCGAAAAGATGAAGGTGGCGGCCGCCGTGCTGCTCACGGCGCAGGGCGCACCCTACATTTACCAGGGCGAAGAGCTCGGGTACTGGGGCACCAAATCCAACGGCGACGAATATGTCCGCACCCCGATCCTGTGGGACAAGGCGGGCAACGAACTGGCTTCGGGAAGCCTCTCGGGCAAGATCGACATGCAGATGCTGACCCCGGCGATCTCGGTCGAGGCACAGGCCGACGACGACGGTTCGCTGCTCAACCTCTACCGCACGTTCGCCCGGCTGCGCAACACCTACCCCGTGCTGGCGCAGGGCAAGATGGTCAAACACCCGGTCTACAACGACGGCAACACCTCGCAGCAATCCATCGCGGCCTGGTACCGCGAGCTGGACGGCGAACGGATGCTCGTCGTGCACAACTTCGGCCGGGAGGAGCAGATACTGACCCTTACCGACCAACCGGACAAGGCCGTAGGCGTCTCAGGTGAAGTGAAACTTCAGCGCGGCGACGCTTCGTCGAAACTGCTCATGGGCGCCTGGTCGTCGGTGGTATTCACGCTCTAAACGACACGCCATGAAACGCTTGCCCGCATTACTTCTCGCAATGGTACTGGTTGCCTGCGGCACACGGCCGCAGCAACCGGCCGCCCACCCCGACTGGAGTTACAACTCGGTCGTCTACGAAATGAACGTGCGCCAGTACACCCCCGAAGGGACGCTGGCGGCGGCCGCACGCCACCTGCCCCGGCTCAGAGAACTGGGCGTGGACATCGTCTGGCTGATGCCCGTCTACCCCATCGGCGTCAAGGAGCGCAAGGGAACCCTCGGCTCGTACTACGCCATCTCCGACTACGAAGCCGTCAACCCCGAATTCGGCACGCTGGAGGATTTCGACCGGTTCCTGGCCGAAGCCCACAGACTCGGGCTGCGCGTGATCCTGTACTGGGTGGCCAACCACACCTCGCCCGATGCCCGCTGGATCGAGGAGCGCCCGGCCGACTGGTATGTACGTGACTCGCAGGGCAACACCATCGTGCAGTACGACTGGACGGACATCGCCAAGCTCGACTACGGCAACGCGGACATGCGTGCCGCAATGGCGGCCGCCATGCGTTTCTGGCTCGACCGCGGCATCGACGGATTCCGCTGCGATATGGCGTGCGAGGTACCCATCGACTTCTGGCAGCAGACGCTGCCCGCACTGCGGAAGGAGTACCCCGGCATCTACCTGCTCGCCGAGGGCGAAGCCCCCGCATTGCACGACGGGGCGTTCGACGCCTCATATGCGTGGGAACTGCACCACCTGCTGAACGACATCGCACAGGGACGCAAAAGCGCCGCAGACCTGCGTGCCTACGTCGCCAGAGACTCCGCTGCCATGCCGCGCGAGGCGTTCCGCCTAATGTTCACCTCGAACCACGACGAAAACTCGTGGGCCGGGACGGAATTCGAGCGCATGGGCGACGCGGCACGCGTGATGGCGTTGCTGACCTTCACGCTGCCCAACGGGCAGCCGCTCGTCTATACCGGACAGGAGATGGGGTTCGACCACCGCTTCGAGTTCTTCGAGAAAGACCCCGTACCCGCGTGGGAACATAACGGGTTTACGGATTTCTACACCGCACTGATCCGGCTGCGCCACGAGAACCCGGCGCTCGCGGCCGGAGAACGCGGCGGGCAGGCCGCATACCCGCTCGGAGAACGAACACCCGACGGCCTGATGCTGTTTTCCCGCACGGCCGGCGGCAACGAGGTGACAGTCGCTGCGAACCTCAGCGCGGAGGAGGTCGCATTCGACCTGCCGTTCGAGGGCTCGCGCCGCGAGTTCTTCACCGGGAAGGAATACACGGGCGGCACCCGCACCGTGCTTCCCGCATGGCAGTGGCAGGTCTTCGCACAAGACAGGAGATAAGGGTTGCGGACATGCGCCGGGGATGCGCGGAAACAGCGACAGGAACCCCGATAGCACCCGACGGGAATAGACAGTAAACCATCCGAAAAGCACGGGGATGCGCATGAGAAGCACAAGGATGCCCCGGGCGAAACGGGAATCGCTGGAAACCGATTTTTTGCTAACTTTACAAACGACGATATTTTGAACCGATTTTTCATGACACTCGCAGCAGCCGGCCTGCTCTCCTGCACAGGGACAGGACAGTCCGTATTCGACCCCGCCTCGGTGGCAGACGCCTCGGGCGAGGTTACCCGCGTCGAACCCCTCTCGTGGTGGACGGGAATGCAGACCCCGCTCCAGTTGCTCGTCAACGGGGCCGGCATCGCGGCATACGACGTCCGCATCGAAGGCGGACAGGGCGTCGGGGTGAAGGCCCGCCACAAAGCCGACAGTCCCAATTACCTATTCGTGGACGTGAAGGTGAAACCCGACGCGGAACCGGGCACCTACTACCTCGTATTCTCGCAGGGGGAACGGCAGTTCAAGGTTCCCTATGAGATCGCGGCACGCGCCGAAGGCTCGGCCGCACGCAAGAGTTTCACCACGGCCGACATGATCTACCTCCTGATGCCCGACCGCTTCGCCAACGGCGATGCGTCGAACGACTCGACGCCCCACACGCGGGAGCGCGCCGACCGCAGCGCCTTCTTCGGCCGCCACGGGGGCGACCTGCAGGGGATGATCGACCACCTGGATTACATCGCAGGGCTGGGCGCCACGGCCGTATGGCCCACGCCGCTGCTGCTGGACGACGAACCCGAAGGTTCGTACCACGGCTACGCCTGCGGCGACTACTACCGCATAGACCCCCGGTTCGGCTCGAACGAACTGTATAGGGAGTTCGTCGGCAAAGCCCACGAGCACGGGCTGAAGGTGATTATGGACATCGTCACCAACCACTGCGGCACGGGCCACTGGTGGATGAAAGACCTGCCTTTCAGGGACTGGATACACCAGTTCCCCGAATACACCGGGACGAACGTCTGCTTCTCGACGAACATGGATCCCAACGCTTCGCGCTACGACCTCGACCTGCAGGAGAGCGGCTGGTTCGTGCCGTCGATGCCCGACATGAACCTCGACAATCCCTATGTGCTGCAATATTTCAAGCAATGGGCCGTGTGGTGGATCGAGTATGCCGGCCTGGACGGGTTCCGCGTCGACACCTACCCCTACAACGAGAAGGTGCCGATGAGCGAGTGGTGCGCGGCCGTACGCAGGGAATACCCCGATTTCAACATCGTGGGCGAATGCTGGACGTCGTCGATCCCGCAACTGGCATACTGGCAGGGCGGCAATCCCAACAAGGACGGCTTCGACTCGCACCTGCCGTCGATCATGGATTTCCCGCTGCAGGAGGCCATCTGCCGGGCGCTGCCCACCGACTCGCTCCGCTGGGGCGAGGGCATGACGCGCGTCTACGACTGCCTGTCGCACGATTTCGTCTACCATGACCTGTCGAAAATGATGATCTTCGTCGCCAACCACGACACCGACCGCATCGGCGACATCGTACGCAGAAACCCCGACCGGCTGAAACTCTCGATGGCGATGCTGGCCACGATGCGCGGCATCCCGCAGATATTCTCGGGCGACGAGATGATGTTCACCTCGAAAGACCTCTCGCAGGGACACGGCGGGCTGCGCGTGGATTTCCCCGGCGGCTGGGAGGGCGACGCGGTGAACCTGTTCGACCCGGCGCAGCGCGATGCCGTACAGGCGGGGCTCTTCGACTACACGCAGCGGCTCTTCCAATGGCGCAAGTCGAAGCCCGTGATCCACAACGGCCGCACGATGCACTTCCTCTCGCGCGACAACACCTACGCCTATTTCCGTTATGACGACACCGACGCGGTATTCGTCTTCATCAACAACTCGCGGGGCAAGAAACAGGTGCCGTGGTCGCACTATGCCGAGATCGCCTCGGGGCTGAGCGACGGGCGCAACGTCCTGACGGGCAAAGCCACGGAGGTGGACGATACCACCACGGTCGGCCCGCGGCAGGCGCTGATCGTAGAATTCAAACGTAAATAACAAGACCGAACCATGAAGAAAATATTTTTATATATCTCCGCGCTGCTGGCCGGTGCAGCCTGCACGGCACAGGAGACGCTCCTCTCGCCCGACGGCCGCCTCCGCCTGGAGTTCAGCCTGGCGGATGGAGGCCGCCCCACCTATACGCTCGATTACAAGGAGCGCCCCGTGATCCTGCCCAGCGGCATGGGGCTCGAACTGCGCGGCGAAGCCCCAAAGCTGGAATTCGGGGCTGAAATCCGCAAGGGCGAACCAGGGCGCCCGGTATCGCTCTACGACGGGTTCACCCTCGGGCAGGTGGCCCGCAGCGAGTCCGACCAGACATGGCGTCCCGTATGGGGCGAGCAGGCCGAGATCCGCGACCGCTATAACGAAATGGCCGTCACGCTGCGGCAGGGCGCGGCCGGCCGCGACATGACGATCCGCTTCCGGCTCTACGACGACGGGCTCGGATTCCGCTACGAATTCCCCGAACAGGAGTCGCTGACCTATTTCGTCATCGGCGAGGAGAAAACACAGTTCGCCATGGCGGGCGACCACACGGCGTTCTGGATCCCGGGCGACTACGACACGCAGGAGTACGACTACACGGAGTCGAAACTCTCGCAGATACGGGAGCTGATGCCCGGCGCCATCACGCCCAACTCGTCGCAGACGCCCTTCTCGCCCACGGGCGTACAGACGGCCCTGCAGATGAAGAGCGACGACGGGCTCTACATCAACATCCACGAAGCGGCGCTGGTCGACTATGCGTGCATGCACCTCGACCTGGACGACCGGAATTTCATCTTCACCTCGCACCTTACGCCCGACGCACAGGGGTGGAAAGGCTACATGCAGGCGCCCTGCCATACCCCGTGGCGCACGGTGACGGTCTCGGACGACGCCCGCGACATCCTCGCCTCGAAGCTGATCCTGAACCTCAACGAGCCGTGCGCCTATGACGACACCTCGTGGATCAAGCCCGTGAAATACATGGGCGTATGGTGGGAAATGATCACCGGCAAGAGCGACTGGGCCTATACGCGCGACGTGCCGTCGGTACAGCTCGGCGTGACGGATTACGCCCGATGCAGGCCCAGCGGCCGCCACGGCGCCGAGAACGAGAACGTGAAGCGGTACATCGACTTCGCGGCGGCACACGGGTTCGACCAGCTGCTCGTCGAAGGCTGGAACGTCGGCTGGGAGGACTGGTTCGGGCACACGAAGGATTACGTCTTCGATTTCGTGACCCCCTACCCCGATTTCGACATCGCCGCACTGAACGAATATGCGCACGGGAAAGGCATCCGGCTGATGATGCACCATGAAACGTCGGCTTCGGTGCGCAACTACGAACGCCACATGGAAGCGGCCTACCGCCTGATGGACAAATACGGGTACAACTCGGTCAAGAGCGGGTACGTGGGCGACATCCTGCCCCGCGGCGAGCACCATTACGGGCAGTGGATGAACAACCACTACCTCTATGCCGTCCGCCGGGCCGCCGACCACAAGATCATGGTCAACGCCCACGAGGCGGTGCGCCCGACGGGCCTCTGCCGCACCTACCCCAACCTGATCGGCAACGAGTCGGCACGCGGCACGGAGTACCAGGCGTTCGGCGGCTCGAAGCCCCACCATGTGACGATCCTGCCCTTCACGCGCCTGCAGGGCGGCCCGATGGACTACACGCCCGGCATCTTCGTGATGGACGTCGCGGAGGTCAACCCCGGCAACCACTCGCACGTCAACGCGACGCTCGCCAACCAGCTGGCGTTGTACGTGACGATGTACTCGCCGCTGCAGATGGCGGCAGACCTGCCCGAGCACTATGAGAAATACATGGATGCGTTCCGTTTCATCGAGGACGTCGCACTGGACTGGGAAGAGAGCCGCTACCTGCTGGCCGAACCGGGCGACTACATCGTCGTGGCGCGCAAGGCCAAAGACACGGGCGAGTGGTTCGTGGGCGGCGTGACGGACGAGAACCGACGTACGGTGACGCTCCCGTTCGACTACCTCGATCCCGGTAAGGAGTACGTGGCGACGCTCTACGCCGATGCCCCCGATGCCGATTACCAGACCAATCCGCAGGCATATGTCATCCGCACCGGGAAGGTCAGACAACGCACGGAACTCGACGTGGAGATGGCGCGCGGCGGAGGCTTTGCAATCTCCATACGCGAGGCAACCGACGCAGACCGCAAACTCTGCAAGCTGAAATAACGGGCGATGCCTGCGGACGGCAATCATGCCGGGGCCCACACAGCCCCCTCAAAAAATCCTTTGCCCCTCGTTCTTTTCAAGAACAGGGGCTTTTTTATGCGTATTTTTAAAACGCAAAAGTTCGCCCCTATATTATTGACTCCAAACCATTTACGCCCACAAATCCAAGATTAACACAACTGCTTGATTTTCAAAACAACATGGAGGTGGTCAATCAAAATTAACGAATCATTATAGCGGGGAAAATAAATTATTTTCCCCGCAACTGTGCTGCATCATCAAGTAGCTTTTTCGCTTTGCGCTCTTTGCTTGCAGCCCGCTCTAGTTGTTCTGCCCGCCGCCTTACGGCTTCTTTGTACCGTTCAACTTGGTTTCGGACGGTATCGCGTATGGCCGTGTGCTGCTCATCCCTGAATATCGTTTCCAACTCCATAAGCTCCTTTTCTTTGATCTCACCACGCATTTTCACGTAGCGGTATTTCAGGTCGTTCGCAGCTAACAGCCGATTATTCTCTGAGATTCGGTAAATGAATGCGCCTTGCAGGAAAATACATCCCAGCATGACGAACATCGTCAAAAATGTTTTCGAAGAACTGATATCGAGCGTATAAGTATGCCGGTGCTCCCGCACTGGCAGGTTTTCGGGCTTTACCGCTGCTTCGACAGCTTGCCTCACCTGCTCTATCAATGTATGTGTCTGCCTGATCTCTTTGTCGATCACCTCCAGCCTACCCGCTAACTGCGCCAACAGAGCGTTGTATTTGTCGGTAAATTCCCGCTCCTGCTCGGTTTTTACTCCCGGCAAGGCCGTATGCCGTTGCAGTTGTTCGAGCATCTGTGCGACCTGCCCCTGCGAGAGCTCCGTGGCCTCTATCAGCCGCTCGATCCGTTCCAGCTGTGCATTCTCCAGACCCGCGTTGGCTTTGGTGCTTTTGACAGCCTTGACGAGCGTTTCTTTGAGGTCTTCGTACATTTCGATCGAGAGTCCGATCTTATTTTCGTCGTTCATGATTTTTGAGATTTTCTAATTCGGTTACAGTTTTATTTTGGCTCTTCTTTTCTGTTCTTCCATCCTGCGGCGGTGCTCCATCGCAGCGATGGCCATCGCCTCGGCCGCGGCGTTGAGCAGTGCCGTGATTCGTGCTATATACTTTTCGGGGCTTTCTCCCGGCTTGCGCTGTAACTGCTTGGCGGACACTCCGCCGGGCGAATCGGCCGGCGGCAGTGGAATCCCGCCTGCCTTTCCGAGGTTTACCGATGACGGCTCTTCGCGCGTGCCGCTGCTACCCATACCGCCGAACAACCCTGCAAATGCTGAACGGTAATTGCCTGCCGCCGCCGAGAGGTTCCCGAAGAGCGTTGCCCGGTGTTGGGTTTGTTGTTGAATATTGTTGAACCGGTTGTCGAGTTTCGTAAAGTTGAAAGCCCGGTCGATCTTCGATCCGGAGAACTCGAAGCCGTTTTTCGAGAACAAAACCCCTTGTTTGCGGTCAGTCGAACCGCAATACTTGTAACGGATGCCGATGCCCTGTTTTTCCAGTTGCTTCTCCAGCCCTTTCCATCCGGCGCATCGGGGCAGACACCTTTTGATCGCATCGTGGATTTCGTATCTGGTCTTGTCGGGTTCGCGCAGCCGCTCCCGCCGCACGTCGTCC
>OGRY01000683.1_pt1 | contig 27815 bp, 28 predicted proteins | sample 1553551 | NCBI WGS metagenome assembly OGRY01 (sample SAMEA2580101, study PRJEB22360) | human gut metagenome | biome: human gut; feature: human-associated habitat; material: faeces | place: Denmark | collected 2008/2010
CGCGAAGGCTTTCCTGAGCGTCTTAGTCGTAGTTAGTCATTAGCTTGCCGGAACGCCTGGACGCGCGGCGGTGAATATACATTGTGAAATCGCGTACGGGATAACGACCAACCAATTAAATAGCAAAAGAGCGAATTTCCAAGACCTCCCGCCTCTGGAAATTCGCTCTCTCTCGTCACTCTGATTTAAACATTAGCAGTCTTTCTGCCGCAGCACTGTTTATACTTCTTACCGCTTCCGCAAGGACACGGATCATTCGGATAAACCTTAATTTCTTTTCTCTGAACCGGCTTACGAACACTGGAATCATCCTTGTTAGTACCAGTAACCTTAGCCACCTGCTCACGCTCGATTTTCTGCTCCACATGAACATGATACAGCATTCTGACGGTGTCCTCCTGAATGGAGGTGATCATACTGTTAAACATATCAAATGCGGCCATCTTGTACTCAACAACCGGATCTCTCTGTCCATAAGCAGTCAGACCAATACCCTGGCGGAGAATCTCCATGTCATCAATGTGATCCATCCACTTGCTGTCAATGCTCTTCAGAAGGATAACGCGCTCAAGCTCACGCAGCTGCTCTGGCTCCGGGAATTCGGACTCCTTCGCCTCGTAAAGCTTCACAGCCTCCTCCTTGATCAGATGCTTCATCTCATTCTTTTTCTTGCCCTTAACCTTCTCGGCAGTAAGCGGCTCGATTGGGATGATCTGACGAAGTACACTGTTGAATTCATTCAGATCCCACTCTTCAGAATCCACATCATCAGAGAAGCACATATCCACAGCATTATCTACAATATCTGTGATCATCTTGTAGATGGCATCACGCATGTTCTCGCCATCCAGTACCTGGCGGCGCTCTTTGTAGATGATCTCACGCTGCTCATTATTAACCTGGTCGTAATCAAGAAGATTCTTACGGATACCGAAGTTGTTAAACTCGATTTTCTCCTGTGCCTTCTCGATGGCATTGGAAAGCATTTTATGCTCGATCTGCTCATTCTCAGCTACACCAAGGGAAGTGAACACCTTCATCAGACGCTCAGATCCGAACAGACGCATCAGGTCATCCTCCAAGGAAATGTAGAAGCGGGATTCTCCCGGATCTCCCTGACGTCCGGAACGTCCACGCAGCTGGTTATCAATACGTCTGGACTCATGGCGCTCAGTACCGATAATCTTCAGACCGCCGGCTGCTCTGGATACATCGTCGAGCTTAATATCCGTACCACGACCTGCCATATTGGTTGCGATGGTAACTGCTCCTGCCTGACCTGCCTGTGCCACGATTTCAGCCTCAAGCTCATGGAACTTGGCATTCAATACATTGTGCGGAATCCCTTCTCTCTTCAGCATACGGCTGATGAGCTCAGAAGTCTCAATGGTAATAGTACCAACCAGTACAGGCTGCTGCTTCTCATGAGCTTCCTTTACAGACTGGACAACTGCATTGAATTTCTCTTTCTTTGTCATATATACGGCATCGTCTAAATCCTTACGCTGAACCGGCTTATTGGTCGGGATCTCAACAACGTCCATAGCATAGATATCACGGAACTCTTTCTCCTCAGTAAGGGCAGTACCGGTCATACCGCCTTTCTTATCGTATTTGTTAAAGAAGTTCTGGAAGGTGATGGTTGCAAGGGTTTTGCTCTCGCGTTTTACCTTAACATGCTCTTTTGCCTCGATTGCCTGGTGGAGACCATCCGAATAACGACGGCCCGGCATGATACGTCCGGTAAACTCATCAACAATCATAACCTCGTCATCTTTTACAACGTAATCCTGGTCACGGTGCATCAGATTATGAGCACGAAGTGCAAGGATGATATTGTGCTGGATCTCAAGGTTCTCCGGATCTGCAAGATTCTCAATACTGAAGAATTTCTCAACCTTCTTCACACCCTGCTCGGTAAGGTTGACAATCTTATCCTTCTCATTTACAACAAAGTCACCGGTCTCGATAACTTCCTCACCCATGATAGCTGCCATCTTGGTCATCTCATGGCTGGCTTCTCCACGCTCCAGCTGCTGTGCAAGGATATCGCAAACCTCATACAGCTTGGTGGACTTGCCGCTCTGACCGGAAATGATCAGAGGAGTACGAGCCTCATCGATTAAAATGGAGTCGACCTCGTCGATGATACAGTAGTGAAGGTCACGCTGTACCAGCTGCTCCTTGTAGATAACCATGTTATCACGAAGATAGTCAAATCCAAGTTCGTTATTTGTAACATAAGTAATATCACAGTTATATGCCTCGCGGCGTTCTTCCGGCTTCATGTCGTTCAGAACTACGCCTACAGTCAGCCCAAGGAATCTGTGAACCTGTCCCATCTCGTCGGCATCACGTTTCGCCAGGTAATCATTGACTGTGACAACGTGAACACCTTTGCCCTCCAGGGCATTCAGATAGGAAGGCAATGTAGCTACAAGGGTCTTACCTTCACCAGTTTTCATCTCGGCGATACGGCCCTGATGAAGTACGATTCCACCGATAAGCTGTACTTCGAAATGCTCCATTCCAAGTACTCGCTTGGCAGCCTCACGGACGGTAGCAAATGCCTCTGGTAAAAGATCATCCAGGGTAGCTCCCTCTTCCAGGCGTTTCTTAAACTCTCTTGTCTTACCACGAAGTTCTTCGTCGGTTAATTTCTGCATTTCGGGACGCAGATCCTCGATTTTCTTAACGAGAGGCATGATACGCTTAACCTCTCGCTGGCTGCGGGTTCCGAAAACTTTTGAAAACATGTTCATTTAGCTTTTATACTCCTGTCTATCTTTTTAGATGCTATATTGTGTAATATAACTGATTTCATTTCATTTAAAATTATTTATTTTGTTTAACATACCAGTCTATTTTAACACTTTTTGTCATGGAAAACAATAAATATTTGATGAACAAAATATGTCTCCCATATGATATATTAAAGTAAAATGAATTTATACCCCAAATCAGCCTCAAATTATTTTATGTTTTAGGAGAATTTTTATATGATTTATCTTTTTCAGGAACTGGACTTAATTTCAAACGAATTGCTTCACCAGATGATTTTCTCATTGCCTGTTGCACGCAGGGAATATGTTCAGCATTTTAAATTGCCGGAAGACCAGAAGCGTTCTGCCCTGGCCTGGCTGCTTTTGCGTTATGGACTTAAACAGGAATATGGTTTCCGGGAAATCCCGGATTTCCAGAAAACCTCTTCTGGGAAACCATTTTTCCGTGGGGAAAATATGCCGTTTTTTAATCTCAGCCACAGCGGAAATTTCGTAGGCTGTGCCTTGCATGACAGGGAAATTGGTCTGGATATCCAGAAGCTCACCGAGCCCCGGGAATCTCTTATCCGAAGAGTCTGCACTCAGGAGGAGCTTATTTTCCTAAAGTCCCCCCAGGATTTCTGCCGGATCTGGGCTATGAAGGAAAGCGCCGTCAAACTTACCGGAGAAGGGATCACCGGAAATTTCCGGGAGATTCTCACTCTGCATCCGGATATGCACACCCATACCATCCCATTAGAAAATGGAACCGGATTTCTGGCCTACAGTATTTATGACGAAAGCAAGCTCCCTGTCCGCGTACTATCCGTCAGGGAGCTTGCTGAAGAATTACTTTAAAATTCAAACTTTTATCACTTTTTCATCAGGGAACGGATCATCCAGAAATCTGGCCACATGATACTGATCCGTTTCTGCCAGATGAAGCTGCAGCAGTGCCAGACCAATTCCAGCTGCTCCGTCAAAGCAAAAAAAACAAGGGCATGTGAAAAAACTTTCGTTTTTTCACACGCCCTTCCTATTCACCTGTTTTATTTTTCAAACGGATATATCTCTATTAATCCTCCGGCTCGATCAGTCCGTAGGTATTCCCCTTACGCTTGTAAACTACATTCACCTGATCAGTCTCTGCATTGCAGAATACGAAGAAATTATGTCCAAGAAGTTCCATCTGGACACATGCATCTTCTGGATACATAGGCTTGATATCGAATTTCTTGGTACGAATGATCTTAACCTCTTCGTCCTCTTCATAATCCTTGTCCAGATATGCTTTCTGGAAGTTGGCAGCTGACTGCTGCTTATCTACGATCTTGTTCTTGTATTTCCTGAGCTGACGTTCAATTACTTCCTCTACAAGGTCGATTGATACATACATATCGTTGCTGACTTGCTCGGAACGGATGATGTTGCCCTTAACCGGGATCGTCACCTCGATTTTCTGTCTTTCTTTTTCTACACTAAGAGTTACGACAACTTCAGTGTCAGGAGTGAAATACCTTTCCAGTTTACCGAGCTTATCCTCTACTGCTGTACGAAGCCCGTCTGTCACTGTGATGTTCTTTCCGCTGATAATGAATTTCATGCTTCCATCCCCTTTGCTGTTTGATGGGTATATTATAACACATTACTCTAAAAATTAACATCATTTTCTGAAAAAATTACGAATTTTTTCACATTTATAAATTACCTATCAATTTTTCAAATGGTATGGTGCCGCCGAACAGATCCAGGGCACTTCCTACCGTCACATCCACTTTTCCGCCTGCTGCCATTTTGAGGGTCTGGATATCCTCCATGCTGCCAACGCCGCCAGCGTAAGTGACTGGGTGCCCATTGTATTCACCAAGCAACTTCGCCAGGGAAACTTCTATACCTTTTGCCTTACCCTCCACATCCACTGCATGGATGAGAAATTCATCGCAATAGGCACCCAGCTTTTCCATCAGTTCCAGAGTTACCTCCTCCTCTGTAAATTTCTGCCAGCGGTCTGTGACTACATAGTATGCATCCTCTTTTTTACGACAGCTGAGATCAAGGACAAGGTGTTCTTTTCCGGCTGCATCTACCATCTTCTCCAGATTTTTCCAGGAAATATGGCCATCACGGAACACATAGGAGGTGACAATCACATGACTGGCTCCAGCAGCAAGATAATCTGCCGCATTGTCCGGGTTTACACCGCCTCCGATCTGAAGACCTCCTGGATAAGCACCAAGGGCCAGCATGGCCTGAGCTTTTGTAGCCTGGAAGTATTCAGAATCCGCACTGTTCAGAAGGATAATATGTCCTCCCTTCAGACCTTTTTCTTTATATAAGGAAGCATAAAAAGCTGCATCCTGCTCTGACACAAAATTCTCCTGTGCCTGGTTTCCCTCATCCTTCAGACTTCCTCCTACGATCTGCTTTACCTTTCCATTATGTATATCTATGCATGGACGAAATTTCATGATGATCCTCCTTTTCTTGCATTTGTAATTAAGTTGTAGCTATCCTGTATTTTACTCACAAATTTATTGAAATCATATCACAAAAAGGCGTTGAATGAAACACCTCTCTTCATTCAACACCTTTTCATTTTACCTCTATTTTTTTATTATCTTCCATTCGCTGCATTATCCACAGCATCTCCAACATCTTCTACAGCGTTGCCCACACCTTCACCAACATCACGGACACCATCAGCTACTCCATCACCTAATTCTTCCACACCTTCTCCGAGAGCACCGGAAACGGAATTGTTATTGTCTGTCACATTATCACCGGGAACATCTGCATCTCCGGCAGTGCCTGCATCATCTGGTACTGCGGTATCAGCAGTTCCAGCTCCGTCTGCACCATTATTTACGCTGTCGCCCGCGTCATCCACCATGTTTTCATCCTCTGCAGTTCCATTCTCCACGTTATCCTTATCAATGGCGTCCTCATTTGCATTATTTTGAACCTCATCCGCCGCATTGTTATTGTCATTTCCACAGGCTGTAAGCATACATAATGTAAATACCAGCAAAGTACCTATGAGCATTCGTTTCATTTTTTTCATCTCATCTGTCTCCTTTTCTTATTTTCAGCTGAAAACACGTTACTGTCCACTTTCGCGAAAATGACCGTTCCGCCTGGCGGAACTCAGCCTGTGAACAGTAAACATTGCTGTATGTTCCTAATATGTACAGATGAGAAAAAACTATTCTGGAAGAAATTTACATTTTAAAAATCCATCAATCCGGACATTTCCATTCTTCACTTATCACTGTTATTTCCGCACGATTCTGCCGCTTTTGGAATTTCTCCACACGTCATGGGCTACCGCAATCTCTCCGCCCACCAGCACATAATCAAATCCTGTACAATACTGGTTTGGATTCTGGAAATCTGCATGAACATTTAACCGGTCCAGATGAAATACATTGATATCTGCGGGCATTCCTTTTTCCAGGATTCCCAGAGGAAGACCCAGAACATGCGCCGGTTTTGCTGTCATCTTATATACAGCATCTTCTATGGAAAAAATCTTTTTATCACGCACATAAGCGGTAAGCAGCTTTGGAAAAGCCCCGTAAACTCTGGGATGATATTTGCCCCCTGCGGGATAGATCGCATCTGAGATCAGATTTGCCCGGCCATCTTTCAAAAAATACAGCATATCCTCCTCTGAGCCAATGGTATCCAGCATGGTAACCTGGCAACGCTCTTCCAGGAGAATGTCATACAGGGTATCATAAGGATCCTGTCCAAACTGCTCTGCGATCTTCGCAATAGACATTCCTGCATAGCTGCCGAATTTCTCCGTATGTAAAGTGCTGGCATAGATCATATCAAAGCCAACCAGCTCTACAATGTTCTCAAAAATATCGGAAGGCTGCTTCAGCACCTTCGTAATCTCCTTCCTGCAAAACGGATCTGCCAGCCTTGCGCAGATTGCATCGGTACCGCCCTCCTGAAACTGTGGGGGAAGAAGATGTACCAGCTGGGTGGAACCAGTCAGATAGGGATACAGGTCAAAATCCACCTTCACGCCCCGCTCTGCCGCCTGGTCAAATAGCTTCAGGATTTTCACCGGAGTCCCGCCCCAGTTTTTCCGCCCGATACACTTCATATGGCTTACATGCAAGGGAATCTGCAGCTCTTCCGCCACGGAAATCACTTCCTACAGAGCCAGCAGGATTCCATCTCCTTCATTTCGGATATGGGTGGTAATGGGAATGTCCGTCCCCTTCAAGGGCTGCAGTGCTTCCACAAGCCCATCTCTGTCATATTCAAATTCCGGAGCATAGGCAATTCCAAGGCTGATTCCAAGCGCTCCTGCTGACAGAGCTTCCTCCACAGCCTTCCACACCTGATGTAATTCTTCCTTGGAAAGCTTCCCGGAAGCATAGCCTTTTACACTGGCGCGGATGGTTCCATTTCCTGCAAGCATTCCAGTGTTGACGCTGCACTTTTCTTTTCCAAGAGCTGACATGTAGGCGGACATGGTTGACATAATTCTAAGAGCAGCTATCTCGATTTCTTTCTCTGAAATTCCGCAAGACTCCTCTTTCTTTTTTGAGAAAAGTACACCTTCGGTATCATCTGTATTTTCATCTTTTCCCCAACGAAAATCCCCAGTCACACTGCTGAGAAATCTGGCAATCTCTTTCCCAAATTTCTCCCCGGCCGGAGCCACCGAAAGCCCACAGTTTCCATTCACCACAGTAGTCAGTCCCTGCCGGTTCAAAAGCTCATCATCCCCGTTTCCAAAGGCCTGCCAGTCTCCATGTCTGTGAATGTCAAGGAAGCCGGGGGTTATATAACCACCGGCCGCATTCAAAACACGCTCTTTTGGAAAATCAGCTGGAATCTCCACATGAGTTCCCACTTCCGCAATTTTCCCATTTTCTATTACAAGATCTCCATGAAATGGCTTTTCCTTTTTCCCATTTACGATCCAGCCATCTTTGATTATATAGTCCATCCCGAATTACCTTTCCTCAACTTTCCTGATAAACTGACGAATACGATCATTCTTCGGATGCTCAAAAAACTCTTCTGGAGGCGCATCCTCCACGATCACGCCATCTTCCATAAACAAAATCCGATCCGCTACTTCTCTGGCAAAATTCATCTCATGGGTGACAATGACCATGGATACTCCTTCCGCTGCTACTTTACGGATAACACTTAAGACCTCTCCAACCAGCTCCGGATCCAGTGCACTGGTAGGCTCATCAAAAAGGATCACTTCCGGATTCATAGCCATTGCTCTTGCGATCGCAACCCTCTGCTGCTGGCCGCCGGAAAGATTCTTTGCCATTGCCTCTTCCCTGCCTTCCAGCCCAACCATTTTCAGCAAATCTTTTGCCTTTGCAATTGCCTCCTGTTTGGGGACTTTTTTCACATGAACCGGTGCCTCGATCACATTCTGCAGCACACTCATATGGGTAAAAACGTTAAATCTCTGGAAAACCATTCCAATATGCTGCCGCAGCTCATGCAGTGCCTGACCGGAATTCACAGGTTTTCCCATATAATCGATTTCGCCGCTGTCGTAGGTTTCCAGCTGGTTGATACACCGGAGGATTGTGGATTTACCAGAACCGCTTGGACCAAGGATTGCAATCTTTTCCCCTTTATGTATGTCAAAACTGATTTCCTTCAGCACCTGAAGATCCCCAAAGCTTTTGCTGATATTTTTTACACTTAAAATAACATCTTCTGCCATTTATGCCATCCTCCTTTCCAAAACTCCTGCAATCTGGGTAAATATAGTTGTCAGGATCAGATATAATACCGCAACAGCTATGTACGGCTCAAAATAATGGAAAGAATTATAAGCGATCAGGGTTCCCTCTCTTGTCAGCTCTGTCAAAGTGATGGCGGACAAAATAGAAGTATTTTTGATGGTGGCAATAAACTGGTTTACAAGGGGAAGAATGCAGATCTTGGTTGCCTGTGGTGCCACAATTCGAAGCATTTCCAGACGCCAGGGCATTCCAAGTGCTTTGGCTGCTTCTCTCTGGCCCGGGTCAATAGCATGGATACCGGAACGGACAATTTCTGCAATATATGCGCCTGTATTTAAGGACATGGAAAGCACACCTGCTGTCATAGCGCTGAAAGTAATGCCCAGGTTTGGCAAGCCGAAATAGATCAGAAATGCCTGCACCATCAGCGGGGTTCCTCTCCAGATCCAGATGTACAGCTGTGCCAGTCTGGATACCACTTTTATGTGGCTGTCCCTCATCAACGCAAGCATAACGCCCAGAATTGTACCAAAAAAAGCGTGAGAACCGATATTTCCATCGTCACTGCGCATCCCTGGAGCAGTGATGTCATTTTATCAAATACAAGTGACCATTTCAATGTTACCATACTATTTCCCCTGTGGCCAGTAATTATAGCCGGTTTATCCTTTCTTCCTTACTCTTCCGGTATTACTGGTCACGGAGTGACCAGCAACGCGTTTTCTGCATAGAAACATATCTGTGTTTTATTGTAACTGTTCAGTCCTTTCACTATTATGCTTTATTCAGCGGTTTCCGCATCTTCTGCTGCAGCAGCTTCTTCTCCCTCGCCGGAAGCATCGATCCATTTTGTCCAGAGTGTATCATAAGTGCCGTCTGCATAATACTCGTCAATACATTCATTGATAAATGCAAGCAGATCGTCTTTGCCCTTCTGTACGGCGATGGCGTTCTCTGCATGGGTAAATGGATCACACACGATTTTAGCACCTTCGTATTCCTTGGAAAGGATCTTCTAGTTCAAAAGGTCGTTTACCACAACATCCACACGGCCTGCCAGAAGGTCTGATACACATCCTACCGTATCCTTGTACTGAACAATTTCATAAGAAACATCCGGATTCTCATCCAGGAAGCTCTGCGCTACGTTATAAGAAGTTGCGCCCTCTTTTACTGCAACCTTCAGACCATCGCAGTTATGCTATCCCGATTTCCAGCTTTACTAACGCAAAAAGGACCGCCCTGTGGCAGCCCTTTCTGCATGGCAGAAATGCGATATTGCATTTCTCTCTTATGAAGTTTCGGTACGTTATGGAAACAAGTGCAAAAATGCTTTATCAGCAAATACTCTGACCTGCCATACCATAAACGCAAAAAACGGAGCAAACTCTCTAAGTAGTTTGCTCCGTTGCAACTTATGATGGAATTATAGCAAACACATTGCTATCTGTAAATCCATAAATTCAACAATTATTTTGTATGCATTTTACAATTTTTGTATATTTCTGTTAACCTTCGATCACGTTGCTCATATCATATCTTCCAGCTGGTTTTCCGGCAAGATATTTCGCTGCTTCTACAGCACCCTTGCCAAATACAGCCTTAGAATATGCTGTGTGCTTAAATTCGATCACTTCATCCGGTCCGGCAAAAATCACTTCATGCTCGCCAACAATAGAGCCTCCGCGAACTGCGGAAATACCGATCTCCTTAGCGTCACGTTTCTCTCTTCTCTGGCTGCGGTCATATACGTAATGATACTGGTTGTCCATTGCCTCGTTCAGACTATCTGCAAGGGCAAGAGCTGTTCCGCTTGGTGCATCCACTTTCAGGTTATGGTGCTTCTCTACAATCTCCATGTCAAAACCAGCTGCTGCCAAAACCTTAGCTGCATCCTGAACCAGTTTCAAAAGAGTATTGATTCCAAGGGACATGTTGGCAGATTTCAGAACGGCGATCTTTTTTGCACTCTCTTCTACTCTTGCAAGCTGCTCTTCACTTAAACCTGTGGTGCAAAGAACTACCGGCATATTTTTCTTCTCGCAGTAGTCCATCAGCTTATCAAAAGCCTTCGGGGAGGAAAAATCGATAACAGCATCTGCTTCCACCTGGCAATCGTCGATGTTTGTAAATACCGGATAGCTGTTTTTCCCCTGGTCTGCAATGTCGATTCCTGCTACGATCTGGGCATTTGCATCCTTCTCAACAATATTGGAAATAACCTGTCCCATATGACCGTTACATCCGTGCATGATAATTTTAACCATTTTATTTTTTCCTTTCTTACTGTAAATTAACGAGCTTGTAAAAATTATTTCAACAATATACGCGCTCTGTTTTTCTCTGCTTACATATTACAAAGAAATCCCGTCAGCCGCTGTCAGACAATATGCTGCCGCACACCAGAGCTGACAGGCTCTGTCCGGGATTTCAACATTATTTATGCAAGCTTAATTCCGTAATCAGCAAGAGCTTTTTTCAGTCTCTCCTCATTCTCCGGCTCCATCTCACAAAGAGGCATACGGGTCGGTCCCACTTTCCAGCCCATCAGGTTCAGGGCAGTCTTAACCGGAATCGGGTTTACCTCGCAGAACAGTGCATTGATAAGCGGAACAGCCTCAAGCTGAAGTCTGGCAGCACCAGCAAGGTCTCCCTCCATAAATTTCATAACCATGTCATGTGTATTCTTCGGAGCAACATTGGATAAAACAGAGATTACTCCAAGTCCGCCAAGGGAAAGGATCGGAAGTACCTGGTCATCATTTCCAGAATAGAGCTCAAGAGCTCCGTCAGCCATGGACATCATCTTGGCAATCTGGGAAAGATCTCCGCTTGCAGCCTTGATTCCCACAATGTTCTTCACATTCTTCGCAAGAGCAACTGCTGTAGCAGGCTGGATATTGCAGCCTGTACGACTTGGCACATTATACATGATGATCGGAGTTTCCGGTACAGAATTGGCAATCTCTGTATAATGACGGATAAGACCCTTCTGGCTTGCCTTGTTGTAATATGGAGTCACGATCAGAAGTGCATCAGCGCCATAAGAAGCAGCTTCCTGAGACATCATAACTGCAGTCTCTGTGCAATTAGAACCGGTACCTGCAATAACAGGAACTCTTCCAGCTACCTTGTCAATTGCAAATTTGATGGTCTGGAGATGTTCTCCATGTGTCAATGTAGAAGACTCGCCTGTAGTGCCACAGATAACGATTGCATCTGTGCTGTTCGCAATCTGATATTCCAGAAGTTCTTCCAGTTTCTCATAATTTACCTTTCCATCTTCATGCATCGGGGTTACAATTGCAACGGCTGCACCTTTGAAAATTGCCATATTATTTCCTCCTATTCATCCTTATCATGAGTTCTGCTCTCTTCCAAGAGTGGTAATGGTAGTCACACTGTCCACATAATCCAAAATGCCAGGGTCTACCCGATTTCCCGTAAGTATCAAATGCATGGATTCGTCCTTCTGTTTCAAAAGCCCGACAACCATATCAACAGTAGCAATATGCTTATCCAGAAGTCCCAGAATTTCATCCAATACCAGGAAATCACATTCCTGTGTAGCAATCACTTTACGGGCAAAATTTAAACCATTGAGAATATTGCGCTCCTCTTCAGCCTGCTCTTCCTCATTCAACTGGTCGTAACAGCTCTCCATCTTTTCGAAGCGGAAGATCTTGATATCCAGCTGATCCAGTTCTTCCAGAAAGTCCAGCTCACGCCGTTCATTTCCTTTCAGGAACTGAATGATGATCACACTTTTGCCCTGAGAAGATGCCCGCAGTGCCTGACCAATTGCCAGTGTGGTCTTACCTCTGCCATTTCCGCAATATACTTCTGTTATTTCTTTTTCCATACTGATTCCTCTTATTGTTAAAAATAATGTTACCGTCTGCCATAGATCAATAACATTCCTCGCAATGCCGTCTCCGCAAATGATACCGTTCATTATATTCCAGATATCGCGCTTTGCAAATAAGAACCGCAAACTGCGCCATTTTTAATATGCTTATATTACCGCAAAACCAGCAGAAATGCAAGCAGAAGAAACTTGGAGAAAAATCGGGCTGGTTGCCTTCCATAAAGTAACTGGCAGACCATGGCGTATTTCCCGCCACTTCGGTTGGTTTACACATACTCCAGCTTGCTCACCGATACCTCATAAGCGATTCTCTTCTGTGTCTCATTTTCCCCGATGCGCTTCATGTATTCCCTGCTTTGGATCCTGCCCCAGATCAGTACATGACCGCCCACTTCAAAGGCTGAAGCATAGCGGGCATTTCGTCCCCAGCAAATACACGGTATGTAATCTGATTTTCCATAAGGTCGGTTCACTGCAAGAAGCAGATCGGCAATCTCTCTTCCCAGCGGTGTTTTCCGGTAAACAGGCGGCTTACAGATATATCCGTCCAGGAAAATCTGGTTTACCGGTGCCAGAGAATCCTCTTCTTCCAGAAATTTTAATTCCCGTGCAAATGCGGAAAGCACCAGCCGGTTGTGTTTTTCTTCATGACGGTTATAGGAACGGAACTGTCCGTGAATTTCCACATACTGTCCCACGTAATCCTGGGTAACGTCCACCAGCCTTTCAGATACCATCACCGGAATCCTGTCTTCAGAATCGCTAAGCCTCTTTACCAGAAGATCCATGGTATAAAATCCTTCTCCGTAAACCTGGTGGCTGAATGTGAAACCTGTAACGATTTTTCCCGTGATGGAAACCTGATTGTTTTCAATAATTTTATCTGCCATGTTGTAGTTCTCCTTCCTTATTTTCACTTTTTTCTGCAGACTTATGAGGTGTCCTGGGTTTATGCCCGGATACCTGTTGCCGCTCACTTTGTGACCATTAACCGCTTCGCGGAATATTACCCGTGAACAGCAACCAGTACTTGTCTTACTTGTTGGTCTATAATATCTATGAGAAAATCACCTGGATTAGAACCAGAAATTTAAAAATTTTTTTTCAACACCTTGTAATCTGCGAAAATTGTGGTAAACTGGGAATTTGGACAATATAAAGAAGAAACTACATTAATATGGAAAGAAAGAGGCAGAATCCCTCTGCCCGATAAAGAAAGGATTTCGATTTTTATGAAGACGAAACGCGAAGATGTACGTAACGTAGCCATCATTGCCCACGTTGACCATGGTAAAACCACTCTGGTAGACCAGCTTCTGAAGCAGAGCGGTGTTTTCCGTGCCAATCAGGAGGTTCAGGAGCGTGTCATGGACTCCAACGATATCGAGAGAGAGCGTGGTATCACAATCCTCTCCAAGAACACAGCAGTTCATTACAAAGACACCAAAATCAACATTATCGATACCCCAGGACATGCTGACTTCGGCGGCGAGGTTGAGCGTGTACTGAAAATGGTAGACGGCGTTATCCTTCTGGTTGACGCTTTCGAAGGCGCTATGCCTCAGACCAAATTCGTTCTGAAAAAAGCTCTTGAGCTGGATCTGCACGTAATCGTCTGCATTAATAAGATAGATCGTCCAGAAGCAAGGCCAGACGAGGTTGTTGACGAGGTTCTGGAACTTCTTATGGACCTTGGTGCTTCCGATGAGCAGCTCGACTGCCCATTCCTCTATGCATCTGCAAAAACAGGACACGCTGTTCTGGATCTGAAGGATACACCAGAGAACATGGAGCCGCTGTTTGAGGCTATTCTGAAATACATCCCGGCTCCGGAGGGAGACCCGGATGCAGACACACAGGTACTGATCAGTACCATTGATTATAACGAATACGTTGGACGTATCGGCGTTGGTAAGGTTGAGAGCGGTACTATTGCTGTAAATCAGGAGCTTACTCTTCTGAACCACCACGATCCGGACAAAAAACAGAAGGTTAAGATCAGCAAGCTTTATGAGTTTGACGGTCTGAATAAAGTTGAAGTAAAAGAGGCAACTATCGGATCAATTGTTGCAATTTCCGGTATTGCTGAAATTCATATCGGAGATACCCTTTGCGGCGGAGATAACCCGGAGGCAATTCCATTCCAGAAGATTTCTGAGCCGACTATCGCCATGAACTTCCTGGTAAATGACAGCCCGCTTGCAGGACAGGAGGGTAAATACATCACCTCCCGTCATCTCCGTGACAGACTTTACAGAGAGCTGAACACAGATGTCAGCCTTCGCGTAGAAGACACCGAGACAACTGAGTGCTTTAAGGTTTCCGGACGTGGTGAGCTTCATCTTTCCGTTCTTATTGAGAATATGAGACGTGAGGGATATGAATTTGCAGTCAGCAAGCCAGAGGTACTTTACAAAATTGATGAACGCGGCAAGAAATTAGAGCCAATGGAAATTGCCTACATTGATGTTCCGGAGGAATTTTCCGGTACCGTTATCCAGATGCTCAGCGAGCGTAAGGGTGAGCTTCAGGGAATGAGCACTGCAAGCGACGGTTCCGTTCGTCTTGAGTTCCATATTCCTTCCCGTGGACTGATTGGTTTCCGTGGAAACTTCCTTACTTCCACAAAGGGAACTGGTATTATCAATACTATTTTTGATGGCTATTCTCCATATAAGGGTGATTTCCAGTATCGTAAGCAGGGTTCCCTGATTGCTTTCGAGGGCGGCGAGGCTGTTACTTATGGTCTGTTTGCAGCTCAGGAGCGTGGTACTTTATTTATCGGACCTGGTGCCAAGGTTTACAGCGGTATGGTTATCGGACAGAACGGTAAGGCAGAGGATATCGAGCTGAATGTCTGCAAGACCAAGCATCTGACCAATACTCGTTCCTCTTCTGCTGATGAGGCACTGAAACTGACTCCGCCAAGAGTTCTCAGTTTGGAGCAGGCTATTGAGTTTATCGATACGGATGAGCTTCTGGAGGTTACTCCAAGCAGCCTTCGTATCCGTAAGAAAATTCTGGATTCTCGTGATCGTAAGAGAGCTTCTATTAAGAAAAATGCGTAAGAGATTATAAGAAAATAGAGCAGATAGATCTTAGGTTGAGTAAGATTTATCTGCTCCTTTGTGTGCTCATATAATTGCTATTTAGTTGATTAAAAGTTCTTCAATGCGGACGCATTTGGACAATGTGTATTACTCACTCGCCGGCGCAACGCTGCAGCGAACTAATCGCTAACTGCGACTAATGCGTTCGGGAGAGCCCTCACGCATAAGTCTCCGTAAGCGCTGGATTTCGCTTACGCTAAGAGCGCGCCTGAAATGGCTCGCTGGAGTAATACACATTGCCCAAATGCTGTGTGTCGGCTGGAACTTTTCAACACACTAAATAGCAACCTTTACATTTCTTTCTTCAGTTTATAGAAGTCTTTCACGGCCTTCCAGCCAATTTTCACAATCTTCTTCACATTAATGGAATTAGTTCCGCCCTGTCTGGGTTTGAAGGTGATGTCTATGAACTTTACTTTTTCTTTGTAGTGGACAAAGTATGTAGTAAACATAATGTTCGGAATATTGAAATCATCTGGGAGTTTGTCGATATATTTGGCTACCAGGCTGGATTTCATCAGGCGGTACGGCGCATTGGCGTCGGAAACTTTTACACCGAAGATCATTCTCAGTAGAAAGCATACAACATTCTCTACGAATTTTCTGGATTTTCCGTCGCCACGGACAGCGCGGCTGCCGATTATTGCATCATAGCGGCCTCTCTGGTTCCAGAATGGCTCGAATTCGTCTGGATTGGTCTGACCGTCGGAATCAGTCTGGAAAATATAATCAGCTTTCTGCCGGATGGCATAGCGATATCCATAAAGTACTGTAGGACCATGACCACCGTTTGGTTTATCCAGTGGGACAAGAAGGGGTCTTGCGGCGGCACATTTCTGCAGAAGTTCATAGGTGTTGTCTTTACTTCCGTCATTAATAATTACCAGTCTGGATTTCCCCTCGTCGTTATGACGTTCCACTACTGGGTACCACTGGTCAATGGTTTTCTCAATATTCTCCGATTCATTATATGCCGGAATTACGATATATAAACTGGACATAACTTCCTCCGTCACGCTTTCAGCCCAAATTCTTCTGCTAATTTTCCAAACTGGGGCAAAGAATTCATAATTGTGTCATACGATACACAATAAGCCAGTCTTACATATCCAGGGCAGGCAAAGGAGCTTCCCGGCACCATAAGGATATTATATTTTTTGCCAGCTTCGCAGAAGGCTTTTTCATCTGCAACTGGGGATTTCACGAATAAATAGAACGCTCCCTGTGGCTTGATACATTCAAATCCCAGTTCTTTCAGTCCATTGTAAAGAGCAAGGCGGTTCTTGTCGTAAGCTGCCACATCTACCTCTGCATCTACACACTTCGCGATTACTTTCTGGATCAGGGATGGGGCATTTACGCAGCCGATAGTACGGTTGGCAATGGCGGCTGCTGCGATCAGTTCCTCGCTTCCGTCTGCCTCGTCTGGAATAACCAGATAACCGATACGCTCACCTGGAAGAGAAAGGGATTTGCTGTAGGAATAGCCTACGATTGTATTTGCATAATATTTTGTCAGATATGGTACCTGTACGCCGTCATAAGCCAGTTCTCTGTATGGCTCATCAGAAATCAGATAAATAACTGTGCCAAATTCTTTCTGCTTCGCTTCCAGAATTGACGCAAGTTTCCTGATTGTTTCTTCTGAATAAACAACTCCAGTCGGATTGTGAGGAGTATTCACAATAACCGCACGGGTCTTTGGTGTGATTTTCTCCTCAAATTCCTTCAGATTCGGCTGGAATGTGATGGTGTCCGGTGAGATTTCCACAAGGTTGCCGTCATAATTGCGTACATATGCACCATACTCCAGAAAATAAGGTGCAAAAACGATCACTTCTTCCCCAGGATTCAGGATCGTCTTAAATGCCACGTTCAGCCCACTGGCTGCTCCAACTGTCATGATCAGATTTTTTGCTGCAAAAGAAGTGCCAAATCGACGGTTCAGGGACTCTGCAATTGTCTGGCGGACATCCTCGAATCCGGCATTGCTCATATAGCCATGGAGAACTGTCGGCTCTTCCTCATTTACCAGATCAATGATGGCCTGACGGACACAATCCGGTGCGGGAACACTTGGATTTCCAAGGCTGAAATCAAATACATTTTCCGGTCCGTAAATCGCGCGAAGACGATTTCCCTCCTCGAACATCATACGGATTGCAGAATTGTTTTTTACATATGGTTTCATTTTTTCTGCTATCATTTTATGTCACTCCTCTTTTGCTTATTTCTTATCTTTTACTTTAATTCTTCCCACAAAACAAGGCAATACAGATTCTGCTGACTTTGCTCGCAGTGGCTTCCCATTGTTACTGTTCACTGGTAACATTCCGCGAGGTGTTTTTTGTGAACAAAGTTCACAGAAAACCCGAGAATTAAGTTTGCGCAGCAAACGCTACTTCTTGTGCTTGTCACAAGAAGGTTCGTCTTTCTGTGCATCGCGAAGCGTGTTACTGGTCACGGAGTGAACAGTAACTTCCCATTTTCTCGCGTCAATATTTGTATTAATTACACTGCACCTCTTTGCGCAATAGCTCAAAGAGGTGCCTGTAATCAACATTATAAAATTTCTCTATTATTTCGTTTTGTTTTTCCCAAATATAATCCATCCTACAAGTCCCAACACCAGCAGACTCACAATCATCCACACGGTCAGCACAACCGGTCCCTTCGGGCTAAACATATCATAATATCCTTTCAGATAAATCACAACTACAATCGCCGGAATCACATATAGCATGTATTTCTGTACGTTTGCAGGGAATTTCAGCCCTTCTCCGGTATCCGCCTCTTTAATAAAGTTCTTCCAGCCCCAGCCATATTTGGACACGCAGAACATTACAAATACTACAGAACCCAGTGGAAGAATATTGTTGGATACAATGAAATCTTCCAGATCCATGATGTTCGTTCCTGCTCCAAGCGGCTGTATTCCTGACAAAATGTTGAAGCCAAATACTGCCGGCAGAGAAAGAAGGATCATTGCCACCATGTTGACTATAACAGCTTTTCCACGGCTCCAGCCTTTTCTGTCCATTGAATAGGATATAATATTCTCGAAGACCGCAATTACAGTAGACAGGGAGGCAAAGGACATAAACAGGAAAAACAGAGCTCCCCAGATTTTCCCTCCTGTCATCTGGTTAAATACATTAGGCAATGTAATAAATACAAGTCCCGGACCTGCTCCTGGCTCCACACCAAATGCGAAGCATGCCGGAATAATGATCAATCCTGCCATCAATGCAACAAAAGTATCCAGAATCGTAATATGCAGAGATTCTCCCAGAAGGGATCTGTCCTTTCCAAGATAGCTTCCGAAAATAGTCATAGAGCCTGCACCAATACTTAATGTAAAAAATGCCTGCGACAGTGCCCCAAAGATCACATTTCCGATTCCGATCTCGGCCATAGCGGCAAAATCCGGCACCAGGTAAAATTTCACTCCCTCCATTGCTCCATCAAGCGTAAGAGAATGAACCGCAAGCACTACGATCAGGGCCAGAAGACATATCATCATTACTTTTGTGATTTTCTCCAGGCCACGCTGCACTCCCAAAGAGCACACTCCGAAGGATAAAACAACTACAATGATCATCCATAAAGTCATTGTACCAGCTGAATCCTGAAGTCCTGTAAAATAATCTGCTACCTGTACAGAATCTTTCCCGGCCAGTTTGCCAGCTGCCATTGCGTAACAGTAGTAAAGCATCCATCCTGCAACCATAGTATAGAACATCATCAGCACATAGTTGGAAACCATGCTCATGTAGCTGAAATTATGGAAGTTGGCACCCTCCGGTTCCAGGTCGTGAAATGCTCTTGCCGTACTTTTACGGCTTGCACGTCCTACTGCAAATTCACATACCAGCACTGGCAATCCCAACAAAACCAGAAATACCAGGTAAATCAGAATAAATGCCGCTCCACCATATTTTCCCGCCATATACGGAAACTTCCACACGTTTCCAAGTCCAATGGCGCATCCTGCAGAGACCAGGATAAATCCCAGCCGTGATCCAAATGTTTCTCGTTCTTTCAAATCGTCCCCCTTGTTTTCTTTTTCATTTTATAGTGCCTGGCAGCTGCACCTTCCAGGCTTTGTTTTTGTTGGAAAGTAATAAAAAGGACCGGTTATATCCAGCCCTTTTTCATATTTTTCCCGATATCTTATTGTAACGCGCCCACACTTTTATGTCAACGCTTTTATGTGATGGGAATTTGACGTTTTAAAGTCGAAAATAAATCATTGGTGATAATTTACGATTTTTTTCGCAGTAACAGAGACCAATGTATTGGTGTCCGCAAACTTTTATACATAAAAAGAACAGTCTCACCTTAAACACCATTTTCCAGGCAAAACTGTCCTCTTTCATTATTCCTTAACTTTTCACACTAAGTCTCACCAGCGCCCTCTGCAGCTTGGCTTCTACGATCTTGTATTCCTTATCGGATAGTCCACCCTTGGCCAGCTTTTCCTGGGCACGCTCTTTGGCTTTTCCAGCGCGGTCGGCGTCGATGTCCTCCTGCCATTCCCAGGTGGTTGCAAGAAGACTGCAATTGCCATCCATTACGGTGAGCATGCCGCCGATGCAGGCTGCACTGCGGCTGGTGCCATTCTCCAGTATCACATGGGCCTCGCCCATTCCAAGAGCGGTACAGAAGTTGCAGTGTCCTGCCAGGATTGCCAGATCACCGGTAATGCTGCGGCACACAATGCGCTGCACCTCTCCCTCAAAAAGCAGGCCGTCGGGGGTACCGATTCTAAGGGGAAATGTCCTCATAGGCAGCCTCCTTTACTGATTCTGGTTATTTTTTGCTTTCTCAAATACATCGTCAATAGTTCCGGCAAACAGGAAGCAGCTCTCTGGAATACTGTCGCACTCGCCATCCAGGATCATCTTAAATCCACGGAGAGTCTCTTTCAGCGGAACGTACTGTCCCGGCATACCTGTAAACTGCTCTGCAACAGAGAAGCTCTGTGACAGGAAACGCTGCACCTTACGTGCACGGCTTACTGTCAGCTTATCCTCTTCTGAAAGCTCATCCATACCCATAATTGCAATAATATCCTGCAGTTCTTTATAACGCTGCAGAACTCTCTGTACTGCACGTGCAATCTCATAATGCTCCTGTCCAACTACCTCCGGGGAAAGGATACGGCTGGTGGAATCAAGCGGATCCACTGCCGGATAAATACCCTGGCTGGCGATCTCACGGGAAAGTACGGTGGTCGCATCCAGATGGGTAAATGTAGTAGCCGGAGCCGGGTCTGTAAGGTCATCGGCAGGTACATAAACAGCCTGTACAGATGTGATGGAACCCTTTCTGGTAGAAGTGATACGCTCCTGAAGGGCACCCATCTCAGTAGCCAGAGTTGGCTGATAACCTACAGCGGAAGGCATACGTCCAAGAAGTGCGGAAACCTCTGAGCCAGCCTGTGTAAAACGGAAAATATTATCAATGAAAAGAAGCACGTCCTGATTCTTCACATCACGGAAATACTCTGCCATAGTCAGTCCGGAAAGACCAACTCGCATACGTGCTCCCGGCGGCTCGTTCATCTGACCATAAACTAGTGCAGTCTTGTCGATAACGCCGCTTTCCTTCATTTCATTGTAAAGGTCATTACCCTCACGGGTACGCTCTCCAACACCTGTAAATACGGAAAGTCCGCCGTGTGCTGTGGCAACATTGTGGATCAGCTCCATAATAAGAACTGTTTTGCCAACACCAGCACCTCCGAACAGACCGATCTTACCACCTTTTGCATAAGGGCAGATCAGGTCAACAACCTTGATACCGGTCTCCAGGATCTCAGTTGCCGGCATCTGCTCCTCATAGGATGGTGCCGGACGGTGGATTGCCCAGTGCTCTTTCGTCTCTGGTGCCGGAAGATTATCTACCGGATCACCAAGAAGATTAAATACTCGTCCAAGGCACTCTTCTCCAACTGGAACCTTGATGGGTTCACCAGTATCTACAGCCTTGGTTCCTCTTACCAGACCATCGGTGGAATTCATGGCGATACAGCGTACCGTATTATCCCCGATCTGCTGAGCAACCTCTGCTGTGAGCTTTGTGCCTTCATGATCAATTTCGATGGCATTGAGAAGTGCCGGCAGCTCGTCATGACCAAACCGGATATCCAGTACCGGTCCGATTACCTGCACCACCTCGCCAATGTGTTTTTCGCTCATTTAGCAGTCTCCTTATAACATACTATGCGATGGGTCATACACCCTCCGCACCTCCAACAATCTCTGTGATCTCCTGCGTGATGCTTGCCTGACGTGCCCGGTTGTAATGCAGATTCAGCTTCTCGATCATTTCCTCGGCATTGTTGGTCGCAGCCTCCATGGCGGTACGTCTTGCAGCCAGCTCACTGGCTACGCTCTCGCAAACCGCACCATAGATCAAACCAGCCAGATACTCCGGAACGATGGCATCAAATACTTCCGACGCATCCGGCTCATACAGAATCAGATTCCGGATGCTCTTTGTATCCTGTTTATCTGTCAGGTCCTTCAGAGGCAGCACCGGTATCGCCGATGGCTGCTGGGAAAGCATGGAAACAAACTTTGTGTAACAAAGATCAATGTGTCCAAATTCTCCCTTCTTAAATTCCCCGCAGAGCAGATTCGCCATCTCAAAGCAGTCTGCAACAGAAACATCGGCAATTTCACCAAAGCTTTCTGTAACACAGGCAAATCCATTTCGCTTCGAATACTCCACAGCCTTTTTCCCAATGGGAAGAACCAGGAAATCCTGATTCAAAGAGGCTGCTTCCAGACATTTAAACAAGTTGGTGTTATATCCGCCAGCCAGACCACGGTCTCCGGCGATCAGCACATAGCAGCGCTTCTCATTCCCGGATTCTCTGGCATATACAGAGGAAAAATCTGTATTCCCCCGGGCAATATCCACAAGGGTCTGATGCATGGTCTCAAAATAAGGCCGGCAGACTTCCGCCCTTTCTTTTGCTTTACGCAGTTTGGAGGATGCTACAAGTTCCATTGCCTTGGTAATCTGCATAGTGCTCTGCACACTTTTGATCCGCAGCTTTACCGCTTTCATGTTTGCAGCCATAAAAAGTCCTCCTTGTCACAATTTATTTCTCAGGTCTTGTATTTACAAAATTCTCAGTATACTGTTCCAATGCGCCCTTCAGCTTCTCTTCTGTCTCCGCAGATAATGCACCTGTGGAACGGATTTCCTGCATTGCAGCAGCACCCTGTGCATCACTGTCAATCCAGGTATAAAGACCAGCTTCATAGGTTCTTACATCCTCTGTAGCAACCCTGGAAAGGATTCCCTTGGTTACTGCATAAAGGATAGCTACCTGCTTCTCAACTGGAACCGGCGCATTCTGGTTCTGCTTCAGAACCTCCACAATACGGGCTCCCTGCTCCAGTCTGGCCTTGGTATCTGCATCCAGATCAGATCCAAACTGAGCAAAGCTCTGCAGCTCTCGATACTGGGAATAAATCAGCTTCAAAGTACCGGCAACCTTCTTCATTGCCTTGATCTGTGCATTTCCACCAACTCGTGATACGGAAATACCAGGGTTTACAGCCGGCATAACACCGGAATGGAACAGCTCTGTCTCCAGGAAAATCTGTCCGTCTGTGATGGAAATAACGTTAGTGGGAATATATGCGGAAACGTCTCCTGCCTGTGTCTCGATGATCGGAAGTGCAGTCAGGGAACCGCCGCCGTGTGCCTCATCCAGTCTTGCGGCACGCTCCAGAAGTCTGGAATGGAGATAGAAAACATCTCCAGGATATGCCTCACGTCCCGGTGGACGACGGATCAGCAGGGAAAGTGCACGATAAGCAACCGCATGCTTACTTAAATCATCGTAAATGATAAGTACATCTTTTCCCTTATACATAAAATATTCACCCATTGCACATCCGGAATACGGTGCAATGTACTGCAGCGGGCTGGCTTCTGAAGCAGTAGCCGCTACAACGATGGTATAATCCATAGCGCCATTTCTTGTAAGAGTCTCAACTAGGGAAGATACGGTGGAACGCTTCTGACCAATTGCAACATAGATACAGATCACGTCCTTCCCCTTCTGATTGATAATCGTATCTGCTGCCAGAGTGGTCTTACCAGTCTGACGGTCACCGATAATCAGCTCACGCTGACCTCTTCCAATGGGAACCATGGAGTCAATTGCCTTAATACCGGTCTGCAGAGGCTGGTTAACGCCCTGTCTCTCGCAGATACCTGGTGCCGGGCTCTCAATCGCCCTGTATTCACTTGTCACTACAGGTCCTGCACCGTCAATAGGCTGTCCAAGGGCATTTACAACTCGCCCGATCATAGCCTCACCAACCGGAACGGATACCACCTTTCCGGTGCGCTTTACGGTCTGTCCTTCGCCAATACCGGAATCATCACCAAATAAAACGATAGAAACACTGTTTTCTTCCAGGTTCTGCGCCATTCCGAAGCTTCCGTCCTCAAACTCAAGAAGCTCTCCTGCCATACAGTTGATAAGACCGCTGGCTCTTGCAATACCATCACCAACCATAAGAACCGTACCGGTCTCATTCTGTTTGATAGCGTTATCGTAGTATTTGATCTGACTGCGGATGACTTTTGAAATTTCTTCAGGTTTAAGCTGCATTTTCTCTATCCATCCTTATACTATAAGCTCGTTTAATTTCCTGGAAAGATCATCCAGACGGCTCTTTACTGTACCGTCCAGCTGTCTGCCCTCCAGTTCCACTTTAAGACCTGCAAGCACTGTAGGATCTGTCTTCTGGGTCAGGGTAACGGTCTTACCGCTTATCTTCTCCAGCTTGTCCTTAAGCGCTGCCATCTGCTCATCTGTCAGTGCAACCGCGCTGGTCACCACTGCAGTGGCAATGTTATGGTCCACATTGTACCGCCGTGTAAATTCCTCACAGCATCCGGAATACTCTCCCAGGATTCCGCGCTCACACAGCAGTTTCAGAAAATTCACCAGATACCGTTCTGCTTCTGTTCCAAATACAGTATCAAGAAGTTTTGTCCTCTCTTCCTTCGGGATTGAAGGCTCTGACAACAATTTCACATAATCGGGATTCTCCCGGAAAAGCTGCCGGATTGTCTGCATCTGCTCCAGCACAGTGTCGGTAAGCTGTTCTTCAGCAGCAAGATCATACATGCTGCTGCCATATAATCTGGCAATCTGCGTCATGATGCCTCACCTACATTCGAAATAAACTCGTCGATCAGTTTCGCGTGATCCTCTTCTTTGATCTCACGCTCGATCACCTTGCCGGCAATCTCCATTGCCATGCCGCCGATCTCATTCTTCACTTCATTGACAGCTTTGCGTTTCTCCTGTGCAATGTCGCTCTCAGCCTTCTCTTTCATAGCACGGGCTTCCTGGGCTGCACTTTTCAGGATCTCCTCACTCTGGAGGGAAGCTGTCCTCTGTGCCTCTGTGACAATATCGCTGGCCTTTGCTTTGGCCTGCTGCATATTCTGTTCATACTCTGTCTTCATGGCAAGAGCTTCTTCCTTCGCCTTTGTAGCATCCTGGATTTCGGCATCTGCCATTGCTCTTCTCTTCTGAAGCATTTCATTGACAGGCTTAAACAAAAATCTTTTTATCAGATACATTTGAAGAAAAAGATTGCAGATCTGTGCGATAAACGTCCACGGCACAATTCCTACAAGTTCCTGTACCTGCATGTTCTAACCTCCTGTTGTAACTGCTACCATTCATACCGTTCCAGTATCTTACCAGTATAGAAACCAGCTGCTTTGGTGCCGTCTCTATGGAGCTTCCATAACAGCGGTCTGTGAATGGTAACGCCTGTGATACTTGTCCTTAATTATCCAAGGAACTTCATGAAGGTACCAGGTGCAACAAAGATCAGAAGCAGACCAGTTACGAAACCGTAAATACCTGTAGTCTCTGCGATCGCACAACCAAGAAGCATGGTAGAGGTTACATCACCTTTACACTCTGGCTGACGTCCGATTGCTTCCAGAGCTTTTGCAACTGCGTTACCTTCTCCAATACCAGGTCCGATACCTGCGATCAGTGCAAGACCAGCACCAATTGCACAACCAGCCAGTGCGATACCTTTTGCCAATACTGTAAAATCCATAATCAAATCCTCCTGTTATTTATGATTTCTCTTGTTAGAAATTCAATTCATCCGGAAACTGCAAAATATTTTCTGCATTTTCCGATTTTCTGCCCACTTCGTGAACATCCGCCTTCTTTACGCTACTCTTCTGCTGCATTCGCGATATACATTACAGTCAGCATACAGAAAATAAATGCCTGCATGATTCCGGAAAACCAGTCAAAATAAACTGACATAATTGCCGGAATACCAACGTCCAGGAATGGGATCTTCGACAAAACATCTCCCACAATACCCGGAATCAATCCAAACAGTTTGGAGCTTGCCAGCGCCAGCGCTGCATAGATCAAACCATTGATAACTACACCGGAAAGAATATTTCCAAAATGACGGCACGCCATACTGATCGGTGTGGCGATCTCAGAAAGAATATTAAATGGTGTCATAATAGGGATCGGAGTTGTAAATCCCTTCATATATCCACCGAAACCATTTGTCTTAATCTTCTGTGCCGTGATCATGGTAAATACAACAACTGCCCATGCAGCTTCTGTGGAAAGATCTGCTGTAGGGCTTCGCAGTCCTACAAGGCTGATCAGGTTGGATACCACACTGGTGGCAAAAAGCGCCGCCACAAAAGGAATCATATAGCTGAATTTCTCACCCATATTTCCGATGACGAACTTATTTGCTGTCTCCACCAGAAGTTCAGCCACAGCCTGTCTCCTGGATATTTTCTCCACTTTCAGATCATGTGTCAGCCAGATACAAAGTCCTGTGATCAACAGCATAACCAGCCAGCTTACAACCAGAGTCTCCGTTATCTGGAATTTCCCCAGGATGGGAATCTCGAACGGAAACGTATAGAATATCCTGCCACCGGTTATTTCGATATCCATGTACTCTCACCTCCTGTCATTATAAATTTGTAACTGTTCCGTACCACATCTGTCACACACTTCGCGGAGCAGTACCTGCTGAATAGTTACATAAAATTGTATATATCATTATGCGGCCTTCCTCCCCCCAATGATTCCAACTGTCTTGATCACAATGTTTGGAAAAAGCAATGGTAAGATTCCGGCTACAAACTGAAAACAGGGAACCGCAATCGCCAGAACGCCCCAGATAAGCTGAAGCATCATTCTCTGACTATAGCTGGCCTTCATCTTCGCTGCGGCCTGTTTATCGTCCTCCATGGAAACTATCTTCTGAACGGTCAGTCCCATAAGGAAAAAGTTCAGTACTGCCACCATCCCGCCAATAAATCCGGCGAGAAGCACTGTATAATCAAACGGAATCTGCTCCGGCACTGCCAGATGTCCGATTCCAAATACAGCCCACATCAGGACTACGCATACAAATGTACCAATCGCCACCTTCTTCGTCTCTTTCCTCACTGCCGGCTGCACATCTGCAAACATTTTGCTCATACAAAACTCCCTTCTGAAATGTGTTTGAAAAAGGCTTTCTGCAAAATGTACGTCACACTTTGCAGGAATGATTCCTCAAACACACTCTAATGATGTCTGTTAAATGAAACTTTATTCTTCTTTTTCTCTTTCTTCTGATGTCCGGTTACGGACAGGTAAAGCTTATAGGCTACTGTAAAGGAGCCTCCCAGTCCGAAAAAAAAGCCAGGAATAAAAATCCATTCTCCTATTCCCAGGCTGGTACTCATACACCAGCAGATCAGCAGGCACAGAAGCAGAGGAGTGATAAAGGATAAGCTAAATTGACTAAGCAAAGTCATATTCTTGATAATATCTCCCCATTTTTTCATAAAAGCCTCCTGTCTCAAGTCTCATTTTATAGACAGATTTTAACACAATTCAGTATGGATAGCAACTTCTATTGTGCACATTATTTAAAAATTGACTTCCATTTTATTGCATATCGTCAATTTTTTCACACTTCAAAAAGTAATTACATGCTAACAAATTCTTGTTATTTTGTCGTTATACAATCGTTAAACATTGACTAAAATTCAGACACGGCAGGTAGTATTGTCTAGTACATTGAATATTAAGTAACCGCCATATTGACTTGTCTGATTTTTCATCTGCTGCGTTGTCGTCGGTCGCCGTAGCCACCGCTACGCCTCCTTTCTCCGCCTTGCATATGAAGAAATCATCCTGCGTCAATATAGCAGATACTTAATTTTCGATGTACTAGCTGGTATTAGAGCGTGTTTGAAAAATCATTCCCGCAATCTGCACGCCCCACTTTGCGGG
>OGRY01000686.1_pt1 | contig 27738 bp, 26 predicted proteins | sample 1553551 | NCBI WGS metagenome assembly OGRY01 (sample SAMEA2580101, study PRJEB22360) | human gut metagenome | biome: human gut; feature: human-associated habitat; material: faeces | place: Denmark | collected 2008/2010
GATAGCATTGCTCCAGAAGTGAAATTGTCCGCAAAGCGTCAAAATCACGCTTCTGCATCAGCTTATCAGCCAATGTTAACGCTTGTCGGCGCTTTTTTCGTAACACAAGATCTGACAAGTTAAACACATTCGCAACCGGAATGATCTGTGTGTATTCCTTTACATCATCCTCATAGATGTTTTCACTACACACTGCAATAAGCTTGTCTAACTCATTTACAATCGTTCCCAAATCGGACTCGTCACTCTCAAAGTATGCACAACGCTTAACTAGAAGTGCATACGCAGCTACCTCGATTTGGCGATCGGCACGCGCTGCATACTTTACAACAAAAGCCTCCAATTGCTTTTCGGAGAGCTTGTCTAAACGAAGCAGCTTCGCGCCAGCCTTTTCTAGCTGAGTCATACATTTTCCTGTTTTCGTATCTTCTGGGAAAATATACAGCTCGGTAGATGGTGTGTCTACGAATGGCATCAGCTCAGTATACGTAAAATCTTCGATACTTCGGCATCTGAGAATATACTTCATGGTGCCAAACAGAGAAGCGCATTGGGCAGAGGACTTGACCTCTTCGGTCAGTCCCTCCACCTCCTCTGCCTCTGCTTTTGCCAGTCTTCGTTTCTGGTCAAGGACTCTATAACGATCCTCTCCCATAATCACTGTAATCAATCGTTTTCCTCCTTCTTATCAGCCAGATTTCTTAACTCACTGATAAAGTTTAATCCGCTCGCAGGAGCTGTCTGCATTAAATACAGATACTCCTTGGCTCGGGTCATTGCAACATATAGCAGTCTTCGATACTCTGAAAATAAAGTATAGTCCGACTCTTTATATGTGCGGCTTCTGGTGTATACCCGAAAGGCTTCTACCTGCCAGATAATAATAGCTCTCCATTCCAGACCTTTTGAGTCATGAGCTGTAACAAGCTGAACAGCATCCGCTTCTTTGGTCTCCATTCTGCTGGTCTGTGCAAACAACAGGACGGAAGACAGGTACTTTTCTAATTCAATATTCTCCTGCAATGCCGGATTTTTGTCAATCACATCCGACAATTCCTGCAGAACAATATGACTTCCAAGTCCCATTATTCTCAACACACGACGAATTGCAGAAATACTAGTCGTTCCTGCATCTAAGATCATGAAACTCTTGTACAAGATTTGTACACACGTGATCAGCGGGTCCTCGCTTCCGTCCAATGCCAAAACATGATCCTTATCATGGATTCCTCCACAATAGATATTCATGGCATCAAGGAAGTTTTCTCCTGACTTGACAGGCAGCTCATACGCCTGCTCTGGCGCAATTGTTGCTGCCATATGATATAGCAACCGTGCGGACAATCCGTGGTAATACATGCCATAGATATCACGCAGGATACCATAAATTGGATCTGAGCACGAATAGACTTTCGCAATCTGGGTCGGAACAGCCAATTCCTGGTGCAGTGATTCGAGTGGGTCATTTCGAGTTGCTATGATTGCAATCTCGTTTAATTTGACACCCTTATTCTGCAACGCACGGATCGTCTCATTCAGATTTGCAATCGTGCAATTCTCCTGAAACGCAGGCTGCTCGCCCTGATGCGTAGCTTTCAGTTTTTTCTCAATGCGTTCTTCTGTGGAAGCCTCAATCACTGAGGAGGCCATCGACAAGATCTCCTGTGTAGAGCGGAAATTCTCGTCAATGACAATCTGCTTTGCACCCCACTCACGGGCAAATGCAAGCAGATAGCGATTGGAACCACCATTGAACGCGTAGATACTCTGGTCATCGTCTCCAACGACGCAAAGGTTTCTGTTCTTCGCAGCCAATGCGTAAACAAACTGTGCACTATCTTTGGATACATCCTGGTATTCGTCTACCATTATGTACTCAAACTGCCTCTGATAACGATGCAAAATGGCAGGATGACTTTCAAATAAAGCCAAGCACATCTTGATCTGATCATCAAAGGTGATATAATCTCGCGTTGCATCTGTAAACTTCTCGTATGCTTCACAAAACGCCTTCATGTCCAGATCTGCGTGCTGTGGATCATCTTCGAAGCGGTCTGCATCAAGATGGTACTGCTCGCACATTTCAACAAAACGGGCAATCACACCTCCTCTTCCGCTGATGCGCTCGTAGTTCAAGCCTCGAATCGGTGGCAAGTCCGATAAAACCTGCATAGCAATCTGCATGGTTTCTGCATCAGTTGCCACCTTAGGAGTAAAGCCCAAGCTTTCCTCATTACGAAGAAGGATGTCATATCCCAGCGCATTTAATGTGCTGATGATCGGCAGCTGTCCTCCTTCTGGCAAATAAGCGGTAATACGCTCCTTTAACTCGCCTGCTGCCTTGTTGGTGAACGTTACCAACACAATAGAGGTCGGTGACACGCCTTTTTGAAGCAGTCGCAATGTTCTTCCAACCAGTACAGCAGTCTTTCCACTGCCCGGACCGCAAGAAAGACTGACCGGACCTTCGGTCAGTTCTACAGCCTGCCTTTGAAGCTGAGTGAAGTCTGGCAATGAATACTTACCTGAAGCAGACTGTGCTTCTACTAAAGTACTCTGCAGATACTCCTCAGAAAAAGGCTTTACCTTGCATAGATCATACAGAGCACACTCTGCACAATATGGCTGCTCGGTATCCTTCTCCTGTGCCACTAATGCTTCTTGAAAGCCCTGTTTCAGCTTATCTTGATTCAGAGTTCCATCGGCATTTCTGAAAGTTGGATAGCGATACCGCATCACATTTGCCTTGCTCTGCGGCTTACCATCCTCTACTGAAAAAGATGGTGCATCCAGACGTCCCTCCAGATAAATCAGGGTGACATCGGCTTTCTCGCAACCGTTGGTTGCCAAAAAATACAAGGCTCCAATGGCATCGAGATTACTTTCCATCGGATGATTTCTGCTGCGAGCACTGAAATCATCGAAGTTTTTTCTCTCAATTACAAACGCTTCAATGCTGCCATCAACGTACTGACACAAACAATCAATCGTGCCAGTTTTTCCGAAAAAAGTCCAACGCACATGCTTTTTAAACATCTGTGCCAGCGGCCGCACGTCACGGAACCACCAGTGTACGAAGCGCTCGTACAGAAAGTGATCCTGCTTCTGCATCGCTGGCAGCTGCGCAGACAGCTGATACCATTCCGGATCGTATTTTGAAATCCAACTATCTGCGGTTTCCATAACACTTTCAACAGTCTGGTTTGAGTCTGTAATCAGATCAACCAGACGTCGTGCGTTATTCATGAAAAAACGAGACTGTTGATTTCTCAGCAGCCCCTTTCGAATCAATGATTCTTTTTTTTCACAGAGCATTCTAAGCTCCTCCTTTCCTACTTCTACCCATTCCCATCTGTTGTTGAAACGCACGGTACTTTCGGGTATATTCATAACTTTCCTTGAAAACAGCATTTGCCGCTACAAAAAGCTTCGGCTCATACAGTTTCAAAGCCTCCAATTCCTGTTCAAAATCCTGTCCAAACGGGCAGCCGGCACATCCGGTTCGCTTTAAACCATACTTTGTATAACAATTACTATGATTGATGAGGCAGGTCGTTTCATACTGCCTTTTATCCTCCTGTTTGTACCAGAAAAGCGGACGATATACGTCGGTCAACTTTCCCTTTGTCGCCTTATCCGTATCGGTGGGTATTCTTTTGTTAAAGCAACTACTAAGTGTCGCTCTCTGCCCACCTTCACTTTTACGAATTCCGACAATTTCCAGCTGATAATCCTTCTCTTTCTTGATCTGATTGATGCAAGCCAGTTTTGAATATTCACAGCACATTTCGGAGATTCGAAAAGTTGGCGGATTTTGGATCAGAAATTCTTTTAACCACTTGTTGTTTTTGATATTCAATTTCTGCGAGCGGTGTCTATTGCACCACCATTCCAACGCAGATTTACAATTGGGATATTCTTGTATCAAAACCTCAAATGGTTTATCCTCCCAAGTGAACCCATGTTTTTGTAAACGGCTCATGTATTCACTTGCAGTTTTGGAAACAAACGGACGCCCATACGTTTTACAATTGATCGGAACAGGTTTCACAGGTCTCTTACGAAGAATCTCTACGCCGTACTTTTCTTCAAGTTCGACTAAGTGATCCTTTGTGGCCTGATATTCCATTCCAGTATTATACCACGCATAGGTGACTTTGTTATCCTTATCGCATTTCCAAACAATATCCATCACGATATCACTGTCTGATCCTCCTGATACAGAACACAGAATGGATGAATATTGTGGATTGTTGATGACGGACCATGCCTTTACGAGTCCATCTATTACAGCTCCATTTGAAGGGCAACTTTCAAGCAGCTCTTCTAATGTTTGGGGTTTCTCCATTGTACACTTTCCTCACGAATCTTATTTCGTCTTCGTGAGGCAAAGCCATACTTGGGCGAGTGTCTTTTTACGCCGCTATCGCGTCCCTTTTTGCGTGAAATCCTCTCAACGATTCAGAAGATCCCCCTCGCGGCAACCTTTAACGTAAAGGTCGAAGTGTACTTTTTTTATCTTCCCCAATTTCGAACACGGCATCTCCTATGCGTTCGCAATGCATAACTTCTGCATTGAGCATCGGATGCTGTGGATTTTCTGAGTTATAGTCACTAATGGCCATATCAATCCAAAAATCCACAAATTCCTCTGCATCATTATCCATCACCACGTACCTATCCACTTTTTCGTGGTTTCCAGATCTAGTCTGGTACTCGATCGTGACTTGATAAATGGGCAGTTTGATCTTGGCTTTCAGAAAATTTTTTGGATGAACGTTCTTCATCTTTTCTTGCAAACCAACATCGAAAGTCTCCACTGTATCAAAGCCTGTTTTGATGCCGCACTCCGCAAAAAATTTCGACGGGTGCATAAAAACTCCTTTCACAAAAAAATGCCGGAAGTATTGGATTTTCCAACACTACCAGCATTTCCACAACAATATTGTTTTCTCTCCTTCTGCCACCACAGCAGTTTTGTGATATCCACGGTTTTCACGGTGAATATCAACATGGCAAGAAAGGCTGTGAACGTCTCATTGGCAACTGTATGAAAACAGATTATCCAATATCTACGCTCACGCCTTCTGCCAACCTTCATCAGTTAAATGGAAGTCCTTCATCTTCTACTCCATCCGGAATGTTCATGAAACCGTCTGCACTGGCTGCTCCCGGAGCCGGCATGGATGGTGCAGGTGCAGGGGATGATGTCTGAGGATGGGAAGCTGCGTAATTATCGCTGGCCGCCTTGCTCTCAGCAAACTCCTGTTCCTCAACTACTACCTCTGTGGTATAAACCTTCTGGCCATCACGATTGGTGTAGCTGCCTGTCTGAATGCGTCCTGAAACAATGATCTTAAGTCCCTGACGGAAATACTTCTCAGCAAACTCGGCTGTACGTCCAAAGGATACACAACTGATAAAGTCTGCTGTTGCTTCACCGTCACGGCGGAATCTTCTGTCGACTGCCAGTGTATATCTGGCAATTGCCAATGCATTCTCTCCTGCGGAATATCTCACCTCAGGATCTCTTGTTAAGCGTCCCATTAAAATTACTTTGTTCATATAAATACCTCTTCGTTTCTGCTTTGAATGGTTGAACGGATCAATTAATGGTGCCTTCTAAAATCCACCCTGTATAAGATTATGCGTCTTTTCTTACGACTAAGTATCTTAATACATTGTCCATGATGCGAACGTGTCTTTCAACTTCCGCCGGGCACTGTGCGTCTGCTTCAAACTGAATGAAATAGTAGAAGCCTTCATGCATTTTCTGAATTTCGTAAGCTAATTTTTTCTTACCCCATTCTTCTACTTCTGTGATAGTGCCGTTGTAACGTGTGATGTATCCTTTTGCTTTCTCAACAACTGCATCACGTACTTCGTCTTCAACTTTTGCACTAACAACTAATGCTAACTCGTACTTGTTCATGTCTTGCTTTACCTCCTTATGGTCTGTTGGCCCTTTGCCTGTCAAAGAGCAAGGATATAAAATATATCACGAGTGTTGATTCTAACATAGTTTTTCATGTCTGTAAAGTACTATTTTTCTTTTTTTATCAAATTTTTAGTATTTTTCTCAACCATCTTGCGCGGTACCATGATCTGATGTCCGCATCCTGTACATTTCAGGCGGAAATCAGCACCTACCCTTAAGATTTCCCAGTCTCTGCTTCCGCAGGGATGGACTTTCTTTAATGTAACAATATCACCAACTTCATAGGGAAGTCCCATAATCTCTTACTCCTCTTATATAACTTTGACAGTAACTGTCCGGTACTTCGCCAAATAGCGAACCGCTGAACAGTTACCCTTGATTTTTCAGACACGCTAGCAATGAATCTGTGAAAATACCTGTCCGATCGGCCCCTGGATCAGAAGGTCTGCATATCTGTCTCTCGGAGTCGGGGATTTGTTGATCACTACAAGGTGCTCTCCCCGGAAGTAATCGATCAGTCCTGCTGCCGGGTAAACAGCCAGGGAAGTTCCCCCTATGATCAGCACCTGTGCCTCTGAGATTGCCTTCACTGCTTCATTGATCGTCTGATTGTCCAGACCTTCTTCATACAATACCACATCCGGCTTGATAATTCCACCACATTCGCATCTCGGAACACCTGTGGATGCTTTCATGTGGGCAAAATCATAAAATCTGTGACACTTCATGCAGTAATTGCGGTATACACTTCCATGAAGCTCCAGCACCTTCTTACTGCCTGCCATCTGATGCAGATTGTCGATATTCTGGGTAATAACTGCTTTCAGTTTTCCTGCCCGTTCCAGCTCTGCCAGCTTCAGATGTGCTGCATTTGGTTTTGCAGTGTCACAAAGCATCTTGTCTCTGTAGAATTTGAAAAATTCTTCCGGCTTTCTTATAAAGAATGTATGGCTTAAGATCGTTTCCGGAGGATAGTCATATTTTTGATGATAAAGTCCGTCCTGACTTCTGAAATCCGGGATTCCGCTCTCTGTGGAAACACCTGCTCCACCGAAGAAGACAATATTGTCATATTTGTCTACAAGTTCCTGTAATCTCTCAACTTCTCCTGCCATTTAGAATTCCTCCTTTATTTTTTCCAAACACTGTTACTGAAATTTTATCATCTGAATTTTTATCGTCTGCTTTTACAGCAATACGATTTTCTTCTGATTCAGGTAACTGCTCTTCATAATTCTACTGCCCGACATCAAGTGTATCCACACGTTTTCCCTGGACAACATAACGGGTTGCCTCGTTTCCTGTACAGGTAGACAGAGTAATGATCTTGTCCTTTATGTTCATTCCTTCTGCATCTGTCCGGATCTCGGAATATCCTCTGATCTTCTCCAGATATTTTTCAAATTCCTCACCAGGTCCCTTAAACAGTGTATAGGTATCACTGTTCACACCTGTGGTGTACGCAGAAATAATCTCATACCTGTAGTTTTTCTCAGGTGTAAAGATCCAGAAATATTTGCTCTTCTTATAAGTCTCTTCATCCTGTGTAAACTTCTTAAGCTGAGCAAACATGGAACCATTTTTCATATTATGGCCATACACGATCGTATTACAGTCACTGAAATCCCCTTTGTTTTCATAATCCACAAAGATAGTACCTGCAAAATTGTAATTCTTCTCATAGGTTCTGTGAAGATAAGTTTCATTGTCTTTGCCATGCACAATGGGATAATTGATATCCGGCACTGCTTCCACATAAATCCATCCCACTACATCATCATTTACACTTTTAAGAGATGCAAAGTCAATATCCATAGGCGCTTTCAGTTCACTGCCTGCCTCCGGCCCTGCTGCTTCTCCATCCGGATCTCGTTCTGTTACTGCCATCTGTGTGATTGAATTGTACTCATCCGTACCTTTCTTATATTCTGTATAAATATGAAACAGATTATATCCTGCATAACAGAATACACAGATTGCTGCGATCAGAACAACGGTCAATACGACATCCCCTGCTGTCTTCTTTTTTTCAGGCTGTTTTTCTGACATTCTTCCTCCATTTCCGCAGCGTATTTCTGCTGCTATGTATCAGCTGCTGTCTGATTTGCTTCTATCAATAATATACTAACTGCCGTTTTCAGATACTGTCTGTAACAGATATTATACCCGGTCACGGCTTTCTTCCTGTAGTCTTTCATGCACTGCCTCCAGACACGCTTTTCGCAGTTCATTTTCTTCTTTATTATATAAAAGCATCTCGCTGTGTTCAAAATATGCCGAACAGCCATTTCCGGCAATAAACGAAGTCATTGACTTATCCGCTGTGATCCCTGTCACGAAAAGCAGCATTTCCTGATTTTCGCCAAAGCTCTCTTTAATAAATGAAAAGGCATTCTGCAGTTCTCCCTGGAGTTTCTGGATCATATCTTCTCTGCATACTGCTTCTTTTTCAAAACATTTACTGATCCGCTTAAATCCATTTTCAGCTGACCGCACATGTTCTTTCTTTGCTGTCAGAATATATTCCCTCAGCCTGCGGATTACCGTCTCCTGATATTTCTGTTCTCTTACTGAGATCAGTTCCATCTTTACTTTGATCTGCAGACTGTTTTCCTGTTCCTGCACAAATTCTTCAAGCAATGAAATTCCCAGCTTCTCTTCCTCAGCATTCTTTCTCACCTGAGTTCTCAGATGCAGAAGCATCTCATAGAGTACCTCAAGCTGATGATCTGCCTGTCCATATTCTTCCGCTTTTTCTCTCAATGCCCCCAGGATCAGATTTACAACTGCAAAACGCTCCTCAAAAGCTCCATCTGCAGCCATCTTCTCCTTCAGCGCCAGATTCTCCCGGCTCAGATTTCCGGACAGGATCGACGGGATTTCATAATCCTCCCCATACTTTGTATATAACTGATAAAAACCTGCAAAATCTCTGGCTGTTTCCTCTTTCTGGAGAAATTCCTCCACCAGTTCCTCACTGATCCCGATCCCCAGCTTTTCATAGCTTTGCAGAAGTCTTGAAAGATCCTCCCATCCCCTGGCAGTCACAAAGAATTTACCGTCTACTGTATTCTCCACCGCATAGAAATTGTTTTTCTTCACAGACAGATAAGAAATGATCGCCTGGTGCACCTTCTGCTGTCCTGCATATTTCAACCAGATATCGCAGTCAGGCTCAATTGTAAGCTTACGGACACGGTCGAGTGTGACAATATCAAATTCCCTGACAGATTTATTATACTCCGGTGGATTTCCCGCTGCTACCAGAATCCAGCCTTCCGGAATCTTATGACTTCCAAAGGTTTTATTCTGGAGAAGTGCCAGCATTGCCGGTGCCAGGGTTTCAGACACACAGTTGATCTCATCAATAAACAGGATTCCCTCTTTCCTGCCTGTATTCTCCATACAATCATAGACAGATGCCACGATCTCACTCATTGTGTAATCTGTCACCATCATTCCTTTTCCACCGTAATTCCGTTTAACGATCTCCGGAAGACCGATGGCACTCTGACGGGTGTGATGAGTAATGGTGTAGGCTACAAGTCCCACACCGCACTCTGCTGCCGCCTGTTCCATAATGGCAGTTTTGCCGATTCCCGGCGGACCGATCAGCAACAGCGGTCTCTGACGGATCAGAGGATAAGTATAATATCCATTCTCATCCTTCGCCAGATATGCACGAAGTGTATTACAGATTTCTGTTTTTGCTTCCTGTATGTTCATTTTATTATCATACTCCTGCTAATTATTTAGTTACTGTTCACTCTGTTCACTCCGTTCCCAGCAACACGCTTCGCGATGCACAGAATTTATGCTAATCGCATAAATTCGCGCGGTATGTCTCGGGTTTTCTGTGACCTTCGCTCACAAAAAACACCTCGCGGGATATTACCAGTGAACAGTAACATTATTTACTCAAACTGACATCTGCTCCGCAGTTTGCCCCATTCCTGTGATCAGACATTTCGCCCATGGCGGCACCAGTTTCATCTTGTCCGTCCGTTTCAGAAATACAAATGCAGTCTCATAATCCGGCTTTTGTCCCGGATAAATCCCGTCACCATCTGTAAAATAGATCAGTGCTCTGAGATTCTTCAGTTCTTTTCTCTCTTTTTCCTGACGGATCAATTCAAATACAGGGCGGAAATCTGTACCTCCCCTGCCCTGGATCTTAACGTTCCGGATGTATTCCTTCCACTCTTCCTCAGAATGGATCACATCCACTTTCTGGATAAAACAGTCGCACTGGACGATATATACCTTCATCCTGCTGAAAAAATTCTCTTTTTCACTTAAAATCCCATAGGTTTCACCCAGAAATCTCTGTACAGTTTCTCCTGAACATGAACCGGATGTGTCAATGGCGATCACCAGCTCCTCCAGACGGTTTACTTCTTTATACTCCAACGGTTCTATCAATGGAATATTTCCATAATGTTCCATTCCAAAGCTGTAAAAAATATAATCAAAGCTCTCCGTATCCAGCTCCACTTCCTCCCGCAGTCTGCAGAACTGCTTCAGAAATTTCCGGTAATCATATTTACTGCGGTAGATCTCATCCAGTTCTTCCTGCTGATCGTTTGTCTGAGTCCCTGCCCTGCTTTGCATACCGGTCTTATTCTGTGAGGTATAAGCAAGGATATGTTCCCATTTTTCTTTTGTTCTCCTGCCTCCTGATGCCTGTCCGGCAGTTCTCTGCCAGAATATGTGATCATCAAAAGTATTTGTGTTCACCTGTGTATCATCTGATTTTCTTTTCTTCAGGCTGATTTTGCCTTCTCCGACAGCCTTGTCGATCAGCTGCTCTACAAAACAGTCGCATTCCCTGTCCCATTCACCGGAATCTCTGTCAGGTTCCATGAAAATATGAAGGTACAGACAGTGAAGCAGCATGTGCAGATATCCTCTTCTTACTGCTGCCGGATCTTCCAGATATTTTTTCATAAGAAATACCGGATTAAAATAAATCAGCTCCCCGTCTGTCCCAATTGTATCAATGCTGCTGTCTGCTTTGTATTCCAGACTTGCAAATGCCCCGTCCAGATAAGGAAAGTCCAGATATAATTGATTTCTGCAGTTTTGCAGGATTTTTTTTCCGGTAAGTTCCTGCTCTGTTGTTGTTTTACAGTGAAAAGTCTTTTTTTGGGTATCCATATTTTTTATCTTTCAGATGAAGCAGCCATACCAGAGAACGCAGCTTTGCTTTTTCCTGTGCACATCTTATAAAATTCTCCAGCTCATTTACGGAAAACCATCCGCATTTCTCGATCTGCTCCATCCTTTCTGTATCCTCATTCTCTATCAGAAGCTCCATTACAGAACGTATTCTGAGCTTCAGGTATTTCTGTATCTCCTGATATTTATCGGACTCTCTGTCCGGATTTTCCTGAAAATAAATCTCCAGAGCCTGTTCAAGCTTTCTGTCCTGCATCAGATCATCTTCCTCTCCTGTGAAATTACCATAACCACAATATAACACAAAAAAGCCTCATTTTAAAGTCCTGTTCCTGCCCCTCTATTGACTTTCCTTTCCGTTATGTTACTATAAAATTACATATATTCTATCACAGATGAAAGGATTTTATCTTATGAATACTATCAAAAAATTCATCCACTACTATGGTCCGTATAAAACGGTCTTTTTTATTGATCTGATATGTGCTGCCGTGATCAGTCTGATAGATCTGGCATATCCTCAGATCCTGCGGACTATGACAAAAACACTGTTCACTCAGGATCAGTCAAGGATTCTTCATGCACTGCCTGTGATCGCAGGAGGACTCTTTCTTATGTATGTGATCCAATGTCTCTGCAAATATTATGTAACCTGCCAGGGACACATGATGGGAGCAAATATGGAACGGGATATGCGGCAGGAATTATTTGATCATTACCAGCAGCTTTCATTTTCCTATTACAGTCAGAATAATTCCGGTCAGATGATGAGCAAGCTGGTCAGTGATCTTTTTGATATTTCCGAGTTTGCACACCATGGTCCTGAAAACCTTTTTATCTCTCTGGTAAAGATCATCGGTGCTTTTGTCTTTCTTTTCTTTATCAATAAGAAACTGGCATTTCCACTGATCATCCTTGTTATTGTTATGTTTTGGTTTTCCTTTAAGCAGAATGCCCGAATGCAGGCAACTTTTATGGAAAACAGACGTAAGATCGGGGATGTCAATGCAAGTCTCCAGGACACACTTTCCGGTATCCGTGTGGTACAGTCCTTTGCAAATGAAGATATTGAACATAACAAATTCAAAAAAAGCAATGAAGCTTTTCTGCTTTCAAAGCGTGATAATTATCGCTGTATGGGAAGCTTTATGAGCTCTAATCTGTTCTTTCAGGGAATGATGTATCTGGTCACTCTGGTGTATGGCGGTTATCTTATTGCCAACGGAGAAATGCAGACTGCAGATCTTGCCATGTATGCACTTTATATCGGAATCTTTATCAGTCCGATCCAGATTCTGGTCGAGCTGGTAGAAATGATGCAAAAGGGTCTTTCAGGCTTTCGCCGTTTCCTTGATGTTATGGAAACAGAGTCAGAGATCACAGACGCTCCGGATGCCAGAGAACTTACTGATGTGAAAGGACATGTAAGCTATGAGCATGTATCTTTTCATTACAGTGACGATAATACCCCTGTTCTCAGTGATATCTCTATTGATATCCCTGCCGGAAAGTCTGTGGCACTTGTGGGTCCGTCAGGTGGCGGGAAAACTACTATCTGTTCTCTTCTGCCACGCTTTTATGATGTAACAGAGGGACGGATCACTGTTGATGGAAAAGATATCCGCAGCCTGACTCTGAAGAGTCTCAGAAATAATATCGGAACTGTACAGCAGGATGTCTATCTGTTTGACGGTACGATCCGGGATAATATTGCATATGGAAAACCGGGAGCTTCTGATGAAGAGATTATTGCAGCTGCAAAGCGGGCAAGCATTCATGATTTTATTATGGAACTTCCACAGCAGTATGATACCTATGTCGGAGAACGCGGAACAAGACTTTCGGGCGGTCAGAAACAGAGGATTTCCATTGCACGTGTGTTCCTGAAGAATCCGCCGATCCTGATCCTTGATGAAGCTACGAGCGCTCTGGATAATGAGAGTGAACGATGGATCCAGAGAAGTCTTGAAGAGCTTTCACAGAACCGTACTACTATTACTATCGCGCACAGACTTTCTACGATCAGGGATGCGGATGAGATTATTGTGATCACTGAGGATGGGATTGCTGAGAGGGGGACGCATGAAGAGCTGTTGGATATGAATGGAGTGTATGCGGCTTATTATAATATGTGATTTTGTTTATAGTATCCGATAATAAACTGCGAAACAGTTATCTTTATATTTGCAATCTACTGATATATATTATAACAGCGCAGGAAAATTAATTGTCTGGCGTGCATTTGCAGGATACTTAGATATTCTTAGACGATAAAAATATGCGTTATGAGCCCACAGGGTCACTGTCTGAGCGACAGCGAGTTTGACCCTGCGGGCTCATGCTTTTAGCAGATTTTTATCGCCTTAGAATATCTTAGTGTCCGAAACCGCACGCCAGACAATTAATTTTCCTGCGCGTCCGTCAATCTATACTATTTTCGGTATACGAATGACGGAAGGCCGTCTTCGCCGCAGGGGATCTGTACTGTTCCCTGGATCAGGGGGCGGGCGTAGTTTATGAAGGCTTCAGTGACGTCAGATCCGTCTTCTGTGATCCACTCTGATGGAACTGTTTTTTCTTCGTTGCAGATGGCATTGACGTCTTCAAGACCACATTCCATGATATAGGTTCCATCAGAGGTTTCTTTGCGGATAAATGAGATCATTTTTCCTGTTTCGCCGTTGAGGGCTGCCTGTACGCCGAATTCTCCGGCTTTGATGGCTTCCTGCTGGTCTGTGGCGGACATCATAGATGCAGAGCAACGCTGGCTGACGTTGAGTTCTACAGAACGGGCTTTTACACCGAGGCGGTTTCTGACAAGGTTTTCGAGATATTTACCACAGCCTGCCAGCATTTTGTGTCCAAAGGTATCAGTGCCTACGGAATTGTCGTATTCACAGATAAATGTGCCCTTGTCGTCATGGATTCCTTCTGATACGCAGACAATGACATTGCAGTTTTTCTCAAATGATTTCTCTACTGCTTTAAGAAATTCTTCCTGGTCAAAGGCTGTTTCCGGAAGGTAGATGAGAAGAGGGTTGTCTCCTGTATATTTGCGGGCAAGTGCAGATGCAGCAGTGAGCCATCCTGCGTGGCGGCCCATAATTTCTATAATAGTTACGGATTTCTTTTCATAAACATTTGCATCTATGGTAATCTCGCGGACTGTAGAAGCTACATATCTGGCTGCACTTCCAAATCCCGGAGTATGGTCTGTGTGGATCAGATCATTGTCGATTGTTTTTGGTTCTCCGAGGATACGGATATCACTGCCTGTCTGCGCAGCATAACGGGAAAGTTTGCTCACCGTATCCATGGAATCATTTCCACCGATATAGAAAAACCAGCCAATATTCATTTCTTCAAATTTTTTAAAAAGTCTTGGATAAACCGGATCTTCCAGTGATTCCGGCAATTTATAGCGGCAGGAACCAAGATAAGCACCTGGTGTGACTTTCAGACCGTCAAGTTTCTCTCCCGGAAGTGCTTCGGCAAAGTCAAGAACTGTTCCATTTAAAAATCCTTCAATTCCGTTTATCATTCCGTAAACATGCTCAATAGCTTCCGGATGACGCATTCCCTCGGATACAACTCCGTAAAGGCTGCTGTTAATTACTGCGGTAGGACCGCCGGACTGACCGACGATCAGATTCTTTCTGGACATAAGAAACCTCCTGTATCGTTTAATTTAATGTGATTGCTTTTCATTATATCATACAACTGCCTTCCATAGCAATTCAATAAAAAGGTGTGTTCCCACATCCCCCTGTGAAAGCACACCTTATATTTCCCATATTCAGTTTCTGTTTTTATTCCCCGAATTCCCTGTGGTCTTCTTCCAGTTTCTGTTCTATTTTAATCTTTTTTTTTGCCTCTTCTTTCTGCTCATCCCGTGTTTTCGGAAGGATCACATTAAGCATTACTGCAATAATAGTTGCAAGGACAACCGGTGATTTACCGAAAATTGTTGTTACCCATGTGGGAAAGCTTGCAAGTGCAGCTGTTGCCTGAGATACACCCATTCCCAGTGCAGCTGCGAGTCCTACGATAGATGAATTACGGTAATCCATCTCAGCAGAAGCAACCAGCTTCATACCTGTCATTGCGATCGATGCAAATACAGACACAGTTGCACCGCCCAGTACACACTGAGGAATCGTTGTCAGGATAGCTGAGAATTTCGGAACCAGACCTGCTATACCGAGAATTGCAGCTGCAAGTCCCAGTACCCAACGGTTGATAACCTTTGTAGTTGTAACAATACCAACGTTCTGGCTGTATGTTGCTGTGGGAAGTCCGCCGAGCAATGCGCCTACAACGTTAGAAAGACCATAACCAACGATTCCACGCTGCAGTTCATCATCCTTAGGTGTTCTGTCCATAGCTCCGATCGTAGTCGCTGAATAATCACCGATTGCCTGAATAGAGTTGATAGCAAATAAAATTCCCAGTGCAACACAGGAAGACGGCTCAAACTGTACTCCAAAATGCATCAGAGATGGAAGCTGACAGACACCTGCTTCCCCTATGCTTGAGAAATCTACCATTCCAAACGGAATAGAAACCAGATATCCCACTATAATACCGATCAGAATAGATGCCAGTTTCCAGATTCCCTTTCCAAAATGATTCAGAGCTGTAACAACGATCAGCGTGAAAAATGCAATTGCCCAGTTCTGCCAGGATCCGTAATTCGGACTGCTGGTACCGCCTGCCATATAATTAATGGCAGTCGGATACAGGGAAAGACCGATGGTAAATACGACTGTTCCTGTGATTAGCGGCGGGAAAAATACCCGAATCTTCTTGACCAGCAAACCCATAACAACTGCTACGATACCACCAACAATCTCCGCACCCATGATTGCTGCTATTCCATACGATTCTGCTATCGCCTGCATACTTGGCACGTAAGCAAAGCTGACACCCATGATAATAGGCAGGCCTGAGCCAATTGCAAATTTCGCCTTTCCGCCAATCGGAAACAGCTGAAGCAAAGTTGACAATGCTGCAATGACCAGTGCCGACTGGATCAGGATAACCTGGTCTTCTCTGGAGAGTCCGCCTGGAACTGCTCCGGAAACGATGATCGCCGGTGTGACACAGCCAACGATCATAGCTACGACATGCTGCATGGCAAGGGGTAAAGCCTCACTCATGCGGGGGATTCCGTCAGTTTCAAAAATACTGCCTCTCTTCATAATTGCCTCCCAATTTCTTTTGTACGATTGTAACATTTTTTGTCCAAAAAAACAATTAGACATCCTAATTATTTTTGGTCTAAAACTATACAATATTTATTCTTAAAATTTGGTTATTATTTTATCTTTTATATGTATTTTCCAGTATTTCATAAACCTTTCAGTTTATAATCTCAAATGTCCGATACAGATCCAGTCTTCCATATCCCCATCCCGGATTGGGGTATTCCATCTGTTCTTCTCTCACTGCCCCTTTCTGCAGATAAAACTTCACCGTATTTCCCGATGCATAAGGAATATTTCCTCTCACGATCGCCCATTCCTGCACCAATGCTGCTGCTCCTGCAACAACAGCCGAAGAAAGACTGCTCCCCGAAGCCTTTCCAAACGCCCCTCCCGGCAATGGAATGAGCAGATCTACTCCCGGTGCTGCCAGATCAGGTGTCACCTGGTTATTTGGAGTAAACCCTCGCCCAGCCTGAAAATACAGACTGTTATCCAGATACTGATAAGCTGTTGCCGTAATACCTCTGGTTGAATCCCCAGGTGCAGTAACAGTTATATAAGGTGTAGACTCCAGAAAATAAGTATCCGGCGAAATCAGCCCTTGCACCGGAAGCCACATGTGAAACCTGCTTCCCGATATTCCTTTTTTACTGACATTTACCTTCCAGATGCCTGCTGCCGGATGAAAGAAGCGAAAATAAATCAGCTGTTTCCCGGTCATCCGCTCCATCTTTACGTAATTGACCAGCACTTTCGTCTCCACAAAAATGAAACTTAATTCCTGAGTACCTGCACCAAGAGAACTGCTCACATACAGCTTTTCTCCTGCCGGTGACTGTAACGATATCCCATAGTCATCCGGCGGATCTCCCCAAAATTCCATGGAAAATCCTTCTTCTTTATCCGCAATACGAAGTTCAACAGTATCCTGATTTTTCACATAGTCCAACTCTGCTGTATAATGATGCTGTGCTGCACCCTCATTTCCTGCTGCCACAGATACTGATACCTGAGAATCTTCATTAATATAATCTACATATCGACTCAGCTCACTGTCACCAACATGTGCGCTCTGATTGGTGCCAAGTCCCAGACAGACGGAAACCGGCATTCCCATCTCTTGTGCCATCTTCACTGCAAAAGAAATCCCCAGCATAATGTCGTCTTCCTGAAATACCGGTGCCTGTGGCGGATACTGGTAAAATTTTCTCAGATAGGATTTTGCTTTCTTTAATTTCACCACAATGATCGTTGCTTTCGGAGCTGCTCCTGAGAAATTTTCTGTGGGTACAAAATTGCCTGCTGCCAGCCCTGCCATAGCTGTACCATGTCCGTTCTCATCCAATGAGGGTACAATCTCCTGTGGATTCTCCGACAGCAATGCCTGATTAATTTCCTCTCCGGTAAAAACCTTTCCATAAGGAACCTGTTCATCCTCATTTCCCGGAATTGTCTGATCCCAGATATATGCAATACGGCTTACATCTCCGTTTCGAAAGATTGGATTCAGATAATCAATCCCGGAATCAATCACTGCGATCACTGTGCCCTCTCCCTGAAGTTTCAGATAGGGATGATTATGTAACCGCGTAATCCCGGATGAATTTAATGCATCCGCATCCATAAATGTATAACACTTCGGCAAAGATGCATACGTATAGGAATTAATTTCCAGCGGACCAATCTCATTCAGCGGAATATATAGAATTCCAAACAATTCATTCACAGGAAGAAATTTTCCGCCCATATTCTGTCCATGTTTTACAATAAAATCCCCGTACTCTTCATCCTGTGCCGGCGGTATTGACGGCTCAGCATGAATGCCCGGGGGGTTTTCCTGCTGTATCTGCACTTCAAAATCGTCAGGTCCGAACATTACTGTCCTCCCTGGATTTTTTATACATGATATGCACAATATATGCTCTTTATGACAATTCTAACCTTTACTGTTCAGACTGATATTCGCTTCCTGCTTTTGTTTCTTCACAACAGTCAGTAATAATATAATTCCAGCCACAGTTGTAAAAATACTGATAAACTGCGAAGTCGACAATACTCCTACGCTTCCTCTTTCAATATCTCCTCTGAAAAATTCGATCACAAATCTTCCTATACTGTAGAAAATAAGATAGCAGGCAGCCACCTGTCCATCTGCTTTCTTATGCTTTGCCACATAAAGCAGCAGCAGAAAATGGGCAAAATCCAAAAAACCGGAATAAATCTGTGTCGGGATCAGAGCAACATTGTTGGGTGCAAAATCTGAATTTGTAAACGTAACCGCCAGAGGCCCTGAAGTTTCTTTCCCATAACAGCAGCCTGCCAGAAAGCATCCAATCCTGCCAAATCCCTGTGCCAGTGCAATGGATGGCATCATCAGATCAAAATACTCCAGAAATTTCAACTTCTTTATCCTGCAGTACAGCCAGCCCACCAAAATTCCTCCGATGATTCCTCCATATACCACAAATCCATCTGATCCTATGATCTGCCTTGGATTCTGCAGAAATTCCCTCCAGTTGGTGATCCAGAACAAAATCTTCGCAGATGTAAATCCACCAATGGCGCACCACACTACCAGATAAAAAATATGTTCACATGCAAGTTTCAGTTTACGCGCTCTCTGCTCAGCCACAAACCAGGCAGCCAATACTCCCATGGCAATCATAAATCCATAACCATATACCGTCAACGGTCCTATATGCAACAATTCATTATGCATGTCTCAAATCCTCTCAAATCTTAAAATACTTCCTGTCACTCTCTCATTTTATTTATTATTCACAGTCGGATTTCCCAAATAAACCTTCAAAAACCTCCAGCAATTTTTCATTTGCATAATCATTGGCTTCATTCTCATGTACCGCTTCCGCATCTGCTTCTCCGCAGATATCCACACCGGCAATCTTTCCACTGCTTTCTTTTGCACATTCCAATACAGTCTGTACACCGGACACCAAAGTTGTCAGCCTCATATCCCCCTGGCTCCATGTCGTCTGTGCATCCTCTGTACAAAGCACATCTTTATCAACAGATATATATAATGGAAGGAATTTTTCAGCATCTTCCTGTAAACCTTCCGATTTTCTCCAATTACATACTTCACTGACTGTTTCCCTGAGAAACCAGTTTCTCTCTTCATCATTCATCACCTGAAGTTTCTCTCTGGAGAGAAATATCACTCTGTCCTTCAGATTCTCATCTACCTGCTCATAGGCTGCTTCATCCGGTCCCACAAGGATCACATATTTCAGATTCTCCAGTTCCTCCAACGCTGCCGCGATCCATCCTCCACACGACAAAATCCCACCAAAAGCCGGGGGCTGCATATCTGTATGATTATCGTATACCAGCAGACAGAACGGTTGATCCATTCTTGTCAGCCAAAGTCTTGTCATATAGTGATAATTGCCGGAATCAATAAAATGGATTCCGGCAGTTGGATAATTTTCTGTTCGTTTATTAATCTCTGCGATTGCTTCCTCATCACAATAGCAGTTTGTCCCACAGACATCCTGAAGCTCAATCCAGGATACCTGTCTGTTTTTCCAGAATTCTTCTTCTCTGTAAATTCCGGAGAAATTCATCAGTACAATGGGATTCTGTTCCTGCATATTTCACTCAGTCCTTCCATTCTTCCAGCGGTTCATCATGATTTTTCAGCATTTCCCGGATTTCTCTGCCGGGACTTTCCACGCCTTCATCCGGAGTCTGCATCTCTGCATCCAGAATGGCGTCTGCATCTGCTGCATCTGCAGTCTTCCCGGTTTCTATTTCCATCTCCGCTTCCTGAACCTGAGAATCTGTATCTTGCTTCCATTCTGTTTCATCTTCATTTAAAGATTTATCCTGCACTTTTTCGTCCAGACCTGCATCTGCCGGGTCATCCCATGGTTTCTCTTTGCCATTCTCTTCCTGTTCTTTTTCAGCACAGAGTTTTTCGGATTTTTTCATTCCAAGACGAATCATGATCAAAAATACAATGTCTGCCACTCCATCAGCAGTCAGAATAATTCCGGAAAACAGGATCATCCGGGTTACACTCAAAAAAGAATAGAGCAACATGGAAACACCCAGCGCAATAAATACCAAACAGCCAATAAGAATAATCTTCCAGCGTCCTCTCTGGGCTTTTTTCAGTCTGTAACTTCCCTTTATCTTCCAGATACTGTCAACCAGTACCAAGGCTCCCAGTAAATATGGCAGGATTTTGATCACGATCTGCGGTGTAAAGAAAAGAAAAATTCCAAGCACCATGACGATTACACCCGTAAACAGATCAAGAATCGTTGCCTTTTCCTTCTCAGCTGTATAAATAACAATATGATAAATACCGGAAGCGATCATTACCAGTCCGAATACAATCTTGCAGATAATGTTTACGGTCTGGTCCGGAACCAGGAGCAGACACAGACCAAATGCCAGATAAAAAACCGATGATAAAATCTCGCTTTTTAAAAAATCAGAAACTTTTTTCCCCATAACCTTTTCCTCCTGACTGTATGATAGCAAGTCCACACCCACTCTTATTGCTTTTCGCAATCTCCGCAGGGGACTTACTTGATTCGGTTAAAAATACTATTCCATTTCTTCTATTGAAATAGTATAACTTCTTTCTTTCTCTTCGTCCACAGGCAACTGCATGACTTTGTGTAAAATTTGTGAATTTTTCCTTGCAGTTTTTTTAGTGCGTATTATAATTATAGCGATACTCATAAATAATACATTTGAAAGTATTGCTATAAATAAAACTATGTCATAAAATGGATATTTTTCCATAGGAAGGATTTATTTTGAAAAAACAACCAAAGAATAAAGTTTTATTTCTTATCCCTGTCGGTGTTATACTCGCCGGTGCAGTGATTTTTTTATGCACCCGCGGAAATGAGAATGATTCTGTCTGTAAAGAAAATGTAGCCCGCCTTCAGGCTCTGGAAAATTCAGACATTTCACAGACAGAAGAACAGCTTCAGGCTCTGAAACAGACAACCGGCATTTCTTCCGGTTCTGATGCTTCAGACGGTTCTGGATCTACCCTGTTAAGTGATGTAGAAATCCGACAGGTTTTTGCCGGAAACGTCATCATCGGTGACTCTATCACAGAATCCATCGTAGAATACGGATATCTAGATACGGATGTGGTAGTCAGCAAACGAGGATTAAATGTAGGTGCAGCCGATGATCAGATCAGTACGGCAATTGCTCTGAATCCCTCTCATGTATTCATGGCATTTGGTTCCAACGACCTGGAAATATATGGTTCGGCTTCATCAGAATTTATTGATGCATACAGGACGCAGATAAAGAAAATCCAGACAGCCTTACCGGATGTCCCAATTTATATCAACTGCATTCTGCCGATTACTGATGAAGCGATCGCACAGACTCCTGATCTTGGATATTACCCTGATTATAATGAAGGACTTATCAAACTCTGTCAGGAAATGGGATGTACCTTTATTGACAATTCAACGATTGTAACAGACAGTTCAGAGAATCTGTATGAACCGGACGGTGAACATGTGATTCAGGACTACTATCCCAAATGGCTGACAAATATGGCACAGATTGCGGGGTTAAAGGCATGAAAAATTATTTACATATTTTTATCAAAGGTGCATTTGTTCTTTTCCTTATCGCATATCTGACTGTCCTGTATACCTCCGACAGCGCAAAGAATGTACCCATGGAACAGATTGCACAGACTATGGAACAGGATTCTGATATCACTTCTTTAAATAAAGAAGCACGTTCTGATCTGAAACATTATTATCAGACAGATGACCGCAATATTGACGGTTATTTCTTCTACAAAGCCGCTTCACCCATGGCAGTAGAAGAAATCTGTATTATGAAGGCCACTGACAATACCCAGGCAAATACTTTGCTTGAAAATGCAAACGCCCATCTCTCCGGTCAGAAGCAGGTATTTGAGGGCTATGGCACAGATCAGATGGCTCTTCTGAACAATGCAGTTGTTGGAAAAAAAGGAAACTATGTATATTATATGTGCGGCGCAGACGCACAGAACTGGCGCACTGCCTTTCTTTCCATGATATAAGCATTTTACTTTAATCCTCGTAACTGTTCCGCATTTTACGCTAATGGACTGCAGAACCATTACTATGGCAGTCCTCTTAATAATACCGTTAAGAGAAAATGCAGTTAAGAGAATTACTATAATATTCATAATATCCAGATTGGAGAACTTTTAATATGGTATTCAACAGTATATTTTTTATATTCTGCTTTCTTCCGGTTTTCATGCTGATCTACTACCTGGTACCGGGAAAGCTCCGCAATCTGCTGCTGTTTTTGGGCAGTCTGATCTTTTATGCCTGGGGAGAACCTGTATATGTGATCCTCATGCTGTTTTCCAGTATCTTCAACTATTATATGGGTACAGAACTGGAACGTTTATATTATGACGACAGGAAACAGAAAATTAATCTGATTTTCTCGATCATTATAAATCTTGCAGTACTTGTGTTTTTTAAATATTATGGTTTCTTACTTAACACAATCGGAGGAATCATCGGTATCCATATCCCTCATCCGGAGCTTTCGCTGCCGATAGGACTTTCTTTCTACACTTTCCGTAATTTGTCCTATCTTTTTGATATTTATTTAAGCAAGGTCAGTGCGCAGCGAAATTTCCTGACCTTTGCCGTATACAGCACAATGTTTCCTTATACCTCTGCCGGACCAATCGTACGATATACGGATATAGAGACGCAGCTGAAGCAGCGCACCATCAATATCTCCAAATTCGGTACCGGTGCAGAGCTTTTTGTCAAAGGTCTTGCAAAGAAAGTTCTTCTGGCAGATAATCTCTCGGTTTTATACAGCAGTATCTGTGGTCATCCACAGATGTCTGTATTTACTTCATGGCTTGGCATTCTGGCTTATACAATGCAGCTTTATTTTGACTTCAGCGGCTATTCGGATATGGCCATCGGTCTGGGAAAAATGCTGGGATTTGATTTTAATAAGAACTTTGATTATCCCTATATTTCCACCAGTGTTTCTGAATTCTGGAGACGCTGGCATATTTCTCTTGGAAGCTGGTTCAGAGATTATATTTATATCCCGCTTGGCGGTAATCGGGTCTCCACTCTGAAACATATCCGAAATATCCTTGTGGTATGGGCACTTACCGGTCTGTGGCATGGTGCAAGCTGGAATTTCGTACTATGGGGTGTTTATTACGGACTCTTCCTTTTACTCGAAAAATTTGTACTTCAGAAATATCTGAAAAAAATACCATCCTGGCTTTGCACTGTATACACTATGCTTGTAGTCATGATCGGATGGGTATTCTTCAGCCAGACAGACTTTGGTGCCCTTGGCCATTACCTTGGAACTATGTTTGGGATCGGAGCTTCCGGTTTCATAGACAAAACTGCACTTTACTACCTCAAGACAGGATTTATCCTTCTTCTGATCAGTATTCTTATGTGCCGTCCTGCTCCTTACCAGTACTTTAAGCGTCTGGTCAGACGCAGACCTGTTGCTGCAGTGATCATAAATCTTATTTTATTTGCATTATCGATTGCCTATATGGTTTATAACTCTTACACACCATTTTTATATGCAAAATTTTAGAAGGTAAACAATATGAAAAAATCATTAAGAAATTATCGTTTATTTTTCCACAGAATGGGACTTTTGTTTTTATTTATCCCCTTGATCGTACTCATTCTGAGCATTGTGCTTCCTGACAGAGGATTTTCTGAAAAAGAAAACCGCGTACTTTCTTCCCTGCCTCATTTAAACGGCAGTCAGATTGCTTCCGGCGGATTTGAAAAACAATTTGAAACCTATGAAAATGATCAGTTTCCACTTCGCGATCTGTGGATTACCCTGAAAGCCGGAACTGACCGTCTGATGGGAAAAGTAGAATCTAATGGCGTATACGTTGGAAAATCCGGATATCTTATGGAAGAATTTAAAGCGCCTGATCAGACACAGTATGACGCCACTGTAAAAGCAATGACTGACTTTGCGCAAAAACATTCTGATCTGAAACAATATGCACTGATCGCCCCAAATTCTGTGAATATCCTGAGCGACAGGCTTCCTGCTTTTGCCCCTGTCCAGGATCAGAATTCCTGGCTTGACAGCCTCTCTGCCTCCCTGACCGATGCAGGTGTGACCTTTATTGATGTTCGCAGCACTTTTAAAGATCACAAAATGGAAGACCTCTATTATCACACTGATCATCACTGGACTACCCAAGGTGCTTATTATGCCTATCTTAAGGCAGCCAAAGATATGGGAATTGATACTTCAGCAGACACTTATGACAAAGCACCTGTCACCCGTTCTTTTCAGGGAACACTGTCTGCCAAAAGCGGTTTCCGCTCCGGCGAAAAAGATGAGATCGATGTATTTCTCCCCACCGGAGATCAGGCGCTCTCTTCTGTAGTTAATTATGTAGACGAACAGAAAAAAAGTGCCAGCTTCTATGATACCGAGAAACTTGAGACAAGAGATAAATATGCATTATTCTTTGGTGGAAACCACGCTCAGATAAAGATCAGTACTCCTACTGAAACAGATAATACACTGCTTGTGCTTAAGGATTCATACGCAAACAGCTTCATCCCATTTCTTGCTCAGCATTACCGAAAGATCATAATGATTGATCCCCGTTATTACTTTGGAGATCTGGAGCAGTTAATGCAGGTTGAAAATGTTCAGGAAATTCTGTACCTGTATAATGCTAATACCTTCTTCACAGACACTTCTCTGGAGCTTGCCCTGACAACTGCTGAACAGGATTCTTCTGATACATCTGATATCAGATAATATTATATCAAAAAATCCCCACCGAAATCTCAATGCCGAGGAAACATTGACTTTCGGTGGGGATTTTTCACACATTCACACACATTTTATAACACACACTTTTCACACACTTTTTAATAATAGGTCAGGTATAACGACTGATTTAAAACAATAATACTGTGTCTTGCATTCCCCGTTCCCAGTTTATCTGTTTTTTATATCAGCTGTACCTTAATGTGTATTATATCAGCATTTACGCCCTCTTTTCATTTTATGCAAATTCAGCAATTTATTCTGCAAAAGTGTCCTTTGAGTCTCCAAAATGATTTACAAAATAATCATAGTACGTATCCAGTATTTCTTTCCGCCCACGAACACGTATAGGCACAAGTGTTCCATCTTCCATAATAAAATCGTCCTCTACATCCTTAATATAATCCATATTTACCAGATAACTCTGATGGCAGCGCAGAAAACGTTTCTCGTTAATTCTCTTCTCAATTTCTCCCAGCTTGTCCACTGTTATAATTTCGGAACCATCTGACAGATGCAGGGTGACATTATGTTTATTGCTGTCAATATACATGATATCATCTGTACATGGATAACGGTACTGTCTTCTGTTTTTAATCGCAACACGCCTTTTCATATCCGTTTTAAGAATCCTGTTCAGAAGTTTCATCAGTTTCTCTTCTGAAAATGATTTCAACAAATATCCGGAAGCCTGTACTTCATAACTCTCTATGGCATAATCCGGTGAGGCGGTAAGAAAAATGATCGGCACCTTACACTGTATCTGTCTCAATTTTCTTGCAGTTTCCATTCCATTAAGTTTCTTCATACAAATATCCAGAAAAAGCAGATCCATAGCAATGTATCCTTCTTCCACATCGGCTATAAGCGTCTCTCCTGAATCATATTCTACAATTGAAACCTCTTCATTTATTTCTTCAAAATACTGACACAATATTTCTTTTAAAAGAAGTCTTTCAATCTCAACATCATCACAAACGACGATCGTTTTCATGTAATTTCCCCTTTCCGTATCAATATAAAAAGCAGCTTCCAAAATCCTGTCAGTCGCAAAGTTCTGACATTTATCTGTAAACAGCACAATTTCTATTAATTATATATGCTTAATCCTACGTATTCAAGTACTTTTTTCATTTATTTTACTTTTTTATAACAATCATTGTTGTTTACTTTTTTTGTGTTATACTTATATGGCAGCTTCACTTATGACAGCACTTTGGTAAAACAATCATATACTGAACTGTTACTCTATTTAACCGAATCAGGTAAGTCCCCTGCGGAGCAGTTATTCGGTGTAAAGCTGCGTAGCAAAGCGGATGATTTTATCCGCTTGACACAGAAAGAAGGAATTATATGCGTCAGGAAAAATTTAAAATGGAACGTCAAGGATTAATAAATGTGGGAGATGAAATAGAAATTTCCGAATATCAGTCTTTTATGAATTACAGTTATATCATTGAACCGGCTGTGGCAATGTCCGGCTGTTATCCCAATGCAGAACGCATCAAATCCAGAAAAGGAATCGTAAAAAATATTGAACATACACCGCGAGGTTTTATAGTGACTGCAGAATTTGATGAATAGTTACATATATTTTTCAAACACACTTCAGAAAGGAAATTATCATGGACAATAAAATAATAATCCGTACCGCTTCTGCTGCAGATGCACCGGCACTGCTTAAAATTTACAGACCATATGTAGAAAATACAGCCATCACCTTTGAATATGATGTTCCCTCCACAGAAGAATTTGCTTCCCGGATTCAACACACTCTGAGAAAATACCCTTACCTTGTAGCTGAGGAAAAAGGAACTTTGCTTGGATATGCATATGCAGGTCCTTTCCATGAAAGACCTGCATATGACTGGGCTGTGGAAACATCTATTTATGTTGATCAGTCTCTTAAACACAGAGGGATAGGCCGCAGGCTTCATGATGCCCTTGAAACCGCTTTACGTGAACAGGGTATCTTGAATATGAATGCCTGCATTGCCTATCCTCCAAAGGAAGATGAACATCTTGACAAAAACAGTGTAGAATTTCACACTCATATGGGATATCGTCTTGTAGGTGAGTTCCATAAATGCGGTTACAAATTCAACCACTGGTATAATATGGTCTGGATGGAGAAGCTGATCGGTGAACATCTAACAGTTCAGGAGCCACCGAAATTCCCTCTCCTGTAGCCTGTTATTTCTGTGACTTCCAGAAATTATCAGAATCCATCCTGTGTCACTATCGCAAGTGTCAGTATACATTAACACAAAAAAACCTTAGAAGATATTTCTAAGGTTTTTCAAGAGGTGCCACCCGGATTTGAACCGGGGATAGAGGTGTTGCAGACCTTTGCCTTACCACTTGGCTATGGCACCATGCTCCCCCTGTTGGACTCGAACCAACGACACTGCGGTTAACAGCCGCATGCTCTACCGACTGAGCTAAGGAGGAATATTTATTAAGGTTTGTACCTTAAAAACTACATACATGCTTATTGATGGTTAATCAAACTTCTTGAATCAATTCTTAACCTGCGTTTCTTGGTCAAGCCCTCACCCGATTAGTAACAGTCAGCTCCATGTGTTACCACACTTC
>OGRY01000690.1_pt1 | contig 27685 bp, 25 predicted proteins | sample 1553551 | NCBI WGS metagenome assembly OGRY01 (sample SAMEA2580101, study PRJEB22360) | human gut metagenome | biome: human gut; feature: human-associated habitat; material: faeces | place: Denmark | collected 2008/2010
TGCAGCCTGCCTACTGGCTCGGTAAGTACAGCGACATGCCGCATATCCTGTCATTCCTCAATGAGAGTTATCAGACCATCTTCGAGGTGCTGCAAACCGACAACGAGGTGGCTCCGCTGCTTGGTCCGTTTCAGACTGCCTTTCAGAACAAGGCCATGGAACAGTTGGAAGGTATGATTGGTACGCTCCGTGTCTATACCTCACGCCTTGCGACAAAGGAGAGCTACTGGATATTCCACAAGGATGGCGACGACTTTGACCTGAAGGTTAGCGACCCTAACAATCCGTCCTACCTGCTCATTGCCAACGATCCGGAGATGGAGAGTATCATCGGTGCGCTCAATGCCTTGATATTGAACCGCCTCGTCACACGAGTGAATACCGGTCAGGGAAGAAACGTGCCTGTGAGCATCATTGTCGATGAGTTGCCAACGCTCTATTTCCACAAGATAGACCGCCTAATCGGTACCGCCCGAAGCAACAAGGTCAGCGTGGCACTTGGCTTTCAGGAACTGCCGCAACTCGAAGCCGACTACGGCAAGGTGGGTATGCAGAAGATTATCACCACCGTGGGCAATGTGGTCAGCGGTTCCGCACGTTCCAAGGAGACCCTCGAATGGTTGTCGAGCGACATCTTCGGCAAGGTGGTGCAGCTCAAGAAAGGCGTTACCATCGACCGTGACAAGACCTCCATCAACCTCAATGAGAACATGGACAGCCTCGTGCCTGCTTCTAAAATCTCCGATATGCCCACCGGCTGGATATGCGGCCAGACCGCCCGCGACTTTGTGGCTACCAAGACCGGACGTGGCGGACAGATGAATATTCAGGAGAGCGAGGAGTTCCAAACCTCCAAGTTCTACTGCAAGACCGACTTCGACATGGCAGAAATCAAGAAGGAGGAAGCCGGATACGTTGACCTGCCCAAGTTCTACCGCTTCAAGTCAAAAGAAGAGCGTGAGCGCATCCTCTACAAGAATTTTGTTCAGGTTGGCGAGGATGTGAAAGCCATGATAAAAGAGATACAGCAATTTCGCACAATGACCTAAGTATAAAGCCATTTGAAGACTATTATCACTGCCATATTGTTACTCATCACTTGCATTGCCAAGGCTCCGGCACAGAGTCTTGGCAATACCAGTATGGATAAGTTTGAACTTGCCGTAGCCCTAATCAAACACTTTGAAGGCTGGCATGGTTCTCGCCACTACCCCTACATCGGCTATGGTCACCGCATTCAGCCCGGTGAACACTTCCGTCTTCCGCTCACTCGTCGTCAGGCCGACACACTTCTCAGAAACGACCTGCGCAAACTCTGCCGCATCTTCAGCAATCTCGGTAAAGACAGCCTACTCGTTGCTACCCTCGCATACAATGTCGGTCCCGGCACCCTCCTTGGCTCATCCACCCGTCCCAAGAGCACCCTCATACGAAAGCTCGAACGAGGTGACCGCAATATCCGCTCCGACTATCTCTGCTACTGTCGATGGAACGGCAAGGTTGTGCCGTCAATCAGGAAAAGAAGGATGTTGGAGTATCAGTTGCTGTGGGAGGAGTAAGAATGCCTAGCGATTTACTCCATTCATCTTCGAAAGTACAGAAAGGAACCTTAACCATCAGACGAATATTTCTTAATTTGTGATTTTATCCGTGATAGTCATTATGCATAAGAATTTTGATGTTCTTAATAAGAAATAGCTATTCTTTCCAATAATCTGGAACATATCTCAAGGGTATTCCACACAAACGATTATAAACATCTGAAGATATTTCATAACCTTCTGCTATCGCTTGAGAAATTTTTTCATCTGACCACAAATACTTGTGAAGTAATTCATAAATATCATTCTCGCAGAATGTTTTCTCGTCATATTTTTCTATAATAAAAACGCATCCATCAATAGTTAAACAAAATGGGTCACCATATGGGACAGCCTCACCAATGCAATCCCCAGAAAAACAATCAAGTGCATATTGCTCAAAATCAAAAGGCTTTATGACAGACTCTAACTCCTTGATTAATTTTTTTCCAATGTCATTAGAAATCACGTCCTCCAATAAATTGAGCTCTTCTTCTTTCTCAATAAACCATGTACATATGCCTTCAGGAGTTTCATGGCAACAGAATATATATGGACCAACTTCAATGTTATGTTTAGCATATGGATCAGTATTGTCATAATCACGCGCTAAAGCTACATAGCTTATAACTCCTTCTTCATGTTCATCTGTCCACTCTGTAATAGTTCCGATGTACTCGCATTCGTAGTTAAAATTATCTTGTTTCAGATATTCTATTATTTTAATAATATCTTTGTTGTTTACATTTTTCATGATAGCAGTCCAATTTTGTTGTATTTATATAAACGTTCTCCTAGTCTGATAAGGGAAAAGCATATCTAGGTATTCTTCTATGCCCAATTTTATAAAGTAGACCATTTCAGTTTCAGGCATACCTTTTTCATGGGCATACACTGAGTATATCTCTAATGGGAGTGGTCCACCACCACCCATATTATCGGCAATATAGTTAGCTAATTCTATTCGATTAACAGAGCCGGTCTTGAAATGATTTTCCTTACTCTTGATATCATCAAAGAATCCCCAACACGTTTCATCTTCAATCATGTTTTTGGCATAACATTGTCCCCAACGTATCAAATCTGATATTATTTCTTTTGGAGACATTGATTCATCACCATCAACTGATATTAGATTTTCGGGATAACCAAATCTACCATCTGTCAATTCTTGCGGATAGAAATGCCCCACCATCCATCTGAATATTCTACAAGTATAGTAGTGCGAGGTGTATGGTGGTTGAAAGAAACGGTCATCCAGTTCATAAGTTGCAGGAATACGTTCTAAAATACCACCTTCTATTTCGACACTCCAAGTTTCAAACTCATACACATCATGAGCATCCTTCATAGGCCTAACTGCATAGTGAACATTATGCTGATAGTTATTCTTTAGTGGATTCTTATCCAAATATCCGGCCTTTAATACACCACAGAAATATATCGCTTCATACAGCCCTTCTCCTACTTCGTCCATAATCATAGTAGTCTGCTCCAAAAACTTAGGATTTGATGTTCCTGAAAATTTCTTACTATAAGGGCCAATCATGCAGGCAGTACAGTGCTTACCAATATTGCCTGCTTTTACATATTTTGCCCAAAGCCACATAAACTGTTTTGGATCAAAGTTGTGATGAATCGTAATCATGATCAACAAAGGTATTAAGATTTTACTCCAAATAGTTAGCCCTCAATGCAGAAAATAGTTGTTCTCGACATGATGGTTTTTGAATTAAAGCGAATAGCTCAGAATCAAGATAGGCATATTCAATTTCTCTTTTCATTTTCCCTATTGAAGCAGTCTCACCAGGTTTTGCTAGTGCATCAATGTCAGCTATTGTATGTATCGGTTTAAAATGCCAAAAGAATTCTTTTTTCATGTGCCAAAACGGAGTCCAAACCGTTGGCGGAGTATCGTTTACAAATACTTTCCAGTAATACTCAAATGCTACACGAATAGTGTCATCCAGTTCTATTTTATTGCCAACAATATAGCCACACCGAACAAGATCCATCACGCTAATCAGCAGGATGGCCTTGTTCGGGAACTTTCTTCCCCCTACAATTTTTACATGTAGATTGGAGAAGGCTTTTTCGTATGTAGCTATATTATTCAGCATCTGATGGTTGATCAGTCTGAACTAGTGTTTCTTTATTATTCTTAGGCAAATCTTGGAGAATATCCACGAAGACAAAAGGTGAGTTGAATAGCATCTTTTCGTTATCCCACTTGTCTTGAAGATAAATCAGACCGGTATTTGCATATGCTTCCATTTCTCGGATAAGCATAGTCACAAAGTTGGAAACATTTTCCTCAGAGCTATTCTCCAACGATAACCAGTCCCAAGAAAAATTATCGAATTTCTCCGTACGATTTAGCAATGTCATCAAGATGAAATCTCTGATGGGAGTCGGCTTCCAATGTGATATGTCTGCGAACTCCACTTTCTTGTCATCATTTGTCAGAGGTGTTTTTTTACCTAATCTCAGACCTATAATATAAGCGTACATAAAGGTCTGGTAAAAGGCTCCAAAGGTGGAAAAATCACCTCTGCCAGTCAAGTCTCCTTTTGTAGAGATACGCTCCATTAGAGGCTTGAATTTTTCGCTATATCTAGGCTTTCTTCCAAAGATAGCCTCTCTTAATTCTTGATGGTTCATATTTTATTCGAAATAACATTTGTGAGACGTTACGAGGCCTGTAGTGTCAGCGCGCTCTTCAATTACATTGACGTAGAATGTGCCAGGAATCTTACCGCCCTTCATGTCTTCAAGTATTTTTCTTCCGAAAGGAGTCAATAAATCTTTGGCATTAGGGTCGTACAGTTCCTTTATCATGATGATACTTTGGCCAAATACACCTGGTGCAACTCTGAAGAAATTGTTGACGAAGTTCTCACCGAATTCAGAGAATGGCGCATCAGAGATAAATGGATAGTCGAATTTCTTTTCATCTCCAATCTTTGATGAAATGATAGCCATCACAATAGCAAGCTGTTTCATTCGTTGAAACCCAGTACCAAGTCCCGTGATTTCTCCATTCTGAACATCGCGAATAGATACATTTACCACATCATGGTTACGCTCGAAACGTAATTGGCCACCAGAAGATTGGTTTCCAGATGTTAAGGCAGTGTACTTCTCGTTTGCCTGTTCAGCCAAAGCCTTAATTGTACGATCATATATATCATCTTTTGTCTGAACTATGATGTCATTGATTTTCTTCATCAAGTTCGCAAAATCTTCATACTTCTGGACAGACAAATCCTTCTTGTAAGAAGCCAATTTTTGGTTGACCGCATCTAATGAGTTCTGCCATGTGGCGACCATACGCTGTTTATTGATGATTTCCTGTTCCTTGGAGGATATTGTAGAGTTTACGACATCGTAGTCGTGTATGATTACTTTATCATTGAAAGCAGAATTATCCGCATTACCACCCGCATTGTTCAATTCTATAAATATTTCTTCTTTCTTTGCTTCCAAAGCTTCAAGATTCTCTTTCTCAGCATCGAGCAAATCTTTTAGGCGTTCAATTCTTGATTCCACTTGCGGAATGCTGCGTGAATATGAACTGGCAGATTTCTGCAATGTGCCATAGAAATGACCAAAATCATTTCTATTTGTACTGACTTTCTTAGGACGATCAAGAATCAGCTTTATATGCTCCCATGCAGCAGAGTGCTTTGCAGCAGGCTGCCCACATACTTCGCACACCTCATTTTTTAGCATACGTTCTAACGATGAACTATCAGGAGAGCCTTCAGGTAACATTATAACTAATGCTCCATCATTATTCATTTGCGCCAAATCTCCAATGTGTTTTTCTCGTCTTGCATCAAAGGTGTCAAGTTCTTCTTCCAATCCCATGAGCAACCAAGGATTCTCTTCGTCGAAGATTTTCTTTGTGATCGATGTCTCAATTTTCTCTATCGCAGCCTTTTGATTGTCAATTTTAATGCGAATATTATCTAATTGCGAACGGATTTCTATTCTTTTGCTTGAATTACTAATGTATGCGTCAAGCTGTTCTTTCTTCCTTTTTGCTGCATTAAGTTCATCCTTGGCGTTTTCAATTTCTATCAAGGTACGCTCTATGTTTGCAACCAGACTATTGCGTTTCTCTTTATCTCTTTTGCGTTCAGTATCGAACTTAGAGTTTTCGGAATCTTGTACTTGGAAAAGGGTGTAGGCTTTCTGAGCCATCTTCTTTGAGATGTCACATATACCCTTCAATACAGATATTCCTGCAAGTGTATCAATAGTGTCTGCCAATGCTTTCTTTGAAGACAAATCAACAAGTCTATCCATAGACTCTCCCTGTAACAACGCATAGTTGCGCAACGCAAGGGGTATGAACACCTTATTGATGATATCCATTTGCTCATCCTTGTCAAGGATGGGCGTATCTCCGTTGTTCACGGTCTCCATGACATTCAGCCGTGACTCCTCATGAATCAATTCCCCATTCCTGTTAAAGAACATAGCATACTTTTCCATGGTATACTTTGTTCCTCCATTGGTAAAGACAACTTTGAAGCCTACCTTGAACTCCTTATCTTCAACTTTAGCTTTGCCTGATGCCATTTTGAATAATGACTCATTAGCATCAGCGAAGGCCTTGATGTCTGAATCGTACACTTGGTCGCGAAGTAACCACATGAAGCCGTTGTAAAACTTTGACTTACCCATATTGTTATCGGCATTGACAATGTTTATACCCGGCTTAAACTTGTACTCATTGTGTTCGTAACTTCCATAGTAGTTATAGAAGTTCTCGAACGCAACGGAATTGATGATTGTTGCCATATTTATAAGTCAAATATTTTTTTAATGTTTTTGAATAGTGCATCGTCCGACGTATGTCGAATTTGCCCTTCTATGATACTCTGCACTACAGTAATTTCTGGGTGCTGAGAAGAGGACTCATAATCCTCCTGAATCTCTGCATCTGGAGAAACTCCAAGAAGTTCCTTCATTTGCGGAGAATCAAGAATTTCTTTGAAAATTTCTTTACCATCCATATTTAATAGTTATTTATTGTGAAATATCTTCTAATAGGTCAGACCAAACGATGCCAAAGTGATGTGCTATATCATTAAGCACCTCAAACGCCCCATTGTTGGCATGGCTGTTCATTGACAGCTCTGCAAAATACGCTACCCGTTTCAGCTCTGATTTGACTAAATTGCACTCCATTCTGCCAAAACTATCCTCTCTGTTTATCGTCGCAGGAATTACTACTATATCGTAAATGTAGCTAAACATCTTGTCTGGGTGGTTACGCAATAAACGACCACGACGCTGGATAAATTCTCGTGGGTTTCCTGTGCTAGATGTAAATATACCTCTTTCTGCTCTCGGTACATCTACACCTTCATCCAAACATTTCATGGCGAACAATATGTCTAATGAACCATCTGAAAACGATTTCAGCAGTACAGAACGCTTATCCTTTGAATCTTTTCCGGTAAAAGTGTTGCAACGCTTTTGTGGATATAATGATTTTGTCTCGTCAAGAAGTTTTTGGATAAATGTCATATCATCTTCTTCTGTCAAAGAAACTTCATCATCTATGCCCATTCTTTCATATTTGCCCTGCGGCGCATACACGAATGTATATCTCAAATCATGGGCTCCAATTTCAGAGATAATATCACGAAAAACTCGGAGCTTGTCGTCACATTTGTGTATGATACGTTTTCTGTTCATCAGAAGTTTTTCTGCCTCTTGCTTGTCTTTGAAACGTTTTTTCTCACTATCCCATAACAAAGCAAGCTTCTTTGTGAGATAAGAATACAATTCCATTTCATCGTCATTCAAGTATGCCAGTTTAGGATAATAATAGTACTTGCACAATCTTCCCTCACTGATAGCCTTGCTCATAGGAAAAGAATATACATAAGGGTAGTTATCATTGAAAAATGACGCTATATCTTTACTTCCTTCTTCGTCATATATTCGTTCCGGTGTCGCAGATAAAGCAATTCTTCGTTTTACAGTAAGATTGCGGAAGCATTCTTTGACAGATTTACCTCCGATATTATGTGCCTCGTCTGCTATAAGTATCATATTCTCAGACAAGGCGGGCAGAAGATACTGAAAATCTTTGTTTGCAAAAGAATCATACGTTGATACAATTGCATAGTTTACAGTCTTCTTCCTCTTTATCTTCTGAGATATGTCCATTAGCTCTTTTCTCCAAGAAGAATTCAAAGATGATACATTTATTGATTTCCTGAAGTTGAACCCTTTGAGTTCCTCCTGCCATTGTGACACCAAATCCAGAGACGGCACGAGTATTAGCAAGTTGTAAAATTTGTCTTCGTTGTATTCATGTAGGGCACAGTTTAGCGAGGTAACAGTTTTACCTGTACCTGTCGCCATTGCAAAAATTCCTTGTTTACCATTGCGAACCCAAGCCTGATATGCTTCCTCTTGATAAGGTCGTGCTCCATCTTTGTACTTCGTTGGGAAGTGTGGGACATCATGTGAGGACGACTTTATCGGAGTGTTGTATGTTGCCAAGAACTCCTGTTCCTTAAGTAGAAGATTTTCCGGATCTTGGTTCGGATAACTCGTCATTATTTCTGTACAAAAAAGTTTTGCATCATATATTTTTACCCCTTCACTTTCGCCATTCCATACTTTGTGGAAATGTTGTTCTAGATAATCTACTTTTTCTCTGCTATCGTCACCTTTCCATGAACAGGTACATTCCACTGTTTCCAAATTTCCTAAAATAGCTGATGCCGTCAAGTTCATGGAGCCAGTAAAATGTATTTTATTACCATTCTCATCGGTAAAGATTCCATATTTCTCATGAGGTAATCCGCCGTCTGTCAAAACAACGATCTTTACATTAACCCTATTGGTAGTGATTAGATAAGCAAGACATTTGAAGAAATGTTCATCTCGTTGGTCAAATGTATTTTTTAAGTGTGTAAATGACTTCACCAACTCTTCGTCAAACTTTTCATCATATTCTCCTTTCAGAAGAGCATAGTCATCCATGCTGATATATTTGTTGATATACAGATTCATCCTGCCATTGTTAGCGATGAAGTGAGCCATTCCAAGCGAAAGCACATTGAAGCTGGCTGAACTAAAGTAACCCAAGCCCAAATCCAATCTGACACTGTTGCAAAGAGCTTGTAAACAGAACTCTATCGGTCTGTGTGCATCAGACTTAGAATATATATGCTGAAAAGTTTTATCTGCTAACATATCTACAATAATTTACATAGTTCGATGTACATTTTTTCCTGACTTGATGAAAGGTTGCCTTCAGAAAAGTCGAACATTGACTTCTCAAACCAACGGCGTAGTATCTTTTCGTGCGAATTTATGCCGTTGGGCTTTCTACCATAATTCTGTAGGAATAATTTATACTTTCTATATAATTCATTCCACTCATTATCTCGCCTTGTAGTGGGATATTCCTTGTATTGCTCTTGTATGCGTTTTATCTCTTCTTGCTGCTCTTCACTTAGATCATCACTTGTAAGGACACGTCTCCACCAATTGTAAAGGCTATCTTCATGTGAATCACTAGAATTATTGAATGGAAAATGCATATTATCTCTCAGAAAAGTTTCCATGTCATTGACTCTAAGAGCAAAACTTCTTCTTTTCTCAGGTATATTATACCATGCAGCATAAGTTTTGTCCTTTAAACCATATAGACCTCCATTGAATTGTACAAACTGGTCTCCACTACCCATTGTTGAACGAATGCTGTTTTCTGAACTGTTCCTGAACTGCTGAACATACGCAACGATATCAGTAACATGTTGTGGCTCATCAAACTTGGAAAGATACTGCACTATAATATCTCGGATACTGCCGACCTTTACATGATTCCATTCCAACAGACCTACGAGGTTGGCAGTTCCGACCATACAGATACGAGGATCATTCATAATGAGTGTTTTGATGCTATACGAAGACTTATATCTGTTTGGACAAACTTCTTCTAATTTGGTAAACACATCGTCAATATTCATGGGATTTCCATTTTCATGTAAAATACCATAGATAATATCGGTTGCATTAACTACTTTCTTTCCTTCCAATGTAAATTGGAAACAATCATTTGGTATTTTCCCAAATTCTTGAATTAGTATGTGCGACAATATATCTGACACGGCAGCCACCTTGTCAGAGTCGAAATCATTCCAAGCCATAAAGAAAGTGTCGATTGCCAATTGTTCGGCATCGACCTCAATATCTTCTGTTAGATTTTCCTCTGTTTCATCTACCAATTCAGGTAAATCATTGAAGCAAAATGCTTCAGCATATTCTCGTTTTACTAGATATGTTTTCGACCATTTTTGTTTGGCTCTTGTTGGAAGGCTTATCAGTTCGCGACCAACTACTGCATAATCTGTCTCAAAAACAATGCTCAAAATGAAGAAGCAAAATTCCAGAGACAGATTACACTTTTCTTCGTCGACATAAGACTTAATCGTACTTAATTCCAGTAGATTCTTATCAGAGATAGCATCCGAAATGTACCCCCATTCGTTCTTGTCAGAGATTAATCTTTGATAATTTATTGTAGAGGATTCTAACTCTTTACTATCAATCGTATGCAAACGCTTTATGGCCTTGACACACAATTGACGACATCTTTCTCTACTGAGGTTATTCTCCTCTGCCAATTCATCCAAAGATTTTTTCTCGTTGTCTGCAAAAATAGAGCAACATGAATCTAGCATTCTCCATTCTCTACCTTTCTGACCTTTTAACCAGTTTTCTACTATATGAAACATCGGCAGATGTCCCTTGTCACTAAGGTACTGATAAGCAAAATCATCCCAACAATTAGCATAAGACATTTGATATTGCATTAACCGTAGCTCTTCCGGTGATATTTCACCAGCAGACATAGCTTCAGATGCTAATTCTTTCAATTTGATGATAACAGAAGCGATTTCTTCTTCTGTTTTTCGTCCGATATTTTTGAGGCTCTTAATATCTTTATCTTTATGAATGAAATCCTCAATAAAGTCGCCATGATAATTATTGATACCATTGCTAGCTCTTACAGACAATTCAGATGTCAATTCATGGAGAGCATGTCCCAGCATTGTATACTGGGTGTCGCCAATCATGTCCTTAAGAGTACTCTTCTTTTCGGACTCTTTTTTCTGTACTTCCTCTGATACGGCTTCAACTACTTTCTGGATTGACTCAGAAGTATTTTCAAAGTTTCCGAGTGTGTTGACTACGTGGTCTATCAACACAGATCTTATCTGATTAAAATCATGTACGGACTTTCTGCCAAAATTTCTTATGCGCAATAATTTCTCATCATCTGCGAATAAGTAATTAACGTAAAAATCTTGGCCATCTATCGAACCAATGCCGTTCTTAGTGCGAACTGGCACCTTTGATAATTGGCTATCCAAGAAAATATTAAATGGCTCAAATTCTTCATCGGTCAATTTGCTAAGAACTACTACAAACTTTTTGTAAATAGTGTTATTTAAAGACACTGCATTGTCATCAATGGGAACTATAGTTCTTCTTGTGTTTGGCTCGGTCTTCACATATGACACAGGACTTTCTCCTGCTAAAGCAGCCTGCGTATTAACATTTGTGTCGTACTCGTCATTATATGACATAGCTTCGTTGATTATGGTATTAGACAACTCATCACCACCAGAATAAAGTTTGATAAAGGCATTCTCATACTCTTCTACAAATTGAGTTATAGCATATATGTTGTCATCTGTAATATATGCCCTAGTCAATAAATACTTCTTAGAACTAAATACATAGTCTAACAAAAAACATTTTGACCCTACTCTGGTGATAAACTCTTTTACCTTAATTTCTGCAGAAGAAAGAGTTGATTCCAATAGTATATATGGACGATTGTCATCATTAAATAAACAATTCTCCATTTGCTCAATTCCGCAAAGAGCATTATAAATCATTTCATCCTCATATAGACTCTTGATTTCTGATATAATATCACAAGAATAATATGAGCAATCATTGATATTTAGCTCATTAAAATGAGTCTTTGGTTTAAGCGCAGAATAAGCTTCTGCGGATATATAACCCGCAGTCATTATTTTATAGAAGCTTATATTCTTTGCTTTTAGCATATTTCGTTTAATCCCAATTCAATTTTGTCAAATAAATAATCAAATCCCACAAGGTTTGGATTATCCTTTATATCTTGCATTATTTTCTCTAGTCCATCATCCAAGTGAAGCTTAAAATACCTAGGCAAGTCTTTATCCGACATACGAATATTATAGTGCTTACACATAATGGATGCATATACTGGATATAAATTACCGAAAAGCACATTTTTTGAATATTCTTTCCCGCCAGAGTCTTTAATATCCAATGGCGAGAACTTGACACCACTTTGCAAAGAGCAGGCAATTGCAATTCGTGCTATCACATTCTCTGCGCCTAAGCCGAACTTTCTGGTTAAGACTGTTACAGCTTCCTTATTCTTGATGCTTGTTTTTATCTGAGTAAACATAAATTCATGCTTTTATAAAGTCATCTACAGGCACTTGCTTGAAATATGAATGAGTTGTATCATTTTCTATCAAGTACGTTGCATTGATTAGTGGTTTCATTATCTCGTATTCTTCCGGTGTAAGTTCTTTATACAGTAGCGGAAATAACACCACTTGCTTAGATATTTGTGGATAGAACTCTGTTATAATCTTCGCAGCATGACTTTTATCAAATTTTTGCAACGGAGAATCAATGAACACGGGGAACTGTATACCACTTTCATCGACCAAAGCCTTCAAGATAGAGGTCGCATATAATTGTTGCTCGCCTTTCGACAACGAATCTTTATTGATATGTGTGTCGTCAGTTGTGTACAATTCAATGTCCATATCTTCGCCATTTATAACGACTTCCACTCTGCCAATAAAATCTTCCTTGTGCATAAGGCTATTCAATACAGACTTGATCCTACGCTCTAAGGAATACTTCTTTTCCTGTTTTAATGAGACCAAAAATGTTGATAATTCATCTATCAGCGCAGCAGCTACTTGATCTTTCTTTGCATCATTGTCATCTAAGCTGACCTTTTTGCTAAGTTCGCTTACCTGCTTGCTAATTGTGGCCATTTCTTGATTCAAAGTACCAAATTCTTCGTGCATTTGACGTAACTCCAAATCCTTCTTTTCAATTTGTCCTTCCAACTGATTCTTCTCGGCACGCAAGCGTTTAATTAGCTCGTCGCTCTCTTTACTGTTAATGTTTGACAGACGGCGAGAATTACGCTCCAAGACCTGCTTGTTCTTACGATAGTCATCCGTCAACCGAGCAAACTCTGACTTATATGTACTTGTAATATTGCCATATATAGCCATAAACTCTTCATAATCGCTTTCGGATAGAACGAGTAGAGTTTCATCTGCTGAAATATCTTCCTTGTACTTTGCCACAATATCCTGAATGCCCTCTTGGAGTTGCAAAGATAAGTCTTTTTCTATTGGCAACTTGGTCAACATAAGCAGCATTTCGGATGTGATTTCTGATACTATAAGATTACGGCTATGCTGGTTGTTAGCTAGTTCACGTTTCTTATAGTCATTCTCAAGTTGGACCTTTGTTTCATTTAAAAGTCTTCCTGTTATTGCAATTGGCGCATAGTCCATAAACAGCTTGAGAGATTTCTTATATTCTTCATCCTTTATCTTTAGCGTACTAATTAGAGCTTCCAGTCTAGCTATCTCGGACGTTGTGGAGCTTTGCCCCTCACGCATAAGCTGCAACTGATAATCTGAATCTTTTTCTCTCAGACCTTTCAGCTCAGCCTCGATGCTAGCGGTCTTATCTTTGTTCGCATTTATCTTTTCAGAAAGGGACTCTTGACGTTCTAATAGTTTTTGAAGTTTTTCTCTTCCTTCTATATCTGAAGATTTGCGACGAAAACGAAGACGTACATTTTCTAGATTTTTCTTTAAATCTTCATACTTTCTAACGCCTAAAACTTCGTTATAAGCAGAGCATAATTTACGACGATCGCTAGCACTGCCAGTTTCAGCCAATGCTACAATCTGCTCTGAGTCAAAGAAGAAGAATCGCGCTATATCCTTATTTAGGATAAAGTCGTTAATAAATACGTCTGGACCTATTTCATTAGCCAACTCATTCTTTGCACCATCTATCAAAATATCAACAGACTCTTTGTCTTGAATTATATCATATGATCGTGAAATTTTAATAGAGGTACACGGCAATGACGGTATTATGACTTCTGCAAATTCGATTGTGACAGAATATGTTGTAAAAGCCTTTAATTGCTCTGTTTCCGGTGTATATCCCTTTTTCTTTATGGCAAAACGCACTTCATCACTTAGCACAGTCACAGCTTCGGATAACACGTCGTTATTCATATTGCTTCGCAAAAACGAGTTATATCCGTTGCTGTTTATATCCTTGCGAACTTCAACTTCGACCTCTGTCATTAACTTTCCATACAAACACCATATAAGAGAATGTAAGAAAGTTGTTTTGCCAAAGCCGTTTTCTCCAGATATAAGCATTATGTTCTTTTCATCTGGACTTGTAAAAGACAGCGTATTTACTCCTTTATAAAGACGGTAATTATTCAATGTGATACTTCTGATTATCATATATTTTCCTCCTTTACATAAGTTTCAAGACGAGCTTCCAAATCTGTTGCCAGACCATATTTGCGCATAAGTAGTACCTTGCTTTTTTGCAAAGCTAACAATTCTTGTATTAACTGGTAATGATTATGATTGTTTATACATGCTTTTTCTAAAAGCAGACGCTCTTGAAGTCCTATAGTTGTATTCGGTATATTATAGCCATAGACTTCATTATATATATCATTGACTGTGGTCGTGAAGTTTCCATCACGATACCAAATCACCTGTATAGCTATCAGCTCCTGATTTGTAATCAAATCAATACTTGAACGGTAATCTTGTGTCTCTTTTTGAACCGTGAGTAACTCCCTTAACAACTGTATGCGATACTCCATTGTATAGTTACCCATTTTGTGACCACTTTCGTCAACAGCCCATTGTCCGTTACGTCTTGTTTCACATCGATAATCAGATACATTGCGATTAGCAATCAGACGATCGCGAAAGTCCAATAAAGGTTTCATCCATTCCACACCACTTTTTATCAGTGCAGACATAGACTTGTCTTCTTTAACGACTGTACATATCCAACAACCAAAACGACTTTGACCGCATGATCTATGGCTATCATCCGTTACCACGGTAGGACATTCATAATCATCAGCTGACGCATCAAGGTATATTTTGAAAAGAATTTGATTATCAAATCCCCACGGCGAAGGAATAGCATTTATTATCCACCACACCTCTTCTAACATTAACTCCTTTATAGGTGCATATGTGTATGTATTGGGGTTTAGTGGATGTTTTGACAATCGATGTCCTTTAATCTCATGTCTACGAATCGAACGTTCACGCTGCTGGCTCTCTGACAAACGCGTCCCAACAAGAACAATAGCCTCTCCATCAGCAGCCACTTGATCAGTTATAAACTTGGATGTAGGCTTAATCTTCATTTTCTCCGTACAGAAACGGAATGAATTATTAGGAGCCGGATAACCCTTACCTATAACACAGCACCAGAATGTGTCTTCCAATTCCGGAGTTGTTGTTGCTACAGTTATTGGCATCTCTTGTTCTTTTGCAGCTTTTCGTATTGCATCCAGCACAACAGTGACATACTCCTCAATTACAGGATTTTCCACCATTGTGTCATTACAAACGACATATACTTGTCTTGTCAAATGATGACCTTCTTCTTTCAATTGCTGCAACGCAAGCCAAGTCAGCGTGAGCAGAACTGTCGAGTCCTTACCCCCGCTGAAGCCAATAATCCAAGGACGATTACACCTATCTTCCTCTAAGTATTGGTCTTTTAATTCTTCAATAATATCATTGATACGCTTAGATATCTTCATTATAACATTTTCTTATTTGAACTATTGCAATCGTTCCACCCTTTTTATTCCATCCTTACCAAATCCGAAATTTCGCATTCAAGGAGTTTTGCAATCTTGACCAGGGTTTCAAGTGGTGGTTGACTGCCGTTAGTGCACCACTTACTGACGGTTGTTGGGGCAACGCCCAATTGCTCAGCAAGCCATTTGTTTGTCCTCATCTTGTCCGCAAGGACGGCTTTGATGCGATTGATATTGTTAGCTTCTCTTTCTTTTGCCATGGTGACTCTTATGTATTTATCTTGTGCAAAGTTAGCCAAATTCTATGAATTTACTACATTAAAAGGCTTTTATTTAAGTATAGGAGATTAAAAAATAGCGTTTACTTCACTTTTTAATCGTTTAAAAATATATTTTTGGGAATTTCTTGCTAATTTTGCATCTGAAGATTTTATATTTCATTCTTAGGTATGGTTATAATAACTCCACAAATAAAAGACTTAGTATTGGCGGATATATTATCTGCTGAGGAACCTTCGTTTATATTTAATTACCAAGATAGTAAAAATGAATACGGTATCTCACCCGCATATATAAATATTATATTGGACCAGTTTGTTGAGTTAGGACTGATTAAGCTAACTTATCTTATTGGGAGCAAGGCGAAAATCACAATACAAGCTAAGGCGATGGATTTACATCGCCATGGAGGATTTACTGTAGAAGAGGAACTACTCAAAGGTAATATTGAGAAATTAGGATTGGAACTTGATGTTTTATCAAAACAACTCTCGCCAAATTATACAGAAAAGGCAACGCAAATAGCACAAATTGCATCCATGGTAATGCAAGGATTAACATTATTCAAATAATAAAGTTGTAAGTTATGAGCCACATATCTAAAATAAAAATTAAGAATTTCCGAGGCTTAAAAGAGCTTACCTTAGACTTAGGACCAGAGAAGTTTGTAATTATAATAGGGCGTGGAGACTCAGGAAAGAGTACAATCTTATCTGCAATTCATGCTGTATTATGCCCTTCATGGAATCTTGCGCTCAGTGACCTTGATTTTTATAATCAAGATACATCAAAACCTATTGAAATTGAGGCACAACTTACAGATTTACCGGAAGATCTTATAAAGTTTTCTAAATACGGCTTATACTTAGGTAATGAACTTTCAGAAGATGATCCTTCTAAATTCTTTATTACTGTGAGATTGCTTGTAGATGAAACATTGGAACCACATTGGTACGTAAAAGCCAGAGCAGATGCAAACATTGAGGATAAGGCAATATCATCACATGACCGCGCTTTGTTTGGCGTTAACTATATTTCTGATTATACGGATAACCAATTTTCATATAATCGTCAATCTCCTTTGTATGGGCTGACAAAATTATCAATGGATAATAGTGTTACGATAGAACGAGTAAAATCAAAGATTTTGCGTTCTATGTCATCGAATGCTGATGAAGAGCTGTTAAAGCCCCTTAATGAGCCACTGGACAATTTAAAGGCAGCAGCATCTTTGTTAGGACTAACATTGGGCAGTATTTCTGCAAATTTAGATATTAAGGACAATACGTACACAGGTAATAGTATATCATTACATAATGATGACAAACCATTTCGTGTGCAAGGCAAAGGAACAAAAAGACTTATGTCCATAGCCATCCAAACAGAGCTTGCTAAGTTGGGAGGAATAACTCTTATAGATGAATTGGAACAAGGACTAGAGCCAGACAGAATCATTACACTAGTTCGATTGCTCAAAACCACACATAAGGGACAAGTATTTATTACCACGCATTCAGCTCATGTCGTAGTAGAAGCTCAGTGGAATAACATATTTGTTTTGCAGAATGAAGGATTGGCTATCAGGCAAATTGATGATTCTCTTGAAGCATGCAGAAGAACACAGCCACATACTTTCTTTGCGAAGAAGGTAATTTGTTGTGAAGGAAAAACCGAATGTGGCTATTTAAGAGCTATTGATTCATGGTTACTTAAAAACATGGGATTGAACATGTCATCCCTCGGATGTGTCGTGGTAGATTCTGCTGGCGGCAACAATATGTATACCTATGCTATCAAACTCAAGAATCTTGGTTACAATACGCTTATTTTCGCAGACAACGATAAACCAAAAGAGTTAGAGCAATTCAAAAGACAAGCATCATGTAATGGAATAGAAATGCTTCTATGTGATGAGAACAATTGTCTTGAAAAACAAATATTCACAGATCTGCCATGGCAAGCAATTAACCGCTTCATAAATATGTCCCATGACGAGCTGCCTTCTGACAAAATTATTTTTTCAGAAGATATATTACAACTTTTGGAATCAAGCGATGAATTCAAACATAAGGAAGTAAGAGAAAGAATTTCAGTATTGTCTGTCAAGAAAGGAAACGAGTGGTTTAAGAATATTCCAGGAGGCGAGTTTCTTGGCTCTTTGGTTATGTCCTCGTTCCAAAGAGATAATTCTGACACGACAACACAGAATATCGTGAATCTTTTAACGTGGCTTGGCATAAAATGTGTGACGAATTAGAGTTTATCGGTTCAAAAAAGAGCATACTCATTGCTCCTGCTGGACATGGTAAAACAAGTGCTATTTCTAGATGCTTGAAGCTATGCCCTGAAACGTCATGTTCTTTGGTACTTACTCATACTCATGCAGGTATAGCATCTCTTAAAAGCAAGTTTTCTAAAGAAAACATTTCATCTTCAAAGTATAGACTGGAAACCATCGATAGCTTCGCCAGAAATTTAGTTCTGAGCTTTATGGGGTCAGAATTTGAGAATTTAGGAGATTCTGAAGATTTTGAGATTATAGTTGAAAAATGTACAGGTCTATTAAAGATGCCATTGGTTAATCGAATTTTGTCTGTTTCGTATGACCATGTTTTCGTGGATGAGTATCAGGATTGTACGATTGACCAACATACTATGATTATGACTCTTGTGGACAATATACCATTACACATCTTAGGAGACCCTCTTCAAAGCATATTCGTATTTGAAAATAAACCTTTAGTTGATTTCGACAACGACCTTACTGATTTTGCAAAATTTGATTTTCTTTCTTATCCATGGCGATGGGAATATACAAATAAGGCATTAGGACAAGCATTACTAGATATTCGCCAACTACTTGAAATAAAGAATTCAATAGACCTTTTCAGATTCAAGTGTATTTTTATTGAGCAGTATCCAAGTTGTTCCCAATATGACATCCGTTACATGAAATGGTTTCGTTCTATTGTTAAAAAATTTGATGACGATAGTATGCTAATATTATGTCCTTCATACAAAGAGGGTAATATACTTAGAGGGACACTGAGTGAACGTATAAGGTTAAAGGCATCTTTTGACTATGAACAAAGGTTCAAGTTGATTGATGCTATAGATGGCAGACATTTTTATTCATGTGCAAAGCTTATTGATGCCTATATAGAAAAGTGCTTAGGTAAACGCAAAATAAAAAAAATAGCTCATCTCTATGACATTCTGTGTGAACTGTATATAAATAAAACTTCCTTGAATAAATGGATATCAAGGTCAAAAAATCAGTTTGTCAACAAACGACAGAAAGAGGATGCTGAAATAGCTACAATGATACAGTACTTATTCAATAGATTTGAGAAAGATTGTACATTGACTAACTTGATTGATGTGATTAAGTATATTATTGAAAAGTGCTCTGTGAAATGCAATTACAGATCTATATACTACGAAATCCTCAGTGCTGCAAATATAGCAATAAAGGAGTCATTAAAATTGTTTGATGCCCTGAAACTTGAAAAAAACAAGATTCGACAAATAGGTCGGCGTATTGAAGGACGTTGCATTGGAACAACCCTATTAACTAAAGGACTAGAATTCAACACTGTCATAGTGCTTCACGCAGACAGGTTTCCAGATGCAAATAATTTCTATGTCGCAATTTCTAGAGCGTGCAAGCGTTTGGTCCTAGTAACTGATAATAACGTTATCAAGTTCTGACTTTTAAGCTATGGTGCTAAATGGAATGCGTGTAGATGGAATAATTCCTGCGAGTTTTCCTAAGAAAGCGAAGGAATATATCAAAAAATTAAGAAATACTTGAATACATGGATTTAGACTTTCTAAATAACATTGGAAGAGCTGACTTTCATAATGCAGCAGAGCGGCTGATGAACCATTATTGTATCATAAAGCGTGATTCAAGAGATGGGCAGGAAGTTCTGTACCGTTTTGCTGAAATAGAGTTTTACCTATACGATGCCAGTACACCAGAACTTGATGTTAATACATATGACAGGGACTGTGCTGAAATTGAATGGTTTTTCCATAAGAGCGGCGTAGATATTGCCTTTAGGACCTCATCTGAGGGTAATGAACTGATACGCTTTGGAGGTATTCTTATTCGTGGTGTTGAGATTTATAAACGAAACGAGCAGAATAGATGGTACCAAATTGGCGTAATTGGTGGTCCGCAACTGTCTATGTTTGAAATATTCAATCATTGCATAGGCATGCCTGAAGTTGGACGATTACCTGAAACATTTGAGAGCGAAAGGCCAATACGCATTACGAGCCGTATAGGAATAAAGGATGAACTGCCACAACGATTTGTTTTTGACGATGTGGATTGGAACATGAAGACAGAACGCATCGTGGAACACAAAGATAAAGATGGCAAATGGCAAGTCATCAAAGAAAAGATTTCTAGAACGTATAATCCACAGCCACAATATGATTACGGACTTTCAATGTAATAAGATTTTCTTTTCTGATCGGCTGGAGAAGGAATGTCCGAAGACGTATGCGAATATTGTATCCGTCTTAGACAAATATGGCGTGAAGTATCATCATCTTCGTAATACCAATGCTATCTGGTGTCGTGACTATATGCCAATACAAGTTGATACAAACACATTCTGTGGTTACAATTATGACCCAAACTACCTGCATGAAACAGAAGAACTGCTTGCGACACGCACTGATGGTAATATAGTATGTCAAGCACTTGGTTTCAAGGTTAAGCGTCCATCAATACCTCTTGTCATCGACGGAGGCAATGTAATTCGTTGCGACGGTAAGGTGATAATGATAGAGAAAGTTTTTGAGGAGAACAGAATCTATTCCCGAAAGGATATAGCCCAAGCCATTGAAGAGCACTTCATGGCAGAACTAGTGGTGCTGCCATGGGATGAGGATGAAATATATGGTCATGCAGACGGACTGGTAAGATATATTGGTGATGACAGAGTTCTTATCACCAACTACGACCGATTTAGCAAGGGCTTTACACAGAAGGTCGTTACAATACTCTGGCAACATTTCAAAGATGTCGCTAAGTTGGAGTATAATATCCAGCGACAACATAAGCATAATTGGGCCTACATCAATTGGCTGCAAACAGATAAGCTTTTGCTGATACCATCTTTCGGCTATCCTGAAGATGAGCAAGCCCATGAGCAGATATTGTCGTTAATGCCTATGTATCGGGGGTGTGCAGAAATGATTGATGCGCGAGACCTTATCAAGCATGAAGGTTGCTTGAATTGTGCAAGTTGGACTATCTATTCCAAAGAAGCATTGGATTTACCCAGTTCCCATTGACTTTCACCGACAGATGCAGGTGCGGCGCTGTTGATCGACCTGTATTGCCTGTGATGGCGATGGGCGTACCCGGACGGACGGTGGTACCGATGGCTGCAAGGATTTTGGAAAGGTGGCAATAGGTAACGGTGATGGAACCGTGGCGGAGCGTGAGGTATAGTCCGGCACGGCGGTTGCGACCGGTGCGGATGACTTTGCCGGGAAGCATGGCATAGGCGGGTTCGTAGTTGGCTCGCAGGTCGATGCCGTTGTGAAAGGCTTTCTTCTTGGTAAACGGGTCGGTGCGCCAACCGAAAGGACTGGTGATATGAATATGACGGAGCGGATGAGCGGCGTGAAGAGCGTGGCTTGTCCGCTCTGACTGTTTCTTGGGGCGTGGTTCGACAACGGGTGTTTCCGTTGTTGGCTGCGCCTTTCTTTTTATGGCTCGGGTGTCGGTGACTGTATGGAATTGAGCAGACACTTGTGTGGCTGTTAAGATAGCCAAAAGTGCTGTAAGTGCTATGCGTGTAATTGTATTCATGAAGCAAAATTATTGCTAAACGGAGGGAAATGGAGATTGTTTCAAGTTTGAAGATGCAAATTCTAACAATAAATAGCGATTAAGTTTGATTTACTCGTATAATTCAAACTCAAGTAATAATAATCGTCAAATATAGAGGGTTAATCAGTGCTTGTTTACAGAGATATTGAGTAATGCGAATAACTTTGCTGAAGTTTTATTATGCATACAATATTAGAAATATGAAACAAGTACGATTTGAAGAAAACGAAGTGCCTTACGGTACACTTGAACGCTTCGGACTGACTCAGTCGATGATAGAGGACTTGCCTGTGTGGGCATTGGAAGACATCGGACAGGGACGACGCTCACCGGTATTGCCTATCAAGGTGACGAATGACGAGGGTGAGACCATCAGCAGTCGCACCCGCTTTGCATTGGTCCGCATGGACGACAAGGTTGATGTGATGTTCTTCCCGGTGTTGGAACGCTCACCATTGGAGCAGTTCGGCAAGGAGAAGCAGAACGACCTGCTGGCAGGTAAGGCTATCTTGGCGGATGTTACCGACAAGGACGGACGCAAGAGTAAGGCGTTTGTGCAGATTGACCCGGAGACCAATCATGTGATGTCTGTGGCTACACCTGTTATCGGTCGCAACCTCGAAGTGCTGAAAGACGAGTTGGGACTGAGCAGCGCGGAGATGAAGGTGATGCAGTATGGCGAACCGCTCACGCTCATCATGGATGACGAGCAGATAACAGCCGGCATCGACCTGAACAGCAAGACCGGCATCCGCATCGAGGGCGGTGATAGCGAGAAGTGGAAGCAGAACGCTAAACGTGAATGGGACAAGTACACCTTCGGATGCTATGGTTGTTGGGTAATGGGTGACGACGGCAACCTGAACTATGTGCCGGAAGACGACTATACGGAAGAATTGTGGAACGAACTGAACAGCAAGAGCAGAGCCAAAGCGATGAAGCTTTGAGCTTTGCATAAATAATCATTAAGGTATGGCAGCAAACAAATATTACTCAGAAGACGAATTAGTAGAAAAGATACAGAGCGGCGAATACTCGTGGCTGGACTATGTAAACCACCATTCCGAGGAATGGCAGAACGAGTATCAAGCCTGGTGCTTAGAAAACGAGAAGAGCATCTCTGTAGAGACAGCAGAAGAGTTTGTTCATTACAAGGATGAACAGTTGGAAAAAGGAGACTGGTAATGGCAATACGGAAAAATACCAACCCGCAGCGGATGGACATACAACCCGAGATGCGCGACATACTGATGCGAAACGGTATGCAGGCGCATGTGGTGAACAGCGGCAGCGGGTATCAGTTGGTGGTACAAGGGCACGACTCGCCTTTGCTCACCTATAACATCAACGAGCGGCAGATGTTGGCTCTGACCGATTGGGGTACCAACCATGCCAACAAGAAAGCCTATAACACATTTGCCGAGATAGTAGCAAATGATTTCTACATGCCTCGCAACTTCGTTCATGCCCGTAATGCCAACGGACGAGTGGCAATGGGACTGCACGGGTATCGTGTGGGTATTGGTGAGTACGGCAGAACCGGTCGCATCGGTATGGCTCCACCCTTCTTGGGCTGGACACCACGCTCACAGGAAGGATTCCATCTGCGAAGAGTCGGCGGACGACTGTTCTTTCCCGAAGCACCAATCGTACCTGAGCGATGGGACGGACGAATGAAGCCGGGTGAGTTACAATCAGGCGGCTATGGTTTTTATTATAAAGTTCAGCAACAGCAATATACGCCCCAACAGCGTGATGCCTTACAGGATTTGCAGGCGGTCATCACACCCGTTGCGAGCCGACCGAGAAGTGAAGAGCCGGCTAAGCCTTATAAGGAACTCATCACCTCTCCCGTGTACTTCTCCAACGAGAAATGGCAGGAGTGCTTGCAGTCGCATGGTCTTATCGTTGACGAACAGAATAAGACACTCACGGTGCAATCGCAAGCGGTCAGTGCCGATATGCGCTACGACTTGACCGACGAAGAACTGAAAGCCCTCACTTCCAACTCCATCAAGGAAGTGCCTATCGAGGAGCGGCTAAAGGTCATCAACAACGTGATAAAGGACGACTTTGCCGACGCAGTGACGATGGATATGCTCAACAGCAAGAAGCGCATCAACATCGCCCTGCATCCCGAAGTGCTGCAAGACCTGGAGCAGCGGCAGACACAGGAACAGCAGATGTTTCAAGGTATTGAGCAGGAAAGCGTGCAAGCCGAGCAGCGTCAACTTGGCGATGCTATGGTGCATGGCGCCGACCTGACCTTAGAAAGCGAGAACAAGGGCTGGTATCGTGAAGGTGCGCACGGACGGGAGGTGGAAGTTGATGAGATCTTCGTGGAGAAAATTCCGCCTGAGCAGCAAACCGACCAGGATAACCAGAAACCACAGGAAGCCACCTACCGCATGACGGCGGTTATCAACGGGGAGGCCATTACACACGAAATCAGTCAGAAGCAGTATGACAAGTTCCTTGCTGTAGATGATTATCACCGCATGAAGATGTTCTCAAAGGTGTTCAATGAAGTGGATATGAAGACCCGTCCCGAAGCTAATGCCGGATTGGGCACCAAAATATTCGCAGCCTTGGCAGCCGGTGCGGTGGTAACGGCAGGTGTGGCGCACGATCTCAAGCACCATCACCCTGCCCCGGAGTTTTATGCCGAAGGTCACGGGCATGAGCCACGCCCCTTCTTCAAGCCCGGAGTGGATTCACCACGAGAGATAGCTGCACGCAACTTTGAGGCACAAGCCAACCAGACGGCAACGGAGATAAGGAGAGGCTACTGATGATAGTGAAAAGTTAATAGTGAAGAGCTGATAGTTTATAGTGAATAGATAAAAAGAATGGCGGAGAGATTGACATACGATGATTACTTGCGCAGACTGGACATTCAGGATGTGCTGATGGATGCCGGCTATACGCTCAACAGACGTGATGGTCTGCGCTATCCGTCGTATGTGCGCTTGGATAGTGACGGCAGACGCATCCGTGGCGATAAGTTTATCGTTACGCAAGGCGGCAAATGCTGTTTTCAGCCACCTGAGCAGAAGGTGTATAACGTCATCTCGTTTATCAAGGAGCATTCCGAACTCTTTGCCGAGCACCGCATGGGTGTACAGCCCGATAGACTGGTCAACCTCGTGTGTTGCCGACTGCTCAACGAACCCGTAGAAGAGCGCACGGCAAGGATTGTAGAACCGAAGAAGGAAGTTAAACCGTTCCGTATCAGCGACTACGACATCCACCGCTTTGACACCCAAGACCGTGAGAGTCAGAAGCGTTTCTATCCCTACTTTAAGTTTCGTGGCATCGACCTCTATACGCAGTATGCCTTTCACCGCCATTTCTGCCTGGCAACCAAGCACCGTACCGACGGACTGAGCTTTGCCAACCTCGCCTTTCCACTCTCATTGCCCAAAGAACCGGACAAGCCGGTGGGCTTCGAGGAACGAGGCCGACCGAAGATGGACGGCAGTAGCAGTTACAAGGGAAAGGCGGAAGGCAGCAACGGCAGTGAGGGGCTGTGGATAGCTAATCTCACCGGCAAGCCCATAGAAAAAGCCGATGAGATACTCTGGTTTGAGAGTGCCTACGATGCCATGGCAGAATATCAGATCAATCCGCAGAAGAGCGTGTTTGTCTCAACAGGCGGCACGCCCACCGAAGGGCAGATACGCGGTATGCTTGCCGTAACGCCCAACAGTCGCCATTATCTCGGGTTCGACAAGGACGATGCCGGACGGCAGTTTGTGAGTCGTTTCAAGCAGATAGCCGCTGAGATGGGCTTCCGTAGGGAGAACGTGCAGGCTTATCATCCGTTAGGATGCTACAAAGATTGGAACGATGCCCTGCTTAACCGCAAATCGGCAGAACTTATCAACAAGGGCGAACGGGACTGCTTTGACTACGAAGAGTTTATGAAGGACAAAGTACAAGAACCTAAACAACGGAGTACAACGATGGTGTACAGGTTCGTTTTGATGCTCGTACTGAGCCTTTTCGGTGCTCATCACGCCCAAGCCCAACTGACAGCCTCCAACCCTCTGGAGTGGATAGCGTTGGCGGAAGGCAATGAGGCCATCAACGGTGAGATAGAAAAACAGATAAAGGGTCAGACCAAGACCGCCATGCTACAGAACACCATAGCGGCGGAGTTTACGAAGATACACGACTGGGAGAAGAAATACAACAGTTACCTGAAGACCGCCAACGGTTATGCCTCGTCGCTGAAGGCCTGTACGCGTCTCTATGATGACGGGGTGAAGATATTCCTCACATTGGGTAAGTTGCAGAAAGCCATCAGCAACAATCCGCAAGGCATCGTGGCAAGCATATCCATGAACAACCTCTATATGGAGACTGCCACAGAACTGGTCAGCGTGTTCAACCTGCTCAACGATGCTGTAGCCAAGGGCGGCAAGGAGAATATGCTCACCGGTGCGGAGCGCAGCAAGACACTGTGGGCATTGAACGATAAACTGTCGGGCTTTTCCAAGAAACTGCATCAACTCTATCTCAGCATCCGCTACTATACGATGAACGATGTGTGGAACAGCGTGACGGCAGGTATGATAGACCGCAGCAACGGCGATATAGCCCGACAAGCATTGGGGAGATGGCGACGAAGTGCGGCAGTAAGTAACAGGTATTAGTTATCAGTGATTAGGTTATAGTGATTAGTGAATAATTGAGCATGAAACTCAGAATTGTCATGATTATAGTGTTGTTGTCATCCTTTGCGGGCATGAGGGCGCAGAACGACCCCGTGCTCGCAGGGATGATTGCGCTTTACACTGAGAAGGCGGAAAAGGAGCTAAAGAACCAGGAACAGGTGATGCTGCTGATGAGTACCGGTCATATCTGGACGAAGGAAGAGGTAGAAGCCACCATCAATCTGCAACGGGAGTTCAACAGTTACCTCGACTCCTTCCGTTCCATCATCTGCTATGCCGCTCAGATCTATGGCTTTTATCATGAGATAACGATGCTCACCGACAATATGGGTGGACTGATACGCCAGTTGGATGCTCATCCTACGAACGGATTGGCTGTAGCACTTTCCACCAAACGCAACAAGATTTACCGCGAACTGATTATGAACAGCATCGAGATAGTCAATGACGTGCGGACGGTGTGCCTCTCAAACAACAAGATGACGGAGAAAGACCGCATGGAGATTGTCTTCGGCATCCGACCGAAACTCCAGACGATGAACAAACAGCTCAGGCGACTGACACGGGCGGTGAAATACACCTCTATGGGTGACATCTGGCTGGAGATTGACGAGAATGCCCGTCCGCCTGCTACCGACAAGAAAGGAATTGCTGATGCTGCAAAGCGGCGTTGGCGACAGAACGGCAAGAATGTCAGACCATAATACACAACAGTTTAAAAAGGAGAAAAATGGGATTTTGGAGTTCTCTATTGAAAATAGGTATGAAGACCGCACGAGGCACAGGGCAAGCCATCGGTGCTACGGCAAGGACGGCAGGCAGTGCGGCTCTACATCCACAACGAACATTAGTTGGTGCCGGTCAAGCGGTAAAAACAGCCGCAGTTGGCGGTGCCGTGGGTTATGTGGGTTGGGAAAAGCTCACTACCGACAAGAGTGTGGCACGCATTGTGAGTGATGCCGTTATTGGTAAGGAAGCCACCGACACGATAGCAGGTACGGCAGATGATGTGCGTGAACTGAAGGATAAGGCAGGTGAAGCCGTGGATGCGGTAAACACGGCTTCTGAGAATGTAGGCGGACTGACCAGTGGTATCGGCAACTTCTTCCGCAGCATGACGGGCGGTACAGGCGGTGATATGTTCACCAACTTTTTCAGTAACATCGGCAAGGGCAACGTGTCGGGCTTGAGCATCATGGGACTCGTGGCTGCCGCCTTCATGGTGTTCGGTCGCTTCGGGTGGATGAGTAAGATAGCCGGTGCGTTGTTGGGAATGATGATTATCGGCAACAACGCTCAGATGGCAAGAAACAATACGGCTGGG